>Ga0335078_10011633_pt1 | contig 13058 bp, 13 predicted proteins | sample Lox_Sample_32_FD_206711 | JGI IMG/M metagenome (GOLD analysis project Ga0335078, IMG submission 206711) | Soil microbial communities from Loxahatchee National Wildlife Refuge, Florida, United States - Lox_Sample_3.2 | ecosystem: Environmental > Terrestrial > Soil > Wetlands | place: USA... | reverse complement strand
GACATAGGTGATGCCCAGATCCAGGGCATGGTTGAGCACTTTAACGGCTTCGTCATCGTCCTTGTACATAAGAAAGCGGCTGCCACACCCAAAGGCCAGAATGGAAACCTTGGCGCCCGTGTGGCCCAGTGTCCGCTGCGGCAGTCGGGCCTTGGCGCCGGCGAGATTGGTCCACAAGGGCAGGCTGGCGCCCGCCGCTCCCCCGATGGCGATCTTTTCCAGGAACTTCCTTCTCGAAACGTCTTTGCCCATAACGACTCCTCCGTAATCGCGGTGGCTAGTGGCTAGTGCCTAATGCCTAGTTCCGCCGGCCGCGCTGAATCCGCTAGCCTCGTTCTGACACGACCTTCAATTTGCCCCGCAAACATTATACCCCGCAAGTATCGAAGTGCAAGCTCCCCAAACTGGTCTGTTTTCCCACAGCAGGTAGCAGGTAGCGCGGACCGCCGTTTTTGCGGTCCGCGGTTCTTCGTGTGGGAAAAACCGCGGACCACAGATGCGGTGGTCCGCGCTACCAGTTGAGCGCTGGTCTTTACGGCTGGCAGCCGGCGTTTTCAGATGAGAGCTTAACGTCAGTGAAGTCGCCCGTCTCATCGAACGACCCCAGGCCGATCCGTCCGCACTTGAAGGTCTTGTCGACCACCGCGAAACGCGGCTGCGGTTCCTGATCAACAAAGACCTTTATGGAGCCAGTGTCCACGTCCCGCTCGACGCGGACCTTGTGCCAGTTCGTGTCCGGAAGCGCCGGAGTTGCTTCCAAGCCGGCAATGCGGCGGCGCGGCGCGCCATCCACCAGGAAGATTCCGTTGTGGACATCGACCTTGGCGCCCGGATCCTTCGACAGATGCGTGTAGTAGAAGTGCAGCGTGTCGACGTAGTTGAACACGATCATCATCGAACTGCCCTCGCGTCGCACCCGCGTTTCGAGCGTGAAACTTCCGACGGTGACGCCTTTCACCAACGCAAACTGCTGGGGGCGGCGCGGAACCAGCGGGTCACGGCTCCGCAGCATGTGCAGGTAATGGAGCGGGCCCTCCTGCTTTACCACCCAGTCTTCGGCAAACGGGAATTGCCAGCGGTCGAGCTTACCCGAAGAGAAGTTGTCATGAAAGTTGACAGCTAAAGGCGTCGGCTCCGCGGCAAGGCAGGCAGCCAGAACTGACAACCCGATTGCGAAACACAGCACCCCGAAAATGAATCTACCTCTGCGTGAGACTTGCATACATCAATACTCCCTTCATCCCCGATTTCGGATCCAGACATTAGCTCGCCATGTGCAGGGGCGGCCCTTGTGGCCGCCCTCCGCCCGCGGCACGTAAATCAGGCAGGCTGCGGACACTTGTTACCTGTCATGCTGAGCGGAGCGAAGCACCTGCAGTATCTCCGTTGAGCCAAGCAAATGCAGATCCTTCGCTTCGCTCAGGATGACAACCCGGGAAAACTTTTTCGGCAGCCGGCTATACAGCGCGACCTGAACAATTGCGCATTCCTTCGTGGGGCAGCCCTCCCGGCTGCGATCACGGGCGGGACGCCGTGCCACGATTCATGTCGCGCTCCCGGGCAGAGCCAAATCAGCAACCACCAGGGTCGCCCTTACGTCAACTTTGCCGTTCGCACCCATTTGCCCAGGTCGCGAAGGTTTCGCGCCAGCGCTTCGAACCGGCTAAGCGGCAGCGAGTTCGAGCCGTCCGACAGAGCGCGTTCGGGGTGGTTGTGAACTTCCATGAATACGCCATCCACTCCCGCAGCCACGCCTGCCCTCGCGAGCGTGCTGATGAACTGCGGCTGTCCGCCACTTTTCTCGCCCGCACCGCCGGGAAGTTGCAAAGCATGAGTCACGTCGAGGATAACCGGAAACCCGAAACCCCTCATGATGGCGAGGCCGCGAATGTCCACCACCAGATTATTATAGCCGAATGTACTGCCTCGCTCGGTAATGAGGATCCGGTTGTTGCCTTGACTTTCGACTTTATCAATCACGTGGCGAATATCCCAGGGCGAAAGGAACTGGCCTTTCTTGATATTCACTACTGAGCGCGAACGCCCGGCTTCGAGCAGCAAGTCGGTCTGGCGGCAGAGGAAGGCCGGAATTTGGATTACGTCCGAGACTTCTGCCGCCCGCGCAACCTGCGCAGGTTCGTGCACATCTGTCAGGACGGGTACACGGAACTCCCGTTTGACTCTCGCCAGGATTTGAAGTCCCCGTTCGAGGCCGGGGCCTCGATAAGAACGGAGCGAAGTGCGGTTGGCCTTATCGAAAGAGGCTTTGAAAATGTAAGGAACGCGGAGAGTGCGCGCCATGGCGGCCAGACGCTCAGCCATCATCAACGCATGCCGTTCACTCTCGATGACACACGGTCCCGCAATTACGAATAGCGGATGGCCGGCTCCCAGCTTTAGTTTCCCAACCGGCACCATATGGTCCATTGTTCGTCCGAACTGGAAAAAGGAAAATGGAAATTAGAAACTGGAAAATAGGATCTGGGAAGTCGTAGTTAGAGCCAGTCCTGCGAGTTTCAATTCCCTAAATCCGACTAGCATAGTGACGGAATGCGCCGCCATACCGTAGGACCTTGGAAGGGCGGGCTTCAGACCCGCCGCCTCAAGGACCACGATCAGTTGGGCCTTTAAGCCCTGGAGTTCCATTGCCTCATTGGCTTAAACAGCTTGCGGAAAAAGTCCCTGGGCTGTCGTCCTGAGCGCAGCGAAGGATCTGCATTTGCTTGTTTTCGACGAGGTACTGCAGATGCTTCACTAGCCCGCTTCCATTTTCCACTTTCCAGTTTCAACTTTTCCGCTACGTGGTGGCGGCCACTTTAGCTTCGTCCGACAGTAACGCCGTCGGAAACGCCCCCAGCCTCTTTCGGCGATACTGGTAGGCCGCGCCGATGAAGGCTTTGAATAGAGGGTGTGGATCGAGGGGCCGCGACTTGAATTCAGGATGAAACTGACAACCCAAAAACCAGGGGTGGTCGCGGATTTCAACAATCTCCACGTAGGTTCCGTCCGGGGTCACTCCCACCAGGTCCAATCCCTTGGCAACCAGAGTTTCCTCAAAGTCGCGGTTGAATTCGTAGCGGTGGCGATGGCGCTCGGAGATTTCGAGCTTACCGTAGGCCTGGTGGGCAAAGGATCCGGGCTTGAGCCGTGCCGCCCAAGAGCCCAGGCGCATCGTGCCGCCCAGTTCATCAATGCCTCGCAACTCGCGCAATTTGTAAATGACTCTGCGAGGCGTGGAGGGATCAAACTCTGAGCTATTGGCGTCTGTCAAGCCGCAGACATGGCGCGCGAATTCGATGACCGCACACTGCATACCCAGGCAAATCCCGAAGTAGGGCACCTTGCGCTCGCGGGCGAACTCAATAGCTCGCAACATGCCCAGGATCCCGCGCTGGCCAAACCCTCCCGGGACCAGGATGCCGTCCAGTTCTTGCAGGTGTGCTTCCCGGTCCTGGCCCTCGAGATCTTCCGCTTCCACCCAAAGCTTGTTGAGCTTCAAGTCGTGCGCCACACTGCCGTGGACCAGGGCTTCATTCAGGCTTTTGTAAGAATCCTGATAGCCCACGTACTTCCCCACGATTCCGATCGTCACCTCATCCTGCGGGTGCCTGATGCGCTCCACGAGTTCAACCCACGGCTGTACGTTGCGTTCTCCCGTGTCCAGTTTCAGGCAGCGCAGTATCTGCGAATCCAAGCCTTCTTTCCCCAGAATGATCGGCACCTCATAGATGTTTTCCACATCCTTGGCGGTGATGACGGCGTCTTCTGCAACGCTGCAGAAAAGAGCGATCTTCTCCTTGATATCGGGCGAAAGGAAGCGGTCTGTGCGGCAGAGCAGAATGTCAGGCTGAATACCAATTTCCCGCAGTTCCTTCACGGAATGTTGGGTGGGCTTGGTCTTTTGTTCGCCGGAGGTTTGTATGTAAGGGACGAGCGTCAAATGCACGAAGAGCACGTTGTCTCGGCCGAGTTCCTGCCGCATCTGGCGAATGGCCTCGAGGAAGGGCAGCGATTCGATGTCTCCCACCGTGCCGCCCACCTCCACGATCACCACCTCCACATCGTGCGCCACCTTTCGGATGGCGGCTTTGATTTCGTTGGTGACGTGAGGAATGACTTGCACCGTTTTCCCCAGATAATCGCCGCGCCGTTCTTTGCTGATGATGGTCTCGTAAATACGCCCGGCGGTGCAATTGTTGTCCTGGCTCATCCTGGCATGGCTGAAGCGCTCGTAATGGCCCAGGTCAAGGTCGGTTTCAGCCCCATCGTCCGTAACGAAGACCTCACCGTGCTGAAATGGGCTCATCGTTCCGGGATCGACATTCAGGTAGGGATCCAATTTCAGGAACGTGACCCTGAGTCCTCGCGACTCGAGCAAACACCCCATCGAAGCTGCAGCCAAGCCTTTGCCCAGCGAACTGACTACACCACCGGTGACGAAGATGTACTTTGCACCCATGATCCTCCTTGGCAATGTCGAATGGGCTGGAGGTGTTGCGACCTGAGCTCGGTTGATCCAAATACCCGTCGCAGTCTCGAAATACCCAGTCAGGTCTTTTGTACCGAGTTGGACGTTCTCGGAAGGAATCGGTACGGTCAATTATCCGGGTGGTCCGGTGGTTTGTCAATGACAAATTCCCGGGAAGGTTATTCCATCTCACGGAAGGCGTCCGACGACACGAAGGCATAACGAATCGTCTCTTTCTGAGTGCAGATGTTCATGCAGCCTACCCACTGAAATGGAAGTGAGCACTCGTCGCGTCCGCGGAATCGGGGTCCATCGTCATTCCCCAGATCTATGGATTCCCGCTGTCGCAGGAATGACGTGAGTGCCTACGGAATGCGGGAGCGGATTTGCGCTTACAACTGAACACGGATGGCAATTGGAATTGTGCTAAAATGAGTCAAAGAGCCAGGAAGGGCTGCAAGCCTAGGGGTAGGCCGGGGGCAAGCCTCCCACTTGCTTGCCAGGGGAGGGGCCGCGAGGATGAAAGCACTATCGACGCACCGAGTTTCCCGACTCTGGATACTCAGCCTGGCCCTCGCAAGCATGCTGGGCATGGCCGCAATCGACGCGGCGGCTGCACGGGGCGCCCAGCAGCCGGATGCCACGCCTTTGCCAGCGGCTGATCAACAGAGCGCCCCGAAATCGGCTGCCGACCCTAAATCGAATGAAATCACCGTTCGCAAGCCCGATATCCACGTTGCACCTTTTCTTGTGGACGTGAATCTGGTGGTGGTCAACGTGACCGTTACCGACCCGTTCGACAGGATCGTTACCGGTCTCGAGCAGACCAACTTTCAAGTCTTCGATGAGAAAGTTGAACAGAAGATCGCGTCCTTTTCCACGGAAGACGCGCCCATTTCGGTCGGCCTGATATTTGACAGCAGCGGCTCAATGAGTGATAAGATTCAGAAATCCAAGGAAGCAGCCTTGCAGTTTTTCAAGACATCTAACCCTCAGGATGAGTTTATGCTCATCAACTTTAGCGACCGTCCAAACCTGATCACGGGCTTCACGTCGAAGTTCGAGAACATTCAGGACCGGTTGCTATTTGTGAAAGCGGGCGGGAGAACTGCGTTGCTCGATGCCATTTACCTGGGGCTGAGTGAAATGAAGAAGGCTACGACCAACCGGCGAGCCTTGCTGGTCATCTCGGACGGCGGTGACAATCACAGCCGGTATACGGAAAATGATATCAAGCGCGCCGTGCGGGAATCCGACGTGCAGATTTACGCGGTCGGTATATTCGAGCCGCTCTCCTCGCGCGCGCGGACACCCGAGGAAGCCGGCGGGCCGGGCCTTCTGGCCGATTTGGCGGAAGTATCGGGAGGCCGGATGTTCAGTGTCGAGGACGCGAACGAACTGCCCGACATTGCGGAGAAAATTTCCATTGAGCTAAGAAACCAGTATGTGATCGGGTATCACCCCTCCAACCTGGTTCGCGATGGTCGCTGGAGGCGGATCAAGGTGAAACTCGATCCTCCCCGCGGATTGCCTCCGCTTCAGGTTTACGCACGTACTGGTTACTATGCACCCACACAATAGTATGAACTTTAGAATCAGAAGGAAGTCTGGCGTTTTCGGCCCCCTTTGCCTCGCTCTTAGCTTCGCGACCGCTCTCTTCGCTCAAGCTCCCCAGCCCGCTAATCCACAGACTCCGGCGCCTGAGAAGAAAGGCCGCGAATACACCATCAATGTCGATGTGAACCTCGTGGTGCTGCACGCCACCGTCATCGATAAGAAGGGGCGGATGGTCAATGATCTCAAGTCCGACGACTTCCGGGTGTACGAGGACGGCGCGTTGCAAAAGCTCTCGGTGTTCAGCCACGCCGACATCCCGGTGACCATGGGCATTGTGATCGACGACAGCGGCAGCATGCGTGAAAAACGCCAGGCCGTAAATGCCGCCGCCTTGACCTTCGTGAAGACTTCCAATCCCCAGGACCAGGCCTTCGTGGTCAATTTCAATGACGTCTATTACCTCGACACTCCGGGAGATTTCGCCAGTAACATTGAAGATCTCAAGAGTGCTTTGGAGAAGATCGATTCCAGAGGAGGGACGGCGCTTTACGATGCCGTATACGCATCGCTCGACCACGTCAAGCTCGGTAACCGCGATAAGAAGACGCTGCTCGTCATTACCGACGGTGAAGACAACGCCAGCCGGTATACTTTCGACGAACTAATGCGCTACGCTCAGAAATCCGATGCCGTCATCTATACGATTGGCCTGCTGGGGTCGGAGGAAGCCGGCGGCCTGTTCAAAGTCCACGGCGGCAGCGCGCATCGCGCCCAAAAAATTCTCGAAAAACTCGCTGAAGTCTCGGGCGGCGAAGCTTACTTCCCGAGGTCTCTGGATGATGTGCAGAGCACCTGCGAGCAGATCGCGCACGACATTCGCAACCAGTACACGTTGGCGTATTATCCCACCAATGCCAGAAAAGACGGAACCTTCCGCAATGTCCGCGTCGATGCCTTCGCGAGCGGCAATCACTCGAAGCTGGCCGTCCGCACTCGCCCCGGTTACTATGCCCCGAAGTTGAATACCACGACAGCCGCCGCCCGCGGCCAGTAGCGCCGGGCACGGGAACTGCCGCCGGTCTCTGACCACGCGTCCCGAGTGACGAGGCTTCTCGGGCTGCGGCAGCATCCTTGAATGGTGTCATTCTGAGCGTAGCGAAGAATCCCGGCAGTCGCAATTGCGGTGAACCACAGCGGTCCCTCCAGGTTTCATCCAGGACCGCCCTCGCCAGGCATAGCCACACGACCCCGTTTGCGCCTTAGCCTTACGACCAACCTGAGTTGTCGTGCGGATTATCCGTTCAGGAGGCGACCTGTAGCGTGCAACTTATGGCGCTTCCAAGCTAGCTAATATCCAGCTTGGTGACCTTTGATTCTCTTGCCTTGCTCGTATTTTTCAATGCTGCAAATACCGCTGCGCCTGCGAAAAGCCCACCTACGAGTACGATGATTACCATGTTGAAACTTATCCTCCAAAGTTTTCGCTACTTACCTAGACACACTTTCCGGTTAATCGTTCCAAAAAATCTCTTTGAAAATCACCTGCAACGCCACCCCGCAAAACTTGTGCTGCGCGAAAACGGGGAGCGAAAGTCCATCGTTCGTCTCGAACGCCATGGATTCCCGCTTCCGCGGGAATGAGTTGATTTACAAGAAGGCGCAGCGAGGAGTCCCGCCTTGCTGCCGGTCACACGGTGCAACCGATCACGCGAGATTTCTCGCTGCGCTCGAAATGACAGTACGCTTCTACTTCGCTTTAAAACTTGCCGTCAGCTTCATGTCACCCCACTGAATCGCAATCATACCGCCTGCACCCGATTTGGTGAGGGTGATTGTGACCATCTCGGCAGAGTTGGAAGCCTTGGTTTCCTTGAGCGGCGCGGAGGCCAGATCCTGCGCGGCGTCGTGGTCCGTTCCCCACTGGCCGTGCTGCTTGTTGAACACCAGCTTCCACGTGTTTCCCTCAGCCTTCTCCACCCAAAGGCTGTACTCTCCGCTCGGCACCGCTGCATCGCCAAACTCGAGATTAGCCGCGGTCGAGAATGTGGTGGACTTGTCGGCTCCTAGCCGCCAAAACTCGCCTGGCTTCAACTGGTCGAGCAACTCGGACACCTTCCGACCTTTCAGCGAAGGACGCCCGTATTCCACGGAGACCATCTTGCCGCCGACGCTGATCTGCGTCGTTGCACGCGGATTGCGCTGTGCAAGCGCGCTCTCCACTGTAAGTGCGAGCAATCCCAGTGCCAGAACCCCCATGAGAATTCGTTTCATTTTCCCTCCTCGGTTTTTGGATCCTGGGCGGAATTATACCGCGAGAGACCACGCCACACCGAATTTTCTTCGCAGAACCAGCTCACAGCGCGGCAGAGCCCCGACCAAATGCAGATTCTTCGATTCGCTCAGAATGATCTGTCATCATGGGCGAATTGACCTGTCATCCTGAGCGATTTGACCTGTCATCCGGAGCGAAGCGAAGGATCTGCTTTACCCGCCCAAGTCTAGAAGGAAGTCTGACAACTCGGTGGGGAGCGGTGCAGTCAGCCTCACCGCATGGTGCAGTCGCGGGTGTTCGAACTCCAAGGAGCCTGCATGAAGAAACGTGCGCCCAAGGGTCGGCGCCTCTGAGCTTCCGACCGGCGGCTTGCCAGGCGCGCCGTAAGTTGTGTCGCCGACGATGGGATGGCCGAGGGCGGCGAAGTGGACCCGGATCTGGTGAGTTCTACCGGTTTCGGGGTAGGCGGCTAGCAGTGTAAAGCCGGCGAATCGCCGCAGCACTTCGTACCGGGTCAGCGCCGCGCGCGGTCGCAGTCCCCCAATTTTCATGCGAGTACGCCGCACCGGGTCGCGTCCCACGGGCTTCGAGATCTCACCCTTGTCGCTTGCCACCTTACCGTGAACCAAAAGAGTATAGGTTTTGTGGACGGTGCGCAATTTGAACTGCTGTGACAGTTGCCGGTGGGTGATATCGTTCTTCGCCACGACGACCAACCCCGACGTCATCTTATCGAGACGATGCACGATGCCCGGACGGGACGCATCGCCGCCTGCAGACAACGTCCCAACGTGATGCAACAAGGCATTAACCAGCGTGCCTGATTTCACGCCGGCTCCGACGTGCACCACCATCCCCGCTGGCTTATTCACCACCAGCAGATCCTCGTCCTCGAACAAGATGGAAAGCGGCAAGGCCTCCGGCGTGGCCGACAGTTCCTCTCGTTCCGCGCGCACCGAGATAATATTGCCGGCTTGAACCGCTTCCCCGCCCTTGCGGGCCGGGCGCTCGCCAACGCGGACCAGTCCGGACCGAATCAGCCGCAGGATCTGACTGCGGCTCCAATCAGGCATTTGCCGCGTGAGAAAAATGTCCAAGCGTTCGCCGGCGCTATCTGCCTCGACCGGAAACTCGAGCATTTGGGACATCCCTTGAAACTGCAGTTTGTCATTCTGGGCGAAGCGAAGAATCCCGGCAGTCCCGGGTCTTACAAACTGCAGGGATTCTTCGCTGCGCTCAGAATGACAGTTGGTGGAAGCTGCGGTTGTCTAGCCGTCGTTTCGAGCTATCACGCCAAGAAAAGCAATTCAAACACCAGGAACCCCGCTCCGACGACAATCGAAGCATCAGCAAGATTGAAGGTGTACCAGTGATACGATCGGTAGTAAACATCAACGAAATCCACAACCCGGCCAACGCGAATGCGGTCGAAGAGATTCGAGAGCGCTCCGCCGAGGATCAGAGCAAGGCCCACGCCCGCCACTCGATGCAGTTGCTGATTCCGCCACACGACGCCGATGACCATGGCCAGCAACAAGCTCGAGACGGCAATCAGCAGCACGGTTTTCCACGCCGATGGCGATTCGGAGAACAAACCAAAGGCAGCGCCTGCATTCCTGGCGAGAACGAGGTTGAGAAAGCGGGGGACCACAGGCACCGTGGTATGTTCAGGAATTCTGGCTTCTACTGCGGCTTTGGTCACCTGGTCCGCGACGAATATCGCGATGGCGATAATCGCCCAGATCAGACGTGAGAAGCGATTCACTCGGGTTTGCATAAATTAGTTTTCAGCGGTCACTTTCCAGTTTTCAGCCGCCGGTATCCTGAAGGTGTCATCCTGAGCCCGTTCGCTGTCACCCTGAGCGCAGCGAAGGGTCTGCAGTTTGCCCGCTCAGGGTAAACTTCGCGAAGAATCGGCAGTTCACCGGGTATCGTGAAAATCAAGAAACTGCAGATCCTTCGTCGCCTTCGGCTTCTCAGGATGACATCCGCCGTGAGTTGCAGCGCTGCTAGCAGCATTCGCTGTTTCTTCGAACTGAAAAAAATCACAAACTCTCAGGATGACAGGCAAATGATGATTCCCAACCTGCCGGGGCCATCCGTCGATTGACGGGCTGCCCTGGACGGCCACAAGGCGGTCCCTACAGCGCCTCAACGATGCGCTTGAACGCAACCATGCCCGGATCGTCAAGTCCGATACTCTTATCAGCAAAGATGCGCGCCCTACCCTGCCGGGACGGCTGGACACGGTACTGCGCCAAGGCCGCGCCGACGGCCTGATCCGCGGCTGCGGCAAGCGCCGTGGGATCGTCAAGGCCGGAAGTTGCGGTGCGCGCTGCATCGACAGCGTCGAGTACGGTCTTTTCCCCGAGCGTTCCCCCGCCGCGCTGCGACATCGCAGCCACCGCGCCCTCGAGCAATGATGAGACCTCTGCCCACGGAATTTCGCGACGTCCTTTGGTAGATTTTGCGGCGCTCATGAGGCCGGTGGCGAGCAAGGTACCGTAGGTGGAACCGGAGAGGCGCGTCAGGGCCTGCGCGCATTTGAGCAAAGCCAAGCCGACGTCCTCCGGCAGGCTGGGCAACTCGGCCAGCACGCTACGGCCGCCGCGCACCATGGTCACGCCCAAGTCGCCGTCGCCCAAGGCGGCATCGAGCGCGTTCAACTCCTCCGCGCAGGCTTCGAGCTTCGCAACCACACGTTTCATCGCCTCGCACAACACCGGCGTGGTCAGCCCCGTCGACATCTCATATCCTCAGAAAAGGGCAATCGCAAGGAGCCTTGAGCAAATACTCCAATTCGTCATCAAGCTTGCAGAAAGTGATCGACAATCCAGCCATCTCCATCGATGTCGCATAACGGCCCACCAAAGGCATCACAATCGCGGCCCCCAGGTCTTTCAATCGCTTGGCAACCTGTCGGTAAACGATATAAAGTTCTTCATGAGGTGTCGCTCCCAGGCTATTGATTAGCAATGAAATCCGATCCCCAGACTTGAGCGGCATGTCGCTTAGTAAACGCGCAACCATCGCCTCCGTGATGGCGTCCGCAGACCTCAGCGGTCCGCGCTCGACGCCCGGTTCGCCGTGAATCCCCATGCCGATTTCCATCTCATCGTCGCCAAGTGAAAACGTCGGCCGCCCGACGCTCGGTACCGTGCACGGCGTCAGTGCCACGCCAATGGTGCAGCAGGCTTCCACGGCCTTCCGGGCAACCGCGGTGACGTCGTCGAGCGTGGCCATGCTCTCGGCCTTGGCCCCGGCAAGCTTGTAAGCGTAAACCAGCCCGGCAACGCCGCGCCGCCTGGCTCGCTCTTAGGGCGGGGCGCTGGCCACGTCATCTGCCACTCGAACCGTGGTGCTCGCGATGTCCTCCATTTCGAGCATCTCGCCCGCCATGTCGAAATTCATGTTGTCGCCGCCGTAGTTCCCGTACAAGCGCAGGACCCCCGCTCCGCCATTCGCGGCGCGCATCGCCTCGGTCATCTGCTCCGCGGAAGGAGAAGAGAAAACGTCGCCAATGGCGCAAGCGTCCAGCAGTCCCTTGCCGACGTAACCCGTGAACACCGGCAGGTGGCCGGATCCTCCTCCCGAAACAATTCCAACTTTCCCCTTCACCGCGCCCTTGGCCCGCGCAATCACCCGCCCCTCGGGCCCTAACCGCCGAAAGTATTCGGGATGCGCTAGGCACAACCCTTCCAGCATTTCATCCACGTACGCAAAAGGATCGTTGAGGATTTTCTTCATGGAATTCTCCCGCGTAAGAATCTCAGGTTTCGAACTGAAAAGCAACAAGCCCGGGGAGAATCAGAATGAGTTCAGCCGGCAGGCTAGGAACGTAGGAGAAGGGGCCGATGCAGGGCGTAGCCCTGCGGCTCGCAGACGGCGCGCCTCGAAAGACAGTGGGACTGCGCGCCCGGGGCCGTTGGCCCGAACTACCGCTCGCGGCGTGCGAATTGCTTCTTGAATTTCGCCATTGTGGCCTGGGCAAAGGCGATCTGGCGGGCGACCTGGCGGGGAGCGGTTCCGCCGATCACGTTTCTTCGATTGACTGAATCTTCCGGAGAAACCGCGACGCGAAGCAGGGCATCGTCCCAGGAAGGTATGAAGCGCTGCGCTTCCGCGAGACTTAGGCCGGCGAAGGCCCGGCCTTGGCCGGCGCAGTAACTGACGAGTTTTCCTACCTGCGCGTGAGCGTCGGCGAAGGGTACGCCGCGGCGAACCAGTTCGTCGGCCAGATCCGTCGCCGTCAGAAAGCCCCGCGTGGTGGCGTCTTTCATTGTTTCGGGATGAAGCTGGAGCGTGGCGGCGACGCGAGAGGCAATTTCGAGCGCCTCGCGAGTGGTATCGACGGCCCCGAACAACGCCATCTTATCCTCCTGCAAGTCGCGGTCGTAAGCCAGTGGAAGGCCTTTTACGAGCGCCAGCAGCCCCATCAGCCTGCCGAGCACGGTTGCCGCTTTTCCTCTGATCAGCTCCAGCGAATCGGGGTTCTTCTTCTGCGGCATCAGGCTGCTGCCGGTGCTGTAAGCGTCGGCCAATTCCACAAAGCCGAAACCGGGCGAGGAGTAGATGATCAGGTCCTCCGCCCATCGGCTGAGGTGAAGCATGGTCATTGCGCCGGCAAAGGCCAACTCGATGACGAAATCCCGGTCCGAAGTAACGTCCAAGCTATTTGAGGCTGCGCGCGCAAATCCCAGCGCCCGCGCCAGGCGCTCCCGGTCCAACCGGTAGGCGGTCCCGGCCAGCGCTCCCGCCCCC
>Ga0335078_10011632_pt1 | contig 13058 bp, 6 predicted proteins | sample Lox_Sample_32_FD_206711 | JGI IMG/M metagenome (GOLD analysis project Ga0335078, IMG submission 206711) | Soil microbial communities from Loxahatchee National Wildlife Refuge, Florida, United States - Lox_Sample_3.2 | ecosystem: Environmental > Terrestrial > Soil > Wetlands | place: USA: Florida... | reverse complement strand
GCGCGAGGGCCGCATCCTGCGCCAGGGCAACGCCAACCCCGAGGTCCAGATCCTCCGCTACGTGACCGAGCGGTCCTTCGACGGCTACATGTGGCAGACCGTCGAGCGCAAGCAGCGGTTCATCGCCCAGGTCATGCGCGGCCGGCTCGACGTCCGCGAGATCGAGGACATCGGCGACGCCGCCCTGTCCTACAACGAGGTCAAGGCACTGGCCACCGGCAACCCGCTGCTCATGGAGATGGCCGAGGCAGAGGCCGAGCTGACCCGGCTGGAGCGCGCAGAGCGCGCGTGGAACCGCAACCTGGACGCGCTCGCGCACAAGGTGACCGCCGGCAACGACCGGATCGCCGTACTGGAAATCACCGTCGCAGAGATCACCGCGGCGGTTGCCAGGCGGCGCGATACGCGCGGCGACCTGTTCGCCATGACCGCTGGTTCTACCAGGCACACGCGGCGGCAGGACGCGGGCGAGCACCTCAAGGCAGCTATCGGCGAGCTGGACCAGGCCCTGACCAGGAGCGGTCACCGGCGGCTCGTTGAGCCGGCCGGGGAGCTCGGCGGGTTTCCCGTGCTCGTCACCATCGAACGGGTGATGACCTCCGCGCAGGTCATCATCGAGCTGCAAGGCGCACCCGGCACCGAGATCCGGATGACGCCGCCGGAAGCCGCGGCGTCAGATCCCGGGAAGCTTGTCGTGCGGCTCGAAGGGCGGCTCAGCGGCATGGAAGCGCTCAAGGCCAAGACCCTGGCCGAGATCGAACGGCTCACCACTGAGGCTGATCACGCACGCGACGACCTGCACAAGCCGTTCCCCCGTACCGCCGAGCTGGCCGAAGCCCGCGACCGCGTCCAGCAGATCGCGGCACAGATGAATAGGTCAGCCGAACCAGCCCGTCCTCGCTCCGGGCACGCGAGCGTAGCGCAGCCCGACTGGGCACGCGACGCCCTGCGCAACCCTGATGATCCGCGGTGGCTGGCCGCAGCGGCGGCCCACGACGCCGCGGCCATGGTCGGAATCTCTCGCTCAGCCGTAGCCGTGGTCACTTTCCCGGAGCCGCCGGAGTCCCCATCGCAGGCCGCGAGCCTGAGCTTCCCCGCAGCTAGCCTGGCGGCAGGAGCCGCGCCGGAAGACAGCCAGACTGCCTCGGGCAGGTCCTCTCAGCCGTCGCCGCGCAGCCCTTCGCCCAGGGCCTGACACCTGGCGCCTCGGCCCCATCGATTGCAAGGCCGTCCCAGTACATGCCGCCGCTGGCATCGGGGTGCGGTGATACAAGTCGGGCTACTCGGCCAACTACCCCGGCCGATCACGGCGAAGACCCGGAGCCTCCCAGTGAATGTCTCGGACACGTCCAGCCGGGACCCGTCAGGTGACAACCCGGCCTCGTTAGACGCCTCAAGCCCGCTCGCCGCGACGCGGCCCGACCCCGCGGAAGCACCCAGGGTGGGCGGTCCCGGCCTCGTGTTAACAAGCGCTAGAGGTAAGGCCTGAGTGCGTCGGTCAGGGACGCGCAGGCGAGATAGCTCTTCGCGGTATGCGGGTCGAACATGTCGATACGATCGGCCACATCCGTGATCTGACCGTCGAAGAACGGCTGCAGGCCCCCGACGGGAACTGCCACCGGGTCGCCTACGTCGGCGATGTTCGTCCACCGGGACACTCCCGGCGGATGAGCGGCCCGGCCGTTGTCCGGTGCCGGCTCAAGCCGGTCGAAGATGACCCTGGGCATTGCCAGCGGGCTGCCAAGGGTAACGAGCAGTTCCACCCGCAGGTTCGGATCGGCTCTGAGCGCCTCGTAGGCCACCACACTGCCCAGCGAGTGAGCGACAAGGATGCGCGGGCGGTGCTCCCTGACCGCCTCCGCGACCCGCTGCCGCGCGGCCTGCCTGCGGCCGGTCTGGTCCGGGTCAAAGTACACGGCCAGGTCGGTGACGAGCACGGTGACCAGCCAGCGGGCGACCTCCCCGAACCGGGCTGTTAGCCAGTCGGCTGACTGACGCACCGGCCAGGTTGGATAGCCAGCCGCCACCATGTCGACCGCCTGTCCGCCGGGCGCACTCTGGACACGTAGTTCCTGCACCCATTCGACGAGCAGTTCCTGGGCCAGCGGCGGCAGCTGGTCCGGATCATCATTCAGGCCCTGAGCGACGCCAAGGCTCAGGCAGTCGGCGTAGTACGCAACCGGCAGTGACGCCGGGGCGGGGACAGCGGGATCCCGTCGGCTGAGTCCGTCCGCGAGCCATCCGGTCCAGTCCTTGCTGATGGCCTGCTGCGCGGCGGTAAGCAACCTACTCCCCTTGCTGAAGTAGCCGTAATTCCAGATGCCGTGAACGCCGACGACGGCCGCCATTCCGCCTCCATATACGCAGCACCGCTGTGGTCCGTGCACAGAGATCTGTCAGCGGACAGTAATTAGCCGTAGCCTATGGCCAACTGGCCGTTTCTGCTGTCCGTCGTCCCCGGAGGAAACCAGTGGCACTTCGGTACTCTCCGCAGGAGACGCGCCAATTCGCCGAAGCCCTGGCCCAGGTCCCCCTGTTGGCCGATCCGGACGGGCGCAACCAGGTCATCCAGGAACTCGAGACGGTGGCCGGCCAGCCGCTGGACCTGGCGCGGCGCCCCACCGCCACGGGTGACATCGTCGGCCTGGCCGAAGCCTGCCTGAGTCGCCCTGAGCTCGTGCCGCTGCTGCTTTCCGTGCTGACCGTGCTTGAACCTAGTTCACCGGCCGTGCTCGCGCTGGCTGGCCTAACCGACCGACTCGTACCGCCTACGGTGCTGAAGTTTACAGAACGGCAAGAGCTGCTTTCGTTCCTGTCCGTGACGGATGAGACGGACTTGTCCCGGCTGTACACGGCGGCCGTAGGACCTCTCGGACCGTTGCCCACCCAGCCAGTCGACAAGAAGTCACTCCTTTACGACCTCGAAGACACACTGCCGGAGCAGGGCAGCCTGCCTCCGCTGCTGCTTTTCACCGAACTGCTAGCCCGCGAGCTTGACGAGACGACGGCTGGTGCGCTGCGGGCCTGGACCGAGCGGGTCAGCGACCGTTTGGGCCTAAGCCAGGAACTCAGGACAGCGCGCCGGGCATTCCAAGCGCCCGGTGCCCCGGAACGGCACTACCTGTCCGTCGAGCTTTCCCCTGACCCCATCTCGGCTGACGTGTTCCGCCTGAGAGCATGGCTGCAAGACAGTTCCGGACGCCGACTGGTCCAATTCAGCTCACCCGATCAGCCCATCCGGACGTCGGAGATAGCCCGGTCAGTCCAGGACCTGATAAGGCAGGCCCCCGTAACGCCCGACCTGACCGTCGAGTTCATCATTCCCCACACTCTGCTTGACTTCCCCTTCGAGCAGGTGACCGACGACTCGCGCGACCGGCAGGAAATCGGAGCAAGGTACCCAGTGCTGGTGCGCAGCCTCGAGCGGCTACTGGACGCGTTCATCCGGCCGCGGTGGCAGCGTAAATGGACAGAGCTGCAACGGAGACCCGAGGCCAGCTCCGTACTGTGGCTAAGTCGTCCCGGCGAGTTCAGCAGGCGCGCGCTACAGCCTCGTCTCCAAGTGCATGACACTCTGTGCCTGGTACAGGCGTACCAGCCGCTGGGCGAACACGAAGAGCTGCAAGAGGCTGTGTTCTCTGGCATCCCCGCCATTGTGTGGAATCGCGGAGGCCTGCCATCCGCCGATTTCGCGGCCGGGGCCAGGAGAGAGCTTTTCCGGGACGGAGCGCTTGGCCTTCCCGATCAAGTACGCCGTGTCCGCATGGAGGCGGTTACCGAGCGGTCGTCATATCACCTGGGCAGGTGCGTCGCATTGCTCTGGGATGACCCCAACCGGCTACCTGAACCGGAGCTTCGGCTACGCGCTCCGGATGACTTCTAGGAGGCAGTTCACGTGAACGGCGAGAGACGGGACTGGCGCATCTACACGGGTTCGGGGATGCCCCATGACGGCATATCAAGGCTCCCTGATCCGCCGCCCTGGCGGCGATTCAGCGTAGCCACCGTACGCAGCGCCTCCCGAGCAGAGGCCGAGGCTGTGCAGCTCGGCGACAATCGCGGTGCCACGTATCGTGCCGCTCCTGTGGTGGTGGATGCCGTTAATACCGCCATGTACCTGCGCCGCCCGCTGCTGGTCACGGGACCGCCCGGCACAGGTAAGTCGACCCTGGCGTACAGCGTGGCGGCCGAACTGAGGCTCGGGAGGGTGCTCAGCTGGTCCATCACCAGCCGGTCAACCCTAGCCGAGGGCCTTTACTCGTATGATGCCATCGGCCGCCTTCAGGACCTGAACCTGGCGTCCTCCCTCAGGCGGGAGGAACCCCAACCTGACATCGGAAGTTACCTGCGGCTCGGGCCACTCGGTACCGCGTTCCTCCCCTGGGAGCGTCCGCGGGTGCTGCTTGTCGATGAACTCGACAAGAGCGACATTGACCTGCCTAACGACCTGCTCACCCTTTTCGAGGAAGGTCGCTTCGTGGTTCCCGAGCTCGCGCGGCTGAGCGAGCGTGACGTCATGGTTCTCACAGCGGACGACTTGGGGTCAGCCGTCGTTAGCTCGGGCATCGTGGCCTGCAGCGACTTCCCTCTCGTCATCATCACCAGCAACGGCGAGCGAGAGTTCCCCGCCCCGTTCCTGCGGCGCTGCATCCGAGTCGATCTAGCCCAGCCAACTGCGGTCCAGATCGCAGCGATCGTGGAAGCACACCTCGGACAGGAAGCCTCTGTCAAGAGTTACGAGCTCATCGAGCAGTTCCTGCAACGTCGCGACAGGCGTGTACTGGCGACTGACCAGTTGCTCAACGCCGTCTACCTGTCGTCGGCCCTAGGACGCCAGGAGCTGTTCGACGACTGGCTGGAACTAGTCTTGCGCCCCTTGAGCGGCTCGTGACCGAGCCGCCTCTGGAGCGGCTTGCGGTCAGGCGATTCCTCGAGGCCGTCGAGTCGCTCGACATCAGCGCCACCGAGATAGCCGAAGCCCTGTGGCTTGCCCCTTACCTGTCACCGGCCGGAGAGCACGCAGACCAGGCTGGGCTAGCAGACCCTGGCCTGCGGATGAGCGACGGGCCAGCGTCACTCACGTCCGGCCCGCCGGGCCCGACCGAAGAGGAACCACTGCCAGGCGGGGCGCCGGCTAGGGCAGGTCCGGGGCTCCAGCACGGTGCCGTAGCCGTCACTATCGCGGAGCCGGGACGGGTTAGCGGGCCGACCATCAGGGTCCCCGGAGTCCCGGCCCTACCCCGGGTCCTCGAGATGAGCCGGGCATTGCGGCCGCTGAAGCGGACCAGGCGGCCGCTCCGTTCCAGCTACCAGCTCGACGAGGAGGCGACAGCGGTGCTCAGCGCGGAGACGAGATCCATCATGCCGGTGATGCGGCCAGCTCCAGCCCGGTGGCTGGACCTCGCCCTTGTGGTGGACGGCGGACCGTCAATGACGCTGTGGCGCGACCTAGCGGCAGAGTTCCGCACGCTGCTCGAGATGCAAGGTGCCTTCCGCAACGTCCGGCTCTTGCAGCTAGGTGGTATCGGCGAGGCTGGCTACGAACTGCGCGCAGGCCGCGGTGGTCCGGCGGTCAGCCCGCAGCAGCTCGTAGACACCACCGGCCGGCGGCTGGTGGTCTTGCTGACAGACTGCATAGCTGACGGCTGGCGCGACGGCAGTATGGACCAGATGCTCCGCTTGTGGGCGGAATCGATGCCGGTGGCCCTCGCGCACACCTTGCCAGCCACCTTGTGGAGTCGAACCGGGGTCCAGTTCCAGCCTGTCCGGCTGGCCGCCGCCCGGCCCGGACTGCCTAATGCGCTGCTGACAGCCACAGGCGAGGTCCTTGCCCGGGCAGAACAGGGAAGCATCCCCATTCCCGTCCTCGAACTGGAGGCGCGCTGGCTCGCGCCTTGGGCGAACCTGGTGGCCGGGACGGCCGACCGGGGCGTTCCCGGCATGGCCCTGTTCGTCGTGGCTTCCCCCGATGACGAGCAGCGGTCAAGCTATGTGAGCGACATCGACCCGGCCGACGTCCCTCCGGCCGAGCTAGTTCGCCGATTCCGCGGATCAGCCTCCCCCGAGGCCTTCCGGCTCGCCGCTTCCCTTTCCGTGGTTCCGCTGACGCTTCCGGTGATGCGGCTCGTTATGCAAAGCGTCCTGGTCGCACCGCGCCCGTCGCTGCTCGCCGAGGTATTCCTCGGCGGCCTGCTAATCCGGGCCAGTCCAGAGCAAGAGTCGCAGGACCCGGATACGGTTCTCTACGATTTCCGGCCCGGCGTACGCGAGGTCCTCCTGGGCAATCTCCGGCGCACAGAGACGATGCGGCTCCTCGACCTGGTTTCCGAGGTGATCGCCGGCCAGCCCATTAGCGCCTTTGACTTCAATGCCGTGATCGGTGAACCCGACGCGCTTGGCCAGTCCCCCTTCGCCACGCTGTCCTCAGCCGTCTTGCGTCGGCTCGGCGGCCGGTACGCGGAAATCGCCGACCAGCTGGAATGGCAATCCAATGCGGCAACTGCCCTGGTTCTGGCGACCATACCCGAGCCGTCCGCGGTCGCCGACGAACTCACCGGCCAGGGTGCTCTGCTGGAAGAGGTACGGGAACGGTTCCTTGGCGGGACGCGGGTGCAAGTGCTGCACGGGCCGGGAGGAATAGGCAAGACAGCGGCAGCCGCCGCCTTCATGTCCGCAGCCGACGCCCGCTACGCCGTCCAGGGCTGGATTCCCGCGGGTTCCGCAAGCGCGATGCGGACGGCGCTCAGTGAGCTGGCCGAAGCACTTGGCGTGCCGCCGTCCGCCGAGACGAGCCGGTCCGCGCGACAGGTTCTCGAGGCTCTCCGCTACGCGCCGCCGGAGAACAGGTGCCTGCTCGTCTTCGACGGGGCTCCGTCCGTGGCGGCCGTGACCGAACTGCTGCCCGCGGAGTGCGGGGACATCTTGATCACCTGCCGGGAAGCCCCGCCGCCGGGAATCTCCGGGCTGCTGGTTCCCGCGCTGCCCCGGGCCGACAGCATTGAGCTGCTACGCCGCGGCGGCATGTCTCCGACCACGGCCGGCCAGCTGGCAGCCGAGCTCAACGATCATCCGCTGGCGTTGTCACTCGTGGCTGCCCTCGGCGAAAGGACGGGCTGGGGCGGCACCCGGATCCTGGAGCGGCTGCCCGCCGCCGATGATCCCGGCGACCGGGCCGCACTTCTCATCTTGGAGTGGCTCGCCCGGGTTGCACCGGCCCAGCTCGCTGCGGTACACCTCTATGCCGCTCTAGGTCCGGCGCCCATTCCTCCGGCGCTGGCCGGGGACGAGGGAGGCGAGATCGTCTCGTGGGGCCTGGCTACAGCTGACCCCGCCGGGCTGATGCTGGCCCCGTCGGTGCGCGAGCTTCTGCTGCGACGATGGGCCCCGGCTGAACTTCAGCAGGCTCAGCAGTTGGCCTGGCTGGCGCTTTCGCACGCTGACCCGGCTGACCGGGCCGCGCGGGAAGCCCTGCTGCCACACCTGCTGCACCTGGCGGTACAGGCGCGAACGCCTGAATACGACCCTGTTATCGTGGCCGGAATGCGCTCGGCGCTGACCGACGGAGAGGCCCAGGGAGCGCGCGACCTCGCAGACGCACTGTTTGACCGGCGCGATCGGCCCGCTGCTGATGTCACGCTGACGGCAGCGACCGACTGCGGCCGGGAGGGTACCTGGCTGCTCGGGCGACTGGGTGACGTGGCGTACCCGGGTGCCGAACGGCTGGCGGCGCTCAAGGCCACCCGATCCATCGCCGACCCGCTCATTCTCGCCGCGCTTGAGGGCGACGTGCTGGGACGGCGCCTGGCCGGTGACTTCAACGGAGCCCGGCAGCTTACCGAGGAGACGCTCCAGCTCGTCGAGCAGGCCTATCCGGCCGGACACGCGCTCAAGCTGACCTGGGCGGCCCAGGCTGCTGTCGATCAACGGCTCGCCGGGGCCTTCGTGCGGGCCGGCGAACTCGATAAGACGGGTAGGAACCCGAGCCGGCCCAGCGGTCGGCGTGCGTTGAAGGCCTCGGTCGCGCTGGCTTTGGACATGAGCGGGGCGGGCGCTCATGCGGATGCGCTCGCTCTGCTGCTAGAGGCCCAGGCTGAACTGGAGAGCCTCGGCGAGCGGCTGGAGGAAGAGAGCCTAGCCGTTCGCCACGCTCGTGCGGTGGAACTGCGCTGGACCGGAGCCCTCACCGAAGCCAGGAAGTTGGCCGCCGAGGTAGTGATCGAAGGGCAGGCGCTCCTCGGCCAGTGCCAACTCACCACGCTTATCGCGGCTGCGCACCTCGCCCAGTGCCTGCGGCTGGACCGCCGGCCGCACGACGGACTTGAACTCGGCGCCCAGACGCTGGACGGGTTCCGCTCTACCCTCGGGTCGGGTCACCCGCTCACGCTCGCCGCCCAGGCTGGCACCGCCGTCCTGTACCGGGCGGCAGGGCAACTGCGGCCCGCATCCGCGCTGGGGACCGAGGCCCTGCGCGGGTTGCGGGCATCGCTCGGTGACGGGCATCCGTTCACCCTCTGCTGCCTGGCTGGCCAAGCCTGCCAGCGAGCGGCAGAAGGTAAGCATGATGCCGCCAGGAAGCTCTGGGCTAAGGCGCTGGCGGGATTTGACGCACTGTGGGGCCCCGGGCACCCCTGCAGGCAGCTGACCGCGTCCAACCAGGCCCGGGAAGACGGCAATCCACCGGACGAGCTCTTCAGCGACCTACTCCCGATTCGCTAGCACAAACCACCATGGACGCGCCCCCTTCCGCTACCCGCCGGCTGGCTCTGACGGTCGGCATATCGGAATTCTCCCCTGCCGTGTTTCCTCCCCTGCCCGCCCTGGACTTCGCGTCAGAGCGGATAGCACAGCTGCGCGAGGTGCTGGGCGAAGCGCCCAACAGCTACGTATGCCTGGCCGAGGCCGACCCAGGTATTCCCGGCAAAGCTCTAGGCATCCGCATCGCCAGCGCGTTCGTCGAACAGTCCTACGACGTACTCATCGTGCATCTTTTGACCCACGGAGGCCGAGGGGAAGGGACAGGAAAGCTCTACGCCCTTGGCGCCGACGGGATACCCGTCCCCGAGACGGACATCGCCTTCTGGCTCCAGCGCGTCGAGGATTTTGGCATCGGGCGCGTACTCTTCCTGCTCGACCTGTGTTACGCCGGTGAGGCCGCCCGCCCGGAATACCTGCTAAAGAAAATGGACGGCCGGAACAAGGCCTGGGTCATCGCCGCGGCACTGCCTAATCAAGCGGCTTTCAACGGCTACTTCACCCAGGCGACCGCGTGTGTTCTGGATCAGATCCGGCGCAACGTGCTTCAAGTTCACCGATCCACCCCGCACGTACCCTTCGGCACGATCGTTGACTGGATCCGGCTTGCTGTTTGGAAGTTCGCCGACGAGACGGCGCAAAATGCCCTGCCCCAGACCGTCTCCGCCACCCCCATCGACGGCACGTACCCGGACCTGCCGTTCTTTCCGAATCCCGCCTACCGGCCCGGTTCCCTGGCCGGCGCCCGCCGCTGGCTCGACCCGCTCGCCGAGCCGTTCCTCGATGACCTCGACGAGTTCGACCACTTCGTGGAGCGGGCCGCCGGATACGGGCCGTTGGACCAGGACGATGACGCCGACGCCGTGCCGGTGGGGATATTCACCGGCCGCAGGAGCGTACTGACCCCGCTCGCGCGATGGATCGAGAGCCCCGGTCCAGGCAATGTGCGGTTTGTGACCGGCAGCCCCGGAGCGGGAAAATCAGCGATCCTAGGCCTGCTGGTGTGCGCTACGCATGACAAGCTGAGGAAGGAGACCTTCGCACTGTGGATGAACGCCGTCGAGCCGCCGATCGCCCGTGAACCCCAGCTTGTCGCGATCCACGCCCGGCAGCGGACGCTGACGACGATGCTGGCCTCGATCGCCCGGCAACTCGGCCTAGATGCACCGGAGGGCGGCTGGGATGCGCCCGGGCTGATCCAGGCGATCGGCCAGCGCGACCGAGCGCCTCTGCTGATCTTGGACGCTCTAGATGAGGCGACAGCTCCCGGCGAGGTTGTCGCGGGCCTCCTGGTGCCTTTGGCCAAGGCAAAGCGGACGGACCAGTCGGCCGTGTGCCGGATCCTGGTCGGCAGCCGGGAAAGCGCCGCGGCTGAGCCGGTCCGCAAACTCGCCGGGTCAGTCGGCCTAGTCAGCCTCGACCACATCCCGGAGGACGAACTCCGTCAGGACCTCGAGAGCTACGTCGAGAAGCTGCTGGGCACCCGCCGTCCCTACGACGATATGGAACATGCCGACGCACGCCACTCCTTCGCGCAAGCCCTGGGCGCCCGCCTGGCAAAGTCACACGACCACACCGGTCAGATGCGCTGGGGAGAATTCCTGACCGCGTGCCTGTGCGCGCATCACTTCATTACCGCCAAGCCGGTTACCGACGCGGGAGCGGCCCGGCACATCGTCGCCAAGACCCACCTCGACCTTCCCAGCGTGCTGGAAATGGACCTCGAGGCCAGGAAGACGGCCCGCTGGCTGCGCCCGGTCCTAGCCGTTCTCGGCTACGCAAGTGGAGACGGGATGCCGCTACAGGTTATCCAGCGGCTCGCCCCGGTCTTCTTGCCCGAGGCAGCGCAATGCACCGCCGAAGAAGTCCGCGATGCGCTCGACACGGCCCGGTTCTACCTGCGTACCGCCCCGGACACCGACTCGTCGACCCTGCACCGATTCTTTCACGCCGGGCTGGCGTACTACCTGAGGGTCCACCCGACGGGCCGGTCGGCCGAGGACGCTCGGCTCGCGGCTGACTGCGGTCCTGCGCTGGTCGGCCTGTTGCGGCCGGCGGACTGGCTCATGACCGAGCCGTACGTGCGGCGTCACGCGGCCGAGCATGCCGCCGCGGGCGGGTGCCTCGACACCCTGCTCGACGACCCGGAGTTCCTGGTCTACGCTGACCCGGCGTACCTCCTGCCGGTCCTCCAAGTGGCGACCTCTGACGCCGCCCGGGTCGCCGCGGCCGTCTACCGCGCGAGCGCGCACCGGCACCGGGCGGAGCCGCCCAGGGTACGCCGCGGGATCCTCGCGATTGATGCGGCCCGGCCCGCCGGCCGAAGGCTGGTGCCCGCAGTGGGCTACCGGCGGTCAGGCCAGCCCCGCCCTGCTGGGTAACCTGGGCGAGATGACGGGCGGAGCAGGCGCGGTGACTTGCCTGACCGTGAACGGGCGCGCCCTGCTGCTAGCGGGCGGCATCGACGGACGGATCCGGAGCTGGGACCAGCTCACCGGGCTGCCCAACGGCGACACGATACGCGGGCACGTGGGATCCGTTCGCGCGCTCGCGCACACTACCGTGGCCGGTGTCCACGTCCTAGTCAGCGGTGACTCCCAGGGAACAATCATCGCCTGGGACGCCGCATCAGGAAGCGAGCTTGGCTCAGTTGACAAGGCTCACGCCGGCTCCGTGCGGTCGCTGGCCTGCACAAAACTGGGTCAGGAAGTCGTCGTGGTCAGCAACGGCGATGACGGTACACCTCGCGTCTGGGAGTTGCCCGGTTGCCGGGAACGACCTGACCTGCTGCCTGTCCTGCCAGTTCAGGTGATCGATCTCGACGTAGCCGAGATCGCCGGATCGCCCGTTATCGTCACCGCCTGCCAGGACGGCGTTCTACGGACCTGGGAACTGGGCACTGGCACCCCTCGAAGCCGGGGGGGCGGGCATCAAGACGGGATCAACGCGGTGGCGTGCGGGCGGCTCGCCGGCGGGCCGGTCGCCGTGAGTGCGGGCGAGGACGGCAGCGTCCGCGTCTGGAACCTGACGGACGGGACTGAGCTGCACCGTGTCGCCACCGGGCCCGGCCCGCAGAGAGTCGCCTGGGACTCGGCCCGCTCACTGGCGGTCGTCGGCGGCTCGGACGGCTCGGTTCAGGTGATAGACCTGGCCAACGGCGAGCCGCGGGTAACCCAGCTGCCCCGGCATGACGCTCCGGTGCACGCGGTAGCCTGCACCCGGCCGGAACAGAAAACGCGACCGACCGCCGTGACCGGCGACGACAGCGGCACGCTCCAGGTGTGGGACCTGTCTGCCCTCAGACAGGTCACTGACATCCAGCCTGGCCATACGGGATGGGTGAGCGCACTGGCCGTCACCGCCGTGGGCGGGCTACCGACGGCTATCAGTGGCAGCCAGGACAGGACGCTACGCCGTTGGGACCTCTCCTCAGGCAAGCCCCGGGCCGCTACGCTCACCGGCCATGACGGGGCCGTCAACGCCATCGCCTGCACCACAATGAACAACACCCCCATCGCCGTCAGCGGCAGCACGGACCGCACCATTCGCTGCTGGGACCTCACCACAGGACGCCCTCACGGCAGCCCGCTCACCGGCCATGACGGAGCCGTCAACGCGATCTCCTGCTTGCGGTTGGACGGGAAGCTGCTGGCAGTGAGCGGCGGTGACGATAAGGCGGTCCTGGTCTGGGAACTGTCCGGAGATCCCCGGCCGCGGTACAACCTGCCCGGCCACACCGGCTGGGTATACGCGGCTACATGCGCCGTCGCGGGGCGGCGGGCGATCGCAGCCACCAGCGACGACAACGGAACCATCATCCTGTGGAATCTCCGCAGCGGGAAACGACACGGCGTCATCCGCCGAGCCCACCAAGGGCCGGTCTACGCCCTCGCCTGCGGTCAGCTCGCCGGACGGCCAGTGCTCGTTTCCGGTGGCCAGGATGCCACAGTGCGTCTATGGGACCTGGCCAGTCGACAACCGCTGCTGACGATCCCCGTGTTCGGCCCAGTTGCCGCGGTGGCCTTGTCGCGTGACGCGGAAGTGATTATCGCAGTCGAGTCTGAGGTCGTGGCAGTATCAGTCGATCCGAACACCAAGTTCGGCTCGCAGGGCCACGGCCCGGATGGGCCGGTTGGCGATGCGTGAACCGGCGAGCAGGCAGCCATGCCCGCTGGCTAGTCCGAAGTTACGGGGTCTGAAGATGCCGAGACCGCCGCTGGCCTGCGCTTTCGCGCCGAGCCTGCCGGCGGTTTCTGGCTACTTCTTCAGGGCGGGGGGGATCGCGGCTCCGATGAGGTCGAATGCTT
>Ga0335078_10011631_pt1 | contig 13058 bp, 10 predicted proteins | sample Lox_Sample_32_FD_206711 | JGI IMG/M metagenome (GOLD analysis project Ga0335078, IMG submission 206711) | Soil microbial communities from Loxahatchee National Wildlife Refuge, Florida, United States - Lox_Sample_3.2 | ecosystem: Environmental > Terrestrial > Soil > Wetlands | place: USA... | reverse complement strand
GCAGTCCTCGTCCTTTTCCGAGGTGTCGCCGCTGATGCCGACCGAGCCCAGGATCGCTCCGTCGGCGCCGCGGATCAGCACGCCGCCCGGCACCGGCACCATGCGGCCGCCCGACATGTCGGACAGCGCCCCGAAGAAGCCCGGCGCCGCCTTGGCGGCGCGGCGCGCCAGCTCGCGGCCGCCGAAGCCCATGCCGAGCACGCCCCAGGCCTTGCCGGTCGCGATGTGCTCGCGCAGCAGGCTCGAATTGTCCTCCCGCTTGGCCGCCTTCAGGTGACCGCCGGAGTCGAGGACGACCACGGTCAAGGGCGCCAACTTGAGCTCGCGGCCGCGCGCGAGCGCCGTATCGACAATCAGGGATGCCTGGGCGAGCGTGAGGAAGGTCATCGTGGTGCGCCTCCAGAGGTGTCCGCGTCAGAGTAGCAAACCGGCCGCGTGCGCGCGACGCGACGCTCAATCACCCAGTACGTCGCGAATCTTGGTGGCGAGACTCGCATAGGTGAACGGCTTGACGATCAGCTCGACGTCGGGATCGAGCGCGCCGTGACGCATGACCGCGTTGCGCGCGTAGCCGGTCGTAAACAGCACCTTGAGCTCGGGTGCTCGGCGGCGCGCCGCCTCGGCGAGCTCCCGGCCGTTCATGCCGCCGGGCAGCGCGACGTCGGTGAACAGCAGTTGGATATCGGACCCGCGGTCGATCAGATAGAGCGCGCTCGGACCGTCCGGCGCTTCGATGACGTCGTATCCGAGCTCGCGCAGCAGCTCGACCGTATGCTGGCGGACGTCCTCGTCGTCCTCGACCACTAGGATGGTCTCCTGGCGCGTGCCGACCGGCACGACGGCGATCTCGACGATCGCCTCGTCGGCCGTCGCCGGATCGGCGAAGCGCGGCAGATAGAGCTTGATCGACGTGCCTGCGCCCGGCTCGCTGTAGATCTTGGTGTGTCCGCCCGACTGTTTGGCGAAGCCGTAGACCTGGCTCAGCCCGAGACCGGTGCCGTGGCCGATCGCCTTGGTGGTGAAGAACGGCTCGAACGCCTTCTCGGCAATCTCGCGGGTCATGCCGGTGCCGGTGTCCGTGACCGAGATCACGACGTACTGGCCGGCCGTCATGTCGCCCTGGGCGGCGGCGTAGGCGTCATCGACATGGACGTTGGCGGTCTCGATCGTCAGCTTGCCGCCGTTCGGCATGGCGTCGCGCGCGTTGACCGCGAGGTTGAGGATGGCGCTCTCGAGCTGATTGGGGTCGCAGCGGATGCGCCAGGCGCCGGCAGCCACCACGGTCTCGACCGAGATCGCCTCGCCGAGCGTGCGACGCAGCAGGTCCGACATGCCGACGACCAGCCGGTTGGGCTCCACGGGCTTGGGGTCGAGCGTCTGGCGCCGCGAGAAGGCGAGCAAGCGGTGGGTGAGCGTGGCCGCGCGCTCGGTGCCGCGCAGCGCCGCATCGATCTGGCGGTGCAGCTTGGAATCGGGCGCCAGCCGACGCTGCAGGGTCTCGAGATTGCCGGTGATGACCGTCAGGAGATTGTTGAAGTCGTGCGCCACGCCGCCGGTGAGCTGGCCGACGGCCTCCATCTTCTGCGCCTGGCGCAGCGCCTCCTCGGCGCGGCGCTGCGCGCTGATGTCCCGCAGCATGCCGATCGCGCCGATGATCGAGCCGTCGACGCCGTGAAGCGGCGCGAAGCTGCCGTCGTAGATGCCGCTTCGGCCGGTCGTCTGGATCGTGAACGCGCGTCCCTCCACCCAGGTCGCGCGCCCGGCGAGCGCGGCGTGCCATGCGGTCTCGATCGGGGTGTTGAGGACTTGCGGCAACACATCGGTCAGCGTGCGGCCGAGCACGGCATTGCGCGGCAGGCCCGTCATCGCCGCGGCGGCCGCGTTCCACACGGTGTGGCGGAACGCGGTGTCGATCGCGACGATCACCTCGGTGCTGCTCTCGATCAGACGCTCGGAGAACGCCTGCTCGCGCTCGAGCAGACTCTCGGCCTGCCGTCGCTCGTCGATCTCGGCGGTCAGCCGCTGGTTCGCCAAGGTGAGCTCGCGCGTGCGTTCGGCGATCCGCTGCTCGAGCGTGTCGGTGAGCTGGCGCAGCGCCGCCTCGGTGCGCTTGCGCTCGGTGATGTCCTGCACCACGGCGATGCACGATCGTGGCGCGCCGTCGGCGTCGCGCAGCAGCGTGATGCGGTTGTTGACCCACATCAGCGCGCCGTCGGGCCTGAGATAGCGCTTCTCGATCGTGAAGCCTTCGCCGGTGTCGATCATGCGCTGCCACAGCGCGAGATTCGCCGGCACATCGTCGGGATGGGTCAGGTCCTGCACGCGCAGGCCCAGCACCTCCTCACGCGACCGGCCGACGATGTCGCAATAGCGTTGATTGACCAGTTCGAGCTGCCCGGACAGCGCGGCCTGGCCGATGCCGATCGCCGCCTGGTCGAAGATCGCGGCGAACTGCGCTTCGCGCGCACCGGCCGCGCGGCGGAGGCGGCCGATCCGCAACTGGCCGGCGATGCGCGCGGCCAGGAGACGCGCGCCGAACGGCGCCACGAGATAGTCGTCGGCCCCGGCGCGGAACGCCTCGAGCACGGCGTCTTCGTCGGCGCGTTCGGCGAACAGGATCACGGGGATCGTCAGCAGCGCCGGGTCGGCGCGCGTGCGGTGCACCAGGCCGAGCCCGTCGAACCCGGCGGTGACGCGCACCAACAGCAGCTCGGCAGCTTCCGCGCGCAGCGCCGCCAGCGCGGTGGCGAGGTCGTCGGTGACGATGACCTCGTAAGCCTCGGCCAGCGCGGCGCGCAACGGGTCGGGCGCCGCCGCGGCGCCGTCGACCAGGATCAGGCAGGGGCGGTCGTCGGTCACGAGGGCACCCGGGCTCGCGCGGCGGTCGCGGTCCGATGCGCCGATGCGCTCAAAAAGACCGCGTCGGGCCGCGACGCTGGAGCATTGTCACAAGCCGATTCGTTCGACAAGCCGCGGCGGGCAGGATCCCGGAGGTTGAGTCCGCGAAGCCTCAGAGCGATGCGCTGGTCTCGGAGTCGACCGGATCGGGATCGCTGTCGAACGCACAGTGCAGTCCGCGCGACGACACGCTGACGATCCGCGCCGCGCGCTGCGAGCCGATATGCGCGCTCGCGAGGTTGAGCTGCTCCCCGGGTTGCACGACAAACCGGTTGGGGTGCCGGAGGCAGGCGCCGCCACGCGAGATGTCGAGCGTTTCGCTGAACACGTAGGTGGCCGGGCCCAGAAGGATCGCCGCGCGCTCGGCCAGCGCGTAGCGGGGATGCCGGCGTTGGTCTTGGCCGGAAGGCATGGGGGAGTCTTCTCTTCTGTTTTTGGGCGCCCGCGTTCTGCGCGCGCTCTTGGATCGATCATCTATCCGTTAGCCGATCCGCGCAGTGACGGCCATCACCTGATACTACCCGGCGATTTTGCGCTGTAATCGTTGGCCCGGGCGGCCGCGCCCCCCGACGACGGGGTTCGCCAATCGGTACGAATCGAGACGCGCCGGCCGTGGCGTCGCCGGGGAGTTGATGTGTCGGACCGCGACCGCTACAGCTGGAGCGTGAAATCATGTCACCCGGGCTCGCGCGATGATCGATGACGGCGTCGTCCCCCTGCGCGATGGCAAGGCTTGGCCGCCCGCCGAGCCCTTGGCGCTCGGCTTCGATGCGGCCGCGCTCGCGCGCGCCGTCGCCTTTGCCGAGACCCGCGAGACGCCGTGGCCGCGCGATCTGCGCGCGCACATCGAGGCGGGTTATTTCGAGCCGCCGCCGCACAACGCGATCCTCGGTCCGATCCGGCCGCGCGGCGCGCCCAACGGGCTCGTGTTGCGCCACGGCCGGCGCGTCGCGAGCTGGGGCGACACGCGCCAGGTCGATGCGACGTTCAGCGTCGCCAAGAGCTATCTCGGCATGCTCGCCGGGCTTGCGGTCGCCGACGGGTTGATCGCCGATCTGGACGAACCGGTCGGCCGCACCGTGCGTGATGGCGGGTTCGACGGCCCCCACAACGGCGCGGTCACGTGGCGCCATCTGCTGCAGCAGACCTCCGAATGGGAAGGCACGCTGTGGGACAAGTCGGACGTGATCGACCGCAATCGCGATCTCGCGGTCGAAGGGCAGGGCCGCCTGAAGGGCCAGGCGCGGCCATTGCAGGCGCCGGGCGCGTACTGGGAATACAACGACGTGCGCGTCAACCGCCTGAGCCTCGCGCTGCTGCGCCGGTTCGGCCGCACGCTGCCCGAATTGTTCCGCGACCGCATCATGGTGCCGATCGGCGCCTCGTCCGACTGGCAGTGGATGGGCTACGACAATTCGTGGGTCGAGCTCGGCGGCGCGCGCGTCCAATCGGTCCCGGGCGGCAGCCATTGGGGCGGCGGCGTGTTCATCCATGCCGAGGATCAGGCGCGGCTCGGGCTCATGGTGCTGCGCGGCGGCATGTGGGGCGATCGACGCGTGATCGAGCCGGACTGGATCGCCTGGTCGAGCGCGCCGTGCCGCCTCAATCCGCTCTACGGATTCCTGTGGTGGCTCAACACCGGGCGCAAGGCCTACCCCCACGCCTCGGCCGAGAGCGTCTTCTTTCGCGGCGCCGGCGGCAATATCACCTGGATCGATCCGACGACCGGCATCGTCGCGGTGCTGCGCTGGATCGATCCGGCCGCGCTCGACGGCTTCATCGCCGCCGTGATGGCGGCCTTGCGCGCGTGACGGCATCGTCCCGACCGACGCTGGTGACCGGCGCGTCGGGTTTCGTCGGCTCCGCCGTGGCGCGCGCGCTGCTGGCGGGAGGGCACACCGTGCGCGTCCTGGTGCGGCCGACCAGCGACCTGCGCAATCTGCGCGACCTCGCCGTCGAAACCGCGGTCGGCCGGCTCGAGGACCGCGCCTCGCTCGCCGCGGCGCTCGCCGGTTGCGGCACCCTGTTTCACGTCGCCGCCGACTACCGGCTGTGGGTGCGCGATCCGGCGGCGATGCACCGCGTCAACGTCGACGGCACGCGCGATCTGATGGAGGCCGCGCTCTCGGCCGGTGTCGAGCGCGTGGTCTACACGTCGAGCGTTGCGACCTTGGGGCTGACCGCCGACGGCAGCCCGGCCGACGAGACCACGCCGGTCACCGCCGACGCCATGATCGGCCCTTACAAGCGCTCGAAGTTCGACGCCGAGGAGGTCGTGCGCGCGCTCGTCCGTACGCGCGGCTTGCCTGCCGTGATCGTCAACCCGTCGACGCCGGTCGGTCCGCGCGACGTCAAGCCGACGCCGACCGGGCGCATCATCGTCGAGGCGGCATCGGGCCGCATGCCCGGATACGTCGACACCGGCCTCAACCTGGTCCATGTCGACGACGTCGCGGCGGGCCATCTCGCGGCGTTCGCGCGCGGCCGCGTCGGCGAGCGCTACATCCTGGGCGGCGAGAACCTGACCTTGGCCGAGATGCTGGCCGAGATCGCGCGGCTCGCCGGCCGCGCGCCGCCGCGCCTCAAGGTGCCGCGGCTCGCGGTCTATCCGGTCGCGCTGGTCGAGGAGGCGCTGGCGCGGCTCACCGGGCGCGAGCCGTTCGCGACGTTCGACGGCCTGCGTATGGCGAAGAAGAAGATGTTCTTCAGCTCGGCGAAGGCCGAGCGCGAACTCGGCTATCGGTTCCGGCCGGCGCGTCAGGGCCTTGCCGAGGCGCTCGCATGGTTCCGCGCCGAAGGGTACTGCCGGTGAGGCGCGGGTCATGACGCTCGTGATCGGCGGGCTCGCCGTGGCCATCTGGGCCTATCTGCTGGCCTGCCGCGGCGGCTTCTGGTGGCATGAGCCGACGCTGCGCGGCGGCACGCCGGCGCGGTGGCCCGGCGTCGTCGCCGTGATCCCGGCGCGTGACGAGGCCGCCGGCATCGAGCGCTGCGTCGCGTCGCTGCTCGGTCAGGACTATCCGGGCCCGCTCGGGCTCGTCGTGGTCGACGACCATTCGAGCGACGGCACCGCGGCGCTCGCGCGCAACGCCGCCGCCGCACTGGGCGCGGCCGACCGGTTGCGCGTCGTCGCCGGCACGGACCTGCCCGCCGGCTGGACCGGCAAACTGTGGGCGGTCGGGCAGGGGCTGGACGCAACCGCGTCCTGGATGCCCGAGGCCGACTACGTGCTGCTGAGCGACGCCGACATCGCGCACGACGCACGCAACCTCGCCGAGCTGGTCGGTCATGCCGAAGCCGAGCGCGCCGATCTCGTGTCCCTGATGGTGGCGCTGCATTGCGAGACCTGGGCCGAGCGCTGGCTGATCCCGGCGTTCGTCTTCTTCTTTGCGATGCTCTACCCGTTCGCCTGGGTGAACCGCGCCGATCGACGTACCGCCGCGGCGGCCGGGGGCTGCATGCTGGTGCGCCGCAGCGCGCTGGCGCGCATCGGCGGCATCGCGCGCATCGGCAGCGCCTTGATCGACGATTGCGCGCTCGCCTCGGCGGTCAAGCCGGGCGGTCCGATCTGGCTGGGCTACGGCCGGCGGACGCGGAGCTTGCGCGTCTATCCAAAGGTCGGCGACATTTGGGCCATGGTGGCGCGGACCGCCTACGTCCAGCTCGACCACTCGCCGCTGCTCCTGGGTCTCACCGTGATCGGCATGGCCGTCACCTATCTGGCGCCGCCCCTGCTCGTGCTTGTCGGCGGCGTGCCGGCATTGCTCGGCGCGCTTGCCTGGGCCGCGATGGCGCTCGCCTACGCCCCCAGCCTTCGGCGATACGGGCGGTCGCTCGTCTGGGCGCCGCTGCTGCCGCTGGTCGCGCTGTTCTATGTGGCGGCGACGATCGGATCCGCTTGGCGCCACTATCGCGGGCGCGGCGGCGCCTGGAAAGGCCGCGTCTACGCCGGGGGCGGCGCGTGAGCGCGAGCATCGAGACGGCGTCGGGCAAGGATCGGCGCGACGAGAATTTTCCGGTCGGCTCGTGGCTGATCCGGCGCGACCTGCGCGCCCATGTGCATGCCTTCTACCGTTTCGCGCGCGTCGCCGACGACATCGCCGACAATCCCGCGCTCGCGGCCGACGACAAGGTCGCGCGGCTCGCGCGCATGGCCGCGGTGCTCGAGGGTGCGGCGCCGGGCGACGATGCACCGGCGGCGGTCGCCATGCGCGCCAGCCTCGCCGCGACTGGGCTCGCGCCGACGCACTGCCTCGACCTCCTGCGTGCGTTCAGCCAGGACGCCACCAAGCTGCGCTACGTCGATTGGGACGATCTGCTCGATTACTGCCGGTATTCCGCGATGCCGGTCGGCCGCCAGGTGCTCGACCTGCACGGCGAGTCGCGGGCGACCTGGCCGCCCAACGATGCGCTGTGTGCCGCGCTGCAGGTGCTCAACCATCTGCAGGACTGCGTTGCCGATTACCACGACCTCGACCGCGTGTACCTGCCCGAGCGCATCCTCGCCGCGCACGGCGCGTCGATTGCCGATCTCGAGCGACCGCGCGCCACGCCGGGGCTGCGCAAGACCATCGACGAGCTGCTCGATCGAACCGACGCGTTGATTGCGCTGGCCGATGGCCTGCCGGCAGCCGTGGTCGATTGGCGGCTGCGCGCCGAGACCGCGACCATCGTCGCGCTGGCGCGGCGCTTGAGCGGCCGCCTGCGGCGCGGCGATCCGCTCGCCGGCCGCGTCAAACTGCAGGGCGTCGACTTCGGCGCCAGCCTGTGCGTCGGATTGTGGCGCAGCGCGATGTCGCCGCCGCGCACGGTCCCCGCGCATGACTGACGTCGCGGCACGTCCGAGCGTCGGCGCCGAGGCGCCAGACCTGGCGGCCGCGATCGAGGCCCGCGTGCGTGCGGCCGGCACGTCGTTCTATTGGGGCATGCGCCTGCTGCCGGCCCCCCGGCGCGCCGCGATGTATGCCATCTACGCGTTCTGCCGCGAGGTCGACGACATCGCCGACGACGCCCCGGCGGCCGAGAAGGCGCCCGGGCTCGCCGGCTGGCGCCGCGAGATCGCGGCGCTCTACGCCGGCCATCCGTGCCATCCGATCGCTCGCGCGCTGCTCGCGCCGGTCGCCACCTACAAGCTCGAGCAACGCGACTTCCTGGCCATCATCGACGGAATGGAGATGGACGCGACGCGCGACATCCGCGCGCCGTCGCTCGCCGAGCTCGATCTCTATTGCGCGCGGGTGGCGGGCGCAGTCGGCCGGCTGTCGGTGCGCGCCTTCGGCGACGACACGGCGCGCGCGCTCGACGTCGCCGAAGCGCTCGGGCGCGCGTTGCAGCTGACCAACATCCTGCGTGACCTCGCCGAGGACGCCGCGCGCGGCCGCCTCTATCTGCCGCGCGAACTGCTCGACGCGCACGGCATCGCGGGCTCGGATCCGCAGACCGTGCTGGCGCATCCCGCGCTGCCCAAGGTGTGCGCCGAGGTCGCCCGGATGGCGCGTGCGCGCTTCGCCGAGGCCGAGCGGGCGATGGCCGACTGTTCGCGGCGCGCCATGCGGCCGGCGGCGCTCATGAAAGCGATGTATCGCGCCATCCTCGACCGCCTCGAGCGCCGCGGCTGGACCGCGCTCGACCAGCCGGTCAAGACGCCCAAGGCGTTGAAGCTCTGGCTCGTGGTGCGCCACGGCCTGATCTGATGGCGGACGGCACCGTCCACGTGATCGGGGCCGGGCTCGCCGGGCTCGCCGCCGCGGTCAAGCTTGCCGACGCCGGACGGCGCGTGAGCCTCTACGAGGCGGGCGATCACGCGGGCGGCCGTTGCCGCTCCTATTTCGACGGCGCGCTCGGCTGCCGGCTCGACAACGGCAATCACCTGCTGCTCGCCGGCAATCGCCGCACGATGGCGTATCTCGACCTGATCGGGGCGCGCGCAACGCTGGTCGGCCCGCGCGACGCGCGCTTCCCGTTCGTCGATCTGGCGAGCGGACGGAGATGGGTGCTGAGGCCTAACCGCGGCCGCCTGCCCTGGTGGACGCTCGATGCGCGCCGCCGCGTCCCCGACACCCATGCCCGCGACTACCTGCAGGCGATCCGTCTGTGGCGGGCACGCGACGCCGACGCGGTCGCCGCGCGGGTCGATCGCACGAGCATGCTCTACCAGCGCCTGTGGGCGCCGCTCGCGATCGCGGCGCTCAACGCCTCGCCCGAAGAGGGTTCCGCGCGCTTGCTGTGGCACGTCGTGCGGATGAGCTTCGGGGCCGGCGGCGCGGCGTGTCGCCCCCTGGTGCCCGAGATCGGACTGTCGGAGACGTTCGTCGACCCGGCGCTGGGAACGCTGGCGCGGCGCGGCGCGGCGGTCTGGTTCGGACAGCGCCTGCGCGAGCTCGTGTTCGATGGGACGGCGGTCAGCGCGCTGCGCATCGGCGGCGACACGATCGAGCTCGGGCCCGGCGACGTCGTGGTGCTCTCGGTGCCGGCGCCGATCGCCGGCGGCCTGGTGCCCGGGCTGATCGTGCCGACCGAGTTCCGCGCCATCGTCAATGGGCACTATCGGATCGCCGCACCGCGCGACCCGGCGCTCGGCGGCGCGGATTTCGTCGGCTTGATCGGCGGGCTCGCCGAATGGGTGTTCATCAAGCGCGACGTCGTCTCGGTGACGATCAGTGCCGCCGATCGGCTGGTCGATCGGCCGGCCGAGGCGCTTGCCGCCGAGATCTGGCAGGACGTCACGCGGGCGCTGGCGTTGCCCGGCGCCGCCGTGCCGCCGTGGCGCATCGTCAAGGAGCGGCGCGCGACGTTCGCCGCGGTGCCGGCGCAGGTCGCGCGCCGACCGCTGTCACCAACGTCGTGGCGCAACCTGTTCCTGGCCGGCGATTGGACCCAGACGGGGCTGCCCGCGACCATCGAAGCCGCCATCGATTCGGGGCTGCGCGCTGCCGCGCTGGTGGAAGCACGGGGCACCGGCTAACCCACGAGTTTCCCTTGAGATCACGGCAGCTTTGCACCATAAGGACCCGGTTTCGACGGAAATTTTCCATCATGAGGACGTGGAATTGACGGTGACGCTTGGCTCGGGCGCTCGGCCGACCGACGTGCCGGACTTCATGCGTCGGCTCGACGCCGTGGTCGACCGCGGCGCGCGCGCGCTGCTCGGGCTGCAGCGCGCCGACGGCCATTGGGTGTTCGAGCTCGAGGCCGACGTCACGATCCCGGCCGAATATGTGCTGCTGCAACACTATCTGGGCGAGCCCGACGCGGCGCTCGAGCCGCGCATCGCGGCCTATTTGCGCGCGCGCCAGGGCGAGCATGGCGGCTGGCCGCTGTTCCATCGCGGCGCCTTCAACATCAGCGCCAGCGTCAAGGCCTACTTGGCGCTGAAGGCGATCGGCGATCCGCCGGACGCGCCGCACATGGCGCGCGCGCGCGACGCCATCCGGGCGCACGGCGGCGCGGCGCGCTGCAACGTGTTCACGCGCATCCTGCTCGCGCTGTTCGGCTTCGTGCCGTGGCGCGCCGTGCCCGTGATGCCGGCCGAGATCATGAATCTGCCGAAGTGGTTTCCGTTCCACCTCGACAAGATATCGTACTGGTCGCGCACCGTGCTGGTGCCGCTCCTGGTCCTGATGGCGCTCAAGCCGCGCGCGCGCAATCCGCGTGGAGTCGCGATCGACGAGCTGTTCATCGTGCCGCCCGCGCGCGTGCGTTCGTGGTATTCCGGCGACCACACGGCATGGAGCTACGTGTTCCGCGGCCTCGACGCGGTGTTGCGCGTCGTCGAGCCGCATTTCCCGCGACGGGGTCGCGCCCGCGCCATCGAGCGAGCGGTCGCGTTCGTCACCGAGCGGCTCAACGGCGAGGACGGGCTCGGCGCGATCTATCCGGCGATGGCGAACACCGTGATGATGTTCGACTGCCTGGGCTACCCTGAGGACCATCCCGACCTGCTGGTGGCCAAGCGTGCGATCAGCAAGCTCCTGGTGCTCGACCCCGACCGCACCTACTGCCAGCCCTGCCTGTCGCCGGTGTGGGACACGGCGCTGGTTTGTCACGCCCTGATGGACGTCGGCTTCGAGGGCGTCGAGCCGGCGCGGCGTGGCGCGGCGTGGCTCGCGCGCTGCCAGGTGCGCGACGTGGTCGGTGACTGGGCGGTGCGCCGGCCGAACGTGCGCCCGGGCGGCTGGGCGTTCCAATATGCCAATCCGCATTACCCCGACGTCGACGACACCGCAGTGGTCGTGATGGCGCTCGACCGCATCGATCCGGTGGCGCACCGCGAGGCGATCCAGCGCGCCGCCGAATGGGTGCTCGGGCTGCAGAGCAAGAACGGCGGCTGGGGCTCGTTCGACGCCGACAACACCTATTATTATCTCAACCACATTCCGTTCGCCGACCATGGCGCGCTGCTCGACCCGCCGACCGCCGACGTGACCGCGCGCTGCCTCGGTATGCTGGCGCAGCTCGGCTTCGATAAGGACCACCCGGCGATCGTCGCCGGGCTCGAGTTCCTGCGCCGCGAGCAGGAGCCCGAGGGCTGCTGGTATGGCCGCTGGGGCACCAACTACGTCTATGGCACCTGGTCCGTGCTGTGCGCCTACAATGCCTGCGGGGTCGATCTGCAGCGCCCCGACGTGCGCCGCGCGGTCGAGTGGCTGAGGTCGCGGCAGCGGGCGGACGGCGGCTGGGGCGAGGACGGCGCGTCGTACGAGCCGGGCGCGCCGCGCGGCGAGGGCGAGACCAGCACGGCGTCGCAGACTGCGTGGGCGCTGCTCGGGCTGATGGCGGCGGGCGAGGTCGACTCCGATACGGTGGCGCACGGCGTTCGCTATCTCACCGCCAGCCAGCGTGCCGACGGCCAGTGGGACGAGGAGCACTACACGGCGGTCGGTTTCCCGCGCGTGTTCTACCTGCGCTATCACGGCTATCGATCGTTCTTTCCCATCTGGTCGCTGGCGCGCTTCCGGTCGCTGAAGCAGCGCAACGCGACCACGGTGCTGCAAGGCATCTGAACCGCGTGAGCGCGCGCACGTTCGGCATCGTCACCGGACTGCGCGCCGAGGCGGCGATCGCGCGGCGCTGCGCGCACCTGGTCGCGTCGACCGGCGGCCGGCCCGCCGACGCCGAGCTCAAGGCCGCCGAGCTGATCGAGCGCGGCGCCGTGGCGCTCGTGAGCTTCGGCGTCGCCGGCGGTCTCGCGCCCGAACTCGCGCCGGGCGCCGTGGTCGTGGCGACCGGCGTGATCGTGCGCAACACGACGATCGCGACCGACGCCGCATGGTGCGCGCGCCTGGTCGAGGCGCTGCCGCGCGCGGTCGCCGGTCCGGTGCTGGGCGGCGACCGCGTGATCGCGCGCGCGCAGCAGAAGGCCGAGCTGTTCCGCCGCACCGGCGCGCTCGCGGTCGATCTCGAGAGCGGCGGCGTGGCACGCGTCGCCGCGAGCAGTGGAATCCCCTTCGCCGTGGTGCGCGCGATCGCCGACTCGGCCGCGTCGGACTTGCCGCCGGCGGCGCTGGTCGGGCTCGACCGGCGCGGCCGCATCGACGTTGGCGCCGTGCTCGGATCGCTATGGCGCGAGCCCGGTCAGCTCGCCCAGCTCGTCGCGACAGCCTGCGACACGAGGGCGGCGTTCACCGCGCTGCGGCGCGGCGTCCGTCAGCTCGGCGCCGATCTGCGAGCCGGTTAGCCGGCCGGCTGCAGCTCCGGCGGCATCCGGAAACGCACGTTCTCGTCGATGCCGGGCAGCACCGAGAGCTCGACCTGCGCGAGCTGGCGCAAGCGGTCGACGACTTCCTCGACCAGCTGCTCGGGTGCCGACGCGCCGGCGGTCACGCCGACGGCGCTCACACCCTGGACCCAGCGCGGGTCGAGGGCGCGCGCGTCGTCGATCAGGTAGCTCGGCTTGCCGAGCTCCGCGCCGATCTCGCGCAGCCGGTTCGAGTTCGAGCTGTTGTGCGCCCCCACCACCAGGATCACGTCGACGACCTCGGCGAGCTCGCGCACCGCGTGCTGGCGGTTCTGCGTCGCATAGCAGATGTCGCGCGTGTCGGGGCCGACGATGGTCGGAAAGCGCGCCTTGAGCGCGTCGATCACGGCGCGCGTGTCGTCGATGCTGAGCGTCGTCTGGGTCACGTAGGCGAGCATCTCGGGGTTGCCGACCGTGAGCGTCG
>Ga0335078_10011630_pt1 | contig 13058 bp, 11 predicted proteins | sample Lox_Sample_32_FD_206711 | JGI IMG/M metagenome (GOLD analysis project Ga0335078, IMG submission 206711) | Soil microbial communities from Loxahatchee National Wildlife Refuge, Florida, United States - Lox_Sample_3.2 | ecosystem: Environmental > Terrestrial > Soil > Wetlands | place: USA... | reverse complement strand
ACAGGAAATCATAGGCACCGAGCTTGGTCGCCCGGACCGCAGCGGCAATGTCCCCGCGGCCGGTGACGATGATGACAGGCACATTGGGTTTTATTCTCTTTAGCTCCTGAAGAGTCTCGATGCCGTCCATTTCTGGCATCGCAAGATCGAGGAGGACGAGGTCGACGTCGTCTTCTTTGATGATTCGGATCGCGTCCGTGCCGCTTCCGGCTTCAATCGTCGCAAAATCGTTCTTCTTCAGGACCTCCGACAAGGCGAACCTTACCGGGTGCTCGTCATCAACGATGAGTATTCTTCCCATTGGATCCGTCCGAAAATGATGCGACTTAAGGATTTAGAGTACATTGATTGAGAAGTGCTGTCAATCAATCCAGGTCTGCCGAGCCTTGTACGGACCATCAGCCCACCGAAGGTGGCGCCGTATCCGTCGACCCTCCCTAAACAAAAGTCGGCGGTGTGCCGATATTACTTGTGTGATCCTTTGACCCGAATCCGGATCAGGGTAAGGTGCGGAAATCTTTCCGTTTGAGGGAAGCACCGAGCAATGAAGAAAGAGAACGCAAATACCCCCACGTCAGGCGGCGCAGACGCGCAGCACCACGTGCTATGGAAAGATCAGCTCATGGGCGTGGGCCGCGATCTTTCGGCCCTCGGCGAGGCGACGGAGCAGGCCTTCCTATCGGTGGGCCGCAGGCTCGCCGACTTCTATGATCGCGCCCGCGGGATCTCCACGACCTCGTCCGAGGCGGTGGGCAGCTTCTCCGGAGACGAAGTAACCGCGGCAATACAGGGGCTTCGGGACCTCCTGGCGCGGTCAAACGGCTTGATGGCAGAAACCGAAAGTGAATTCGGAAGGGACGCTCAAGTCCTTCAAGACATCCTTCGCATCACCGAAAGCATACATATGCCGATTCTCGGCTTCAAAAAGATAGTAAAAACGTTGGGGATACTCAGCATATCGACGAAGATCGAAAGCGCTCAGCTCGACGATGATGGTCACGATTTCGTGACCATCGCCGAGGATGTGGAAAGGCTTTCCGTTCAGATCAACTCAAGCTCAGCCGATATCGCCGCAAGGGCGGGATCTTTGAATTGTATTGTGGAGCGGACGCTGTCCGAAGTTCTCGCCCTCGAGGCCCGCACAAAAGAGAAGGTCCGCTCTGTACTCGACAAGACCCACTGGACCCTCTTGTCGCTCACGGAGAAAAACGCGTCATCCACGACGACTGCCCATCAGATATCCGCTGAATTGACGACGATCACCGGCAGTATCGGCGAGGTGGTCTCTTCAATCCAGTTTCACGACATCACGCGCCAGCAGGTGGAGCATGTGAAGGAAGCGCTCGAGGTCGCGGCAGAAAGGCTCGGTGCGCATCTTGATGGGGAGGCGCGTGAGTCCGAAGACACCCATACCGCGAGGCTCGCCATGGAGGCGAAGGCCCTGTGTGAGCTCCAGGAGGCCCAGCTCATCGACTCGCGGGCCCAGTTCGCCAATGCTGTGTCGAACATAGTTGAGAATCTCACCGGCATAGCAGGCGCCATCAAGGGGATATATGGCCATGTCGAGAAGCTGGCCGGCGTTGATTGCGAAACCTCGACATCGTTCTTTTCGGTGATTGAGGCCGAGATGTCTTCAGCCATTACGTGCTTCGGAGAAATAGGTGCCGGGATCCGTGAGCTGTCGAGCGACGTGGAGAGCCTCGTCGGCACGGTGGGGGAGATGTCGAAGTTCATGGATGAGATTGAGGAAATAGGCATGGACATAGAGCTCATAGCGATAAACGCACGGATCAGGGCCGCTCGCACAGGAGCGGAAGGTGCTCCTTTGGGAGTCATCTCGGAGGCCATACAGAGGCTGTCAATAGACGCGAGGACCTGCAAGACCGCCGTCTCCGACGTGCTGAAGCAGATAGTCTCCACCGTAAAGGCCTTCGGCAGCCAAACGAGTATCAGCTCCGGCAGTCAGGAAAGCGAGACGAACAGTCTCCTGAGAGAGCTGGATGCCCTCCTCCACGGCCTTCGGGCCGCCAATGGCAAGGCCCTCTCCCTTCTGGCATCTATCGGAAAAGAAGGAAGAAGATTGGCCGCGGACGTAGAATCTACCGTCGCCGGCATAACAGTCCAGCACGAATTTGCCGGTAGAATAGAGAATGCGGTAAAAACCCTGAATTCCATTATCGCGCGATCCACACCCCTGCTCCCACACACGGGAGAAACCGAGGAGATCGAGACGCTGAAAAAGCTGGAAAGAAACTACACGATGCTCAGCGAGCGAAGCGTGCACCAGTCCTTCAGCAAGCCGGGCAGGACCGGGGCCGAGCACCTTCCCACCACGGGGCCTGCCATGAGCAACGAAGCCCATTTTGAGCAGAACGTGGAGCTCTTCTAGACCTACCTTCAGAATACATGCATTTGCCTGGAGTTTCCGAAGGATAGCCAAAACATGTATAATGTGAGGGAGAAACACGCGGAAGCGTGAGAGGAGAAGGGCTAAGGAGGAGAACCTTCGGGCACTCGCGGACTTTACCGGGAAAGGTGACATGGAACGGCTCATCGACATGCACTGCCACGTAGGCCATCGGTTCGAGTGGACGCAAAAGGCGCGCGCCCTGTGGATGGACACGGGTCCCTACGTTCCGGAGCTGTATGATGAGGCAGGGCGACAGCTCCCTCAAGCCTACGGCGATGCGATCAAGAAGGAGGCTTGGGCAGGCGTCCTGATCCCCGAGTATTCACCGGGTACTGCAGGGGTCATGCCCTTCGAGAGGGCGAAGGCGATCAGCGCGCTCCACCCGGAGCTGGTGCCTTGCGCCAACCTGAACCCCAATTACCACGTTGATTGTGCGGCCTCCTTCGAGGAGCAGCGTGCTCAAGGAGCAAGGGCCCTGAAGATCCACCCCATTCACGGCTTCTTCTTCGCCAACGACGAGCGGCTCTATCCTGTTTACGAACAATGTCAGCGGGAGGGCGTGGTCGTCATGTTCCACGCGGGCACGAGTGTCTTTCCGGGCTGCAAGATGAGATTTGCCGATCCCTACACCTTCGATGATGTGATCAGCGATTTCCCGGAACTCAAGGTCGTGCTCTGCCACGGAGGGAGAGGATTCTGGTATCAGATCGCGGAGTTTCTCGCCCGAAGGTTCGAGAATGTCTACATAGACGTGTCAGGTCTCCCTCCGGGCAAGCTCCTCGATTACTTCCCGTCCATGAAACGAAACAGCAGAAAGTTCCTCTTCGGGTCCGATTTTCCGGGAGTGCCCGGCATAAGGCGGAACCTGGACGTCGTCAGAGGCCTCCTGAGGGATGACGAGGCCTTGCACAACATCGGCTTCAAGAATGCCTATGATCTTTTCGGCTTTTGGAAGGAGGGGCTTTTCGAGGAGCACGACCGGGACGAGATACAGAAAGTGGTCAATGACGGCGCGCGTAAGTATCGCGGCGCCATCCCGGACGACCAATGGCACGAGCCCCATATGAGCCTTGAGGAGCTCGCACGCGAGATGAAGCGCATGCGCTTCTATGGCTTTCGCAAGGACATGGAGTTGATGGGCGTGATGGGAAAGGAATCTGTCGGCGATGTGACCCTCATCCGCCATGCGTACGTCGTTTTGGAGCGCCAGAGGTCGGGAATCGGCTCGAGGCTCCTCACATTCATCGAAGGACAGGTTGATACCGAATGGCTCCTCATCGGCACGTGGCAGGCGGCCACATGGGCCATAGAATTCTACCGGAAGCACGGATACGCCTTGATGGAGAACAAAGACGAACTGCTTTGCCGATATTGGGACATCCCGGACCGCCAGAAGGAGACCTCGGTGGTCCTGGGAAAGAGGATGAGGTAGGTGCCCTCCCTTGCAGACTTGTTCCGCCCTCCGGTGCGGACGTGTTGTCTGGGAAGGCCGGAGCGTGGGGCTGATGCCCCGAGAAACAGGCAGGAAGATCGGGAAAAAGCCGGAGGATTAGCGGAAAACTACCCATTTGACGAAATACGTGCTATAATAAGCCCAGCGGTTATTCCTTTCTGCTCTCCCATTACCTCCAACACATGGAAATGGTCGGCTGCCGGGCAGGACGGGCGGCCGGATACTATCATAAGGAGAGCTATGCAACAGAAAAGATTCAGTGAGCTGGAAATGTCGAACGAAACACGAAGGGCAGTGGCGGACATGGGCTTTACGGAGCTCACGCCCATTCAGACCCTGTGCATCCCCCTCATCCTCGAAAAAAAGGACATCATAGGCCAGGCGCAGACAGGCACGGGCAAGACCCTCGCCTTCGGTCTCCCTATCCTCGAGATGCTTGATCCAAAAGGGAGGAGCATCGAGGCAGTGGTGTTGTGCCCGACGAGGGAGCTGGCGGTGCAGGTTGCCGGGGAATTGAAAAGGTTGGCAAAACATAAGAAGGGTGTCTCCGTGGTCCCAGTTTACGGGGGGCAGCCCATACAAAAACAGTTGGCCAGCCTCAGACAGGGCGCCCGCATCGTCGTCGGTACCCCCGGACGCATCATGGACCACATGAACCGCGGGACGTTGAGGCTGGACGAGGTCCGGACAGTGGTACTCGACGAAGCGGACAAGATGCTCGACATGGGCTTCGTGGATGACATGAAAACGATCCTCTGGGCCATGCCGGATGAGCGACAGACGCTGCTCTTCTCGGCGACTATGCCCGACAGGGTGATGGACCTGGTGTCGAAGTTCCAGAAGGAGCCTCAATTGGTGAACGTGGCCGGGACCCAGGTAACGGTGCCGCAGGTGGAGCAGGCGTTCGTCGAGGTGAAGCCGTGGACGAAGCTCGATGTGCTCTGCCAGCTGATCGACACGTACAACCTGGCATCGGCCCTGGTCTTCTGCAACACAAAGCGGCGGGTAGACGAAATCGTCAAGAACCTGAAGGGCAGGGGCTACAACGCCGACAGCCTGCACGGTGACATGAACCAGTCGCGCCGCGACGACGCCATGCTGAAGTTCCGAAAGGGGGTGTCGACGATACTCGTGGCGACCGATGTGGCTGCGAGGGGCCTTGACGTGACCGGAATAGAGGCGGTCATCAACTATGACGTCCCCCAGGAGGAAGAATACTATGTCCACAGGATCGGGAGAACAGCCCGCATGGGCAAGAGCGGCAAGGCCTTTACTCTCGTTCTTTCGGGCGAGCTGGGACAATTGAGGAACATTCAGGAGTACGCCAATACCCGCATTAAGCGTCAGATGATGACACTCCCCAAGGATATTGACAAGACAAGACGCGCAGGGCAGCATAGAGGGCCGGCCGGCGGCGTCGAAGACCGGGCTGAGCAGGAAGCAGTAGGCTCATAGTCTCAAGACCGACAGGGGGGGCGCTTCCTAAGCCCTCCCAAAGCATACCCGATTCCTTCCGCATTACCTGTAAACGCCGTACTCGATAGTGAAATCGATCAGTGCCCTGAGGCAATCCGGATTGACGTCGTCGACCGGGCTTCTCGTCGACATGATGAATCCCCCGTCCTTGCCGCAGACATCTATCATCTTCTTTACATACTCCTTCACGCTGTCGGGCGTACCGGTGCCTACGAGCGAACAGGGGACATTTCCGCTGATGCAGAGGTGTCCGCCGAGGATTTCCTTGGCCCTGAATATGTCCGTCGTGTCCATGTGGGCGAAGATGCTCCCCTTCGGCAACTCGAGCAGATACTCGAGGCGTGACGTGTAATCGCCCTCGAAGAAAACGAGCGGCCTCTGGCCCTTCTCGATCAGGCCAAGGATGAGACCCTTGAGGCCCGGCCAGTAGAATCTCTCGAACTGCTTTATGGACATAAAGCCTTCCGACCCCCTGTGCAGGGGTATTGAGACCGCATTGACGCTGCCGGTCACCGGCGGTCCAATTCTGTCCAGGGTTCTCTTCAGGATCGCGTCGCAGGCCTCCAGGAGAGCCTCCGGCTGGCGGTACATGTCGAGCATGCTGCCGCGCATGCCGCGTAGATGATCGGAAAGGGCATCGAACGGGGCGAGGGCAAAACCCGAAAAAAATGGCGGGAAACCGAGCTCCCTGATCTCCCTCTCAAAGGCTTCCATTTTGGGCCGCCATGTGCGAATCTCCCTTCCTGCCTCCTGCAGTCTGGCCACGGCATTTGAGATCTCCGGTGACGCAAAGGCATCGGCAAGGATAATCCCTGCGAGATAGCCGTACGTCGGCCCGGCAAGGGAGGGGAACTGGGTAAAAGGCTCCATGACGCCGAGGCTCCTGGGGAGATATTGTCTCAGCAGGAAATCGCCCTGGTCGCGAAGGAAGGCCGGATACTCATGCGCCAGCATGAACTCACCCTCCGCATACTGGTGGGAGTGAAGGGGCGACGTGCCATGGCCCGGCCATCTGAAAGCCTTGGGGTCGATCAGCTCGAGGGCCCTGCCGGGGAAGAAAGGCTGGACACTCGAGATGTCGGCTCCGAAATCAGCCACGGTCTTCTTACACGCCGAAAGCCAGGCATCGTAATCATAATAGGCAGCCTCACACGTCAACCCGCCGACATACCTGGCCGGAAAATAGCCGAAGGCTATCTCCAGGGGAATTCTATCGGGTATGCGCAAGGAAAGGGCGTCCTCGACGCGCTTCGCCCTCTCCCGAGAAAGCTCATGCGCAGATTTGCTCATTTGTCATCCTCCCTTGGGTCCGTTCGTTCTCTCTTCTTGGCAAAACTCGGGAATGCCTTTCGCCCCCGTCGACGTTGTGATCCATCCGCCGAAGAAAGGGGAGGCCCTATGAAAGTAGACAGAATACGACGAAAAAAGGCAAGGGAATGTTCGAGAGCGGGTGAGGGATAGTCGTGTGACGGCGCAACAAAACAGTGCTCTGCCCGTCTATCCCGGCGCGGGTCGCCTTCGTGAGTCGCTCGCCATTCTCACTTCGGCATCCGCGACGCAAAATCCTTGACCTGGAAGTCCCATTCCTGGGTGAGCAGGTTGATCTTCGTCTCTCCGCCCTCCGCAATCACATGAGCGGTGACGTAGCCGCCGCCGCCCTGGAAAGAGAGACACCCCGGCGTATCCTCGGTGAGCATGAGCCCCTGGCCCGCTTCTCCGAAGAACTGCTTGATCCTCTTCACAGCGTCTTCTTCCGATAGCCTCGTCCTTATCTCCAGATTGGTCATGCTTCTCTTCCCCCCTCCTTTTGGACGCTAAAGGCACGTCTGATAGAGTATAACCTCACCGGGACCGACTGTCAGGGCCGGATATGAGCGGCAATCTATCCGTCAATCCGTGGGAAGCCCCGGCGACGGGATGCCGACCGGGCGAATTCGAAGTGGGTGGTTTGTGAGAAATACCTTAGGAGGGAAAAGTAAGGAAAGAGAAGCGGTGCAGACTCTTTAGGCTCCCTCGTTCAGGCCAAGATGTCTATGGTCGACTTCAGCATCCCGTCCTGCGCCTCCAAGGCCTTGATATTGGCCTCGTAGCCCCTCTGGGAAACGATCAACTGGGGCAGCTCCCCCCCAAGATCAACGTTGGAGGTCTCCCTAAGGGCGCCGTCTACCTGGATGAGGGCCCCCGGCTCATTCGACGTGCTCACGTCGAGCTGCGGCTGGTTCGCGCTGTCATCCTTGATATTGGCAACCCTTTTCTTGAAGCCGTCGGTGTTGACATTGGCGACATTGCCGGCTGTATTCGCGAGCCTGTTGCCAAAGGTGAAAAGGGCGGCGAGAGACGAGTTGATACCTGATATCATAATCGTATGTTCGGCTGACAAGAAGAAAACTTAAGGGCCAAGATGATTTTTTTTCAAATTATTTTCAAAAGACCCGAATGGGCGGGAAAGAAGGGGCCTTTCGTTCTTCGCTGGGGTCACACGAGGATGCCGCGGACGCAGCAGAAACCGCCTAACAATAGTGAAATAATCAATTCTAACCGAATTCTGCATCAGTAATTTCAACGGGTTAGACTGGCCGAAATAACAAGGAATCGAATTTTAACACGTCTTACCAGTGAGGTGTCAGGGACTGGTGAAGAAGGCACGAACCTTTTGAAGCCACGTAGCCTTCTTCGGCGCTGCCGTGGCAGGTCTCGGGAAGTACGTTCTGCCTGCCCCTTCTGCCCTCGGGTTGCCGGGCGCCTTCGACATCTCCCGGTCGCCGCGCTGCTCCGGCGTCGCGGCACACTCGGCAATGGCCGTGGCTTGGGCGAAAAGAACGCGGTCCAGACCTATGCCGAGCTCATGGGCGGTTTCGTTGCATTGGTCGTACTCACCCTTTTCAAGCCCTCCAATGATCTTGAGCATGAGACCGAGACTGCCTTTTTGTTCCAGAAGTGCCTCGCGGATCTCCTCCCCGAAGCTCACTTTCGACACGATCTCCTCCATCCCGATGTCGAAGAGGGCGGGCACAAGGGAGAATATGCCCGTCATGTAGGCAGCGTCACCTAAGCCCTTCTTTTCCAGGTTCTCTGCCGCCATCTCCATGGTCCTGGCCCGGACAAGGGCGTTCTCGAAAAGGGGATTGGCGGAGGGGTCCGAATGGTTGATGCTGAAGAGCATGAGGGAGGCCCATTTCTGGATGTTCTTATACCCGAGCATGGCGATGGCCTGCCTGATGGAAGTAACGTCCTCGGAGACGTGAAAGAAAGCGGACCTCACGAGGTTGAAGAGACCGAAGGTGAGGTCAGGGTTCTTCTTGAATATCCCTTCCACGACGCTGATATCCGCCCCACGGGCCGCATGGGCTGAAAGGCTCAACAGAAGGGCATGGTTGGGCGAAATCGAGTTCTTGGTAAGAATCGAGGGCTTTCTGAAGAATTCACCGTGGAAGCGATCGAAGCCTGCCTTGCAGCACAGCTCAAAGGCTTCGCCAGTGTCCACGGAAAATGCCAGAGTGGTTACGAGAAAGCTTTTGAGGCTCCACATCACGGCGCTCAGGTCGGCCTTCTCTGCGACGGCTGTATCAATTCTGACAAAGCAGTCGGATGAGAGGAGGGGCCTCATGGTCTCGACGAAGACAAGATTATCGAGACAGAACTTGAACTTCCCCTTCTCCAGAATCCTGAGAAGCTCACCGACGTTCTCGCCTTCGAGGGCCGCGGAATCGAGCTCCGGTATGATTTTACCCTTCCAGCGCGGGTGGCCTATGAAGCTGCTTAGGCCTTTCAGGTCGCTTTTTGCGAAGGCGGTACGGCCTGAGGTGACAGAATGAGGATCGGTGGCGTCGAGGAACTTGGCCAAGGCCTCGGCTTCCGGGGCGCGCAGCCTCACCCCGTCGAACATCTTCACGGTTTCGATGAAGTCGAGCTGGTAGCCGCAGATGCGCTTTGAGGCGTCCAGGATGGGACTGCGGTTCGCAAAGACTTTCTGGGGCTCCTCGCCGGGTGAGTGCTCACGCTTTCCCGGCAGGATCGGACCCCGAGTGAAGGTGGCTCTCTGTTGTGCAGGCGTCTCCGGGGAGCGAGGCGAAGACTCCTCGTCGCTCTCGTCCAGATTATCCACCCATGGTTCTTTCCGGTTACCCGGCTCCGGCACAGTGCCCCCTTGTCCCGAGTGTTATCGGCTGGAAGCCGGAAAAAATTAAGTCACTTGCCTAGGAGGGCACGTCAGGGGCGGGGTCTCATGGCTCGTGAAGACGAAAGGCTCCCCAAAAGAGCTCGCCTCGAGATTCCATCCTGAGAGCCAAGGATGCAATGCCTCTTGCTCTAGGTCATGCGTTCAGTCCGCCGTCGGCCATGAAGACGCTTCCCGTGGAGAAGCTGCTCTGGTCGGAGGCGAGAAACAAGGCTGTTCTCGCGATTTCCTCGGGTGCGGCATGGCGGCCCATCGGGATGACCCGATTGATCAGCTCCGTTCCATCCTGGCCGATCGTTGCGGTGAGGCGCTCCTCGATCTCCTTTTGGAAGCTGTTGTCGATCGGCCCGGGTGCAAGCACATTGACACGGATCTTGCGGGAGGCAACTTCTTTGGCCACGGTGCGGGCAAGGCCGATGAGGGCGTGCTTCGATGTTGTATAGGCGCATATGTTGGGGCCCGCGGTGACCCCCATGATGCTCGAGGTGATGATGATGCTCCCCCCGTCGTTCATGTGGGGCAACCCGTATTTGCAGGCAAGAAAGGAACCCCGCACATTGACGGCCATGACTGCGTCGAAAACCTCTTCGGGGAACTCCGTGACGGGCTTCGTCACGCCGCTCAGCCCCGCGTTGCTGAAGAGTACGTCGATCTTCCCCCATCTGGCAACGGTCTGATCGATGTATCTCTCCGTCTCCTGATTGCGGGAGACATCCGCCTTGGCGCTCCCCACCGAATCGCCGTACTCTTTCAGGGCCGCTTCGGCTCTGCCCAGCTCTCCCCCGTTGTTATCAACGAGCATCACCCTGGCTCCCTCCCGAAGGAAGAGCGACGCGCTCGCGAAGCCAAGGCTTCCGGCCCCTCCCGTAACGATGCAGACCTTCCCTTCCAGTGATCCCATCTTTTCCCCTCCTCTTCGTGCCGCCGATGTCGAGAAGCGCCCGGCGTCGATCAGGCGCCGGGTCTGGTCCCGGACAGGCTCGCGATTGCGCTCTTTTCGTATCGTCCGCTCCGTGGCGAGTGCAAGAAAACGATGATAGCACGGACACATGGGAAATGAAACATACCCCACGCGGGCCAGGGCAAGCACATGCGCCGATTCTTAGCTATGCCTATTGACCCCTCGAGGGGCGGGACGTATGATTCTTTGGAGAAACAAATATACTTCTTCCAGGCGTATCATGGATGAAGAAAGGCTTCAAGAGAGGACAAGTGGCATGAATGACGGCTCGTTAGGAAGTAGGGTGGCCATAGTGACGGGAAGCAGAAGGGGCATAGGCAAGTCCATCGCCCTAGCCCTTGCCCGCGCCGGGGCGGACATTTTCGCCTGCGACGTAGTACTCGATGATCAGATGCTCGAAGGGGTAGCCGGGGAGATCCGGGCGATGGGAAGGCAGGCAGCGGTGTTCAAGGTAGACATATCCGACTCGCGCGGGGTTGAAGCGATGGCCGCCGAGGCAAAGGGGATCTTCGGAAGGATCGATATCCTCGTGAATTGCGCAGGCATATGGATACCTGGGGATACCCTGGTGGAATGCCCCGAAGAGAATTGGGATCGGGTCATCGACACGAACCTCAAGGGGACGTTCCTGTGCTGCAAGGCAGTTGGGGCGATCATGGCAAGGCAGAAGCGCGGGAACATCATCAATCTTTCTTCCCAGGTAGGTCTCAACCCGGGTTTCGGCGTGGGGGCCTACTCCGTGTCCAAAGCAGGCATCATCATGCTCACCCGCCAGCTCGCCCTTGAGCTTGCAAGGTACAACATAAGAGTCAACGCCATTGCACCGGGCGTGGTAATGACTGACTTCAACAGAGACTTGTGGATCGACCCGAAGAGCGCGAATCGTATAGCCGGCGCCATACCGGTTGGGAGGATGGCAGAGCCCGACGACATCGCCAGGCCGGCGCTCTTCCTTGCATCCGATGACTCGAGTTACGTAACCGGAGCGGTAATCACCGTGGACGGAGGCTGGCAGGTGCCGGGGAGCCGCCCGGCAGATCCCGACGGGCGATGAGAGGGGTCCGCCGATGCTCACCTTCGGGACCCCTCCCCGGATTCCCCTCACAGGTCCTAAAAATCGAACTTCTTCGGGGGGCCGGAGTAGCTCCATATTGTGGCCGTACCCTTTTCCACATAGAAAGCGGTGAAAATGGGATTGTCGGGTGATTTGTAAACGTCTTTGAGCATGGGGGCCGCCCCGAAGATTCTCTCCTTAATCTTCATGTCATCGGTAAAGGTAATCGACCCAGTCAGTCTCAGCCACACGTTGAACTCCTTGTTGGCGCAGCAAAACTCGACGAAAGGAACGGCCTTGAGCTGCTTGTATACATCCTTTGTGGTGGCGGTGCAGAAGTAGAACTTCCCTTTTTCCTCGAACATGAAGCCGAAGGGACGCACCCTCGGCTTTCCGTTGTCGACGCTCGACATAAATCCGGACCGGTTCTCCGTAAGGAACTTGACTACCTCTTCCATTTGATCCTCCTTCATTTTTCTTGAGGGCAACGATGCTTTCTTGCGGCTCTTCTTTCAGGATAATACCACGGGATGGTATTTGCTCACAGGCGAAAAAGGTCAGCTTTTCCGCGACCACCGAGGAAGGCGAAAGGCCCCTTCTTAGCGGAAAGCTTAAGGCCCGAAGCGACCGGACCGATAAGATCGAAGGGAAGGATGCATGCAGAAGAGGAGTCTCTCCGGTAAATGGAAAAGAGGAGTCAGCGGCGCACGCCCTCTCAGGGCGGATGACGCACCGCTCGGGGGAGGATCATGACGGAAGTCATTGTAGCGGTGGACAGATATTCCTTTGACGAGGCGGAAAAACTGGGCCTCATGAGCAAGCTCGCGGAAGTCCATGGGAAGGGAATGATCTGGGGCGTGAAGATCAGTGACATGCTCTACAGCGGAGACGTGCCCAGGATCATATCCACCCTCAAAAAGACCTACGGGCTCGCAGTCATGGCCGACGCAAAGCTCCACGACATACCGAGCACCATGGAGAACTCGCTGACAAGGCTGGTAGACGCTGGCGCCGATATCGTGACGGTCCATTGCTCGTCCAATTTCCGGCCGATCAAGAGGGACCTTCTCAAGAACATTGCCGGAGTGACAGTGCCCACCTCATTCACCGACCTCGAGGTCAAGTGGATCTACGAAAGGGACACGGCGGAGATTGTGAAGGACTTTGCCGATATGGCCCAGATGAACCGCTATGAGTACCTCCTCGGCTCGGTCCAGGGGCTGAGGCATATCGCGGAAAGCCCCCTGAAGAAGATATGCACCGGCATACGCCCCCACTGGTACAGGGAGATGCATGACCAGGTGAGGGTGGATTCAGTGAAGGAAGCCGTTCGCCTTGAGGCTTCCTATATCGTCGTGGGGAGGCCGATCGTCGAGTCGGGCGACATCATCGGCGCCGTGGAGAAGATCTACGCCGAAACCACGTAAGACTAACGGCCCCTGCCCAACCTCCTATTGGGGAGCTTCGCACCATCCCTCTGCCGGTCCCTCATTCGGTACAATCGCGGCATCCCAAATTGCAAGAGTC
>Ga0335078_10011629_pt1 | contig 13059 bp, 12 predicted proteins | sample Lox_Sample_32_FD_206711 | JGI IMG/M metagenome (GOLD analysis project Ga0335078, IMG submission 206711) | Soil microbial communities from Loxahatchee National Wildlife Refuge, Florida, United States - Lox_Sample_3.2 | ecosystem: Environmental > Terrestrial > Soil > Wetlands | place: USA... | reverse complement strand
GATTTGGATCGTTAGGTGCCCGCGGCAATTGTGAAGACAATTTCGCATGAAAAATCTTCTTGAACAGGCAGCCTATGATCGGTGGGCTAACTTTCGGTTCATGGATGCGATCAGCAATCTCGATTCACAAGCACTAAGGCAGAATATTCCGAGCAGTTTTCCCTCTCTTCATCAGACATTGGTCCACCTTCTTTGGGCCGAAGAGCTTTGGCTGGAACGTTGGCAGGGCCGTCCTTTTGTTCCATCATTGGACTTGGAAGGCTTTCCCTCATTGCAAGTCATCCGCGGAGAGCTAGAAGAAACTTACGTAAAGCAATTACAATTTCTTCAAGAACTGCCCGTTGAAGCCGCTGATCGCTCCGTGAGATATGTGAACTTCAGGGGTGAGAAGTGGGAGTACACGCTTCGACAGATGGTTCAGCATCTCTGCATACATTCAGCGTACCATCGTGGTCAGTTGGCCACGATGATGCGTCAGGTCGGGAAAGTCCCTCCCAGCACTGACTATTTGGTGTTTGTAGATAGCAAAACAACGGCTGGCACCTAACACCGCGCTGGGGCCCACGCCGACTGCCCCTTGAGTTTATGGACGGTTTGAGTTATACAACGATTATCGAAGCCTGCGGAGCCACTCGCCCGTCGGCGTGGCCAGCTTTGGATCGTTAGGCATACTTGCGCTATGAAAAACACGCTACAACCGCTAGCACTGGTATATAAGCTCAAACATACAGTCGTCATAACAGCCAGCAGCGTTCTGCTGACTGCGCTCGTCCTGCTCGTCCTGACGCAGAGGGCATTTGCCCAAGCAGCAGCCGATGGCGCCGATGTCCGGTTGCAGAGCAAAGTAAAATACGCAGCCGAGCAGGCCAGCGTGCAGGACATTGTCCAGAACCTGGCGGAGCAGGCAGGCTTGAAATACGACTGGCAAAAGTCTCTTTCCCAAACCGACCCGCTTTGCCGACAATGGGTACGGAACGTAACCATTGATGGCCAGACCTGCCAGCAGGCGTTGGAGCAAATTCTCAAACCGGTCGGCCTCCGTTACCAGGTCGAGAATGGCGTACTCGTCTTGTCGCGCCAGACCGAAGGCACGCATCCTCCCAAATCAGGGGCGTCCTCCATCAGCCCGCCGATGGGTAAAGGCTACGTGACCAACGGGTTGGCGCCAACCGACCTCACTCCTGCACAGATTCTTTCAGCCAAAGAACAGCGTGAGAACTTCGACTTCCTGTGCCAGGCCATTGATGAGAACTACGCCGACTTCGAGCTGAAGTCCATTGACTGGGGCGCGGTTTGCCGGCGCTACCAGAACCGGCTCGACCCTGCCGCCAGCGCCGATCAGTTTTACCGCTTGCTGTTTCAGTTGGTCAATGAGCTGAAAGATACCCATTCCTGGCTGCAGAACTACCACCTGGACTTGCCGGCCAGCGGGCCGGAATTGACGGCGGCTCTGGTTGAAGGCAAGCCCTTCGTAGTGGCCGTCAACGACGACTCTGAACCCGCCGGGCTTGGCGTCAAGCCGGGTTCGGAGGTGCTTGAGGTGGATGGCTTGCCGGTGGCTGACAAGATTGAGCAGTTGCGGCTCCAGCTTCACGCCTGCTCCTCGGAGCGGGCTTTCCGGCGCGAGGCCTGCCGCTACTTGCTGGCCGGCGAAAGAGACACCCAAGTGACCGTGAAGCTGCGCTTGCCGGACGGCCACGCACAAACCTTTGCGCTCCGGCGCACGGGTGGGGTGAGCGATCCACCTCGTCAACCTTGCGGCTTTGACTTAAAACAGGGGCGTTTTGTCCAGTTTGGCCGCCATCCGTCAGGCTTGGGGTATATCCGAATCACGTCGTTTGACGCACACAAGGAAATTGCCCCGGAGTTTGATCAGGCACTGGAAGCCTTGCGCACGGCACCGGGCCTTATTCTCGACATCCGCGATAATCCCGGCGGCTACAGCCAGGACCATATCGTGGGCCGGCTTCTCCAAAGGCCTACCCTCTGCGATATCACTTTTATTAAGAACGGGCCACGTCACGGCGACCTCAAGCGCCACGAGACCATTCTGGAACCGACCGGGCCATGGCAATACGGCGGCCCCATCGCCCTGTTGGTCAATGAGGGCACGGGAAGTGCCGCCGACCTGTTCGCCTGCTGGCTCAGGAGCGCAAAGAGGGTAGTCACGGTCGGCTCGACTACCCACGGCAATCTATCCGGGGTGGCGGCCTATGCCGTGCTCCCTTGTGGGCTCATCGTGAGAATTTCCAATGGTTACGTCTGCGACGCCACCGGCAAGCCCATCGAGGGAGTCGGCAATGAACCAGACGTGCCAGTCAGCCCGAGCATCGGCGATATTCTGGCCGGGCGGGACCCGGTACTGGAGCGAGCGGCGGCGCTGCTCGGTGCAAAACTACGCGGGATGGGAGTTACACCTGGAAAGCAATAGACGGCTCGACCCTCACGCGAGACGATCCGACTAAAGGTTCCCTAACACCACGATTCGGGGCCGCGAGATTATTGAGCGTTGATGCCTTCCCCGGCCATCAGCGAAACGGATTGCGGTGCACGAGCAGATAAAACGCGAAGCCGATGAGCGCGATGCCAATCACAAAGCAAATGACTGTGATGATGCCGGTCAACGTCCGGGCTTGACCCAGAGTTTGAGTGGTGCGTTGCTTTTCCGATTCCCTGAATGACGCCAGTTCCTCCTCCAGGGTAACGAGGGCGGCTTCGTTTTTAAGCTGAAGCGAGTACCATTTTCCTTCGAATTGTTTCCATTCTGCCGGCAGGTGCACAAGACTTTCGGTGATGACGATACGAAAACCGCAGCGGCTCCAGAACGGCGAGTTGTCCTGTGTCCACACCCGGAAAACGCCGTGATGCGAGGCAATCAACTGGATGCGCTCCCAGAACAATTGCCGGGCCTCATCGGCGATGGAGTCATCGGCGTAAGCCTCGCTGTGTAGCCGCGCATGTTGCCTGACGATTTGGACACCGATGGCCCCGACGAGCCGGCCATCGGCGGATGCTGCAAGTTGAAACTCGGTGAGCCGGCCTTCCAATTCATCCACCGGCAGGCGCGCGAAATTCCAAAGAGATCTCAGGTTCTGGAAATCGTCGGTAGTGGCGCGCCGCACGCGGAATCGAGATAGGCTCATTACCCGTTTATAACAATTTCGCCCGCATTATTGCAACTGGAGCAGATAAAAAAGAACCGGGGTGTTCGAGGTGACCGGATTGGTAAAAAGGAAGCCACCATTGGCGTCAAAGGGATTGGTCGCCACGCGTGCCCAGTTCGTGAACGGTGACAGGAGGTTGGTACTGGTGAAAAGGAAATAGTTCCCGCCGTGCGGTCCATTTGTGCCGCCGGCAACAAGATTCACTCCGGAAATTTTGATAACATTGAAACGCGGCACCGAATTGGTGGAAACCATGCGCTCAATCGTGGAGTCGTTGCCACCGGCCAGATTGGCGTATAGCACGTCGCCGTCCGACGGGTCAATGCCGAAGGCAGAAATACGTCCCGCGCCGCCAAACAACCGTTGCAGTGCAGTCGCGTTCGTGCCGTCATAAGTCAGGCGCCAGACGTTTCCACTTTCATCGTCGCCAAAGACGTAAGCGCCGGTCAGTTGCGGAAAACGGCTGCCGCGATAAACAACGCCGCCAATAACGGCATCACCCTGGGATGCACCTGAACCGTGGGCGTAGGCGATGATGGGAAAAATCGGGTTGGCGGGGATGGGCTGGCCGTTGGTCGAAACGCCACTGGGCGGGCTGTTGGAACCTTCCCAGGTCGCCCAGCCGTAATTGCCGCCCTTGGTGATGACATCGACTTCTTCGTATTGGTCCTGCCCGACATCACCGCAATACAGGGTCCCCGTGGCCGGGTCGAACGAAAACCGCCACGGATTGCGCAGGCCGACGGCCCAAAATTCCGTGCGCAATTGGCTCGTGTTGACCGATAAACCGTCAAAGCTGGTCGCCCCGACAAACGGATTATCCGGTGGCACGGCGTAATTGGTCGTCGCGGCGGCTTCGGAACTTGGGTTGGGCGGCAAGCTGCCGGGCAATTTGTTGACGTCAATCCGCAAAATGCCGGAGAAAAAATTTTCATCAATGTGCTGGGCGTTGCCGAGGGTGTTGTATTCATCCCCTTCATCACCGACCGAAATGTAAAGATAACCGTCCGGTCCGAATTGTGTGTCGCCGGCGTTGTGGTTGCTGGCGCGATCATATTGCACAATCAACCGAATTTCGGAGTTGGTGTCACCTTGGTTGGGATTGTCCGCCATAGTCTGAAAACGCGATAGAATGTCGTGCAAACCACTCGTACCATTGGTGGCCTGGCCCATGTAAAAAACGTAAAAATACCGGTTGGTGGCGTAACCCGGATCAAAGGCCATGCTCAGCATTCCTTCCTCGTTATTAAGATCGCTGGACTCACTGGCGTTGACGACACTTACACGGCTGGAAAGGTCCATGAAAATCGTGCGGGCCGGATTGGCGAGGTTGGTGATAGCTACGATGCGTCCGTGTTTTTCGACGACGAACAGGCGATTCGTCTCGCCCGGCGGCGACGTGACGCACACCGGGTTGGAGAACACCAGACTGGGAAACGCATTCGTCGGAACATAACCCCAGGCCGTTTGCGCGCTGGCGGCGGCCCCGGCAACATACACGCCGGCACCGACCCAAACGGCCAAAAATGGCGCAAAAGACAATCTCATACTGTTGTTTAATGTGTCTGACCCTCCATAAAAGTCAAAGTTTCATGCGAGATTTCTTGCTCGAAGCAGGATTTGCTTTTCTCCGGACGTGTGCAATTGTCAGCGGACAATAAAACATTGTGCCATGAACAATCAAAACACACAGCAACTTCTGAATGCACTGAACTGGCGCTACGCCACAAAAGTCTTTGATCCCGGACGGAAAATCCCGGCCGATGTCTGGCAAACCCTGGAACGGGCGCTCGTGCTTTCCCCAAGCTCCTACGGACTCCAGCCCTACCGCTTTCTGGTGATCAACGACGCCGCCCGGCGCGCCGAATTATTGCCGCATTCGTGGAACCAGAAGCAGGTCGTTGACGCCTCGCATTACGTCGTGTTTGCCGCTCGCACCCAAATGACCGGCGCAGACGTGGATAAACTCATCGCGCGCATTACTGATGTCCGAAAGATCCCCGCCGCGTCTTTGAATTCCTTTCGGGATATGATGGTGGGTGACCTCGTCAAAGGGCCGCGCAGCCACATCGCCCATGAATGGGCCACCCGGCAGGCCTACATTGCGCTAGGTAATTTGATGACCAGTGCCGCTGTGCTCAGCGTGGACGCCTGCCCGATGGAAGGCTTTATCCCCAAGGAATATGACCGCGTGCTCGGCCTGGAAAAGAGCGGCTACGCGTCGGTGGTTTGCTGTGCCCTCGGCTATCGCGCAGCCAGTGACAAATACGCGGCGCTGCCCAAGGTGCGTTTTGAGCTCAAGGACCTCGTATGCTACGTTTGAACCTCGTGATTGCGCCCCGCCCAACTGAACAAGGCGACCAGACCACCGGAATGGCGCACGCCCTTTCGTCCGGCTTTGGCTATGACGCCGGTTCAAACGCATGAAAAAGGCCCTTCGCATCATTGCCGTGGTTCTGGTGGCTGGAACCGTCGCCTTCTGGGCGGCGGCCGGCGCGAATCGTGGCTGGACAAAGACGCGCGTGCCGAAGAAGGTTATGGACGAGGTCACGGGCCTGGAGGGAATTCAATGGGAGCACCGATTTGTGCCCGGGGTTGATTTCCTGGGCGCCGCCCTGGTGGGTGCGGGCGTTCTGGCTGGCGTTTCCTTTCTTGTTCCAGCAAAATCTAAACGAGCCGAAAACTGAACCGATCATGAAAACCAAACTTGCCATTCTGACGCTCATCTCTGTGACCAGCGCGGTTCTCGCGGCGCCGCAGACGTTCAACTTCAGAGACCCCAAGAACATCAACAACGCCGGGTTCAAGCTCGACGCGCCGCTCGAATCCATTAACGGCAGTGCCAACGGCATTTATGGCGCCGTCACGTTCGACCCGGAAAATCCTGGCGCAACCAAAGGCAAAATCACCGTGGCGACCGCGTCGCTCATCGTTCCCAATCCGTTGCAACGGCAACATATGTTGAGCGACAAATGGCTAGATGCGAAGAAGTTTCCCACCATCGTTTTTGAATCGCAGGAATTCAAAAACGTCCAGACCACCGGCGACACCACGACGGCGGACGTAACCGGTACATTCACGCTCAAGGGCGTGTCCAAGGAACTTACCGTGCCTGTCAAATTGACCTATCTGAAAGACAAACTGGGTGACCGGGTGCCGAACCAGAAAGGCGACCTCCTGGTCATCCGTTCCAACTTCACCATTAAACGCAGCGATTTCAACGTCAATCCCGGACAATTCGAAGACAAGGTCTCCGACGCCATCGAAATTACTTTAAGCATTGCCGGGGCGTCGCCGAAATGAACAACAGATTTCGTCAGCCGGGTGAAGCTGCGCCACTGTGAGTTGTCAAAAGACAGTAGCTGCGATATTATTTGTCATTGGTTGCCACATTTCCCAGGTGTGCACTTGCAATAACAGTGCGCGTTATCAGAAATTTACGTCGTGACGAGAACATGATCACTCATTGGAAGATTTTTGTTCTGGTGGCGGTCTGCCTTGTGCCGGGCAGCGAGGCGCTCCAGGCCCAGGTTATCAACTTTGATGTGCCGGGCGGTGCGGATGCTGCAAATTATTCCGGCCCAGGCGCCTATGCCGATCCGGGGAATAATTACTGGAACCCGGTTGTCGGTAACGGCACTACTGGAGCTACCAACCGCCTGTCCGATGGCATCACGACGACTCCGATTACCCTGACGTCCCAAATGGGCGGCACTTACGGCACCCAGGGAACGCAGGGCACTCCGGCTGCATTGCAGCAACCCTACCAATACAACAATGCAACTCTTCGGACAGATACTCTCAACAATGTCCCTGCTGGCACCTATAATCTGTATCTTTACGGCATAAATAATACCGGCACACGGGGAACGACCTTTACGGTTTCCACTCCGGTGATGGCTCCCGTTACCCTGACGACCAGTAACACGCCGGCGAGCTTAACCACTTTCATACAGGGCGCTGACTACGTGATTTTCAGCAATGTAGTCGTCGGGACGCCGGGAACCATCACCTTTACCTGGACATCCAACGCCTATGTCACCGTCCAGGGAAACCTCGAGGGCGATTTCAACGCCCTTCAACTCGTATTCGTTTCAACCAACACGGTTGTGACTAATCCGACCGGTCCCAACTTCGGCCCGAACGTCTTCCTCTTCAGTCTTGCGACGCCGACGGCAATCATTCAGAGCACGCTCGACACACTTTTTGAACAGCAGAACAATGTGAATACCAGCCAATTCGACGCCAACCGGTACGCCATTCTTTTTGAACCCGGAACGTATAACGTTTCCGTCAACATGGGCTATTACATGCAAGTGCTCGGTTTGGGCCAGTCGCCGGACAACGTCGTTATCAACGGGGCGCTGCAATGTTACAACTTTGGCGGTGAGTCCACTCAAAATTTCTGGATGTGCGCCGAGAATCTGGCCGTGATTCCCACCAACACCAGTTCGACCATGACCTGGTCAGTCTCACAGGGTACCGCCCTCCGACGCCTGCATGTCAAAGGTGCCTTGAACGTGTCAGATGGAACCTATTGTAGCGGTGGCTTCCTGGCTGATTCCAAAGTGGATTCGACGGTCAGTTCCATATCCCAGCAACAATGGCTCTCCCGGAACGATATTTGGGGAGGCTGGTCGGGAGCGGTATGGAACATGGTGTTTGTTGGCGACTCAAACGCACCTGCCGGAACCTGGCCTGGCACTCCCTATACGGTCATTACCAATACGCCCCTGATCAGCGAAAAACCCTATCTCTACGTTGACAGCCAGACCAATTTTTTTGTGATGGTGCCAGGGCTTAGAACCAACAGCCTGGGAACCACTTGGGCGGCGGGTTCGACTCCCGGAAGTTCGGTGCCGATCAGTCAGTTTTATCTGGCGCAACCTGGCGTCGACAACGCCGCAAGCATCAATGCTGCATTGAGTGCCGGGCAGAATTTGATTCTGACACCCGGGATATATTTTCTGACCAACAGCATTCTGGTAACGCACCCTGACGCCATCATTCTTGGACTTGGCTATCCGACGTTGGTACCAACCAATGGAAATCCGGCCATGGTGGTTTCCGACGTGGACGGCGTGAAGGTGGCGGGAATTATATTTGATGCTGGAACCACCGCATCCCCCGCATTGCTGGAGGTCGGGACTGCTCCCGGCTCTGTGGATCATTCTGCGGACCCCGTCTGCCTGTACGATATTTGCGGCCGGGTGGGCGGGCAGTTCGTCGGGACAACGACCAACTGCGTGACGATTAATGCCAACAATGTCATCGGCGACAACCTATGGTTGTGGCGGGCGGATCATGGCGCCGGTTCAACTCCCTATTGGACCGGGAATCCAAGCCAGAGCGGTCTGGTGGTGAATGGCAACGATGTGACGATTTACGGTCTTTTCGTCGAGCATCATCAGCGATATCAAACCCTGTGGAACGGCAATCGCGGCCGGCTTTACTTCTACCAATCCGAGCTGCCTTATGATCCGCCGTCGCAAAACGACTGGTCCGAAGCGCCGGGCGTGTCCGGTTACGCGTCCTATAAAGTCGCGGACGGAGTCACCAGTCATCAGGCTTACGGCCTCGGCGTCTATGCGGTGTTTATCAACACCGGCAACGCCAATATAAGCTGCTTCAATGCCATTGAAACGCCGACCAATTCCCAGCAGGTCAATGTGCGTCATATGATGGATGTTTACATCGCCGGGAATGGATCCGGGAGCGGTCCCACTGAAATCGACCATATCATCAACGGCACTGGCAACGCGGTCATCGGTCCGGGCTGGGGTGGCACGGCATACGCAAACCAGCTGTGGCTCAACCCGACGTTCAGCCTCAGCGCAGCGACCGGCGGATCGAACATCGCTGTTTCTTTCCCCACCGAATCCTGGCATTTCTATCAACTGCAATTCAAGAATGCGATGACAGATCCAGGTTGGTCGAGCCTTGGCGGTACAATTGGAGGAAACGACACGCTGGAGACGATTCTCGATTCAACCACGGCACCCGACCGGCTTTACCGCGTCGTGGCCCAGTGATTGCCCTTGTCGGCCTCGTCGGTCGGAACCCGACCGACAATGGACGCGGAACGCCGCGGGCAACAGCCGGCTCATCTCGAGTCGCGCTCGGACTCGCGATCCTTTGCAGCATCATCCAGGTGTGCTCGGAGCGCACGCCTGTAATATGCGTTGGCCTCTTCAGTGTTTTGCACGTTTGCCCGGTTGTTTCGGAATGCACTCGGGATTTCAGTTCTCTGATTTTTCCCCCACGGGTTGATTCCGGCGGCACAGGGGTCAATTGCCCTGTGTCAGGTGGCTCGGACACACGGCTGACAATGTCCTGCCAGACACGAAAGCAATCCCATGACGAAACCGCCAGAGGCGGCGGGTCGGAATTCGGGGTGCCGGCTTTTGGGGCTGGTAACTCTTTGCATCCCGCGAACGTGCTCTTTGAGGAAAATCTCTTTTCGGCTGCAATCGAGTTTAACTTACCAAAGCGAATCTGCGGGCTGGATTGGCATCAACCGGCTTTAACGCGTGGCGAACCGACAAAGCTGCCTGATTTACAAGAACGCACGATGCGATTGACATACCCTTTTGCTCCGGCCAGCCTTCCAGTGAACCACAAACCTGATTTATTTTTCATGAAAGAGAAGACTGTCAGTTTCGATGCCGTGGCAGGCCAGGCCCTGTTGGCGATAAAGAAACGCGCGGAAGAACTCAACATGCAAGGCGTTGCCGTCGTGGCTCGTTGCCAGGGCGACCCCGTCAGGTCCTGGTCGTCAAAAATGTTGGTGGTAGGGCGAATGGCTGTCGGACCCACTCCCAAAAGCCCCGCGGGCGAGAACATGCTCGCCATCGCCTGCACCAAAGCCGCGGAAATGGCGGCAACCGGGAAGGACAGCGGTCATCAGGAGCGTCCTCTCCTCAAAGGAGAAAACGGCTGGAAAGGCGGGGTGGTGACGCGGGGGAAATCCGGATTGTTAATCGCTGCTTTCAGCGGAGGCCCGTCCGAAGACGACGTAAAAGCCTCGCGCGCCGGCCTCGAAGTGCTCGCCAGTTCACTTTAATCCTGCCCACACAACGGTCAGGGAGTCGCAGGACCACAAACACGGATTTGCGGTGTACTGCTTGCGCGCTGAATTCACTTTACTCGCAACGCCACCAGCGTATCCTGCCATTCCTGAGTTTTCCAGAGTCAGGACAGTTTTATGGCTAAATTGACAATTCGTGATTTGGATGTCCGCGGCAAGCGCGTTTTCCTGCGCGTGGATTACAACGTGCCGCTGGAGGAAAAAGACGGGCAAATGATCATCACCGACGACACACGCATCGTCGCCACCTTGCCGACGCTGAAACGGTTGTTGGAGAACGGTGGCCGGCTCATTCTCACCGCGCATCTGGGCCGGCCCAAGGGCAAACGCGACGCCACTATGTCGCTCCAACCGGTTGCGGCCAGACTGTCCGCGTTGCTCGGCAAACCGGTGACGTTTGTGGACGATTGCATCGGCGACAAAGTCGAAAAAGCCGTGGCGGCGATGAAGGATGGCGACGTGGTGCTGCTGGAAAATGTCCGTTATTACAACGAAGAGGAAAAAAACGACCCGGGGTTGGCCGAAAAACTGGCGAAGGTGGCCGACGTTTATGTAAACGACGCTTTCGGCGCAGCGCATCGCGCGCATGCCTCGACCGAAGGTGTGGCCCGCGTGGTAGCCAAACGCGGCGGCAAGTGCGCGGCCGGCCTGTTAATGGAGCGTGAATTGAAGTTCCTCGGTGACGAGCTGGACAAACCGGCGCGTCCGTTCGTCGTGATTCTGGGTGGCGCGAAGGTTTCGGACAAAATCAAGGTGATTGACCGGTTGTTGGAAAAGGCGGACGCATTGTTGATTGGCGGCGCGATGGCTTACACCTTCCGGCTGGCGCAGGGTTACAAGACCGGCAAATCGCTCGTGGAACCTGACAAGACCGACACGGCGAAAGCCGCGCTCGAAAAGGCTAAAGCCAGAAAGGTCAAATTCCTTTTGCCGGTGGACGACGTGATCGCCAGGCCGGTCAAGACCGACAAACTCGACAAGAAAGGCAAACCCGTTATTGAATATCAGAATGTGCGTACGAACACCGACATGAGTTGTCCGGACGACATGGCTGGACTCGACATCGGGATCCGCACGGTCAAGGCATATTCAGCCGAAATTGCCAGGGCTAAAACGATTTTGTGGAACGGGCCGATGGGGTTGTTCGAAAACAAACAATTCGCCATCGGCACCAACGCCATTGCGCTGGCGGTGGCGGATGCCACGCAAAAGAATGGCGCGAAAAGCATCATCGGCGGCGGTGACAGCGTGAAGGCGTTGAACAAGGCAAAGCTGGGCGACAAAGTGACGTTCATGAGCACCGGCGGCGGGGCGAGCCTGGAATTTCTGGAAGGCGCGGTGCTGCCCGGTGTGGCGGCGTTAAACGACAAATGAACCGGGCGCGGGAGCGATGGAATGTTGGGGTAATGGAACTGCTGCCAGCCTCTTCGCTCCAACACTCCATGACACCGTCACTCCATTTTGAATATGAACAAAGAACGCAAATTGATCATTGCCGGCAATTGGAAGATGAACAAAACGGTTGCCGAGGCGCTGGCCCTCGTCAACGGTCTGAAACTCGAACTGGCCAATGTCAAAGAGGTTGACATCGTGGTATGTCCGCCGTTCACGGCCCTGGAGGCGGTGTCGAAGGCGGTCCTGGATTCCAATCTCCGCCTGGGCGCGCAAAATATGAGCGAGAACAATTTCGGCGCGTTCACCGGCGAAATATGTGCCGGGATGCTCAAGGAATTTTCGGTGCGTTACGTCATTCTCGGCCATTCCGAACGGCGGCAATACCAAAAGGAGCCGGATGCGCTCATCGCCAAGAAGGCGGCGGCAGCGCATGCGGCCTCGCTCAAACCCATCGTGTGCGTCGGCGAAACGCTGGTCGAACGCGAAGCGAATCAGACGGAAAAGGTGTTGGAAACCCAGGTGCGCGGCAGCCTGGCCGGTTTGACCAAGGAACAGGCGGTCGAAACCATCGTCGCTTATGAACCGGTCTGGGCCATCGGCACGGGCAAAACGGCGACGACCGAACAGGCGCAAGCCGCGCAGGCCTTCCTCCGTGGCGTGCTGGCCAAAATGTTTGACAAGACCGCCGCGAGAAAAATCCGTATCCAATATGGCGGCAGCGTGAAGCCGTCCAACGCGCGTGAGCTGATGAGTCAGCCGGACGTGGATGGTGCGCTGGTGGGCGGTGCATCGCTCGAAGTGCGAAGTTTTGCTGACATTATCAAGAATTCGATATAGGATTGGGTATGAGTTATTTTGCCGGGGTTTTAACCTTTTTGTTGATTGTCAATTGTCTGGTGCTGGTTCTCCTGATCTTGATGCAGTTGCCGAAAAAGGACGCCGGGGCGGGCATGGCATTCGGCGGTGCAGCGGCGGACGCGTTATTTGGCGCTGGCTCGGGTAATTTTCTAACGCAAACGACCCGATACGCCACCATCGTGCTCTTCGTGCTGTGCCTGGGTTTGGGTTGCGTGGAAGACCGCCTGCACAACCAGAACAGCGGATCCGAATTCGAAAAAGCCGTGCAACAAAAACAGGCGCATGCGCCCATTACTGCTCCTTCGCCGGCTCCGCCGGCAAATTCGCCGCTAGCAACGCCAACCAACGATTTGCTCCTGCCGCCTGTCACGCCGCCGTCGGCCACGCCAGCCGCGCCGGCGACCACCCGGCCGGCTGCCTCCGGCAGCAACGCGCCCGCGGTGCCGGCGAAATCAAAATAACGCGATGGTCGGTTTCAAACGCGCCGCCGGAGACAAATCGTCGGGCAGGAAACCGCCCGTTTTACCTGATAAATAATCTCCCGTCCGCCATCCT
>Ga0335078_10011628_pt1 | contig 13059 bp, 11 predicted proteins | sample Lox_Sample_32_FD_206711 | JGI IMG/M metagenome (GOLD analysis project Ga0335078, IMG submission 206711) | Soil microbial communities from Loxahatchee National Wildlife Refuge, Florida, United States - Lox_Sample_3.2 | ecosystem: Environmental > Terrestrial > Soil > Wetlands | place: USA... | reverse complement strand
GCCGTGAGTTACTGCGGCGTAGATGATCATCGGTCTTTGCGGCGATGCCCTTCGATGCTTATCCGTTGAAGCGATTGGCCATTTTGGCTGCATGCACCCCGCTGCTTTTCAGTGAGCGCGTCCAGCCCCCAGCGCGCTTCGTTACGGCCGTCCAGCACCGGCATCACGGCGATCTGACGCGCGTGGCGGTCGCGGTCACGGCTGCGTTTCGGTTTCGCAGTTACCAGCTTCACAACCCGGAGCGCCTTTACTTCGATATTCTCGACGCGAGACCGCAGATTGCCTCCGGTCGCCGGTATTCAGAAATCGTGGACGATTCGTTGCTAAAGCAAGTTCGCGTGGCGGAGACAACGGGCGGCATCACGCGAATCGTCTTGGCGCTTGGAGAAAACGTCCGGACGACGGTGTCCCAACAGATCGACCCGCCTCGCCTGATCATCGATCTGGCTGTGGGTGATATCGATGCCGCCGCCGGTTCTCAGCCTCAATCTCCCCCTGTTTTGGAGCCGTTCTCGCTGCCGGTTCGGCCGCGTCCGCTGGCTCCTCTCGAACTTGGTCATGCCGCGACCGCTCCGCAGGTTCGAACAGTGCCTCCCGCCACTCCCATGGCTGGCGTGACTCCGGCGCCCGCTGGCGCGGCCTTGTCCGCGCGGCTCGCGCCCAATGAGCAGGCTCCTGTGGCTCGCGCTTTGGCTCTCAAGGTTAAAAAGGTGGTCATCGATCCCGGACATGGCGGCCGTGATGAAGGAACCGTCGGGCCCAACGGGCTTAAAGAGAAGGATCTGGTGCTCGACGTGGCGCTCCGGCTAGGCAAGCTGATCGAAGAACGCCTGGGCGTGCGGGTCATCTATACGCGATCCGACGACACGTTCGTCTCCCTGGAACAGCGAACCGAAATCGCGAATCAAACGAGTGGCGATCTGTTCCTTTCCATCCACGCCAATTCGTCCCCCGCCGCCGCCCAGGTATCCGGCGTCGAAACTTATTTTTTGAATTTTAGCGAGTCCCGCAACGCGCTGGAACTTGCGGCACGAGAGAACGCCGGTTCGCAAAAGTCTGTTTTTGAGCTCCAGGATCTGATTCAGAAGATTACGCTCCAGGACAAAGCTGAGGAATCGCGAGAGTTTGCCGCGCGCGTACAGGCCTCACTCTACGCGCTCTCGGCACGGAATTTTCCGGCGTTGAAGAACCGCGGAGTTCGCCAGGCTCCGTTCGTGGTATTGATCGGAACGACCATGCCTTCTGTGCTTGCCGAAATCGGCTTCCTCAGCAATCCCAACGAAGAATCCCTTCTCCGCGAGCTGGATTATCGGCAGAACGTCGCCGAGGCTCTTTACCGCGGCATCGCCAGCTACGTCCGCTAGCGGTCTCGCCGCAAAGGCGCCAGCCACCGTTCGCGATGCGGGGCGTGACTACCGGCTCACCGGCGTGTCAGGATATGTAGTGAAGGATTTGCTTGATTGTTCCCCCCACTGTCGAGACCCGGGCCGGGAATAGGCGGCGAATGGTCGCCGCCCTGGAGCGCTACTTCGAATTCGAGACTCTGGGTGCGACCTGGCGCACTGAAGTGCTGGCCGGGTTTACGACGTTCATCACGATGGCGTACATCGCCTTCGTGAATCCTTCGATCCTCAGCCAGACCGGTATGCCGATCGCGGCGGTCGCTGCGGCTACCTGTTTCTCGGCCGGTGTGGGCAGTCTTCTGATGGGGATCCTAGCCCGCTATCCGATCGCGCTGGCTCCGGGAATGGGGCTCAACGCCTACTTCACGTTCTCGGTGGTGAAAGGCATGGGGGTTCCCTGGCAAGTCGCATTGGGGGCCGTCTTCGTTTCCGGAGTGGTCTTTCTGCTGCTCACCGCGTGCGGCGTTCGGCAACTGATCCTGGAGGCGATTCCGGCCGAACTCTACGCGTCGGTGGCCGTCGGCGTCGGATTGTTCGTGGCGTTCCTCGGATTGCGCGACGCCGGCCTGGTGGCGCCGGATTCCGCCACCATCGTCACTCTTGGAAATCTGCGCGATCCGAAAACCGCGCTGGCGGTTGCGGGATTGATCGCGATTGCCGCCCTGCTGGCGCGCGGCGTGAAGGCGGCGATGCTGATTGGCGTCCTCGGCACCGCGCTTCTCGGTCTGGCCGCCGGACAGATCCGCTGGCAGCCGCAGTCCACCCACTTCTCCGATTTGTCCGCTACCGCGTTTCGCCTCGATCTGGCGGGTACGATGCACATGGGACTGCTCGAAATCGCATTCGTCTTCCTGTTCGTAGATCTGTTTGACAACATCGGCACGCTGCTGGCGGTCGGAAAGAAGGCAGGCCTGATCAACTCTGCGGGCCGCATCCCGCGCGCCAACCGGATTTTCACGGCGGACGCGCTGGCCACCATCGTCGGCTCCTGCTCCGGCACGTCCACCGTCACCAGCTACATCGAAAGTTCCGCGGGTGTCGCCGCCGGCGGCCGCACCGGCGTGACTGCGGTCGTGGTGGGCCTTCTCTTCTTCTCTCTGCTGTTCGTGGTCCCCTCCGTCGGCGCCCTCCCGGCGTTTGCGACTGCGCCGGCCCTCATCGTGGTCGGCTCTCTCATGATGACTAGCGTGCGCGAAATCGACTGGGAAGATCCGCTGGTGGCGATCCCCGCCTTTCTCACCATGATGACGATTCCCCTGACCTTCAGCGTGGCGAATGGCCTCGCGATCGGCTTCATCGCCTACACCGTGGTGCGTGTGGCCAGCGGCCGGCACCGCTCGGTCAGCGGTCTGGTGTATGCTTTGACTATCATCTTTATCGTGCGATTCCTGTATTTGAGGGGATAAGATGCCATGCACGTTTCGCCCTCAGTCCATCTTTGTCTCAACGGCCAGCCGGTAACAATCGACGCCGCATCCCCGCAACGAACCCTGCTCGATCAACTTCGCGAGCTCGGTTTGACCGGAGCCAAGGAAGGGTGCGCGGAGGGCGAATGCGGCGCTTGTACGGTCGCGATGGTCCAGGACACCGGCGCCGGGGCCGAATATCGCCCTGTCAATAGCTGCCTCATGCTGCTGCCCATGGCGGCCGGCCAGGAGATTTACACGGTGGAATCGCTGGCCTCCGGGAACGTTCTGCATCCGGTGCAGGACTCGCTGGCGCAGGCCGGCGGCTCGCAGTGCGGTTACTGTACGCCGGGATTCGTGATGAGTCTCTTTGCCGAGTATTACCGGCGTGGCCGGCAATCTGCTTGCGAGCCCGACGCGTTGGGCGGCAACCTATGCCGCTGCACCGGCTATCGGCCGATCCGCGATGCGGCGCGGGCGCTCACGGTTCCGGCACCGGAAGATCGCTTTGCCCGGCGTCTCGTCGAGCCGGCGCCCACGCTCGAGGAATTTGCATGCTCTTCCGCCGAAGCGAGCTTTTCGCGTCCGGCTTCTCTCGCGGCTTGTCTGGCGGAGCGAAGAGCTCATGCCGAGGCCCGGTACATCAGCGGCGGAACTGATCTGGTGGTGGAATCGAATCTCCGTGGAACGGCTTTTCCGCGGCTCATCAGCCTGGAAGCTGTTCCCGAACTGCGCATGTGGAATGAGACGAGCGTCTCGGTCGAAATCGGCGCCGGCCTGACGCTCAACGAGATCGGCGCGCGCTGGCGCGGCGCTCCGCCGGCCTTCCGCGAATGGCTCGCGCTGTTTGCTTCTCCCCTGATTCGCAATCGCGCCACGCTCGGCGGAAACCTTGCCACGGCATCGCCCATCGGCGACGCGGCACCTTTCCTGCTCGCGCTGGATGCGCGGGTCCGCCTCGCGGGCCTCGACGGCGAGCGAATCGAACCTCTTTCAAGCTTCTTCACCGGCTATCGCAAAACCATCCTGCAGCCGGATGAGCTGCTCGTCTCGATCCTGGTTCCCAAGCCGTTTCCCGATCGCGTTCGTTTCTACAAAGTAGCCAAGCGCCGGCTCGACGACATCAGCACGGTGGCCGCCTGCATGGCGATGAGCCTCGATCGCGCCGGCCGTGTGCGATCGGCCCGGCTGGCGTACGGCGGCGTGGCGGAGATCCCGCTTCGGGTCTCCGAGGCCGAAGAGGCGATCGAAGGCCATCGCTGGACGCCCGCTGTGGCTCAACTCGCGCAGGACGCGGTTCGCCGGCGGCTTCGCCCGATCTCCGATCACCGCGGGTCCGATGCCTACCGCGCCTCCCTCGCGGCCGCCTTGATCGGCAAGTTCCTCTCTGAGACCCGGGAGCAGGCCGCATGAACCACGAGAGCGCCGGCGCGCATGTCACCGGGTCTGCGTTGTATACCGAAGACCTTGCCGGCCGTTTCCAGGGTCTGTTGCACGCCTGGCCGGTGCTGGCGCCAGTCAGCCACGGAATGGTGGTCTCCTTGGATGCGTCTTCCGCCCGCGCGGAACCCGGCGTCCACACCGTCCTCGCGGCGCGCGATGTGCCGGGCGAGCCCGATACCGGAACCATCCGCCATGATGAACCGCTGTTCCCCGATGAAATCCAATTCCACCGCCAGCCGCTGACGTGGGTCCTCGCCGATTCCGTGGAAGCCGCGCGGCGCGGCGCGGAAAGTGTCCGGGTTGTATGCGAGCCCTTGCCTGCGATTCTGACCATCGGGCAGGCGATCGCCGGGAACTCCTTTTTCGGGCCTCCCCTTGCTTTGCGCCGGGGCGATGCGGCGGCCGCTCTTGCCGCGAGTCCCTGCCGCCTCGAAGGGGAAGTCGCCATCGGCGGCCAGGAGCACTTCTACCTGGAAACGCAAAGCGCGATTGCCTGGATCGATGAAACAGGAGGAATCGCGTCCTATTCTTCCACGCAGCACCCCAGCGACACACAAGCGGTGATCGCCCGCGTGCTCGGCTTGCCGCGGAATCAAGTGACCGTGGAATGCCCGCGCATGGGCGGGGCCTTCGGCGGAAAAGAATCGCAGGCCAACTGGTTCGCGGCGGTAGCGGCGCTCGGCGCCTGGAAGACCAGGCGGCCGGTGCAAGTTCGTCTGCCTCGGGCTCTCGATATGGCGCTGACCGGCAAACGCCACCCGTTTCTTGCCCGCTTTGAAGCCGGTTTCGATTCCGAGGGCCTGCTGCTCGCGCTAAAAGTCGCGCTCTATTCCGACGGCGGCTGGAGCCTGGATCTTTCCGAACCGGTCATGAGCCGGGCTCTGTTCCACCTCGACAACTGCTATTACCTTCCGGCGGTCGAGGCGACCGGCCACATCTGCCGGACGCACAAGACCTCGCAGACCGCCTTCCGCGGGTTCGGCGGCCCGCAGGGAATGCTGGTGATCGAGGACGTCCTCGATCGGATCGCGCGGGCCCTCGCGCTCCCGCCCGACCAGGTGCGCCGGCGCAATTTCTATCGGGAAGGTCAGAGCACTCACTACGGCCAGACGGTCAAAGACGCGGGGCGGATTGAAAATATCTGGCAGCAACTCCAAACCGCGAGCAGCTTCGCGGCGCGCCGGGCGGCGATCGATCGCTTCAATGAAGCCAGTGCCCACGTGAAGCGCGGCATGGCGATCACTCCGGTCAAGTTCGGCATTTCGTTCACGGCCAGCTGGTACAACCAGGGCGGGGCGTTGGTACTGGTCTACCGGGACGGCAGTGTGCAAGTGAACCACGGCGGGACGGAAATGGGGCAGGGCTTGTACACCAAGATCCGTCAGATCGCTGCCTGCCAACTGGGGGTCGCCACAGAGTCCATCCGCCTCATGCCGGCGAGTACCGGCAAGGTGCCGAATAGCTCGGCCTCCGCCGCGTCCGCCAGCACCGATTTGAACGGTGCGGCGGTAGCCGATGCCTGCGGTCAAATTGTGGAGCGACTCCGGCCGGTCGCGGCGCGGCTGCTGCAGTGTGCGCCGGAAGAGGTTGCTTTCCGGGGCGGGCTGGTGTCGGCGGGGGAATCCGGACCCGGTATTGCTTTCGCCTCGCTGACCGAGGAAGCCTACCGCGCTCGCGTGCCCCTGTTCGCCGAAGGATACTACCGGACACCCGGCATTCACTTCAACCCCCAGACCGGCCAAGGCCAGCCCTTTCACTATTTCGCGTACGGCGCCGCCGTGGCCGAAGTCGAGGTGGACGGCTTCACCGGCCAGCACCAGATTCGCCGAGTGGACATTCTCCAGGATGTCGGCGATTCCGTCGCGCCGTTGATCGACCGGGGTCAGATTGAAGGCGGGTTTCTGCAAGGCTTGGGCTGGCTGACGCTGGAAGAGTTGCTGTGGGACGACCAGGGACGCCTGGCGACCGGCGGCGCCTCTACGTATAAACTGCCTTCCTGGTCGGAGCTGCCGGAAATCTTCGAAGTCAATTTTCTCGAACGCGCAACGGAGCCGGGCGTCGTTATGGGAAGTAAAGCCGTGGGTGAGCCGCCGCTGATGCTGGCGCTCGCCGTCCGGGAGGCGCTGCGGGCGGCGATTGCCGCCTTCGGAAACGGCGGGGTGATCACAATCGACAGTCCGCTCACTCCCGAGCGAGTCTTCTGGGCCTTGGAGCGCGCGCGAACCCGATCGCCGGAGCCGGTGCCGGCGGGAGCCGGGGTGTTGCGCACGTGACTCGCGAACTGCTGCGCGCCGCTGTGTTTCACACGCCCCGGAATCCGTTCCGCGAGAGCACGGCCTTGGAAACTTTCGCGGACGGCGGCCTGTTCCTCGAGGATGGCCGGATCGTGGCCTGCGGCGAGTATCGCCTGTTGAGCCGCATGCACCCGGACGCCCCTACGCGCGACCTGCGCGGCGGTTTCCTGCTGCCTGGCTTCATCGACACGCATGTGCATTATCCGCAGGTGCGGGTCTTGGGCGGTCTCGGATATTCGCTGCTGGATTGGCTCCAACAGCATACTCTTCCGGAAGAGGTGAAGTTCGTAAGCCCGGATTATGCGCAAACCGTGGCTTCCGAGTTCGTCCACGCGCTCACCTCGCACGGCACCACGACGGCGCTGGTTTTCGGTTCCCATTTTGCCCCGGCGGTCGCGACGCTTTTTGAAACCGCGAGCCGGGCCGGGTTGCGCATTGCCGCCGGCCTGGTGATTTCCGACCGGCTGCTCCGTCCCGAACTACACGTTGACGCGGAAACCGCGTACCGGGCGAACCGGGAACTCATCTGCCGCTTTCACGGCAAGAGCAACCAGTTGTACGCGATCACGCCGCGTTTTGCGCTCTCCGCTTCGGAGGCGCTTCTCGAAGTCTGTCAGACTCTGTTGGCCGAGCATCCCGGGCTTCGCTTGCAGACTCACCTGAACGAGAATCCGCAGGAAATCGCCGAGGTCGCGCGGCTCTTCCCGTGGGCCCCCGACTACCTGGCGGTCTACGAGCGGTTCGGGCTGGTCGGGCCGCGCAGCGTCCTGGCCCACAGCGTCCACTCTTCATTTTCCGAGTTGGAGAGGATGGCGGCGGCGGGGAACGCGGTGGCCCATTGTCCGGCCAGCAACGCCGCTCTCGGGAGCGGAATTTTCCCCATGCGCCAGCACGTGGAAGCGGGCGTCCGCTGTGCGCTAGGCACCGATGTGGGCGGCGGGACTGGATTCGGCATGTTGAAGGAAGCGTTGCAGGCTTACCTGATGCAACGGCTCCGGAACGGATCCGGTCTGCCACTCGCGCCCGCGCACCTGCTCTATCTGGCCACTCGCGCGGGCGCCGAGGCGCTCGGCCTCGAGACGCAGACCGGCGATTTTCTGCCGGGCAAATCCGCCGATTTCGTGTATCTCCGGCCGCGCGCGGGAAGCCCGCTGGCATCGGTCGCCGCGCACGCCGCGAGCGCCGAACACCTGCTGGCTTCCATTTTTACGCTGGCCGGAGCCGAGACGGTTTGTGAAACGTGGGTGGCCGGCAGGCGAGTCTATTCCAATGACGACGCTGGCCGAAATTAACGCGATGCTTCGCGAACAGTTCACAGACGCCCTCGGGTGGATCTTCGAGGAATCGCCTTGGGTCGCCGCGGCCGCCTGGGCGGAGCGTCCGTTCGCTTCGCGCGAGGCGCTGCATCGGGCCATGGTGAGGCGGGTCGAGGATGCCGGAGTCGCGCGTCAACGCGCGCTCTTGCTGGCGCATCCCGATCTGGGGACTCGCGCCCGAGTCAGCGCCGCCTCGGCCGGCGAGCAGACCGGCGTCGGGCTGGACCGGCTGACGGCCGGGGAATTCGCGACTTTCACCGAATGGAACCGCGCGTATCGCGAAAAATTTGGAATCCCTTTTTTGTTCGCGGTGAAAGGGAGTTCCAAGCAGGACATCCTGGCGGCTTTACGCGTGCGCATGGAATCGCGGGTGGATGAAGAATTTGGCGAGGCGCTTCGGCAGGTCTATCGCATTGCCTGGTTTCGGATCGAAAGCGCCGTCGCGGAGTGAGGACCGATCCCAATTGGAACAGTTTGCCAGCGGCTGGAAACGGAATTACTACGGCAAAGGCGATGTCATCGTCTACCGGCTCAATCGGGGCACGCCCGTGCCGCAGGGCCAAGGGCCGGTCTTCGGCGCCTCCGTCAAGATGCTGTTGTACGGAGATTCTTTCTGGCCTACATACACGCACGGCGACAACACCGGCCTGGTGGCCACCGATTCGATGAAGAATTTCATTCAGCGCGAAACGCTGAACTTCGACGGAAGCGATCTGGAATCGTATTGCCGTTTTCTGGCCGAAAAATTTCTCGCGACCTATCCTCAGACGGAAGGCATTCAGGTTTCCGCCACGGAGATTCCGTATGCCGGACTGTCGGAAGCCGGCGTTTCTTTCGCGCCGGCGGGCCCCGACCGGGCCACGGCGCGCGTAGAATTGCGGCAGTCTGGAAATCAGGTTGCGTTCGTGGAGATCCAGTCGGGGATCTCCGGGTTCAGGCTGCTGCGCCTCACGGGAAGCGCATTCCGCGGCTTCGTCCGCGATCAGTACACAACCCTGCCGGAGATCGCCAACCGTCCCCTGCACATGTGGCTTGATCTCGGTTGGTCTTACACATCTCCGGAAGCGGCCTTCCGCGGCGGCGCGACCACGGCGTGCGTACGCCGCCTGGTTCACGACGTGTTCCGGTCATTTGAATCCGGCAGTATTCAGGAGTTGATCTACCAGTTGGGATCGAGAATCCTGGCGGAGCTGGCGTGTGTTGCCGAAGTGGAACTGGAAGCCAACAATCGAACCTGGGATACTGTCGTGGAGGAAGGCGAAGAGCGCGGGGTGTACACGGACCCGCGGCCTCCTTACGGCTGCCTCGGACTGAGGCTGCGACGCTGAAATGGGCCGTTTATCGACTCACGTCCTGGACACCTCGCGCGGCCGGCCTGCCGCCGGGGTGGAAATCCGCCTGTCGATTTTCGAAGGCAACACGCCGCGTCCCCTGAATGCGGCGGTGACCAACCGCGACGGCCGAACCGATGAACCGCTGCTGAGCGGCGACCGGCTGTTCGCCGGCCGCTATGAACTCACCTTCGGCGTCGGCGCCTACTTCCGCGGTCAACGTGAAGAGGTGACGGATATTCCCTTCTTGGACGAGGTGGTGATCCGGTTCGGAGTTTCCGACCCGCGCGGTGACTATCACGTACCGCTTCTGATTTCGCCGTACGGCTACTCGACCTACCGGGGATCGTGATGGCGGGCTGGCTTTCCGAGGCCCACAGAGTGATCCGCCGGTGCGAGGAACTGGCCCGCTTCAGCGAAGAAGCCGGCCGGATCACACGAACGTTTTTGTCGGCGCCCGTCCGCAAAGTTCACGCGTGCCTGGCGGAATGGAGCGCGGCCGCCGGCATGAGCTCGCGGGTGGATGCCGCCGGAAATTTTTGCGCCCGGCTGTCCGGATCAGACCCGAATGCGCGCGTGCTGTATCTGGGATCGCACATCGATACCGTGCGGGACGCCGGCCCGTTTGACGGCATCCTCGGGGTGGTGTTGGCGTTCTCGCTGGTCGAAGCCCTGGCCGGCCAGTCCCGCGGTTTTGCCGTGGAAGTGATCGCCTTCTCCGAAGAAGAAGGCGTGCGGTTTGGCGTCCCGTTCATCGGCAGCCGTGCCCTGGCGGGCACGTTGGATCCCGAACTGCTTTCACGGCGTGACGCGCGCGGTCATTCTGTGGCGGACGCCATTCGCGATTTCGGGCTCGATCCGGCGGCCCTGCCCGACGCCGTGCTGCCAGCCACCGCGCTGGGATACCTGGAATTCCACATCGAGCAAGGTCCGATTCTCGAACAGCTTGGACTGCCGCTGGGAATCGTCGATGCGATCGCCGGCCAAAGCCGCTTCGAACTGGTCTTCACCGGGCAAGCAAACCACGCGGGGACCACGCCATCGGACATGCGGCGGGACGCGCTGGCGGGTGCGGCTGAGTGGATCGCACGCGTGGAATGCGAGTGCCGCGCGACCGCCGACCTTCGGGCCACCGTCGGGGCGCTCCAGGTTTTGCCTGGCGTCTCGAATGTGATTCCCGGCGAAGTCAAGGCGACGCTGGATGTTCGCCATGCGAACGATGACGTGCGCTGCCGGTCGGTGCAGTCGCTGCTTCATCAGGCGCAACAGATCGCGGAACGCCGCCGGCTCGGTTTCGGTGCCGAGCAGCGGCTCGACCAGTGCGCTACTCCGCTTGATGCGACGATGACTTCCGCATTGGAGCGCGCGGTCTGCCGCGCCGGATTCGTGCCGCATCATCTCATGAGCGGGGCGGGCCACGACGCCATGATCCTGGCGCCGCGCTGTCCGGCCGCGATGCTGTTTCTGCGGAGCCCCGGCGGAATCAGCCACCATCCGGCGGAGACCGTGCTGCCCGACGACGTTGCCGCGGCCTTGGCGGTCGGTTCGGAATTTCTGAACGGACTCGAGGTGACCCATGCATGATCTGGTGGTGCGCGGCGGCACTCTGGTCACCCCGACCGGCGAGCGGCGCGCCGATCTGGCAATCGAAGGCGGTGTTATCGCGGCGATTGGCCCCGAACTTCCCGGCGCGAAAGAAGAAACGGATGCGCGCGGCCTGGTGGTTCTGCCCGGCCTGATCGACGCGCATGTGCACTTCAATGAGCCGGGGCATGCCGATTGGGAAGGAGCTGCCACCGGCAGCCGCGCATTGGCGGTGGGCGGCGGCACCTTGTTCTTCGACATGCCGTTGAACTCCCTGCCTTGCACGGTGGGTCCGAAGGAATTCGAAGCCAAACGCGCCGCGCTGGAACGCAGTTCGATCACCGATTTTGCGCTTTGGGGCGGCCTGGTTCCGGGCAACCGCGATGCGTTGGCCGACTTGGCCGCGCTCGGTGTGGTCGGGTTCAAAGCCTTCATGGCCGATTCCGGTCTCCCCGAGTATCCGCGCGCCGACGAGCTGACGCTTTATGAAGGGATGCGCGAGGCGGCGCGGCTCGGCCTGCCCGTGGCGGTCCACGCGGAATCACACGAGCTCATTCACATGCTGGCGCATCGGGCTGTGGCTGAGGGGCGCACCGGCATCCGCGATTTTCTCGACGCGCGGCCCGTGCTTGCCGAAGTGGAGGCGATCCAGCGCGCCACGCTGCTTGCCGGCGAGACGGGAGCGAAACTCCACATCGTTCACGTCAGCTCCGGCCAGGGCGTGGCGGCTGCGGCGGAAGCGCGGGCTCGCGGTGTCGATGTCACTATTGAGACCTGCCCGCACTATCTCTTCTTCACCGAGGACGACGTGCTGCGACTCGGAGCTGTGGCGAAATGTGCTCCGCCCGTGCGCGGCGAAGCCGTGCGGGAATCGCTTTGGAACGCGCTGCAGGACGGCCGCATCGATTTCGTCGTTTCCGACCACTCCCCCGCTTCTCCGGTGTTGAAGCAATCGGCCGATTTCTTCCGTGTCTGGGGCGGCATTGCCGGCGTGCAGTCGACGCTCTCGGTTCTGCTCCACGCCGGCTGCTTCGAGCGCCGGATGCCCCTCGCGACGATCGCGCGACTGGCTGCCTCCGCGGCCGCGCGGCGGTATCGCATTCCCGGTAAAGGTTCCGTGGAAGTTGGAATGGACGCGGATCTGACATTGGTCGACCTCGCCGCGGAATACACGCTGCGGGAGGAAGACCTGCACCAACAACATCGGTTCAGCCCGTACACCGGCAGGACATTCCGTGGCGTGGTCCGGCGCACCGTGTTGCGCGGCGCCAGCATCTTCGCCGACGGCCAGGTTCGAGCCGGCGGCGGTGGCCGATTGATTCGGCCCGATCTCACCAGAGAGGAATCGCATGCAGCGATTGGGATTCACCCGTAGCGCGCGCCAGCCGGATCATCTGCTGCTGACCCCCGACACTTTCATCCGTGCGCCGCTGCCTGGAATGCAGAAGGCGACGGCCGTGGTTCATGTGTCGCCCGCTATCGGCGCACGATTCACGCAATACACGGTGGAACTGGAACCGGGCGGCACGTTCGTCAATACCAGCGCGGCGCAGCGATTCATCTATGGGATCGACGGCGAACTCGCGCTCTCGGCCGAGGAACAGGAACACTCGCTGGCTTCGGGGAGCTACTGCTATATATCCGCCGGCCGGCCTGTCTGCTTGCAATCGCACAACGGCGGCCGCGCGGCCGTGATTGAGAAACCCTATCAAGCGCTCGACGAGATGCCCCCGCGCATTTTGACTGGACGCGAAACGGATGCTGCTCCTCAACCGCTCATGGGTGACGAAGCCATCGAGGTGCGCACCCTGCTGCCCAGCCAGCAGGCCTTCGACTTCGCCGTGAACACGATGACCTTTCAGCCCGGCGCTTCGCTGCCTATGGTAGAAATCCACGTGATGGAGCACGGGCTGCTCATGCTTTCGGGCGAAGGAATCTATCGGCTCGGTGAGAGATGGTATCCGGTCTCGGCCGGCGACTTCATCTGGATGGCGGCGTTCTGTCCGCAGTGGTTCGGCGCGCTGGGGAAAGTGCCGACGCGCTATCTCATTTATAAGGATTGGAACCGCCACCCGCTGGCTTGAGCCATGAATCTCGCGATCGATTCGGCACGCTTGACGGCGGAATTGGAAACGTTGGCCGGTTTCTCTGCCGTCGCTGCCCCCGCGGTGACCCGTATTGTGTTCTCTGAGGAAGACCGCTGTGCGCGGGACTATGTCAAAGCGCTCTGCCGCGAGGCAGGGCTTGTGATCCGCGAAGATGCCGTTGGCAATACCTTTGCA
>Ga0335078_10011627_pt1 | contig 13059 bp, 10 predicted proteins | sample Lox_Sample_32_FD_206711 | JGI IMG/M metagenome (GOLD analysis project Ga0335078, IMG submission 206711) | Soil microbial communities from Loxahatchee National Wildlife Refuge, Florida, United States - Lox_Sample_3.2 | ecosystem: Environmental > Terrestrial > Soil > Wetlands | place: USA... | reverse complement strand
GCGTGCCCGCCGTGTAGCCGACCACGAGGCGGGCCGGGATGCCGAGCAGGCGGGTCAGCACGGTCATCGCGTACGCGTACTGCACGCAGAACCCGATCCTGCTCTTGGTCAGGAAGTTCAGCAGGTTCGCCGCGCTGCCCAGCGGCCCCGCGCTCAGGCTGTAGGTGAACTGGCTGCCGGACAGCCAGCCCGCCAGCGCGTCCACCTTGCCGTACTCGGTGGTCTGGCCGGCCGTGTAGGTCCGCGCCAGATTCAGCAGCGCCCGCGTCTTGTACGACGAGGGAAGCCGCAGGTCGGGCTGGAGGGCCGCCGTCTTCGCCAGCCCGGGCACCGCTTCCAGCTGCGCCTGGCTCGGGTCCACCAGGACGCTCGCCACCGAGTAGGACTGACCGGCGATGGAGTCGCTGGTGGAGTACACCATGAGGTCGGGGTCGGCCAGCCACCTTCCCGGCGCGTAGATCTGGATGGCCGGATAGGGCAGCGGCAGGAACACCGGCTGCGAACCTGGGCTGGGGAAGTCCCGGCTGGCGCTGACCGTCGTGGTCACCGTCTGGGCCGCCGTGGCGTCGGTCAGGCCCTGGGGGCCCGGGATCGAGCTGATCCGCACGCTGTTCGCCGCGTAATTGTCGACCTGCCAGCCCGCGTCGCCCAGGGTGTCGAACACGTACTGCCTGAAGTACTCCGCGTCGTCGGCCTGCTGGGCCGCCGAGGCGTTGGTGGTGTAGGTGAACACCTCGGTCGGGTGGTTCTCGCGCAGCTGGGTGACGGTCTGCGACAGCGCGCTCGGCAGGGCCAGGGAGGTACCGCCGCTGCTGCCGCCCTCGTTGCCGCCGATGCCCGGGCCCGAGGAGAACAGCTTGCTCGGGTGCAGGCCGGGCACGAGCAGCGGCACGCACAGCGCCAGCACGATCGAGGCGAGCCCGACCCGCCGGCCTGCCGCGGCCAGCGCCCGGGTGTCCGGACCCGGCCGCCGCCCGCGGACCGGGCGCGGCGCGGCCAGGCGGCCGTCCCCGTCCAGGCGGCCGTCCCCGTCCAGGCGGCCGTCCCCGTCCAGGCGGCCGTCCCCGTCCGGGCCGCCGTATCGCGGCGCCGGGCGCCACAGCGAGACCAGCCGGCCCCAGACCCGGATCCGTTCCCGGCCGTCGGCGCTGAGCATGGCCAGGTAGCCCGCCCCGCCCAGGCAGAACGCCACGCCGGTGGTGAACTGGTCGTGCGAGGCGTTCATCATCACCGGCACGGTGAACAGGACGAGCAGCGGCAGGCCGGCCAGCGCGGTAGACCGCAGCCGCACCGCGATCAGGTCGGTGAAGATCGCGGTGATGCCCACGCCGCCGGCGGCCAGCAGCAGCAGGCCGGGCCGGTTCGGCACCTGGGGGGCATATATCTGCGAGTCGTGTATCCCGGTGCCCACCAGCTCCGCCAGCCGGGAGAGCGAGCCCGGCGTCGGGATCACGAACAGCCACGAGTGCCGCGCTTCGAAGACCAGGTTCAGGTAGAGCACCAGGCCGGCCGCGCTGCCCGCCAGGCAGACCGCCACGGGCAGCGTGCGCAGCCGGGTCAGCGCCCCGGTCCCGGCGACCGCGATCACCGCGCCGGTCGCGATGACGAACCACAGGGAGTTGCTGAACAGCGGCAGCAGCACCGTGGAGACCAGCACGCAGGCCACCGCGGCCGTCACCGTCATCCGGCCGTTGGGCGTCACCGCCGGTCACCTCCCGACCCGTTGGAGCTCGCGGGCCCGAAGGACCCGCCGAGCCCGCCGACGGGCAGCGGCCGGTCCGCCGGCCGGTGCAGCTGCTGCCAGGCGGCCGCGAGGGGCGTGCTGGCGCTGGCCACGGCGACCCGCCAGCCCGCGGCCGAGAGGATCTCCGCCGTCCGGGCCGTGTCCTCGCCGATCCCGTCGGACGCCCACGCCGAGACGGCGAGCAGCAGCGCCATCGCGGGCGCGTTCCCGCGCCTGCTCGCGGCCAGCTGCCTGGCGTCGTCGGCGGACAGCCGCCCGATCACCGCGATCAGCTGGCCGCCCGCGCTGGCCAGCGCCGAGGTGCCGGTCCCGAAGCTGGCCGAGCGCGACGGGCTGATGACCGCGAGCATGTCGAGCAGGGTGTCCTGGAAGGTGCCGCGCGGGGCGATCTCGCCGGCGTCGGTGATGAGCCTGGCCCGGAAGCCCTCGCCGGACAGGTGCGCGCCGATCGAGGCGGCCGCGCTGACCGCGAACTCGAACGTCGAGGCGGGCCCGCTGCCCGAATGGGCCGAGCGCCGGGTGTCGAGGAACACCGACGCGCTGTTGCGCCACTGGTGTTCCTCGCGGCGGACCATCAGCTCGCCGTATCTCGCCGTCGATCGCCAGTGCACCCGGCGCAGCCCGTCCCCGTCCTGGTACTGCCGCGGGGCCGCGTCGTCCTCGCCGATGGCCGAGATCGTCCGCATCCCGCCGTCGCCCTCGCCGAGCCAGCTGCTCTGCGCGGTGGCCGACGGGAGCGGGTAGATCCTGGGCGTGACCACCAGCGTGCTGGTGGTGCTGAACGACCGGCTGATCTCCACCAGACCGAACGCGTCCGCCACCCGGACCCGCAGCGGGCCGATGGTGAACTTGCCCCGGTAGTCCGAACGGATCTGGTAGCTCAGCTCGTGACGTCCTCGGCCAGCAGCACGCCGGTGCGCAGCCGCGAGACGTTCTCCACCCGCGCGGTCACCGTGGTGGGCTGGCCCGCCGGGATGCGCGGCGGGTCGAGCCTGCGGGCGCAGGACAGCCGGTACCGGGACCGGCGGGCGATCAGCGCGGACACGGCCGGGAGGATGACGAGCAGGGCGCCCACCCGGACCAGATCGGGTTCCGGTATCCCCAGGCCGCAGACCATGGCCGCGCCGCCCGCGGCCATGAACGACCTGCCCCGGGTGGTCAGCGAGCTGAACAGGCCCCGCACGACCTCCTCCTACACCCTCATCGCCGGCCGGCCCTGGCTCACCGCCGGGGCAGCGGCAGCTGGGCCACGATCCGGTCCACGACGTGCTCGGGCTGGTGCCGTTCCACGATGGCCTCCGCCGTGGGCAGCAGCCGGTGCGCGAGCACCGGCCGGGCCAGCCGCTGCACGTCGTCGGGAATCACGTAATCCCGGCCGTCCAGCGCGGCCCAGGCCCGGCTGGCCCGCAGCAGGTGCAAGGTGGCCCGCGGCGACGCGCCCAGGCGCAGCTCGGGGGAGGTCCTCGTCGCGTTGGCCAGGCTGATGATGTAGTCCTTGACCTGGTCGGACACGAGCACCTTGCGCACCGCGACCACCAGCTTCTGCACGTCGCTGGCCCGCGCGACCGGCCGGAGCTGGTCCAGCGGCGAGGTGGAGCCGTGCGTGTCGAGCATGTCCCGCTCGGCCGCGGGCGGCGGGTAGCCCAGGGAGATGCGGGCGGTGAACCGGTCCCGCTGCGCCTCGGGCAGCGGGTAGGTGCCCTCCATCTCCACCGGGTTCTGGGTGGCGATCACCATGAACGGCTCTTGCAGCGAGTACGTGGTGCCGTCGACGGTGACCTGGCGCTCTTCCATGCTCTCGAGCAGCGCCGACTGCGTCTTCGGCGAGGCCCGGTTGATCTCGTCGCCGAGCACGATGTTGGCGAACACCGGTCCCGGCTTGAACTCGAACTCGCGCCGCTCCTGGTTGTAGGCGCTCACGCCGGTGATGTCGCTGGGCAGCAGGTCCGGGGTGAACTGCACCCGCCGCACGCTGCCGTCGATCGCCCGGGCCAGGGCCTTGGCCAGCATCGTCTTGCCGACACCGGGCACGTCCTCGATGAGCAGGTGCCCCTCGGCGAGCAGCACGGCCAGGGTGAGCTGGATGGCATCCCGCTTGCCCTCGATCACGGCCTCGATCGCCTTGCCGATCCGGCGGGCCGCCGGGACTAGATCATCGATCGGGCTCCCCGTCTGCCGTCCGGTGTCTAGTACCACATGGCCTCCTTGAAGGCGCTGGCGCGTACGACCAGCAAGTCTCCACATTCGTGTCAGGGAAACGCAGCCGGTGTAGCTACAGTACGTCTTTCTTCGCCGAACGCGCGACGCGGACCAGGTTTCCAGGCCGCCGCCCTCCCGTCGGCCCTCATCCCGCCCCCGCCGGACCTTGGCCCCCACTTCCCTCCACTCGCTCCTCCACTCCCCTCCACCTCTTCCACCTGCCGTTTCAGTGGGGGAGAAAGCGCACTGGCGCCGTTTTAACCGTTGACGGTGGGGAAATGTGGGGTACAGTGGAGCGCGGTGGAGGATAGGCGGTGGGAGGTGAGCACCCGTGTTCCTCGGTACTCACAACCCCCGGCTGGACGAGAAAGGCCGCCTGATCCTGCCCGCGAAGTACCGAGAAGAGCTCTCTGGGGGAGTGGTGATCACCAAGGGGCAGGAGCGATGCCTGTACCTCTTCCCGCAGGAAGAGTTCACTCGCATCACCGAGGCGCTGCGCACCGCGCCGGTGACGGCGAAGGCGGTCCGGGACTATAGCCGGGTCTTCTTCGCCAGCGCCTCGGACGAGCTGCCCGACAAGCAGGGCCGGATCACCGTCCCGCCCGCCCTGCGCGCCTACGCCGGGCTGCAGCGGGACTGCGTGGTGATCGGGGCGAACACCCGCCTGGAGATCTGGGACACCCAAGCCTGGGAGACCTACCTCGCCGCACAGGAAGACTCGTTCGCCGAGGCCGCCGAGGAGGTGCTCCCGGGAATCCTGTAGCTCCCACGCGCCGGTCCCCATCCGCCGCTCCCTGCTGGCATCACTTCCCCGGTGCCAGCCGGCAGCGCGGGCGGATGGGGCCGGCGGGGGCGCAACGACCGCCGTCATGGCCAGGACCAGGAAGGGGACGCGTGGACAGGGCCCAGCACGTACCGGTGCTCGCCGGCCGTGTCACCGCTCTTCTCGCGCCCGCCCTGACCGCCGAGGGCGCCGTGCTGGTGGACGCCACCCTGGGCCGGGCCGGCCACGCCCGCGCGCTGCTCGAGGCCTGCCCCGGGCTGCTCCTGATCGGTGTCGACGCCGACGTGGCCGCGATCGAGGCGGCCCGCGAGCTGCTCGCCCCGTTCGCCGGCCGGGTGACACTGCAGCATGCCAGGTACGACGAGATCCCGGCCATCATCAAGGCCGCGACCGACAGCGGCGCCATCGCGCCGGACCGCGTCCTGGGCCTGCTGTTCGACCTGGGCGTGTCCTCGCCGCAGCTCGACGACCCCGGCCGAGGCTTCGCCTACGCCCACGACGCCCCGCTCGACATGCGGATGGACCAGACCAGGGACCGCACCGCCGCCGACATCGTCAACGGCTACCCGGCCGCCGAACTCGCCCGCATCCTGCGCGACTACGGCGAGGAGCGGTTCGCCCGGCGGATCGCCGACGCGGTGGTCCGCGAGCGGGCCCGCGCCCCGATCACCTCGACGGCGCGGCTGAGCGCGATCGTGAAGGACGCCATCCCCGCGGCTACCCGGCGCACCGGGGGCAACCCGGCCAAGCGCACCTTCCAGGCCCTGCGGATCGAGGTGAACGACGAGCTCGGCACGCTGAGCCGGGCGCTGCCCGCCGCCCTGGACGTGCTGGCCGTCGGCGGCCGCGTCGCGGTCCTGGCCTACCACTCACTCGAGGACCGCATCGTCAAGCGGGAGCTCGTGCGGCTGTCCACCGACCAGACGCCGCCCGGCCTGCCCGTGCCCGCGAACGCGGCCACACCGCAGTTCCGCCTGCTCACCCGGGGCGCCGAGCGCCCGGACAGCGAAGAAGTCGCCGACAATCCGCGCGCCGCCTCCGCCCGGCTGCGGGCCGCGGAGCGCGTCAGGCGAGCAGCATGACCCGAGGGGGCACAGAACATGGCCACTGACACGATGCGGCGCACCCCCAGGACTGTCCCCGGCCGCCCGGGCACCCTGCCCGAGCCGAGGACGCGCCCGGTCACCGCCCCGCGCCACACCCAGCCGGTCACCAGGACCAGGCCCGGCCCGGCCGCCCCGAGGCCGGCCGCCCCGAGGCCGGCCACCAAGACCGGCGGGCCGAGACCGCGGGCCCGCTCGCCGCGGATGCCGTTCATCCTGCTGCTCGTCGGGCTGCTCGGCGGCGCGATCGTCTCGCTGCTGGTGATCAGCACCACGCTCGCCCAGGGCGCCTTCCGGATCACCAACCTGCAGGAGCAGAACGCCAACCTGGTCCGCCAGGAGCAGACCCTCACCAGCGAGATCGCGCAGGCCGGGAACCCGGCCGTGATCGCGGAGAAGGCCCGGCAGCTCGGCATGCGGCCGAACCCCATGCTGGGCTTCATCGACCCCAAAACCGGGAAGATCGTCGTCGGCAAGCCGTCCAGGGCCGAGGCCGCGATCAACGTTCCCGGGTATACCCCGTGACGCCACAGGACCCTACCCGCAGGCCGCGGACCAGCCGCCGGGATGACCGCCGGCCCGTGGGGGGCCCTGGGGCCCAGCCGCGCCGCAATCCCTCCCGGCACGCTCCGCAGGTAAGCCAGGCCGGGCCGCACGGGGCTGGTGGTCCAGTCCGTTCGGCCGCCAGGACCAGGAAACGGCCCCCGGCGGGCCGGCCCCTGCCCCCGCGCCCCGCCCGCCGTCAGGCCGCCCGCGGGAACCCGGGCCGGCGGCTCGGCATCACCCTGCTCGCGATCGTCTTCGTGCTGTCGCTGTTCGCCGGCCGCCTGGTCCAGCTGCAGGGCATGGAGTCTGGTAGCTACCGCAAGCTGGCGCAGCAGGAGCGGGACCGGATGATCCCGCTGCCCGCGCTGCGCGGCAGCATCACCGGCGCCAACGGGCAGGTGCTGGCGATGACCGTGGCCGTCTACCAGGTGACCGCCGACCCGCCGCAGATCCCGGCGGCTAAGCAGCCGCAGGTCGCCGCCGAGCTGGCGGGCCCGCTCGGCCTGACGCCGGCCGCCGTCCTGGACAAGCTCCAGCACCCGACCTCGCCGCAGTACGTGGTGCTGGCCAAGGGCGTGTCCGCGCCGGACAGCGCCCAGATCAGCGCGCTGAACATCACCGGCATCTACCAGAGCCGCAGCTACACGCGGTCCTACCCCGAGGGCGACATCGCGGCCAACCTCCTCGGCTTCACCGGCTCCCGCAACGGCGTCCTGTTCGGCGGCGGCGGCCTGGAGGAGCAGTACAACACGCTGCTGGCCGGCCGGGCGGGCAGCGAGCAGGTGCAGATCGGCACCGACGGCCAGCAGATCCCGCTCGCGGGCAGCAGCGACCAGCCGGTGGTGAACGGCAGCAGCCTGCAGCTCACCATCGTCCCGGCGCTGCAGTACGCGGCCGAGCAGGCCTGCGCCAGCCAGGTCAAGAAGACCAAGGCGGACAACTGCACGGTGGTGATCATCCAGCCGCGCACCGGGGACGTGCTGGCCATGGCCCAGTGGCCCACGTTCAACCCGGCCACGCTGCAGAACGTGGCCCAGACCACCGACATCCCGGTGCAGAACCAGTTCCAGCCGGGCTCCACGGCCAAGGTCATCACGGCCGCGGCCGCGTTCGAGCACGGCGGCCAGACGCCGATGAGCGCGTACAACATCCCGTACCAGATCCTGGAGGGCGGCCAGTACATCCACGACGCGGAGTGGGCGCCCGGCGAGCGGTACACCATCGCCGGCATCATCGCGCACTCCTCCAACGTCGGCATGTCCCAGGTCGCGAACCACATCAGCGAGCAGACGCAGTACGACTACCTGCGCGCGTTCGGCCTCGGCCAGGTCACCGGCATCGGCCTGCCCGGGGAGAGCCCGGGCGAACTGCCACCGGTGTCGCAGTGGTACGGGGACACCCGGTACACGCTGTCGTTCGGGCAGGGGGTGGCGGTGACCGCGCTCCAGATGGCCGAGGTGTACGCCACGATCGCGAACGGCGGGGTCCGGGTGCAGCCGACCCTGGTCCAGGGCATCACCAGCCCCGCCGGGAAGTACACCGCGGCCGGGCCGCAGCCCTCGCACCGGGTCATCCAGGCCAAGACAGCGCGCGAGCTGCTGCAGATCCTGCAGCAGGTGCCGGGCGTCGACGCGCTCGGCGCCCAGCCCTGGGGGATCATCCCCGGTTACGCCGTCGCCGCCAAGACCGGGACCTCCCAGGAGTCCAACGGGAAGTGCGCGCTGTGCGTCTACGGATCGAGCTGGATCGGCATCGCCCCGGGCGACAAGCCGCAGCTCGTCGTGTCGGTGAACGTGCAGAACCCGCGCAAGGGCGGTCACTTCGGCGCCGTCGTGGCCGGCCCGGTCTTCTATCAGGTCATGAAGGACGCGCTCGCCACGCTGCAGATCCCCCCGGACGGGGCTACCCCTCCGTATGTGCGCCTGACCGCGCCTTGATGGAGGTACCCTCACCCCGTGGCGATCCGTCCCGCGTTCCCGCAGCAGCGGCCGCTGTCCGCGCTGAGCAGCCTGCTCGGCGTCAGGCTGGTCACCGCAGGAAAATCTGTTTCCCCGAACGAACTGGGTTTCCTCTCCGGCGTAACCCTCGACTCTCGCTCGGTCCGGCCTGGTGACCTGTACGTCGCGCTGCCCGGGGCGCGCGTGCACGGCGCGGCCTTCTGCGCGGACGCGGTCGCGGCCGGAGCCGTGGCGGTGCTGACCGATCCGGACGGCCGGGCCCGCGCGGTGGCCAGCGGCGTGCCGGTGTTCGTGCTGGCCGACCCGCGCGGCCGCCTCGGCGAGATCGCCTGCTGGGCCTACGGCGACCCGTCGAGCCGGCTGCGCCTCATCGGCGTCACCGGGACCAGCGGCAAGACCACGAGCACGTACCTGCTGGAGTCCGGGCTGCGCGCCGCCGGGCACCTGACCGGCCTGGTCGGCGGGGTCGAGCTCCGGGTCGGCGACGAGCGGCTGGCCAGCTCGCTGACCACCCCGGAGGCGCCCGACCTGCAGGCGCTGTTCGCGGTCATGGTGGAGCGCGGGGTGACCGCCGCCGCCATGGAGGTGTCGAGCCACTCGCTGGCCCTGGGCCGGGTGGCGGGCACCCGCTTCGACGTGGCCGTCTTCACCAACCTGTCCCAGGACCACCTGGACTTCCACGCCGACCTCGAGGACTACTTCCGGGCCAAGGCCTCGCTGTTCATGCCGCCGGTCACCGGCGTGGTGAACATCGACGACACGTACGGGCGCAGGCTCGCGGACTCCGCGGTCGTGCCGGTGACCACGTTCTCCGCCTCGGGCCGCGCGGAGGCGGACTGGCGCGCCGCCGACGTCAGGACGGGCGCGGACGGCAGCGCGTTCCGGCTGATCGGGCCGGGCGGGGTCGAGGCGGACGTGTCGGTCGGGCTGGCCGGGGTGTTCAACGTGGCCAACGCGGTCGGCGCCCTGGTCGCGCTGGTCGAGGCGGGCATCAGGCTGGAGGACGCGGTGGCCGGCGTGGCCGCCTGCCCCGGCGTGCCCGGCCGGCTCGAGCGGGTGCCCGCGCCCGGGCTCGAGATCACCGCGTTCGTCGACTACTCGCACAAGCCGGGCGCGGTGGAGGCCGTGCTGCGCTCGCTGCGGCCGGTCACCCAGGGGAACCTGATCATCGTGCTCGGCTGCGGCGGCGACCGGGACCGGGCCAAGCGCCCGATGATGGGCGCCGCCGCCGCGTCTCTGGCCGACGTGGCCATTCTCACCAGCGACAACCCGCGGTCGGAGGACCCGCTGGCGATACTCGCGGCCATGCTGGACGGCGTGCTGAGCGTTCCGCAGGCGCAGCGGGCCCGGGTGATCATCGAGCCGGACCGGGCCGCGGCCATCGCCCAGGCGGTCTCGCTGGCCACGCCCGGCGACGTGGTGGTGGTGGCGGGCAAGGGCCACGAGACCGGCCAGTATGTGGCGGGCTCGGTGCTGCCGTTCGACGACCGCCTGATCACCGGGGAAGCGCTGGAGCGGCGGGCCAAGTCGAATCTGGACCCCGGGTGGTGAGCCGGTGATTCCCCTGTCGCTGGCGCGGATCGCGGAGATCACCGGCGGGCAGCTGCGCGGGGATCCCTCCGCCGTGGTGACCGGCGAGGTGGTCATCGATTCCCGCCGGGCCGGCCCGGGCGGGCTGTTCGCCGCGGTCGCGGGGGAGCGGTCCGACGGGCACGACTTCGCCGCCGCCGCGGTGGCCGCGGGCGCGGCCGGCGTGCTGGCCACCCGGCCGGTCCCGGTGCCCTCGGTGCTGGTCGCGGACGTCCCCGCGGCGCTGGCCGCGCTGGCCAGGTTCGTGGTGGATGCGCTGCCCGCGGTGCGGGTCGCGGGCATCACCGGCTCGTCGGGCAAGACCTCGACCAAGGACCTGGCCGCCCAGCTGGTCGAGCGCCTCGGGCCGACGATCGCCCCGGCCGGCTCGTTCAACAACGAGTTCGGGCTCCCGCTGACCGTGCTGCGCGCGGACGCCGCGACCAGGTACCTGGTGCTCGAGCTGTCCGCCCGCGGCCTCGGGCACATCGCGTACCTGTGCCGTATCGCGCCGCCCCGCTACGGCGCGGTGCTCAACGTCGGGCACGCGCACGCGGGGGAGTTCGGCGGCCTGGGCCAGGTCGCGCGGGCCAAGGGCGAGCTGGTCGAGGCGCTCCCGCCCGGCGGCGTGGCCATCTTGAACGCCGACGATCCCCGCGTGCTGGCCATGGCCTCCCGCACTCCCGCCCGCGTCGTGACCTTCGGCTGCCAGGTCGGCGCCCTGGTCCGGGCGGCGGACGTGCGGCTGGATGACCTCGGACGGCCGAGTTTCACGCTGCTGACCCCCGAAGGTTCCGCCCGGGTAGCCCTGCGCTTGCACGGCGCGCATAACGTGCCGAACGCGCTGGCCGCCGCGGCCCTCGCGGGCGAGCTCGGGCTCGGCCTGGACGGCATCGCCGACGGGCTCTGCGCCGCGGTCGCGCGCAGCCGGTGGCGGATGGAGGTCCGCCAGCGGGGGGACGGGGTGACGGTCATCAACGACGCGTACAACGCGAACCCCGAGTCCGTCCGGGCCGCCCTCGACGCCCTGGCTCACCTCGCCCAGGACGGGCGCGGGTTCGCCGTCCTCGGCCACATGGCCGAGCTCGGCGGCTCCTCGCGGGCCAGCCACGAGGAGGTCGGGGCGTACGCCGCCCGGTCCGGCCTGGCCGGGCTCATCGCGGTGGGCGAGGAGGCGGCCCCGCTGCTGGCCGGCGCGCGCCAGGTGCGGTCCTGGCGCGGCGAGGCGCTCGCGGTGCCGGACGGCGCGGCCGCGCTGGAAATGCTTGCGAACCTGCTGAAGCCCGGAGACGTCGTACTAGTGAAGGCGTCCCGCGCGGCCCGCCTGGAAGGTGTCGCGGCTGATCTGCTGGGGGAGGCGGACCGGTGAAGACCGTTCTGTTGTCCGCCGCCGTCTCGATGTTCATGGCGCTGTTCGGCACCCCGATCGCGATCAGGGTGTTCAGCAGGCGCGGCTACGGCCAGGAGATCAGGTCGGACGGCCCCGCCGGGCACCTGAGCAAGCGGGGCACGCCGACCATGGGCGGGACGGTGATCATCACCGCGTCGCTGGGCGGGTATTTCGTCGGCCACCTGGTCACCGGCAACGCCATGTCCGCCTCCGGGCTGCTCGTGCTGTTCCTGATGACCGGGCTCGGCCTGGTCGGGTTCGCCGACGACTTCATCAAGCTGTACATGCAGCGCAGCCTGGGCCTGCGCAGCGGGGCCAAGCTGGTCGGCCAGGCCATCGTCGGCGGGGTGTTCGCGCTGCTCGCCATCCGCTTCCCGGACGGGTACGCCCTCACCCCGGCGTCCACCCACCTGTCCTTCCTGGCCGACTTCGGCATCTCCATCGGGCCGGTGCTCTTCGTGGTCTGGGTCGTCCTCATGGTGGCCGGGACCTCCAACGCCGTGAACCTCACCGACGGGCTCGACGGCCTGGCCACCGGCGCGGCCATCCTGGCGCTCGCCGCCTACATGATCATCGGGATCTGGCAGCTGCGGAACGACTGCACGGTCTTCATCGCCTCCAACTGCTACGAGGTCCGCGACCCGCTGGACCTGGCCATCGTGGCGGCTACCGTGATGGGCGCCTGCGCCGGGTTCCTGTGGTGGAACGCCCCGCCCGCCAAGATCTTCATGGGCGACACCGGGTCGCTGGCCCTGGGCGGCGCGATCGCCGGGCTGGCCATCACCACCCGGACCGAACTGCTCCTGTTCCTGCTGGGCGGCCTGTTCGTGATCATCACGCTGTCGGTGGTGATCCAGGTGGGCTCGTTCAAGCTGACCGGCAAGCGGGTGTTCCGGATGGCCCCGCTGCAGCATCACTTCGAGCTGGCCGGCTGGGCCGAGACCACCATCGTCGTCCGCTTCTGGATCATCGCCGGCATCTGCGTGGCCCTGGGCCTCGGCATCTTCTACGTCGGCTGACCCCGGTCGGCCCTTTCCCCAGCTCCCCTTACCGCACCGGCTTCCCCTTCAGCGCACCAGCTTCCCCCTTCAGCGCAGCGGCTTCCCCCTCAGCGCAGCGGCAGGGTCGGGTGTGCCTCCACCGGAGGCAAGCTCGTCATCTCCCGGGTGATGGCCCACCGCTCGTGGTCCCGCCAGGCGCCGTCGATGAACAGCATGTCGGGCGAGTAGCCCTCCTTACGGAACCCCTGCCGCTGGACCAGCCGCAGCGACGCCTGGTTGGCCGGCTGGATGCTGGCCTCCAGCCGGTGCAGCCGCAGCTCGGTGAAGGCGTACCGCAGCACCAGGGCCAGCCCCTCGGACATGTAGCCCTGCCCGGCCGCCGGGGCGAACGCCGCGTAGCTCAGGCCGGCGGACTGGAAGCGCCCGCGGACGATCGAGTCGATGGTGAACAGGCCGGTCATCGCGCCACCGCCGCGCAGGCAGACCAGGAACCCCTCGGCGGTCGGCTGGCTGAACCGGCCGAGGTACGCGCGGAACTCCTCCGGTGTCGTGGGCATGGAGTACCACGGATGGTGCAGGCTCACGCTAGCCCGGGCCAGCGTCACGAACTCGTCCTGATCGCCCGCCGCCAGCCGCCGCAACCTCACCCGCCCGCCAGCCCCGGCCCCGCCGTTTCCGATCATGCTGAACCATAACCCGCCCCCCCCCCCCCCCCCCCCGTTGCCCCAACCCCCCCGGTTCCCCAACCCGGCCAAAACCCAACCC
>Ga0335078_10011625_pt1 | contig 13061 bp, 12 predicted proteins | sample Lox_Sample_32_FD_206711 | JGI IMG/M metagenome (GOLD analysis project Ga0335078, IMG submission 206711) | Soil microbial communities from Loxahatchee National Wildlife Refuge, Florida, United States - Lox_Sample_3.2 | ecosystem: Environmental > Terrestrial > Soil > Wetlands | place: USA... | reverse complement strand
GTGGAGAACGAGTTCCAGGAAGAGCGAGCGACCAGCCTGCTCGCGCAAAAGACCCAGGAGCTTTCCGATCGAGCCAAAGCGGATCACGATCTGAAGAAGGCGGCAAAAGAACTTGGCGCTACTATGAAGACCAGTGACTTCGTGCTGCCCGAAGGGCAGGTGCCCGATTTGGGGTCGATGACGGGTCCGGCCGCAGTCGCTTTCTCCTTGAAGCCCGGTGAGATCAGCGGGCCGATCGACACCAACACCAGCGGCAGCGTGCTTTCGATTCTCGAACGGCAGGAACCGAGCGAGCAGGATTACGCCAGCAAGAAAGACCAGATTCGGGATTCACTGCTGCAAACCAAGCAGGAGGAGTTGTTTGGTCTTTTTGTCTCCAACCTGCGCCAGCAAATGGAGAAATCCGGCAAGATCAAAATCAATCAGCAGGAATTGAAGAGCCTGACCAAGCAACAAGCTGCGGAAGATGAGGGCGAGTAAACTCTAGAATGGAAGTGCCTGCAGATCATGTCCTTTCCTCGCTCGACCGGCATTTTGCTGCATCCCACTTCTTTGCCCTCTCGCGGCGGCATCGGTGATTTCGGACCCGCGGCCTATGAGTTCGTCGATTTTCTAGCCAACGCGCGCCAGGGACTGTGGCAGGTGCTGCCGCTCGGACCTCCCGCGAACGGAGATTCTCCCTATTCTTCCATCTCCGCGTTTGCCGGCAATCCGCTTCTAATCAGTCTGGAACGACTGGCGAAACACGGCTGGCTGCAGCCCTCCAGGCTGGACGACATATCTGCAAACATCGGCCCCGTCGACTACGACGAGGTTCGAGCGCACAAACTTCCGCTGCTGATCGAAGCCAGTCGCAATTTTCTGGAATCGGCACAACCCGGTCCGCGCTCCCGCTTCGATCGCTTCTGTGCGGCGAACCAGTGGTGGCTGGAGGACTTCGTTCTCTACGACGCGCTGCGTACACGCTACTCCGGACAACTTTGGAGACTCTGGCCCTCCGAACTGGCCCGCAGGCAAGAGGACGCTTTGGAGCGGGCTCGCATCGAATTAGCGTCCGAAATGGCGGTTGGCCGTGTCATTCAGTTTTTTTTCTGGGAGCAGTGGCGTTCGCTGCGTCTACACTGCGCCAAGAAATCGATATACGTAGTCGGCGATATTGCCATCTTCGTCGACTACGACAGCGCCGACGTCTGGGCCAACCGCGAACTGTTTCGTCTGCGGGACGATCTGGCTCCGGAGGTGGTTTCAGGCGTGCCGCCCGATGCTTTCAGCGCGACCGGCCAGCGCTGGGGCAATCCCTTGTATCGATGGGACACGATGCGCGCGCGCGGCTTCAAATGGTGGGTACAGCGCCTGCGTTGGGCCACGCAAACCTGCGACTTCATCCGCCTCGACCATTTCCGCGGCTTTGCACAATTCTGGGAAATCCCCGCTTCGGAGGAAACCGCCGTCGACGGTCGCTGGGTCGAAGGTCCACGTGACGAATTTTTCGACAAGCTGCACCAGGAGCTGGGAGGACTGCCCTTCTTCGCGGAGGACCTGGGGTACATAACTCCCGATGTCTACGCTTTGCGGGAAAAGCACAAAATTCCCGGGATGGCAGTGCTGCAATTCGGCTTTGGCGATCCGGGCGCGCACATTTACCTTCCGCATCGTCTTACTCCCGATCGCGTGGTATATACCGGTACACACGACAACGACACGACGGTTGGATGGTGGAAGTCTGCGAATGATTATGTGAGGCACTCCGCGGAGGCTTATCTGGGAAGACCTGACGACGGGATCCATTGGGCCATGATTCGGGCCGCCCAGACCTCCGCCGCAAGTTTCGCCGTTGCCCCGTTGCAAGATGTGCTCGGATTGGGCAGCGAGGCCCGCTTCAACATTCCCAGCACCAGGCAGGGAAATTTCCGCTGGCGTTGCGCGACGGGTTTGCTAACGGCTCCTTTGGCAGCAAAGCTGGCGGCTCTGGCGGAGGTCAGCGACCGCTTACCCCAGGGTTTGCCGGTGCCACCGGATGAAGAATTCGCTGCCTGAATCACGGAGGACAAGCCTCCTCTCGCCCATCCCGGCGAAGAGAGATCTAGTATTGGCTGCCTGACGGGTAAAGATGCTGGCTTATCAGTGGAAGCATGAGAAAAGTCGCCACATTACGATCTTTTTCTCCGTATCGGCTGTGGTCGATGCTGCCGCGCGTGGAAACCTCCGCTTTTCCGGATTTCTTGATGTTTGCCGCTGGCATCGCCACTTTCTATGGTGTCCTGACGGTTGCGCGCACCTGGTTCGGACCGTTTACCGCGTCGGTTGAAATCTCGCGCAGCCCCTTGGCCCTGCCTGCCTACGCCGGCCTTTCCTTGCTGCGCATTCTCCTGGCCTACGCCTTGAGCCTGACCTTCACGTTGGTGTATGGCTACGTCGCCGCTTACAACTCCCGTGCCGAACGCTTCATGATTCCGCTGCTGGACGTCCTGCAGTCGATCCCGGTCTTGAGTTTCCTCCCCGGGGTGATGCTGGCGATGGTCGCGCTTTTTCCGGGTCGCCAGCTGGGTGTCGAACTGGGAGCTATTCTTCTGATCTTTACCGGGCAAGTGTGGAACATGGCTTTCAGCTTCTACGCTTCGCTCAAGAGCATTCCGAACGAGATGCGCGAGGCCGCCAGGATCTATCGCTTCAGTTGGTGGCAACGCTTCACCGAGGTAGAACTGCCCTTTTCTGCAATCGGATTGGTATGGAATTCCATGATGTCGGTGGCGGGCGGCTGGTTCGCCCTCATGGCTTGCGAGATGTTCGTGCTCGGCTCGCGCGATTTCCGCCTTCCCGGGCTGGGTTCCTACTTGCAAACCGCTGCCAGCGCTGGAGACACGCAATCGATCCTGTGGGGGGTGGCTACGATGATCGCGGTCATCGTGCTGCTCGACCAGTTGGTGTGGCGGCCGGTGATCGCCTGGGCAGAGAAGTTTAAAGTCGAGCAAGTGGAGAGCACCAACGCGCCCAAGTCCTGGGTGCTCGACCTGCTGCAGCACTCGCGCGCCTTGGCTCAAGTGCGAAAGCGAGCGGTCGTGCCTCTGCGCGAGTCCTTGCTCGCCCACTTTTCCCGAACGCATGAGGCAGAGCCGTTGACGGAGGCACCGAGCGTCTGGCGGATCTGGCTGCCTCGAATCATAGGCATCGCTGCCCTGGGCGCGATCGGATATGCGGTGTCGCGGGTGGCGGTACTGCTCACCGGACTGAACCACCCCGAAATATCAGAGATCGGCCTCGGCCTGGGAGCCACATTCCTTCGGGTCACCGCAGGTATCGTGATCGGGGCAGCCTGGACGATTCCGGTTGGAGTGTGGATCGGATTCAATCCGCGCTTCGCGCGTATTGCGCAACCCATCGCACAGATTGCCGCTTCCGTCCCGGCCAACGCATTCTTTCCTATTGTCCTTCTGGTGCTGGCAAAACTTGGCGGTGGCATCGGTATTGCGTCGATTATCTTGATGCTGTTGGGCACGCAATGGTACATCCTGTTCAACGTGATCGCCGGGGCTATGGCGATTCCCACCGACCTGAAAGAAGTCTGTTCGATTTGTCAGATCCGAGGGGTCGACCGCTGGCGCAAGCTGATTCTGCCGGGGATCTTTCCTTATCTGGTGACCGGCTTGGTCACCGCCTCGGGTGGCGCCTGGAACGCGAGCATTGTCGCTGAATATTTTCACTTCAAGGGACAGACTTTCTTCACCACCGGTCTCGGCGCAACCATCAGCCGGGCGACGGACAGCGGAAATTTCGATTTGCTGATCGCTGCCACGATCGTGATGGCGGCTGCGGTCGTGACCGTCAACCGGCTGGTCTGGCGAAGACTGTATGGGCTGGCGGAGACCCGCTTTCGTCTGGAAGTGTAGAATTTTGCCCGCAAAAAAGCCGGGATCTTGCGATCCCGGCCGCAGTTGGCTAGTTTGCCCGGAAAGACTTGTGTGGCGCGGATATTCTTGTCCGCGCGCGAATGCCCCGGTCGGGAAGAAACTAGGCGCTTCTTCTCGGCCGCACCGTCAAATCCCGCACCTGCGTCAGGACGCTCGACATCTGCATCCCGTTTAGCTGGGTGACAAAGGGCAGCAGCTCCGCGATAAACTGGTCCTGCATCAGCTCGCGAATCTCCTCCTGCCGATTGCGCTCGCCGCCACTCAGCAGATCGGGCACAGTGACCTCCAGCGCCCGCGCCAGCCGCTCCAGGGAGGAGAGCGTGGGAGTGGCTTTTTCGTTTTCAATTTTGGAGACGTAGGTTCGCGGCACCGACATCCGGGTGGCCAGCTGCCGCTGGCTCAACCCGTTGCGCAGCCGCATGGAGCGAATCGACGCCGCCAGGTTCAGATGCCCGTGCCCATGACCGTTGCTGGGCATCATTTGCGGCGCGGGCGGGGCGGAAACGATTTCCGGCTCGTCCTCGTCTAAGGATGCGTGGCAGCGGCGGCAGAGGTTATTCAGGGTACGGAATTGCACCAGCAGACAGTGGTCGCAGCGTACTACTTCCCGGGAATCAACCGGGGCGAGAGTCGTAGCCATGCAGGTGTGGGAGTGGCCAGAGCGGGCTTCCCTCGGAACCAGCACGAACCAAACTAGGTACTTGGTTCCAAACCTGATGCGTAATCTGCGGGACTGGCTCTGTGAATGTCAAGCAAAATCTGGGATTGCCGCCGCTTGCAGTCTGGTTTGCAGGGCGAACAGACGGTGAATAAACAACAAGCTTGGGTGAAACTCTCATCTGCGGTGCGCGCGGCGATGCGCACCAGCTGTTTTTTACCTGAGAACCAACAGTGTCACGGGTTTCCGGCGGAGTGAGGCGGAGATTCGTGAGTGCGGGAAAGAAAAAGGAGACGCGATGCATGACCGAGCCACTGCCTGGTGTTTACTAACTGAGTTCACCCAATCGGAAAGCCTGCGCAAGCACGCGCTCGCGGTCGAGGCGTGCATGCGCGCCTGCGCCCGGAAATTCGGAGCGGCGGGAGAAGAAGAATTGTGGGGCGTTGTCGGGTTGCTGCATGATTTCGACTATGAGAAGTACCCCAGCCTCGACGATCATCCCTACAAAGGAAACGCAATCCTGAAAGAGCGTGGCTGGCCGGAGGAACTTCGCCGCGCCATCCTGTCGCACGCCGACTATACCGGCGTCACCCGTGACTCGCAGATGGAGAAAGCCCTGTTTGCTTGTGACGAGCTCGCCGGATTCATTACTGCCTGCGCCTTAGTGAAGCCGGGAAAGTCGCTGGCAGAAGTGGAAGCGAAATCTGTGCGAAAGAAGATGAGAGACAAAGCCTTCGCCCGCAATGTGCATCGCGAGGACATCGTGAACGGCGCGGCAGGTTTGGGGGTCGACCTGGAAGAACACATTACGCTCTGCGTCGAAGCCATGAAAGGGATCGCCGATAAGCTGGGTCTGGACGGCAGCGCGGCCAAGACTGCCTGATGTACAAGCGAGTGCCCCGCTCGTGCAGCGTTGGATTCTACCTCAGCGCCTCCGCGATTTTTCCGCTGGCAATCAGTTCCGCCAGCCGCGCGAAGTCTTGGTACATGGCGCGATCGTGCTCGACCGTCGCGCACACCGACCGGATCGCCGCGTGCGCCATTTGACCGCGACTGCTGGGCTTGAGCGGGGCCAGAAAGTCGATCGCCTGTGCCGCCGCCATTGCCTCAATCGCGAGGATGTTGCGAGTATTGGCGGCGATGCGTGTCAGCTTCAGCGCCGCCGCCATCCCCATCGAAACATAATCTTCCTTATTGCCGGAAGTCGTGATCGAGTCGACTGACGCCGGATGCGCCAGGACTTTGTTCTCGCTGGCCAGCGCCGCCGCCGTGACCTGCGGCATCATAAAGCCGGAGTTCAATCCCGCGCCTGCCGCCAGAAACGGAGGCAGGCCTTCATTCAATGCCGGATTCACCAGCCGCTCCAGCCGGCGCTCGGAGATGCCGGCCAGCGCGCTCAAGGCGATTCCCAGAAAGTCGAGCGCGAAGGCAACCGGCTCGCCATGAAAGTTTCCGCCGGAGAGCACGTCTCCTCTGCCGTCGGCAGGCGCATCATCGGGCACAAACACCAGGGGATTATCGACCGCAGAATTGATTTCTACCTCCAGGACCTGGCGGCAATGGGTCAGCGTATCGCGGACGGCGCCATGCACCTGAGGCATGCAGCGCAAGGAGTAGGCGTCCTGCAGGCGGTCGCAGTGACGATGCGACTCGCGAATCTGGCTGCGCTCGAGCATCCTGCGCAGGTTGGCAGCGGTAGTGAGCTGCCCCTGATGAGGGCGCGCCCGGTGAATCCGTTCATCGAATGCGACATCCGTTCCGTGCAGGGCATCCAGAGTCAGAGAGCCGATCACATCGGCGGAGTCGGCCAGGATATCAGCCGCCAGCAACTCGATCACGCCCACCGCCAGCATGCCCTGCGTGCCATTGATCAACGAAACCGCTTCTTTGGCTTCCAGCACCAGAGGTCTAACCTGTGCCCGGCGCAGGACCTCGACAGTAGGAACTCTCGCCCCGTGCTCGATGCATTCCCCTTCACCGATCAACACCAAAGCCAGGTGCGCCAACGGCGCCAGATCGCCACTCGCGCCTACACTGCCCTGCGAAGGCACAAAAGGAGTGACTCCGCGGTTCAGCAATTCGCACAGAGTATCGACAATTTCGGTGCGCACTCCGGAATATCCCTTGGAAAGGGAATTGGCGCGCAGCAACATCATGGCGCGAGTTGCGTCAACCGAGAGTGGCTCGCCAACTCCAACCGCGTGCGATCGCACCAGGTTGACCTGCATTTCGCGGATCTGCTCGCCCGCGATGCGCACGTCGCTCAGCTTGCCTACGCCGGTGGTGATGGCATAGGAGACCCGGTGGTTGGCGAGCAGCGAATCCACCACCGCTCGCGCCCGCTGCACCGCCTGGCGGGCATCAGGATCGAGCAGGACCGGCCGGCGTCCGGTTGCAACCTCGCGAACAGCCTCCGGAGTCAGATCATTTCCGTTGATGTGCAATGCTTGCATTCAAAACTCGCAGCGTCCATTACCTTCCCATAGCAGCGCGCAGAGCCCCCAGATACTTCTCCGGAAATTTCGTGATCTCTTTGTTGGAGTTTACCGCCATGTGAGTAGTTTCCCCTTCGGCAAGCAAAGCTCCATCCATCGCTCTCCGCAATTCGTAGCCAAAGTGCACCAGAGAGTCGCGAACATTCTTGATGTGCGTGCGAACGATCAACTGTTCATCGTAGGTGGCGGGGACACGGTAGCGGCAGCGCGCGTCCACCACGGCGATGAGACAGTTGTCGTCGCGTTCCATGTCCCGGTATGAAAAGCCCAGCTGTCGCAGCAGCTCCACGCGTCCGACTTCGAACCAGATGAAGTAATTGGAATGATAGACCACGCCCATCTGATCAGTTTCGGCATAGCGCACGCGCAGCCGGCTCTCGTTGAACACAGGCGTTCCGTCCTGGTGGCGGGGCCTCACCTGCCACTCCAGTGCGGTTTGCGTTTTTCGAGAAAGGACGAAATACCTTCGCGAAAATCGTGAGTGGCGCGGATGGCAGCGTTCTCCCGCACCGCAGACTGGATTTGAGCGTCAAGTTCCCGCTGCGCAAAATCGCTGAGTAGCCGCTTCGTACTGGTCAACGAAGCCGGACTGTTCTCGATCAATTGCGCCGCCAGTTCGCGAGCACGGTTCAGCAAGGCGTCCGGCGCCACGATCTCGTTAATCAGACCGATGCGATACGCCTCGTCTCCGCCAATAATCCTGCCGGTCAGCAGAAGATCCCGAGCGTGCTTTTCTCCGACTTGACGCAGCAGAAACGTGGAGACGATGGCCGGTACGAATCCAATCCGCACCTCGGTGTAGCCGAACTTCGCGTCCGGGACAGCCAGTGTAAAGTCGCATAGGGTGGCTAAGCCACATCCTCCGGCGATGGCCGCGCCATTCACCGCAGCGATCGTCGGTTTGGGAAAATCGTAGAGAGAACGAAACAGCCGGGCCATGCTTTCTGAATCGCGAAGGCTCTGCTCGGGGGAGCGTCCCGCCAGCGCTTTCAGATTGTCCAAGTCCATCCCGGAGCAAAAAGCCTTGCCCGCACCGGTCAGGACCAGCACCAGGGCTCCCGACGTGGCGACTTCATGCAGCGCGTCCAGCAAATCTTCGATTAGTTCGTAGCTGATGGCATTGCGCTTGTCGGGCCGGCTTAGCGTGACCGTGGCCACGCCGTCGTTGATTCGCAGTTCGATAGTCTGATAAGCCATCGCGTCAGTCTGCGGCGGAGGAAGTCGTGTACCTTGCGCCGATCTCATTGCTGGCACGCAATAAAACATCGAGAGGTTTGAAGGCAGGCAAAGCCGCGCCCCTCGCGGCGAGCGCTTCGATCACCTTTTCGGTCGGGATGTTGCCGACCAGAGCATCCTGTGCAAACGGGCACCCGCCTAAACCTCCCAGGGCCGAATCGAAGCGGCGACATCCCGTGTCGTAGGCGGCCGCCACTTTCTCCGCAGCCTGCTCGGGACGGCTGTGCAGATGTACCCCGATGTCCAGATAATCGTACTTCGCCATCACCGCGCCGAGTAGCTGGCGTATTTGTTCCGGCGTGGCCAGCCCAACCGTGTCCGCCAGGGAGATCGTCCGGATGTCGAGTGACTCCAGAAGATCGACGGCGTCGACAACCTCGGCGATGCTCCACTGGTCACCATAGGGGTTGCCAAACGCCATTGATATGTAAACAATGGTTTCCAGCCCGCTTTCCTCGCCTTTGCCCTTGATTTTCTCCAGTTCATCCGTGGCTTCTTCGAAAGTCTGATGCTGGTTATTCCTCAGAAACGTGGGGGAGACCGAGTAGGGAAAGCCGAGAATGCGCACCGCATCGCTGCCGGCCGCCCGCTGTGCGCCCTTTTCGTTGACCACAATCCCGATGATCTCCACATCATCAGGCGGATCGAGCTCTTTGAGAACCTCTTCCGAATCGGCCATTTGCGGAACGGCTTTCGGAGAGACAAACGACACCGCATCAATGTGTTTAAAGCCCGCGCTGATCAAGGCTTTCAGATAATCGACCTTCAGAAAAGTCGGAATCTGCCCCTTTAGCCCTTGCCAGGCATCGCGCGGACACTCGATCAGTTTGATGGAATCGGCAATTGACATTTCGCACTTAGCACGTAACCGCTGGTGACGGACAACTCTACGTCTGCAGCACTCCCACCTTGAACTCCGGCACCTCCGGATTCAACGCCGCCGCTTCCAGCGCCTGCGTGATCGCTACCCTTGTTTCCAGAGGGTCAATAATCTTGTCGATCCACAGGCGAGCCGCGCCATAGCGCGGATCCGTTTGTTCGTCATAGGTCCGCTTCACCGATTCGTAGAGTTCCTTCTTCTCTTCCTCGGTCAGCTTCTGGCCTCCGCGCTCCAGTTGGCGAAGCTTGATCTCCACCAGCGTGCTGGCCGCGGAGTCGCCGCTCATCACGGCATATCGCGCCGTCGGCCAGGCGAAGACAAAGCGTGGATCGTAAGCCTTCCCGCACATCGCGTAATGGCCGGCGCCGAATGAGCCGCCGATGATCACGGTGATTTTTGGCACCACGGAATTGGAAACCGCGTTCACCATCTTGGCGCCTGCCTTGATAATACCCGTCCACTCCGCGTCGCGCCCCACCATAAATCCGTTCACGTCATGGAAAAAGACCAGAGGAATCAGATTCTGGTTGCAATCCATGATGAAGCGCGCCGCTTTCTCGGCCGACTCGGTATAGATCACTCCCCCAAACTCTATCCTTTGATGGCCTTCGTGGTCGGTTTGCTTGGCATGCAGCTTCTGGTTGGCCACAATGCCCACAGCAAATCCGCCGATGCGAGCGTAGCCACAAACTAACGTCTTTCCATATTCGGCTTTGTACTCATCGAGGCGGCTGCCATCCACGATGCGTGCAATGATCTCCTTCATGTCATACGGCCGAGCCGGCGAGGAATCATAGATACCGTAGACCTCTTCCGCTGCCAAAGCCGGTTCCTGTGGCTTCTTGCGGTCCCAGGGCGATTGGCGTCGATACCCCCACTTCTCGACAATCGATCGAATGCGGGCCAGGCAAGCTTCGTCATTCGGTTCGCGAAAATCCACGGTGCCGCTGATGGCCGAATGCATCGCTGCCCCACCCAGTTCTTCCGCCGAAACTTTTTGCCCGATCGCCGCCTGCACCAGGGCCGGACCGGCAAGAAACAGCCCGCTGCCGTCCGTCATAAGCACGTGGTCGCACATCACCGGAAGATACCCGCCGCCCGCCACGCACATCCCCATGATCGCCGCAATCTGCGCAATCCCTAACGCCGACATCACTGCATTGTTGCGGAAAACGCGGCCGAAGTCGTCGGTGTCGGGAAAGACGTCCTCCTGCAAAGGAAGAAAAACCCCGGCAGAATCTACCAGATAGATGGTCGGAATCCGATTCTCGATCGCAATATTCTGCGCCCGGATGACCTTTTTTGATGTCATGGGGAAAAATGCCCCTGCCTTGACCGTGGCGTCATTGGCAATGATCATCACCAAACGAGTGTGAATGCGACCCAGGCCGGTGATCACTCCCGCCGCCGGCGCGCCGCCCCACTCCTCATACATGCCGAAGGCCGCGTAGGAGCCAAGCTCGAAGAAGCTGCCGGGATCGACCAGCAAGTTGATGCGCTCGCGCGCCGTCAATCGGCCTTTGGCGTGCTGGCTCTCGATGGCCTTCTGCCCGCCGCCCTCGCGAATCTTCTCCTCCTCGTTATGGACCTGGGCGACCACATCAGCAAGAAACCGCATGTTGGCTTCAAAACGCGGTGTTGTCGGATCCACGCGCGTTTCCAGGGTGGTTAGGCCTTGGGGCGTGCTGGTATCAGGGCGATCAGCCATGGAAGAGGAACTCAGGACTGTTTACGGTATAACAGGCGAGCCGAAGTGCGCAAACCGCGGGAAGATCTGGCAAGGCCTTGACCGCCACCCTGCGCCGGTAGCTGGGTAGCTCAGGTGGCCGTCGGCACCGTATCAAGCTTGACCCGCCGGCGGATGAACTGGACGATCTCATCCATAGCGGTGCCGGGTTGAAAGATGGCAGCTACGCCAAGCTGCTTGAGGTGGTCAACATCCTGATCAGGGATGATGCCGCCAACGATGACGATCACGTCGTCCATCTTGTTCTGCTTGAGCAGATCCATCACCCGGGGAACGATCGCATTGTGGGCGCCTGAAAGAATCGAGAGCCCAATCACGTTCACGTCTTCCTGCAGAGCCGCGTTCACCACCATTTCCGGTGTCTGGCGCAAGCCGGTATAGATAACTTCCATCCCGGCATCGCGCAAAGCTCGAGCAATGACTTTGGCGCCGCGATCATGCCCGTCGAGTCCGGGCTTGGCTACCAGCACGCGGATTTTTTGCTCCACCATCGTCCCCTATTTAACCATACCGGACCTTGGCAAGCACAGTCGCCGTTCACTCAGATGGTTTTGATGTCGAGGCTTTTCCACAGGTACCAGCAAGCGATGCTGCGGTACGGCTCCCACGGCCGGGCGATTTTTTCCATCACCGCCGGCTTGGGCATCTTGCGCTTGTTGTAATGTTTCTTGACGGCCATCTGCACGCCGAAGTCGCCCGTGGGCAGCACGTTTTCCCGCTTCAACGTGAACATCAAGAACATTTGCGCCGTCCACACTCCCACCCCCTTAACCTGGGTGAGGTGCTTGATGACCTCCTCATCGGACTGCTCATGCAGCTTGCTGAAATCGAGCTGACCGCTCATGGCGCGGTCCGCCATATCGCGCAAGTAAGAGGTCTTCTGCTTGGATAAGCCAACCCCACGCATTTGTTGATCCGTGAGCTTCGCGATCCCCTGCGGAGTCACCGGCTTCCCGGCCAAATCGGTGAAGCGATTAAAGATAGTGACCGCCGCCTTGCCATTTAACTGTTGGTAGACAATGGCTTCGGCCAGGCTGTGAAACTCCGGAGGGCCGTATTCCATGCGAAAGGGGCCGATACGCTCAATGATTCCTCGCAGGACGGGATCTGACTTTCTCAGATGATTGACGGCTTTCCGCATGCGAACGTTGGACGAAATGCCTGTCCAAAAGGATAGCAGAATGGTGGTGCGGTGCAGCCTGCCGCCCGACGATCAAGAAAGATACCGAACCGTTTTTTCGATCAGGTCCGCGGTGCCGCGATAAGGATCGCCCGGCCGGTCCCATTCCATCGAGCAGTAGCCCTTGAATCCGCTTTTCTTCAGATAATCGAACGTCCTGTGCAAGTCAACTTCAAACAATCTGCCTTGATCGTTGGTTTCGCCATCTTTCACGTGACATATAGAATACGCATGGCGGAACATGGCCTCTATGCCGCGATACGCGTACTCTGCCTTCCCGGTGGCAAGAGTGTTGGCGAAGTCCGGCAGTGCATGCAGCCATGGGCTGTTTACTTTCTCAATTAAATGGACCAGGAAAAACGGGTCTTCGCTCACAGGGTTGTCGTTCTCGAGGTTGACAACTACATTCTTCGCCGCAGCATGCTGTACCATGCGAAGCAAGCTGCCTGCGGCGCGCTCGAGGTCCGGCTGTGACTTCCTGGCCGGCGGAATGTTGAGGCGGATGCCGGGAGAGCCGACAAGCGCCGCAACATCGATCCACCTCTTGCCGAACGTGATGGCCTCGTCGCGCTCAGCACCATCTTCTGAGTACGGGCTGAGTTCACCATCGACGGCGATATTCACGATCTTTGCATGCGCGTTCTCCACCGCTGCTCGAAGCTGCGCCAGATATTTCGCATCGGTCGATGGAAAGTGCGCGCTCCACGGTTCGATCTTGTTGACGCCGAACTTTGAGACAACGTGGCCGGCAAACGCTTGAAAATCTACGGTTGGGCCGCCAGCCTTATGATCTGGCCCCGCTATAAACTCCCGAAACGGGTAAGAAGCCACTGCTATTCGGAGCCGTGGCTGCGAAGGAAAGCGGAGCGTGGGAGCTGAACCGGTATCAGCGATAGCACCTGCAGCCGATAGGCACACGCCCCCCAGAGCTGCGGATTGCGTCAAGAATTGGCGGCG
>Ga0335078_10011624_pt1 | contig 13061 bp, 13 predicted proteins | sample Lox_Sample_32_FD_206711 | JGI IMG/M metagenome (GOLD analysis project Ga0335078, IMG submission 206711) | Soil microbial communities from Loxahatchee National Wildlife Refuge, Florida, United States - Lox_Sample_3.2 | ecosystem: Environmental > Terrestrial > Soil > Wetlands | place: USA... | reverse complement strand
CGGCGGCCCAGCAGGTCCCCGGCGCGGCCGCCGAGCAGCAGCAGTCCGCCGAAGCTGAGTGCGTAGGCGTTGACCACCCACTCCAGGCTGCTCCCGGAGAACCCGAGCGCGCGCTGGATGTGCGGCAGCGCGACGTTCACGATCGTCGTGTCCAGCACCACCACCACCTGCGCGGTGGCGATGACAATCAGCGCGAAGCCGAGGCGGCGGTCAGCGGCGCTGGCAGCACCTGTTTTGGACATGCCATTCTCCTTAATTGCCTGGGGCGCGCAGGCCCGGGCCGCGCGGCCCGGCAGGCGCACGGGCAGCGGCTCATGCCAAGCCGGCGGCGCCGATCAGCGTGCCGGCCAGGACACCGCGAAGTGGTGATGGGTGACGGCCAGGACGATGCCGAACGCATCAGCCAGCACGATTCCGGCGGCCAGCGAAAGCGCCCACCGGCGGCGCCCGGTCGCGGTGCGTGCCAGCCAGTGGCCGGCCGCCGCAAGCAGCAGTCCCTGGATGAGGAACCAGGGCTCGAATGCGGCGAGGTCACGCACGGCCGCAAGGTGCTTCTGGGCGGCCGTCAGAGGCTCGGGCCAGCTCACCGCAGCGTGCCCGCCCGCCACATACAGGCCCTTGGTGACGATCCCGAAAAGGCCATGTGAGATGCACACCACCGAGGCGGCCCACACCGGTGCCAGCAAGAGCAGGGCCGGTGGCCGGCGCGACCAGGACCGGGTGAGCGCGTACAGGAAGGCCGCGCCGCACACCAGCAGGACCGAGACGGCGATGTTGGTCGCGCGTATCCCGGGCAGGCTGGCCGTTGCGGCGCCGCCGGGCAGCCCCCAGGTCCCGCCCAGCGCCCAGTACAGGTGGATCGGGATGGCAGCCAGCGCGGCAAGCGCGGCAAGGTAGGTCATCAACCGCCCGCGCCGCGGCTGGGACCCGGCCGCCGGGGTCCTGCCGTTGCGGTCTCGCGCAATTCGGGAGGTCCTTTCAGGGGCTGATGCTGCCGTCGGGGCCGGTGGCACGGCTTGGTCACCGGTCTTCACAGCCGGGGGCCAAGGAACGTGCCGCCGGTGGCGTCGATGAGGTCGCCGGTGATCCAGCGGGCATCGTCCGAGGCGAGAAATGCCACGATGTCGGCTATGTCAGCGGGCTGGCCGATCCGGTTCAGCGCGGCGGCGGACGCCGTGCGGGCCTCCATTTCCGGGCTGGTGTGGATCCACGCGTTCGGCTCTGTGTCGGTGATGCCCGGCGCCACCGCGTTAACGGTGATGCCGCGCCCGCCCACCGCGTGCGCCAATGTCCTGCTCAGCACGTTGATGGCGGCCTTGGCCATGGAGTAGGCGAGTTCCTGGCTGATGGCGATGCGCGCGTCGGCGGAGGAGATGTTGATGATGCGGCCACCGTCGCGAAGCAGCGGCAGGGCCCGCTGGATCAGGAAGAACGGCGTGCGCATGTTGAGGGCGATCAGCCGGTCGAAGTCCGCGGGCGTCGTCTTTTCGATCGAGCCGGTCCCCAAGGCGCCACCGGCGTTGTTGACCAGGATGTCCAGCGGGCTCCCGGCCAGGCCGGCCTCCAGTCCGGCGAACAGTGCGTCGACATCCCCGGCCACGCCAAGGTCCGCGCCGACGATGAAGGCACGGCCACCGGCCTGCTCGATCGCCGCGACTGTCCTTCTGGCCGCGGCTTCACTGTGGCCGTAGTGCACGGCCACGAGTGCCCCGTCCGCAGCCAGGCGCCCGGCGATCGCTCTGCCGATGCCCCGAGAACCGCCCGTGACCAGCGCGGTCTTACCCTCTAGCTTGCTCATTCGTGTGTCTCCTCAGCTCACTGCCAGGCCGCTACCCGGATCGCCGCTGGCGCTGGGACCGGCTGTCGGCCCATCGGGACCGTTGCTTGGCGCGGACTACATCGGGGTCGCGCGGATCCAGGGGGAGCGGCTCCAGCCACCTGCGGGCGGGACGGTCCGGCCTGCTGATCCGGATCTGCTTCATCGGGAATCCCTCCTACCGGGCTGCGGGAACGAATCGAGGCCAGGTCGGTCCGGCGCCAGCGCGATCACGCGGCCACCGCCCCGGACGGCATGAGCGGGCCGGCGGCCGCTTGTGCGGCCGCCAGCCGGTGCGGCGGGACGCTCCGGCCATCCGGCAGCAGCGCGCCGGTGTCGTCGAACAGCACGACGCCGTTGCAGAGCAGGCTCCAGCCCTGCTCGGGGTGCGCCACCGCCACGTGGGCCGCCTCGCGATCCGCCGCGTCCGCGGCCGGGCATGGGGGCTGATGCTGGCACATGACGCACCTCCGTCACGGGGCCGGTAGGCCGTTCGGATTCCGCTGCACCGGGCGTTTCCCCGGCGCCACCATCGAGGTTGCCGCTAAGCCCGCCGGCCCGCATCGGGCGGGATCCTTATTTCAGGGCCGCTGGGCCGGCCGCCGGGTAAGGAGATCACGCCCAGGTGCTTATGCCGCGCCCTGGGAGGGGAATGGCGCCGCGGCTACCTGCATCGCGCGTGACGATCCAGCGCTCCGGTATGGCGTGGATAAGAGCGCATCAGGAGTCGTCGGTGGCCAGGCCAGCCCGGTGGGCAATGGCCGCGGCCTCGGTGCGGCTCGCGGCGTTGAGCTTGGCCAGGATGTTCGACACATGCACGCTGGCGGTCTTGGCCGAGATGAACAGCTCGGCCGCGATGTCACGGTTGCTGCAGCCCGCGGCGACCAGGCGCAGCACCTCGGCCTCGCGCGCGGTCAGGCCGGGGATCCCCGGGGCCTGCTCGCCGGCGGGTTCGCGGGACAGCCCAAGGCGGGCGCGCCTGGCCAGCGATCCGATCCGCTCGCGCAACGGGCCGGCGCCGAGCCGGTCCGCAAGCGACGCGGCGCGGGCCAGCCGCTCGGCCGCACCGTCCCGGTCACCTCGGTCCATCGCGACCTCGGCGGCGTGCAGCAGCGCACAGGCCAGCGCGTAGGGGTGACCAAGGCGATCCCACGCCTGTGCGGCCGCATCCCAGGCCAGCCGCGGATCGGCGCTGGCCGCGCCCGCCCGCGCGGCTTCGGCGGCGAAGGTCAGCCGGTGCGCCTGCTCGACCGGCCCGGTGGCGTTCAGCTTCTCCGCCAGGTCGCGTAGCCGATCCAGCAGGTGCCGGGCCTGCTCGGCCAGGCTGCGGTCACGCGCGGCCGCCGGATTGCCGAGGGTCACGGCGCAGGCCCCAGCCCCCGCGGCGAGCAATGGCCAGGCGTACCGCGGGTCGCGCCGCAGGTCAATGCGGTCGAGCGCCTGCCCGGCGACGGTCAGCGCATCCCCGGCGCGGTCCTGTGCCAGGCACAGCTCGGTCTCGAGCCGGGCCAGCGGCAGGTGATGCTGGTCCCGGTAGCCGAACCCGGCCAGTGCGCCGAGGCAGGCCGCAGCCGAGTCTGCTGCGCCGGGCAGGTCGCCGCGGGCCAAGGCCACCTCGCCGGCGAGTTGCAACAGCATGGCACGCGTGCCCACCGGCGGGGACAGTTCCAGGGCGTGCTCGATCACGTCCGCTGCCTCATCCCACCGGCCGAGCGCCACCAGCGGTTCGGCCACGTTGGCCGCGAGCAGCGTGCCGGTGCCGCGCGCCCGCCCGTACTCGCGCGCGCTCGCGACGCCCTGCCGGGCCGCCTGTGCCGCCCGCTCGTGCTCCCCTGCCCCCTCCAGCAGGTGAGACTCGTAGACGGCGGCCCGCAGTACGGCATCGTAGGCATGCGCCTGCTCGGCCAGGGTCCGCGCCTGCTCCAGCAGGTCCAGGGACAAGGTGCCGTGCTCATGGAAGTTCAGCGTTGTCAGCGTGAGCAGCGCGTGCGCCGCGGTGCCCTGGTCGCCAGCCTGCCGGGACAACTGCAGCGCCTCCTCGGCCGCGGCGCGTGCCTCGGGACGCCCCAGCACCTCGGGCCACGCCGCCAGCCAGCTCAGCACCTGCCTGCGGGCCACCGCGTCCGGGGCGCCGGCCGGCGCTAGCCGCAGTGCCTCGCGTACGTCATCGATTCCCTCCGCCTGGCCCAGGTACCATCTCATCTCGGCGCGGGCCTTGAGCAGCAGGGCCGCCCGGCCGGGCTCCTCGGTCGCGTCGATCTCATTCAGCGCGGCGGTCGCGAACCCGATACCGCGCTCGTCCTCGCCTGCGGCCGCCGCCGCGTCCGCCGCGGCTTCCAGGACGCCAGCGTGGCTGGCACCGATGCGCTGCGCGGCATCGGGCAGCGCAGGCCACAGCTCGAGGATCCGGGCCAGCATGGCCAGCCGCTCGGCGTGCGCCAGGGAGCGCCCGGCGGCGTCCGCAGCCTGCCAGGCGCTAGCCAGCGCCCGGGGCGCGTCGTGCGCCGAGTACCAGTGGCGTGCCTGCTCGATCACCGCCCGGCCCGGCGGGACCAGCGATGAGTCCGCGGCCAGCGCTTCAGCCAGCCGGACGTGCCACCGGACTTTTTCACCGGGCAGTACCTGCCCCAGGATCGCCTCGCGGATCAGCGCGTGCCGGAACGCATACCCGTCCCCCTCGGCTACCAGCACGTTCGCCGCCGCTGCCAGCCGCAGGGCGGCGAACAGCTCCCGATCGTCGATTCCGGTGATCGCGGCCAGCAGGACATGCCCGCACTGTTCGCCGGCCACGGCCAGCGCCTCAAGGACTTCTTGGGTCCGTGCGGGCAGGCGCTCCACATCAGCCAGCACGAGATCGCGCAGCGACTCCGGCAGATCGGAGCCGGGGCTCTCGCCGCAGCGCAGCAGCGCCTCCAGGAACAACGGATTGCCCTCGCTGCGCCGGAACACCCGCTCCGCCAGCTCCGGCTCCGGCTCCCGGCCCAGCACGCAGGCCATAAGCTCACGTCCCTCGCGGCGCGTCAGCCGGGGCAGCTCCAGCCGGGCCACCCAGCCGAGCCGGTCCAGCTCGGCCAGTACCGGCCGCAGCGGGTGCCTGCGGTGCAGCTCGTCGGAGCGGAACGTGACCACGATCAGGACGCCGGCCAGGGCATGCTGGTTACCGATCAAGAAGGCCAGCAGATCACGAGTGGACCGGTCGGACCAGTGCGCGTCCTCGATGACCAGGATCACCGGCCCGGTCCCGGCCAGGTGCTCGAGCAGGGCGAGCATCTCCTCGAACATCCGCGCCCGCGCCTCGCCCGGGTCTCCCTGAGCACTGGGCTCGCCCAGCTCGGGCAGCAGCCGGGCCAGGTCCCGCGCGCCCTGGCCGGGCAGCAGGGCGGCGAGGCCGTCGGCCCCCAGTTCGCGGACAAGCTCCCGCAGCACCCCGGTGAACGGCGCGAACGCCAGGCCCTCGGCGCTCAGGCCCAGGCAATACCCGGACAAGACCCGGACCGCGCCCGCAGCCCGCGCCCGCGCCCCGAACTCGCCCGCCAGACGCGACTTGCCCACCCCGGCCTCGCCGCCGATGAGCACAGCCGACGGCTGACCCGCCCGGACCTGTCCCAGGGCGGCATCCAGCTCGGCCAGTTCGTGCGTCCGGCCGACGAGTACCGAGGTGGCGGCGCCATTGGTCACGATCCCATGATGTATCGCCACACGACCAGTCGCCAAGGCCTACGGTGCGGTGCTGCCAGCGTGCCGGCCATGGGTATCCCGTTCACGCACGTTGCCTGCCACCGCCGGCCATGCTTCCTTGTGTGGAGAGTTATCTTGTATACAACAATAGTTGTATCCTGCCAGTATCGGCAGGTTGGGATAACCCGCGCGACGCCGACCGCGGGCGGTCCCAGTCACCAAGGAGGGTACGGAAGTGAAGACGTTCCGGTTCAGGGCCCTCGTCACGCTCGAAGCCACCGCGCACGAAGCGCCCGCCAGCCACTACGCTGGCGGCGCCCACGCGGTCATGGTGCACGCCTCCAGTCGCAGCCGACCTGGTTGCGACAGGTACTTTCCGGCCGCGCTCTGCCGCGATGACGAGCAACCACTCAAGCCGGGCCACCGTGCCGTGGTGACCATCACGCTGACCGATGACGAGGCCATGAACTACCTCGCCCCCGGCCAGCCATTCACCCTGTGGACCGGCGGCGAGGTCGGGCACGGGATCATATCCAGGCGAGTCTTCACCCCCTCCGGCCCGTGCTGAAGAACGACCGGCTCGTGAGCGCGACTGTTGATGCCTACAATGGTTACCCATGGAAACGTTCCCAGGACAGGACCGGGCAGGGCCCGGGCTCGATCCGGACACGGCGGAGGTCCTGCAGGCGGTGACCCGCGTGCTGGCGGGCGTCGCACTCCGCAGCCTGGATGTTCTCGACGGTGCAGTGACCCTGCCGCAGTTCCGCATGCTCGCGGTCCTCGCCGAGCTCGGCCGGGCCCGGTCCGTGCAGGTGGCCCGGGCACTGGGGCTGGAGGCCTCGACGGTGACCCGGCTCGCCGACCGGCTGGTCGCTGCTGGTCACATCGCCAGGGGCAGCGAGCAGGGTCACCGCGGAGTGGTAACACTAGAGCTCACCGCTACCGGCCGACATCTGGTTAGCCTGGTCGCAGCCTGGCGGGAGCAGGAACTGGCACGGATTCTCCAGCAAATCCCCTCCGCCAAGCGCGCCCAAGTAACAAGTGCACTGCGCCAGCTCGTGGAGGCTGCCGGAGAAGGCTACGGGCTGATCTCCCGCAGCCTGGTCCCCGTGTGACCGGCTCTCCGTGCCGGGGCCCAGGTAGCGGGGTTGGCGAGTCGTACTGACTGGGCCGGAATCAGCCCCAGGGCAGGTGCTGGCGATGAAGCAGGTCCTACAACGTCAGGGGCGGATCGCAAGGGCTGTACGGCGGATCGGATTCGACCGTAACCCCATGCGGCGGTGCTCTGACCGGATCCAGGTCACAGTCTGGGCCGGCTTGATAGCCGCGTTCCTGATCAGCGCCCCCTTTGCCACGACCGATGTCGCACATGGAACCTACGTCTCTGGCCTGCGGGCCGGACAGGAGCAGGCGGCGGCGTGGCATCCGGTACCGGCACGCGTCCTGCGCGCAACACCGCTGGTCGCGGCCTGGGTAAGCCCTGCCCTGTCGCCCTGGCGGCTTTCAGTGCGGTGGGCAAGGCCGAACGGGTCGTCGCAGATCGGCGAAGTCACGCGATCCGGGGTGGCCAAGACGGGCAGCACTGTGACCATGTGGGCCGACAGTCGGGGCCGGCTGATGACTCACCCCCCACTGTCCCGTGGGCAGGCGGCCGATCAGGCCTTCCGTGCCGCCATCGTTACGCTGATAGCGCTAGCGCTGCTGCTGGCCACACTCGGCACGGCAATGTCGCTGATACTCGACCGGTGGCGGCTTGCCGGCTGGGAAGCAGACTGGGCGTCGGTAGAACCCCAGTGGACCCACAGGCGGTGAGTCGGCACGCGGGCTGGGCCCATTACGGCACGGGCGAACACGCACCCTCCTCTCGGCTCGCCTGCGGTAGCAGGTATTTTCACCCCTGCTACTGTTGCAGTCTGCAATGATATGACAGGCTGAGGTTCGCTTGCCCGCTGTGCCGGTGATCAGAGGGTTGGCTGCTTGGGGGGAGCATGATGTCATGGTGCGCTTATCGGCGGTGGCCGGTTGTGCGGGGGCTTGGCAGGCGCTGATGCCAGCCGGTCGGCAATCGCGCCACGAGCAAGTGATGCCACAGGCCCCAGGGATAGGGGGGCTGCCGCGGACGCGTGTGCAGGTTCTGCTGGGGATTCTGCCGTTTGCGGTCATGGGCCTGGTGGCGGCCGTTGACGTTCTGGCCGGCCCGGGCTTTGGTTTCCTGCCGCTGTTGTCTCTGGGCCCAGCGCTGGCAGCGGTGTCGTTGCGCCCGGCGCACACAGTGCTGGTGGGTGGCCTGGCCCTGGTTCTCTGCTTGCTGCTGGCTGTGAACGACGGTCTGGTGGAATCTCGGCGCATGGTGATAGCCATGGCCACCATCGCCGGGGTGACCGTGGCCGGGGTGATCGCCAGCGCCGGCCGTCACCGGCGGGAACGGGAACTGGCGGACGTGAGCGCGGTCGCCGAGACGGTCCAACGGGTCCTGCTACGGCCGGCGCCCCAGCAGGTCGGCCCGGTCAAGGTAGCGGTGCGGTACATCTCGGCCAGCGCCGCCGCGCGAATCGGCGGTGACCTGTACGACGTCATCGCCGCGCCACGGGCAGCCCGGCTGATCGTCGCCGACGTGCTAGGCAAAGGGCTGGCGGCGGTGCAGACGGCGGCGGTGGTCCTGGGCGCCTTCCGGGAGGTGGCCTACGACGCCGGTGGCCTGGTGGAGATTGCTGCGCGGATCGAGCTGAGCTTGCAGCGGCAGGCAGCGGAGGAGGAGTTCGTGACCGCCGTCCTGGCTGAGATTCCCGAGGACGGGTCAGTGGTTGAGATCCTCAACTGCGGGCACCCTCCGCCGCTACTTCTTACTGGCGGGGCGGCGCGGCTCCTCGAACCCCGTGAGGCGGGCCTGCCGCTCGGCCTGGCCCAGTTCGCTGATGGCCCGCGTGAGTTGAGCACCGTCACCGTCGGCCCGGGTGAGCGGCTACTCTTCTACACCGACGGGATCGGCGAGGCGCGCGATAAATCGGGGCAGTTTTACCCGCTTGACCGCATCAGGGCCCTGGATGCCGGCCGGGATCTCGATGCCACCTTGGACCGCCTCCGCGACGATGTCATCCGCCACGTCGGCCACCAGTTGCTTGATGACGCGGCGATACTCCTTGTCAGTCCGCATCCGGCAGACGGGCAGCCCGTGGGCAGCCGGGCCGGTGCGGCAAGCTAACCGGCCGGGGGGCGGGAGTGAGCAGGATTACCCGGTCGCCGGGGTGCAAGGTGGTGGCGGGGCCGACGGTGCGCTGGCGGTGATCGCGCAGGATGGACACTGGTGCGCTGCCGGGCGGCCAGTTGAGGGACCCGAGGCTGGCACCAGCGGCCAGTGAGCCGGCCACGACGGTGAGCTCGATGACCCGGTAACCCGGCAACGGCGCGGGCGGCTCGCGCGGCGCCGGCACCTCACCGGCATGGTCCCAGTCGGCGGCGGCCTGGGCCTGGACCGCCTCGGCCTGGGAGGTGCTGATCTGCCGGGCGAGGCCTCGCAGCACGCTGTCGCCAGTAATCCAGCCATCCACCTGTTCCCCGTCAGCGGACAGCACGGGCAGCCCATCGTGGCCGTAGACCTCCAGTTGGCGCAGCGCCTGGGCCAGGGATTCGGTGCTGAACAGGGCCTGCGGGTCACGTTCGTAGGTGACCGGCCCAGCCAGCACTGGCCAGTCCGGTGCCGCGCCATCGCCGTTAAGCGTGGCGCCGCTGGTACCGGTGACCGCGGGGGGCACGGTAAGGGGCGGGCGGAAAGGCCGCATCACGTTGGCAACCTTCAGGTCCTGCAGTGCGCGCCAGGGAGTAGCGCGGTCGATGTCGGTGCCGCGCCGCAGCAGTTTGGTGGTGTAGATCGTTCCGTAGCTCAGCGCCCGGGAGACGGTGGAGGCGATGGCGACCGCAAGCATCACCGGCAGCGTCAGGCTGAAGTCGCCGGTCATCTCCACCACGCTGGCCAGCGAGGTCAGCGGTGCCCGGGCCGCGGAGGCGAACACCGCGCCCATCGCCACCACGGCATACAGGGCGGGCTGACCTGCGGCTGGCCCGAAGAGGTGGTGCATGAGGTCACCGAAGGCCATCCCGGAGGTCACGCCGATGAACAACGATGGCGCGAAGACGCCGCCGGATCCACCGATCCCGATGGACAGGCTGGCCGCGGCGATCTTCCCGAACGCGAGCACGATCACGAACCACAGGACGTACCGCCCGGCGGTGGCCTGGTACATCACCGGGTAGCCAACCCCGTACAACTGTGGCAGCGCCAGCAGCAGGAGCCCCAGCATGATCCCGCCGACCGCGGGCCTGGCCCACTCCGGACGGCCCGCCCACACCCGGTCACACAGGTCCTCGGTCTTATACAGCACCGTCTTGAACGCCAGGCCCATCAGCGCCGCGAGTACCGCGAGCACGGCCACCAGCAGGTAGTTGCCGGGGTGGTGCAAGCCGATGCCGTGCGGGAACCCGGAGAGGAACGGCCTGCTGCCCAGAAAGGGCTCCGCGGTGATGTCAGCGATCATCGCCGAGAGCATCACGGTGAACAGCGCGTCGATGGAGAACTCGCGCAAGATGATCTCCACGCCGAAGAACACCCCGGTGATCGGCGCGTTGAACGTGGCGGAGATGCCGCCCGCGGCGCCGCAGGCGACCAGGATCCGCAGCCGGTTCTCAGGCATCCGCACCCACTGGCCCAGGCCGGAGGCCAGCGCGGAGCCGATCTGCACGATCGGGCCTTCTCGGCCGACCGACCCACCGGCCCCGATACACAGCGCCGACGCCAGCGCTTTGACGACGCTCACCTGCGGCCGGATCCTCCCGCCGTTGTCGGCGACGGCGATCATCACCTCCGGCACCCCGTGCCCCCGGGCCTCCCGGGCATACCGGTAGATCAGCGGGCCGTAGAGCAGGCCGCCGAGGACCGGGATTACCACGAAGAATCCCAGGCCCAGCCACGGCAGGTGGGCGCTGCCTGCATGCCCCTGCTGGCCGAACTGGCTGTGCCCGGTGGCCACCCAGGTGAAAAAGGCGATCAGGTACCGGAACACCACCGCGCCCATACCCGAGCCGGCACCCACCAGCAGTGCCAGCAAGAACAGGCCGCCACGGCCGGCCCGCAGCCACGCGGTCGCCCGCCCTGCCCATGCGGCGCCCCGCCCTGGCACTGGCACCCTGGCCCGGGAGGTGCCGCCCGCCGCAGTGCCGGTCACTGGTGCCCCCTCCCGCCGGCCTGAACTACGGGTCCGCCGGCCCCCGCCGCCCGGCTGGCCTGCTGCCGGGATGCCGCCTCCGCCGTTGCCCCCGGGCTGGCCGGGCTAACCTGCGGCCACTCACCAGCCGGGACCTCCCCCGTCGCCCTGGCGAACGCCATCAGCGTCCGGTACTGCGCAATCGTCGTCTCCTCAGCCGCGGCGCCCAGTGAGCGGGCAGCCAGCGCGATCAGTGACCGGCTTGCCGTCCGCACCGCCTCTACCGCGGCCAGATCCGCAAAACGCTGTTGTCCCACCAACCCGCCCATACTTCATGTGTCGTTCAATATTTGTAATTAGCAATGATTGTATCATGCACGTTAGGCCCAGGGCTGCCGCCCGGCGCAGGCAGGCGCGGCTGCGCCAGCGGCCGGCCGTTCCGGAGCAGGAGGTGACCGCTCCCGGCGGGCAGCACCGCGCGGCATGGGAGCCGCCTCATGCTATATTGCTATGGACAATGCTTGATATAAGCAAGATTTGTTGACAACAAATCAATCACCTCGGCGACGTCCTGGACCTGAGGCGCAAACGCGGGACCGCTGACGGTGGCAGGGCAAGACCCGCTGGGAAGGCAAGCCCGGGCCGCGGCGGCATCGCGCCGGCTCGATGACGCGTTCCGTACGTACCTTGCCGAGCGCGGCACGAAACGGATGCCGCTGGCCGGCATGGCCGGGCTGGTCACCGGGATCGCCGGACTGCGCCTGGAGGCTGACGCGGTACTGGACCTGTGGCAAGGTGGCGACGGCCAGGCCGGTGGCGACGTGGCTGGCGCACGCCAGGCGATTCTGGGCACGGCTGAACGCATCACCGGCTGGTACGACGCGCTCGCGACTACGGTGATCACCGGCGGTGAGCTACCCCAGCCGCTCGCCCACGACACGGCCGCCGACGGCCGCCTGGTCCGGGCGGTGCGCCGCGACCTGCTCGATAACGACGGCAAGGCCACCGCTACCGCGATCCGGATGATCTGGACCGGCGATCACCTGGACGTCGTCCGCCGCCTGCAGGCGGCCATCACCTCATCGGCGCGCGGCAACGAAGCCGGGAAAGGCGGCCACTTCGCCGCCTGGGAACAACCGCAACTGTTCTCCGAAGAGCTGCGCGCGGCGTTCCGCCCACTCCGTGACTGGGCGAAGATGGCCATGCCGGCCGACCGGGGAGGTGGGCATGGACGCTGAGCTGAATCCCGCGCAGCGGCTGCACACGCTGGGGCAGAGCCTGTGGCTGGACAGCATCAACCGGGTCATGCTGCGCACCGGGGCGCTGGCCCGCTACGTGCGTGACCTGGCGGTCACCGGGCTGACGTCCAATCCGACGATCCTCGGGCATGCCATGGCCGCCGGGTCGGACTATGACAACTCGCTGGCCCGCCTGAGGGCCGACGGTGTCACCGATGCTCAGGACCTGGTGTACGCGCTTGCACTGGAGGACCTGGCCGAGGCGGCGGCGCTGTTCCGCCCGGCGTGGGAGCAGACCGAGGGCGCGGACGGCTACGTGTCACTGGAGGTCCCGCCCGGCGTCGCCTACGACGCCGCGGCGACGGTGGAGCTCGCCCGGCGGCTGCACGACCAGGCCGGCTTCCCCAACCTGCTGGTCGAGATCCCCGGCACCCCGCAGGGCCTGACCGCCATGGAGGAGGCGATCACCGCCGGCATCGGAGTGAACGTGACGCTGCTGTTCTCCGACACCCACTACCTGCGCACCGCCGACACCTACCTGCGGGCCCTCGAGCGCCGCCGCCGCGCCGGCCTGGACCTGGCGGTGCCCTCGGTGGCCTCGGTATTCATCTCCCGCTGGGATACCGCCGCCGACCCCCTGCTGCCGCCCGCCCTGCACGGCAGCCTGGGGCTGGCGATGGCGCAACAGACCTATGCCTCCCATCTGCAGCTGCTCGCGGACCAGCGCTGGCAGGCACTCGCCGAGTCGGGCGCCCGTCCGCAGCGGGTTCTGTGGGCCTCCACCTCGACCAAGAACCCGGACCTGCCCGACACCTACTATCTGGGCCGGCTGGCCGCCCCCAGCACGATCGACACCGTCCCGGAGAAGACCCTGCTCGCCTTCGCCGACCATGGCAGCCTCGACGACCGGCTGGAGCCCGACTACGCCGCCGCGGAACGGGCCATCTCGGCGGCCGCCGACGCTGGCATCGACGCCGATGCGCTCGCTGAGCATCTGCAGCGCCAGGGAGCAGGCGCCTTCACCGCGGACTGGGCCGCGCTCCTGACGGCAATCAAAGAAAAGGCGGCAAAGCCCACGACCTAAAGCCGCCGGATCAACCCACATGACGCACCTTAGCCTCGATCCACCGT
>Ga0335078_10011623_pt1 | contig 13063 bp, 12 predicted proteins | sample Lox_Sample_32_FD_206711 | JGI IMG/M metagenome (GOLD analysis project Ga0335078, IMG submission 206711) | Soil microbial communities from Loxahatchee National Wildlife Refuge, Florida, United States - Lox_Sample_3.2 | ecosystem: Environmental > Terrestrial > Soil > Wetlands | place: USA... | reverse complement strand
ACGCCGCGGACAGCCGGCGCTATGGCGCGATTGCCGATCGCGCCCGGAACAGCTTCCCGCGATCATTCTGGAACGCGGCGGCCGGATGTCTCTACGACGTCGTCGATGGAGATGCCCGCGACGCCTCTATGCGGCCCAACCAGATCTTCGCCGTGAGCCTCTTCCACCAGATGCTTCCGCCCGATAAGGCCAAGGCCGTAGTGGACGCCGTCGAGCAGCGGCTTCTGACGCCGTACGGTCTGCGCAGCCTGGCTCCCGGCGATCCGCGCTATCGCGGCCGGTACGAGGGCGATCCCGCGAGTCGCGACAGCGCCTATCATCAAGGCACTGTCTGGCCCTGGTTGATGGGACCGTTTATCGCCGCATACCTTTATGTGCACGGCCATTCGCGCGAGGCTCGCACACAGGCCCGGCAATGGCTGTCGGCGTTGCACCGCTACGCCAGCCAGGAGGGGCTCGGCCAGATTCCCGAGGTCTTCGATGGCGACGCGCCGCAGCGGGCCGGCGGCTGTATCGCGCAGGCCTGGAGCGTCGCGGAATTGCTGCGCGCGACTCTGTTGGAATAAACTCGCCGCGCCGCGTCTTCTATAATCGAAATATATGCTGGTCAAAAGAGGGGCTGATATCCCTTACTCAGAGGTAACCCCGAAAACCGCTTATCTGAACCGCCGGCGCTTTCTGGCTGCTGTACCCGCGGCAGGCGCGGCATTCTTCAACGCCCGAGCTTCCGCCGCCGCCAAACTGGCCGCCCGCAAGGGACCGTTCAGCACCGATGAGAAGCCTACGCCATTCATCGACGTAGCCAGCTACAACAACTTCTACGAATTCGGCACCGGCAAAGACGAGCCGTCGAAAAGCGCCGGCCGCCTGAAGACCTCGCCGTGGAGCATCGCTGTAGAGGGCGCGGTGGCAAAGCCAACGGTGTTCGACCTGGATGCCGTCATGAAAATGGCGCCTCTCGAAGAGCGCATCTACCGGCACCGCTGCGTGGAGGCGTGGTCCATCGTAGTGCCCTGGATCGGGTTTCCGCTGAACGCGCTGATCAAAGCCGCCGCGCCCACCGCGAAGGCCAAGTTCGTCGCGTTCCAGAGCCTGTACGACTCCAGGTACATGCTCTCCGAGCGTGCCGCCGGCATCGCTTTCCCCTACGTGGAAGGCTTGCGTATGGACGAAGCCATGCACCCGCTGGCGCTGCTCTGCTTCGGCATGTACGGTCAAGTCCTGCCGAACCAGGACGGCGCGCCCGTCCGCCTGGTAGTGCCTTGGAAGTACGGTTTCAAAAGCATCAAGTCCATCGTGAAAATCAAGTTCGTCGAGAAGGAGCCGCCCACCACCTGGAATCTCGCCAACGCGCGCGAGTACGGTTTCTATTCGAATGTGAACCCCACCGTCGATCATCCGCGCTGGAGCCAGGCCACCGAACGCCGCCTGGGCGAGTTCGGCAAGCGCAAGACGCTCATGTTCAATGGCTACGGCGATCAGGTCGCCAGCCTGTATACAGGGATGGATCTGCGCAAGAACTACTGAGCCACTGGCATGCATTGGAAGCGTCTGCTCACGCGCCGATGGATGAAGGTCCCCGTCTTCCTCCTCGGCTTGGTCCCCGTGCTGCTGCTTGCCTGGAAGGCCTTCCAACAGGACCTGGGCGCCAATCCCATCGAATTCATCACGCATGCCACCGGCGACTGGACGCTGCGCTTCCTGGCCATTACGCTGGCCATCTCGCCGCTGCGGCGCCTGCTCGGCCTGCCCGAGCTGATTCGCTTCCGGCGCATGCTGGGCCTGTTCGCCTTCTTCTACGGATGCCTGCACTTCACCACCTATCTATGGCTGGATAAGTTTTTCGATTTCCACGAAATCGCCAAGGATGTGTGGAAGCGGCCTTTCATCACCGCCGGCTTTGTCGGCTTCGTCTCCATGGTGCCGCTGGCCCTAACCTCCACGGCCGGTTGGATCCGGCGCCTGGGCGGCCGCCGCTGGCAGATGCTCCACCGCCTGATCTATCTGAGCGCCATCGCCGGCGTCGTGCATTATTACTGGCTGGTGAAATCGGATATCAGAAAGCCGGTGCTGTACGGAGCCATCATGCTGCTGTTGCTCGCCGAACGGGCCGTCAGGCGGGGCGGGCGGTCCCGCCGGTCAAAGCCTAACTTGGTTTCCATTCCAAGCTGACGCTTGAGTCGGCCGAACGCTCCCCTGCCGCGAACAGAGGCGTGACGGATAACTGTCAGTACAGGCGAGGAAGGTGCTGATGAGAATTGCGGAAGCACTGGCTCTGCACGCGGATCTCCAGAACGCCCGCATTCAGGAAGGCGGCCTGGGAGGCCGCCGCAGGCGGGGCGCCTGCCCCACCAGGACGACTAATACCCGCGCCGCTTGTCTACCACGTTGCGTAGCGGCTCGCGTTTCGTATACCGTTCGAAATTGTCCAGGAATAACTGCATGGCGCGCTGCTGCCAGTCCGGCGTGTGATCGGCCGCATGCGGCGAGAGCAGCAGATTGTCGAGCGCGAAGAACGGATGGCCGGCGGGCAGCGGCTCCTGGTTGAAGACATCCAGTGCGGCGCCGCCGATGCGCCTTTCGCGCAACGCTGCGATCAGTGCCGCCTCGTCCACCAGCGGTCCGCGGCCAACGTTGATCAGCACCGCATCGGGCTTCATGGCGCGCAGTTCCGCCTCGCCGACGATGCCGCGCGTCTCTGGCGTCAAGGGCGTGCTTAGAACGACGTAATCCGAATGCGCCAGCAGGTCGCGCTTGCGCTGCGGCCCGTCCGCGCGGCCCAGTCCGATCACGCGCATCCCCATCGCCTCTGCCCGTCGCGCCGCCGCCTTCCCGATGTCGCCCAAGCCGATGACGCCCATCGTCTGGCCTGCAACCTGCACGGTGTCGAACTGGTCCCAGACGCCGGCTTGCTGGCTGCGCACCATGCGGCGCAATCCTTTGGCGAAGAACAGCACCGCCGCGATGACGAACTCTCCGAGAATTTCGCTGAAGACTCCGCGCGCATTGGTGAGCGGCACGGGGCTTTCGGCCAACTCCGGAAACAGCAGCTCGTCCAGGCCCGCTGAGCGCGAGTGTATCCAGCGCACCCGCGGCGCCATGCGCCAGACTTGCTGCACCAAATCGCGGCTGCCGGTCCAGTTGAGGATCACATCGGCTTCCGGCGCGGCATCGGCGAACGCCTCCACGCGGTTTCCCGCCGCGATGCGGACGCCCTCCGGCAGGCCCTCCAGCATGGCCAGGAGCGGGTCTGTGGGATCTGCCAAGGCCAGAATTATGCTATTGTCCATGAGGAGCAACCTACCATGTTCGACCTCTCTCTGGAAGTACTGCGCGTGGTGGAAGACGCCGCCATCGCCTCGGCCCGCACCATGGGCATGGGAGACGCCAAGACCGCCGACCACGCCGCGGTGGAGTCGATGCGCCATTGCCTGGATACCATCGCGATCGACGGCACCATCGTGATCGGCGAGGGCGAGCGCGATGAAGCGCCCATGCTCTTCATTGGCGAGAAGGTGGGGGCGGGCAAGGATCAGCCGGGCGCGCTCTCGGTGGATATCGCGGTCGATCCGCTGGAGGGCACCAATCTCTGCGCGACCGGCGCGGGCGGCGCCATCACGGTGCTGGCAGCTTCGGAACGCGGCGGGCTGCTGCACGCGCCGGATTGTTACATGGAGAAGATCGTGGTGGGTCCGGCGGCCAAGGGCGCGGTGGACCTGGAAGCGCCTGTCAAGCAGAACCTGAAGGCCATCGCGCGCCGCCTGCAGCGCGGCGTGGACGACTTGGTGGTGGTGGTGCTCGACCGTCCCCGCCATCAGCAGCTCATGGCCGATATCCGCGAAGCGGGCGCGCGCATTCGGCTGATCGGCGATGGCGACCTGTCGGCGGGCATCGCGGCGGCTGTCTCGGGCACCGGCGTGCATGCCGTGATGGGGTCAGGCGGCGCGCCCGAAGGGGTGCTCACAGCCGCGGCGCTGCGCTGCCTGAACGGCGAGATTCAGGGCCGCCTGGTGGTGAAAGACGACGCCCAGAAGGAACGCATGCAGGCCATGGGCATCCGCGACACCGCCAAGATCTACACCACGGCCGAACTGGCTCCCGGACGTAGCATCGTTTTCGCCGCCAGCGGCGTGACCGATGGGAATCTTCTGAAGGGCGTGCGGTTCTTCGGCGACGGCACGCGCACACAATCCATCGTGATGACGCATACGCCGGCGCGCGTGCGGTTTATCGATACCGTACATTTAGAGAATAAGCCCGATGTGAAAGTGCGCTTCCGGTGAAGAACGAATGCTTCGCGACAAATTGCTAGAGTGCGGCGTGGTTGGCGCGGGTGGCGCGGGATTTCCCACTCACGTCAAGGCGGCGTCGCGCGTTGAGTTCGTGATCGCCAATGGCGCCGAGTGCGAGCCGCTGATCCACAAAGATGCGGAGTTGATGAAGCACTTCCCGGGCGAGATCCTGTCCGGCATGGCGGCCATGATGGAGGCCACCGGAGCGCTGGTGGGGAAGTTTGGCATCAAGTCGAAGAACGCGGAGTCGCTTGACGCGCTCAAAGCGCAGACGCCCACGAAGAAGATCGAGTACGTCATGCTGGGCGATTTCTATCCGTCCGGCGATGAATTCGAGTTGGTCTACGCCGCCACTGGGCGTCTCATTCCGCCCGCCGGGCTGCCGCTTCACGTCGGCTGCGTGGTGAACAACGTGGAAACGCTATACAACGTCCATCAGGCGGCGCGGGGCATCCCGGTCACGGACAAGTTCGTCTCCATCGCCGGCGCGGTGAACCAGCCGAAGTCTTTCTGGGCGCCGGTTGGGACTCCTTTCCGCGAATTGCTGGCGCTGGCGGGCGGCGCGAAACCCGTGGACTTCGGCATATTCGTCAGCGGCCTGATGATGGGGTCGCTGACCTTCGATCTCGACGATGTGGTCACCAAGACCACCGCCGGCTTGATCGTGCTGCCGCGCGACCATTACCTGATCGCGCGCCGCGGCCGCTCGCAGGCGCAGATGAACCACATCGGCAAGTCCGCCTGCGACCAGTGCAGCTACTGCACCGAGTTTTGTCCGCGCTACTTGTTGGGATACGAAGTGATGCCGCACAAGGTCATGCGCAGCCTGGGCTTCACGCTGACTGGCGCGCAGAACTGGAACCAGTGGGCGGAGCTTTGCTGCGCCTGCGGGCTGTGCACGCTGTACGCCTGTCCCGAGGATCTTTTCCCCAAGGAAGCCTGCGACCAGGGCAAGCACGACCGCCGCGCGGCCGGGCTGAAATTCGTGCAGCAGAAACCGGTCCAGGTGCACCCCATGAAGGAGTATCGCCGCGTGCCTCTGAGCATGTTGCGCAAGCGGCTGAAGGTGGAAGAGTATGAGGCGGAGACGCCTTTCGAAAGGCGCGATTACCGCCCGGAGGCGGTGCGCATCAAGCTGCGGCAGCATGCGGGTGCACCCGCCCAGCCGGTGGTCAAGGAGGGCGCCAGGGTGCGCAAAGGCCAGGCGATCGGCCGTGTGGAACCGGGCGAGTTGGGCGCCGCCATCCACGCCAGCCTGGACGGCCGTGTACGGCGCATTACCGGCGAATTCATCGAGATCTCGGCTTAAGAAAAATAGAATATGGCGAAGAATTCCATAGGAATGGTGGAGCTGGGCAGCATCGCGGCGGGCTACCAGGTGTGCGACGCCATGCTGAAGGCGGCGGAGGTGGATCTGGTGTTGGCGCGGTCGATCTGCTCCGGCAAGTACATGGTGATGGTGCGCGGCGAGGTGGGCGCGGTGCAGGCTGCCGTGGCCTCCGGGAATACGGCGGGCAGCTTCGCGGTCATCGACTGCTTCACCATCGCCAATCTGCATGAGTCGATCTTCCCGGCGATCAGCGGCACGGTGAAGGTGGAGCGCTTGGACGCGCTGGGCATTCTGGAATCGTTTTCGGTGGCGTCGCTGATCGAGGGCGCCGATGCCGCGGCGAAGGCTGCGGACGTGCAGTTGATCGAAGTGCGGCTGGCGATGGCGCTGGGCGGCAAGGCGTTCGTGACCCTGACCGGTGACGTGGCGGCCGTGGAGAGCGCGGTGGCCGCGGGGGCTCAGGCCATAGCGCAGAAGGGGCTGCTGGTGAATAAGGTGGTGATTCCGCGGCCGCGGCCGGAGCTGCTCAACGAGATGATTTGAAACGCCGAGCCGCCTTTGTACCCCCTTGAATTCGTACTGTGAATGGGAATACATTGAGACTGGAGGCGGAGATTTCAGATGAGACTGTCCTTTGCGGTGCCACTTTTCCTGGCGGCTGGCCTGGCGGCATTCGCGCAGCAACCGATGCCGCGGATGAGCACGGTCGATCCGGGCACGGGAAGGGCCGGGGACGAAATCACGGTCGCTGGGGAGAACCTGGAAAAGTCGCTGGTGGCCAAGGTCTACCTGACGGACGAGAAGAACGATTTCCTGGTGGATGTGACCGAGCAGACCGCCACCACCATCAAGTTTAAAATCCCCGCCAAGGCCCCGGCCGGCCGCTTCGCGCTGATGCTGCTGACCACGGGCAAAGAGCCCAAACTCATCGAGCAGCCGGTCAAGCTGACAGTCGAGCAGTAGAGGCCGGCAGAACGACAGGCCCGGAGGTCTGTCCCGCTAGCTCTTTTCCCGGTGGTAAGGGGAGGAGATGTAGCGGCGCGATTCGCGAGCAGCCTCGGCATCGGGCGCGTACGCCATCGCCCTCTTATATGCCTCGACGGCCAGGCCGTGGCGTTGCTTGAGATCGTAGATCTGGCCTACCCGCATCCAGGCCAAGACCCCGGTATTCAAATCCACCTCGTCGGCATGCGCGGTCACCTTCTGCATATTGGACAAGGCGGCATCCAGTTGGCCGTACCAGAACTGGATGGTCCCCAACTGGTAGTAGAGCGACTCCCAGGGCACCCGCGCATAGCCGGGCGCACCTTCAGTCTTCAACTGCGCCACCTGCTGGACGCAGGCGATGGCCTTCTTGCCATCGCCCAGCGCCGAGTACATGCCCGCCTGCTCGAAACGCAGCAGGTAGTTGCGCGGAAAGCGGGCGATCAGACTCTCCACCAACGGCAAAGCCTTGGCGGGCTTGTGTTCGCGGCGGTAGATGGCGGCCAGGAGGATCTGGGCGTCAATGCGATTCAGCGAGCCGTGCGCGGCCACCTGCTCCACCGTACGGATGCCGCGATCCTTGTCTCCATGGAAGCCGATCAGGAAGCCGAACATCTTGTAAAACGTGGGCAGGCTGCCGACCACGTAGTCGTGCAGGCCTTGCACCAGGCGGGCATCCACGTTTGAGGGCTCCAGTTCGCTCACCCGGTTATGCAGTTTGCGCGCGGTGGTGGAGTCGTGCAGTGCGTCGATCCAGGCCTTCCGCACCAGGAAGAAGTAGTTGGCCCGCAAGCCGTAGGTAATGCCCATGGCATAGAGCGCCCCGGCGTCGTTGGGATTGCGTCGCAGGCGCGCCTGCTCCAGATCCAAAGCCTTCTGGATCTCGCCCAGAAAGCGTTTCTCGGTGGCGGGCGATGGATTCAGCTTGGCCCGGCGCAGCAGGGAGTTGTTGCCGGTGACAAGTTCGCTTTCCAGGGCGCCATCGCGAAACATCTCGCCGAACACGACCGTCTCGGCGGCATGGTTGTGCAGATCCGGATTGTTTGGATCCCGCGCGATGGCCTGGTCGAAATCGGCCAGCGCTTGAGGGTATTCCAGGTTATAGAAGTGCTCGTAGCCTTCGTCGACCAGGCTGTTCCCGGCAAACAGATGGGTGGCCAGGCAAGCGGCTGCGAGGAGAGTGGCCTTCAACGACTCTATTATAAAGCGGGGGCTGCGGGCGACGCCGCGTGGGTTTTGCGGCTGGGCTCCCGCCTATCCGTCCAGGCGGATGATTTTCTTTTGAATAGCGTACTGCACCAGCTGCGCCTTGTTATGAATATCGAGCTTGCGCATCAGGTTGAATTTGTGCGCCTCAATGGTCTTCACACTCAAATTCAGCGTGCCGGCGATTTCTTTGACGGAATTGCCTTCCGCGAGGAACTTGAGGATTTCCATTTCGCGCCGCGTGAGGGTACTCAGGCGCGGCTGGCGAGTGGCGGAATGCACCCGGCTGCGAAAATCGTCCACCAGGTGCGAGAGCATGCGCGGGCTCAGGTAACTGCCGCCGCGATGCACTTCGCTGATAGCCGAGATCAGTTGGTCCGCCGGGCTGTCCTTCAGCAGGTACCCGCTGGCCCCCGCCTCCATGGATTCCGCCAGGTAGTCTTCGTCGTCGTACATGGTCAGGAAGAGCACCTTAGTCTCAGGCCGGACCTTGCGGATCTGGCGTGTGGCTTCGAAGCTGCTCATCCCCGGCATGCTGACGTCCATCAGCACCACGTCGGGCCGGAGTTCCGCGGCTTGCGTGATGGCGTCCGCCGCGTTGGCCGCTTCGCCCACCACCTCCAGGTCCGGAGTGGCGGAAAGCAGCGTTTTAATACCCTGCCGAAACAGGGTGTGATCGTCGGTTAGAAGCGTTCGAATTGCCATAGTCGTCTCATCCGGTCCTGGCAGGCTGAATGCCTGCGCCACCGGCTGGAACTGAGAATCGCTAATGGCCAGGAATCGGCAAACGCATGGCAATGGTAGCGCCATGCCCTGGACTGCTGCGGATCTCCAAGCGGCCTCCCAACAGGGCGACCCGCTCGCGCATGCCTTTCAACCCGAAAGACTTCGGTTGAGCCACCGCACGGTCCACTTCGAATCCGACGCCGTCATCCGCGACGTTCAGTTCCAATAATGTATCGGTGGATCTCAGTAGAAGGTTTACGCGGGAAGCCCCAGAGTGTTTGCCAATATTCTGGTAACACTCCTGCACCACTCTGTAGATGGCGGTTTCAGTCTCGCCCGGCAGGCGGGCGCTGTAAGGGGTCAGCCTGAGGCGCACCTTAATGGGATAGAGCTTCCGGAAGCGTTCGCTCAGGTGGCGGATGGCGGCTGGCAGGCCCAATTCCTCCACTGCCGAAGGGTGGAGCGCCGCTATGATGCGCCGCATCTCTGCGATGACCCGCTCCGCCACGCCGCGCGCCTCGGCCAGTTTCGGCGCCAGTTCGGCGGGCGCCTTGCTTTCGAGCATTTCCAGGTGGAGACGCAGGAACAGCATGGATTGGCCTACTTCGTCGTGCAGGTCCCGGCTGATCCTCCGCCGTTCCTCTTCTTCGGCCTGCAAAAGATGGGCCGCGAGCGAGCGCACCTGCTCCTCGCGCGCCGCCAGGTCTTGCATGAGGCGGACCCGCTCCGCGCCGCGCAGGCACCGCTCCGCGAAGGCGTTCAGCAGGTCCAACTCGCGCGGCAGCCAGCGATAAGGCGTGGGAAAGCCGAATTGAATGAGTCCGGCCAGGTGGCCGTCCGAGAAAAACGGAATCGACCAGTAGGATTGAAACACGCCGCGCATGCCCTTGTCCAAAACCAACTCCTCGTCGCGGCTGCCGGCGGCGATGTAGCAAGGCCGCGCCAGCCGCTTCAGCACAGCCGGGGCCACGGGAGGACGATCCGCGAAGGGGATCATCCGGCCGGCCTGCGCGCGGAACGTGCGGGTCAGGATCAGAATAAACCGTTGCAGCAGATCCTCCAGGCCGGTGGCGTCCATCTCCGCCCGCAGCAGGCCATAGAAGGCTTGGGTTTCCGCCTCGCGCACCTGGTAGTACGCGTTGTTGACGGCTAGTAAGGTGCGGAAATGAAGTTGCTGCCGTATGGCTTCGAGCGCCGCCTCCTGCTGTGGGACGCGCTTGGCTAGCAGGCCAACCAGTTCCCGGTCGTATTCGCGGAGCGCCTCCACCACCTCCATCGGCGAGGCGTTCAGCTTGGCCAGGCGCCGGCTGTTGTAGGCGACCTGCTCGTAGAAGTCGGCGGCCGGGCGGCCGGCGGATGCCAGGCGGGCTGCCGCGCCCGAAGTGATCAACGACAGCGCCTTGAGTTGGCGCGCATCCGCGGCCCCCTCGGGTTGGGCCGCTTTCAGGTAGCGCCGCAACGCCGTATCAAGGCGCGGCAGGTGCGGTTCGATCAGCCTTGCGAAGAGCGCCAACTGCGCGGCCTGCGGCTCGCGGAACATGTTGGCGGCGTCCGCGGTTTGAGATTGTGCCAATAGTATTGGTGGCGGGAGAGCCGGATTGTTCTCGCAATCCTGCAGTGCGAAACGCGGTTGTCGATGCGCACTTAATTCCGGCGCGGCGGCCCGTCAGGGAGCGCCGGGCAGCTTGGTCGAGCTGCTGACGCGCGCCAGATGCACGAAAGCTTCCGCGGCGCCGCAGCCCGATTCGCGGCCGCGCCAGTTCTCCATCGCCTCGTGGTAATCGCGGTAGATGCGCTCGCCGTCCTGGCTCTTGTGCGCGAACAGCGCGGCTTTCTTCTTGTCCCGCACCGCGCTCACGTCCACGTAATCGGTGGGGTGAAAGCCCATGGTCTGCGCGCCGAGATCGACTTCGTAATAGTACAGTTCGAATCGCCCGCGCGCCGCCAACCACGCTCGAAAAGCCAGCGTGCTGGCCGCCTGGTGGTCCAGGTGCGCATCGATCGGCCAGTGCGTGAACACCACGTCGGGATCTTCGGCGAAGATCAGCTTGCCGAGCGATTCCGCGGCGTTGCGGTCCACCACGGTGGCGCCGTCGATCTGGCCGGCGAAGACTGGTTTCGCCCCCAGGATCCGGCAGGCGGCCGCGCACTCGGCCGACCGGATGGCGGCGGCTTCGTCGTGCGATTTGCGTGGTATGCCCGCCTCTCCACGCGTCAGATAAACGATCGCGACGCTGGCCCCCAGCGCGGTATAGCGCGCCAAAGTGCCGCCACAGCCGGATTCGGGATCGTCCGGATGGCCGCCCACACAAACGATCTTCGTCGTGTGGCCGGAAGAGGTTTGGCCCGCGGCAAGGGCGGGCAAAGAGAGGAACTGGCGGCGCGAGGGTTTCATCGAGAATGCTCCCAGGGCTAAGATTATACAGTTTTGGGACGTGTCGCGGCCTCCGCTGGCGCCCCACCACCCGCGTACTGGCTGTACTGAGCGCGGGCGAAAGGTGCGCTGGTACCGCTGCGATTGCTCTTGACACGGCGAACCGAAGACCGCACAATCTACAAATACCCTGAAATAGGTTCCGAGCGACGGGAGTGAATGCGTGAAGCGCAATATATTGTTTGCCGTCTTTCTTGGCCTGGCGGCGATGCCCGCAGCCAAATCCGAAATTGTAGTCGGCGTCCTCTCATTCGACGTTTTCATCCCGGCTGGCAACAACAGCCCCGGTATTTCCGCCTTCGACATCTTCAATTTCACCGGCCCGGCATATGGCCCGGCGGCCGGCTCTCCATACGTGGCGGATAGCCTCACCCTGGACAACGTCGTGTTGACCGCGTTCCTCTCGGGCGGCTCATGGCAGACTTTCGACCTGGGAAACATCGGCCCGGGTGAGTTGCTCGACGCCGGTGGCAACCCGGTGGTTCAGTTTCCCGGCTCCTGGCAGTTCACTTCGGCCACCCTGACGGCAACATTGAGCGAGACTACCGTCACGTTGTCCGACGGGTCCACCTTCACCGCCTCGCCGTCGATTTCGGTGGATCTGACGCCCTCTTCGGGCGGCCTGCTCGCCGCGGGTCTGGACTTCGCGCCGATCTACGCGGAAGCTGCCACCGGGGCGGTGCCCGAGCCCGGCACGCTGCTTTCTCTACCGCTGGGGTTACTGGCCATGGCGCTACTCAGGCGGCGATGGAACATCTGAAGCTGCTCCCGATTGCGCTGGCCCTGCACTCCGGGCTGGCCATGCTATGCGCGCAGAGCACGGTAACGTTAGCTCCAGTGGCCTCGCCCAGCGCCGCCCAGCCCAGTGTGACAACCGTCACGCTGATCGGCTCCGGCTTCCCAGGTGGAACGATTCTGCCGCAGGATCTTCTGGTGACGCTTGCTGTGGCGGCTCAACCGGGCGCGCCATCCGGCCCGGCGCCAGCCGTTTTTGCCGCTTCCGCGGTGCAGTCGCTGTTCGGCAGCTCCGAGCGGGTGACGTTCACTATCCCGGCAGGCACATTTATCGTTTCGAGCCCCACGCCGTGCCAGGTCTCGATTGCCGGTCAGACTACGGCCCAGGCAGCGTTCACTAGCGGCAACACAGCGTCTTTAACCGTCAACCCGCTGCCAACCGTCTCCGTAGCGCCAAACACGGGGAACGCAGGTCAATCCCAGCAAGTGACCATAACCGGACTGTATACGAACTTTCTACAGGGATCCACGGTGGCCTCGTTTGGCCCCTACGTCTCGGTGGGAGGCGCAGCATACGGGCAACCTGGGCCGGTGGCGGTCGCCAGCGCGACCACGGCCACGGCGCAATTGGCCATCAGCCCTTCGGCGGCTCCCGGCCCGCAACTGGTACAGATCGCAACAGGATCTCAGACCACGGCGAGCGAGAGTTTTACTATCAATGCGGCGCTGGCGATCACTACGAACTCACCCTTGCCGACCGGTACTGTAGGCGTCAACTACTCGGCGACCCTGATGGCGTCTGGCGGCAGCGGGACGTACACGTGGTCGGTGAGCTCGGGATCCCTGCCCGGCGGTCTGACGTTGGCTTCGGCCACCGGCGCGATTACCGGCCAGCCCACCACCGCCGCTACTGCGAACTTCACGATTCAAGTGACCGACAGCACTCACGCGACGGCCAGCAATGCGTTCACGATGACCATCGACCCGGCGCTGGCGATTACTACGAACTCGCCCTTGCCGACTGGCACGGTAGGCGTCAACTACGCGGCGACGTTGATGGCGTCGGGCGGCAGCGGGACTTACGCGTGGGCGGTGAGTGCGGGATCCCTGCCCACGGGCCTCTCGTTGGCTGCGGCCACCGGCGTAATCAGCGGCCAGCCCACTACGGAGGGCGCGCCAAACTTCACTATCGAGGTGACCGACAGCACTCACGCGACGGCCAGCAAGGCGTTCACCATGACCATCGACCCGGCGCTGGCGATTACTACGAACTCACCCTTGCCGACTGGCACGGTGGGTGTGAACTACTCGGTAACCCTGGCGGCATCGGGCGGCAGCGGGATCTACACGTGGGCG
>Ga0335078_10011622_pt1 | contig 13063 bp, 5 predicted proteins | sample Lox_Sample_32_FD_206711 | JGI IMG/M metagenome (GOLD analysis project Ga0335078, IMG submission 206711) | Soil microbial communities from Loxahatchee National Wildlife Refuge, Florida, United States - Lox_Sample_3.2 | ecosystem: Environmental > Terrestrial > Soil > Wetlands | place: USA: Florida... | reverse complement strand
TGAACGCAACGCGCCCGGCCGCCGAGGCGTTTCCCGGGCCACGCGCACATACATATAATCTGAACACCAGATCCAGTAACAGAACGTGTTCGATCGCCCGTTCCAGATCATCGAAGGCTTCGACCGGCCCCCATCATTAACGAACTTGGATGCAGCCGGGCCACCTCCTGGTCCCACGCGCAGATCCCCGCACTGCACCATGGACAGTGGCACCGCCTAGCTAGGCGCGGACACCAGTTGCCCTGATATGGTGAGGCGGAACGGTCATTCGTCTGCCTGAGCAGACCGGCTGAGATGTTTTCCCAGGTGGAACTAGATGTGTGGTCAGGGACAGGATCGAACTGTCGACCTTCCGCTTTTCAGGCGGACGCTCATACCGACTGAGCTACCTGACCTTGGCGATTCAGCTCAAGGGCTCCAACCGCTGCGGTCCTGACGGGATTTGAACCCGCGACCTCCACCTTGACAGGGTGGCGAGCACTCCGACTGCTCTACAGGACCATCTTCGCGGGGCTTCCGCCCTCGCTCGCAAGAGCATATCACCCACGCGGCGGTGCTTGCCGCGTCTAGCCACGGTCCTGGAGTGACGAAGGTGACCCTGGCCGTCATGACCTCAGTGGGCGGCCGGGCCTGGCGGGCGTAGCGGAGGATCCAACGCCACATGACGATCTTGCCCGGCGCGGGGGCGTGCCGAGTGGCCGCCTCATCCGCCGCCACAGCCCCGCCAGCCCCGGCGCGGAATTACCGGGGGTACTTAAGGCCCAGATCCGGGTGCAAAGTACCCCCAATGATTTTCGGCCGTGCCGGCCGTGCCGGCCGCGACGGCCAAGGCACTGGAACTGGCGCACGGGGAGGCCGTGCTGCCCCAGCCCGGATGCGCTGGCTCGGAGCGCGCCCGCCCCTCCACGAGCCACGCTAGAAGGACCGCGATGCGCGCGAGAACTTCTTATTTCGAAATGTTTCCATGCCTTGAGCGAACTCCGCACACAGATCGTCGGGCCTGGCCAGCCCTGGTCGGGGTCGACCAGCGACCAGGGCTGGCCAGCCCTCCACGCGGCGCCTGTACTCATCGGGCCCCTTTTGTGGCCTTGAGGTTGAACACAACGAAGTGTATATTCCCAGATATACAAACCTTGGAGTCGATGATGGCAGTGGACACGCCGCAGCCGGTGCACCGCCTGCCCCGGGTGCAGCGGCGGGAGCAGATACTCAGCGCCGCCACCGAGGCCTTTGCCCGCAACGGCTTCGCGGCGACGAGCCTGGATGACATCGCCGCGGAGGCCGGCATCACCCGGGTGCTGCTCTACCGGCACTTCGACTCGAAGACCGACCTGTACCAGGCGGTGCTTGACCGCATGTGCGCCCGCCTCGATGCGCACGTGCCCGAGCCCGTCGGCGGGTTCACCGACGCCAGCATCGACGGCCTCCTCGAGGCGGCGGCGGAGTCTCCCGCCGGGTTCCGGCTGTTGTTCAAGCACGCCATGCGCGAGCCGGGATTCAAGGACTGCATCGAGAAGTTCCGCGCAGGCACCACCGCCGCCGCCTTCCGGCAGATCTCGGCGCTTGTGCCCGATGAGGGGCTCGCACGGTGGGCGGCGCAGCTGGCGCCGACGGTGGCCATCGAGTCGGTCATCGCCTGGCTCGACGCGGGCCAGCCCGACCCTGCCCGGGCCGCGGCCCGGGTGCGCCAGGCCGTCATGGGCGTCATCGGCGCCGCGGCCGCCGTGGACGGGGACTGCTCATTTCCTAACCCCGCGAACACGGAGGGACCAGCATCATGACGAGCACCGCCAATGCCGGGACGCGCGAGAGCGCGACGGCGCGACAGAAACGGGTCTGGGACAAATCGGCGCCAAGTTACGACAGGCAGATCTCCTTCTTCGATAAGTCCTGGTTCGCCGGCGGCAGGGAATGGCTCGGCGAGCGCGCCCAGGGCCAGGTACTCGAGGTCGCCATCGGCACCGGCCGTAACCTGTCCCACTACCCGGCCGACGTCAGCATCACCGCCATCGAGCTCAGCACCGCGATGCTTGCCATCGCCAGGCGGCGCGCCACGGACCTCGGCCGTGCGGTGGACTTCCGCGAGGGGGACGCCGAGCACCTGCCGTTCGGCGACGCCTCGTTCGACACCGTGGTCGGCGCGCTGTCGCTGTGCACCATACCCAGCCCCGTCGCGGCACTCGGCGAGATGAGCCGAGTGCTCCGCCCCGGCGGGCGGCTGCTGCTGCTCGACCACATCGGCAGCAGCTTGCCGCCGGTCTACGCCGTCCAGTGGCTACTTGAGCGCTTCACGATCCGCTCGGCCGGCGAGCACTTCACCCGGCGCCAGCTGCCCCTGGTGAAGGCGGCCGGATTCCGGGTGGTGGAGAGCGAACGGCTCAAGGCGGGCTCGGTGGAACGCATCCACGCGGTCAAGCCCGGCTGACCCGGCCCCGCATGGTGACGCGGCGGCTGTCAAGCGGCGGCAGTCACGCCACGGCAGCCATCGCCCGGCGGGTGCCTGGTGAACCGAGCGCCGCGGTAAGCTCACCCGACTCGTCCGCAATCAGCTCCGCACCGTCCCAGACAAGCAACAGCGCGCTCACCGTGTGCTGTACGGGCGAGTGCGCCAGGTCATAGTGGGCGGCGGCACGGATGGAACCCGCGGTGGCCCACAGGTCGTAACCGGTCATGAAGAGATCGAGGTCGAACTGAGCGGCCAGCCCCATCAGCTCGCCGCGGCCCGTGTCATCGACGCCGGCGAACGCCTCGTCGAGTGCGAGCAGCCGCGGTGCGTGCGGCTGCGCGGAATTGAGCATCGCATGCGCGGCGGCGAACAGCGGCAGGTGCAGCGACACCGACTGCTCGCCGCCGGATAGCCGGCCGTGCCTGGCGCGGGTCAGCGTCTCCTCGCCGCCCTCCGGGCTCACCAGCTGGAACACGAACTGGCGCCACCGCCGGTAGTCGAGCACCTGGGCGAGCAGTTCCCGGTACGGCAGCTCACGGTGCCGCGCCCGTGCCGTCTTGATCTGCGCCGCGAAGTGCGAGCGCATCCGGATCAGCGCGTCCGGGCTGAGCCTTGAGGCGTCCGACTCGAGCAGCCCGCACACGCCCCGCTGCTCCTCGTCCAGGTGGTCGGCGAGCTGCCACCGGACGCCGACCGTCTTGCCCGAGGACATCTTCCTCGACCGCATCTCGCGGTTCATCGCGCGGATCAGGTCGCGCGCGTCCACCGTGCGGTCGTGTATCTGCTGTGCCAGCCGGGTCAGCAGCGCGTCCTCGAGGATCCGCTGCTCGGAATCGGACAACAGCAGCTGCTGATCGCGCCGCGCCGCGGCGATCCTGGACGCGAACGCGCCGGCCGGCAGCGGCCCCTGCTCGTCGGCGATCCGCACCACGATGATCCCGTCGGCACCGTCCCACTCGGGATGGTAGTCCTGCCCCGCGGCGGCGAGCTGGGACTGCAGGTCCTCGAGCGCCCGGGTGAGCCGGGTGGTGGACATCTTGAGCGACGTCTCCGTCGGGCTGAGGTCCTTGGTCACGGCAAGGATCGCATCGTAAATATCCAGAACGGAGCGTGGTGTCTCCAGCCCCTCCCACTCCGCCTCACGGGCGGGCCAGGCCAGCCCGGGCGGGCAGCTCAGCACGTCAAGCAGCTCCCTGGCGGCGAACGGCGCGAGACCGCGCGCGGTCGCCCGCTCCTCCGCCGCGGCCGTCGCCAGCGCCTCCTGCCCCTTGACCACGCGCGCGGCGGCCTGCGCGGCGGTCCTGATCGCTTCGATCTCGGCGGAGCGGGCCCGCTGCTCTTCGCCCTGCGCCGCGGTCAGCCCGGCTTCCGCCTCCTCGACCTGGGCGAGAACCTGCCGCGCCTGCTGCCCGACCGAGTCCTTGAGCGCCCGCAGCTTGGCGTCTTCCGCCGCGTGCCGCAGGCGGGCCGCGCGCTCGGCGCCTGCCGCGCCAGACTCCTCGCCGGCCGCGTGGCGCAGCCGGGTTTCCGCCTCCGCGGCGGCACCCGCCTGCCTGTGCTCCTCCCGGTGCCTGGCGGCCAGGTCGGCGACGGCCGACTCGAACCGCCGCACCGCCCCTTCCACCCGGTCCACGTTGCCCGGGTCCAGGGCATGCTCGATGGCAGCGCGCCGCAGCGCGCGCTCGGTCACCGTCCGGGCGGCCACCGACTCATCGAAGCTCGCCTGCGCCTGCTCGGCGCTGCCCCGCGCCGCGCGCAGCTGCCCGGCCGCGCGGGCGTGCTCGCGCTGCGCGGACGCGATCGCCCGCGTCGACGGCAGCTCCGCCGCGGCCTGGGCGAACGCGGCCAGCGTGTCGGCCAGCCCGGCGGCGCGGCGGTCCAGCCTGGCGAGCCTCGCGTCGAGCTCGGCGATCCGCGTCTCGCACTCGGCGATCCGCGCGGCCCTGCGGCGTGCCCGGGCGGTGGCGCCGATGTACTCGGCGTGCTCCTTGCGGTGCCGTCCCGCTGTGACGCCGTGCGAGTAGCTGCCGTCGGCGCCGATCACGGCGGCCGCGGAGAACATCTCGCGGTCAAGCGCGACCGAGCCGAGCACGGCGGTAACCCGGTCGGCAGGCACCGGGATGTCGTCCTCGGGCACGAGCACGTCGGCGAGGCTGGCGCCGGGCACCCGGGTTCCTGGGACGAGGAAGCCGTCGTCGGCGGTCACCGCGTCCGATGCCGGGGCGATCCACCCGTCAAGCATCCCTGTCGCCTGGAGCGCTGCCTCAATCGCCGCGGCCCGGTCGTCGGGCACATGGCCGCCGAAGCGGACAAGCCGCCACAGCGGCGCGCCGTCGCGGTGCGCGCGGTCGGCGGCGCGCCCCGGGTTGGGCGGCGGCGCGTCGTCGCGCTCGGCGGCGATCTTGTCCCTGTCCGCCACGACCCGGTCCCGTTCTGCCGCGTCGGCCGCCCGCTCCGCGCGGACCGCGGCCTGCTCGTCGCGTACCTGTTGCTCGGCGGCGGTGGTCGCCTCGCCGTAGACGGCGGCGAGTGCCGGGGCGTCCGGCTCGCCGAACCGCTCGATGGCGTCACCGAGCGCCGACTCCAGCAGGTGCCACTGCTGCTGCGGTAGCACCCCGGCGTGCCTGGCCGCCCACGCCGCGAGCCCGCGCCGCGCGTCGTCGATCGCCTGCCGCACGGCGGCGGCCGCCGCCTGCTCGGCCTGCCCGGCGGCCGCGAGCGCCTCCTCGGCCCGGTCGAGTGCGAGCCTGGCCAGGTTCCTTGCCTGCTCGGCCTTGTGATGTTCGCCGAGCGCGGCGCGCACGGCGCGGACCGCCTCGAGCCGGACCGCCGCACGCGCGGCGGCCCGTTCGGCGAGCCCGTCAGGCCCGGCGTCGGCGGGCTGCCAGCCGATGCCCGCCTGGACGGCGTGCCCGGCCAGGTCGGCCGCGGTACGTGACGTCGTGGCCCGCATCTCGGCGAGCACGGCCTGCGCCCGGTCGAGGTCGTCGCGGTTGCGGGCGGTCGCGGCCTGGCGGCGGGTCAGTTCGGCGGACGCCTCTGTCGCGGTCTGCAGGCAGGTGCGGACCAGCCGGTCCAGGTCTTCAAGTTGCTCCACCGCGTGATAGGCGCCGCTGGCGCGTAGCTGCTCAAGCCGGGCGCGGAGCTGTGCGACGGCGGTCTCCGCCGCCTCGCGGCGGCCGCTCGCGGCCGCCTGCCCCTCTTCCGCGGCCTGCTGCGCTAGCTCGTCGGCGGCGACGGCGTGCCGCGCCGCGGCGGTCGCGGCGCGGCGGCGGGTGACAGCGTCGGCGGCCCACCGCGCGTGGGTGCGCAGGTAGGTCGTGTAACTGGCCAGGAACGTCTGGGTCGCCTCGTCGGCCGCGGCGAGCCCCTCCAGGGTGAGGGCAACCGCCTCCATGTCGTCGAACGACCGTGCTGCCTCGGCGATCAGCTCATCGTCCACCGGGCGCAGCCCGTCGGTGAGCGTGTCAGAAAGCTTCACCGGGTCGAGGTTCTTCGCCAGCTGCGGCCGCCGCAGCGTGAGGATCAGCGTGAGCAGCTGTTCGTACCGCTCCGTGCCGAGACCGAACAGCCGCCGGTCGATCGCCGCGCGGTACTCGGTGGGCGACGCGTGCAGCGCGGCCTCGCCGATCTCCTCGGCGAGCTGCTTGCGTGTCATCGGCCGGTCGTCCTCGGTGATCAGCGAGAAATCCTCGCCGACCCGCCCGTCGGCCACGAAATGCCAGCGAACAGGCGTGTCGCGGTGCCGCTGCGCGTGCAGGCCTACTCCGACGGTGACCGCCTCGTCGGCGTCGGCGTCGCGGAACTCCAGCCATGCGTAGCCGACCGCGTTCTCGCCGCCGCGGTAGAGCAGGTTGGACTTCATCGTCCGGTCCTCGGCCGCGAACGGGTTGAGCCGCTTGGGGTCGATCCGGCCGTCGAGCACGAACGGGAAGAGCACCTCAAGGGCCTTGGTCTTGCCTGACCCGTTCGGGCCGCGCAGCACGAGCCAGCCGCCGGCGAAGCAGAACTCCTCGTCGCGGTAGTCCCACATGTTGATGATCCCGGCGCGGGCGGGCACGAATCGGCTCACGATTTCGCTGTCTCCTTGAGCTGAGCGGTGACGCTGCGGTAGCGGGCGAGCAGCGGCAGCACGAGCACGCCGCCGTCCACCTGGGCGACAAGCCCGACCGAGGCGAGCAGGCTGAGCGCATCGGCAAGCAGGCCATCGGTGTCGGCGACCTGTTTTTCCGCCATCCCGGCGCCGAACTCCTCCACGAGCTTGCGCAGCTCGGCGCGGAGCCACATCGCGCTGAGGAAGGGATACCTCACCTCGGCGGCGACGTCGTCGCCGGCCGTGCCGTCCGCGCTGAGGTCCGCTGTGCCGCCCGGCCAGGAACCGCCCGGCCAGGAACCGGCCCGCCTGCCGTCGTCCGGCAGCTCGGCGAGGCCGAGGGCGGCGGGGGACGGCGCGAGCAGGCCGGCCACCTGGCCGCGCTCTGGCAGCGCGGAGTCGATCCGCCTGGCCGCGTCGGCGAGCCGCTCGGCAGCCGTCGCGGCCGACAGGTGCTCCACACGGGCGCGGTTACGCTGCAGGTAGCCGGCGATCCGCGCGCACAGCAGCAGCGCGGCCTGTGCGACCGTGCCGGTCCCTGGGAACGTGACGTCGCTGAGCCGCTGGCCGACGTTAAGCAGCGCGATCCCCTCGGCGCGGCGCTCAAGCGGCAGCCCGGTGAGCCGCTCCAGGTCCTCGGCGAGAGCCGGGGACCTGAGCTGGCCGCGGAGCCCGGGATCGACGTCCGCGTAGTAGACGACCGGGTTCTCAAGCACAAGCCGCCGTGCGCGCCGCGCGGCCGCGCGGCGCTGTGCGTTGACGCCCTGGGCGGGGATGCCGCGGTCCGTTCCGCTCAGCAGCTCGGTCACCGAGCTCAGGTGCTGCAGCACCCGGCTCGGCGCGTAGACGGCGGCGACGACCTCGCGGACGATGTCATACAGCGCCTCCGCGCGCTCGGGGTCGTTGACCCATTCGGCCGCGGACCCGTCGGCCATGCGCAGCGCGCCGCGCGCCTCCAGCCAGGCCACCGCGTCGACGAAGGCGTCACGGTCCGCCTTGCGGCCGGTGTCCATGCCGAGGCCGTCGATCCGGCCGGCCTCGGCGGCCACCGCGTCGGCGAGCTCGCTGAGCGCGATCTGGCTGCCTGAGCGGCCGAGCGCGGAAAGCGCGAGCACGAGGTAGGCGTAGCGGCGCCGGTCGAACGGGCGCCGTGCCCTGGTCAGGGCGGGCCGGGTGGCGTCAAGCGTGTCCCGCGCCCGGCGCAGCCGTATCGTGTCGCCCGAGCTGACCAGGGTATAGCCGAGTACCTCCGCGAGGTCCTCGCGCAGCCGGCCGGCCCACTTGCGTACAAGCGGCAGTGACGTCCTGTCCGGGTAGCCGGCCGTGATCAGCGGATGCCGCAGTACCAGCCGGGCGGCCTGCTGGTACTCGTCGAGTTCCAGCGGACCGATTCCCTCGGCGACCCTCACCCGGTCACCTCGAGTGCGATGCCGTCCAGGTGCAGCCGCCCGCGCACGGTCAGCACCGTCGTGCGCCCGGCGGCCGGGCGCAGGGTCAGCCTGACCCCGTCCGCGGACCCGGTCGCCACCGGGCCGGCTTTCCCGCTGACCGTGCGGCTGACGGGGACGCGGGCGGCCAGTGCCACGTCAAGCAGGCTGAGCAGCGCCTGGGTCTCCGGCTCGTCGAGCACCCGGTCGTACACGCCGTCGCTCGCCAGCTGCGCGGCGGCCGCGCGGCGCTGCGCCGTCGCCTTGAGCTGAACGGCGCGCAGCCGCTGCCGCTCCTCCTCGTTACGCTGGATCTTCCCCGGTCCGTGCAGCGACTGCGCCTTGCCGGCGCGCACCAGGGTCCGCGACAGCGTGACCGGCTCTGCCTCCCACCACGACAGCCGGCCAGGGATCAGCTCCGGGTCGTCGTGGCTCACCGAGACGTGCCGCGGCGAGCCGAGGCAGAACACCGCCTCGAACAGGGCGTGCGCGTCCGCGTCGGATCCGGCGCCGGCGAACCACTGCGCCAGGTGGCGGAGCTGGCTCTCCCGGCTGACACCGCCGCGCCGTGACTCGGTGACGCGGCGCAGCAGCGCGGTGACGTTCGCGATCCCGGTGATCGCGGCGTCCTGTAGTCGCTCGGCCTCGCTGCGGGCGCCCGCGCCGAACCACTGCACGAGCCCGTCCCAGCGGTGCCGCCAGTCCGCGACCCGCTCGGCGGGGGCGCGGAAGAGCCGCTCGTCGGCCTGCGCGGCGAGCGCGGCGATCCGGTCGGCGCCCACCGCGTCGACCGCGGCAACGGCGCCGGCCAGCAGCGGCGCGAACCTGGACAGCTCGGAATGGAACTCGCGCATGTGGGTGAGCAGCGCGTCCTTGTGCGCGATGAAGACCTCGGGCCGCGTGTCGTTGGTCCGCGCCAGGTCGCCGAGCATGAGGTAGAACCGGGCGGCGCGCTGCGCCATGTCACCGAGCACCCCGTCAAGCCTGGACAGCTTCCTGTACACCTCGGCGGCGTCACCGGTCCGCGCGGCGTCGGCCAGCGTGACGAGGTCGGCCAGGATGTCGGGGAAGACAAGCCGGGACAGCTGTGCGTCCTCCAGGCTGGCGCCGAGTACCTCCTCCACCGCGCGGTAGGCGCGGTAGCCCGCCTGGGTGAACTGGTAGACGTAGTGCCGGTTCCGGTACTCGGCCAGGTTGGCGGCACGGGTGCCGTCGTAGGAGCGGTCGAGCACCTGCCACTCGGCCAGCGCGTCAAGCAGCGCCTGCACGTCGCCGGCCATGCCCGCCTCGGCATTCTCCGCGGCGAGCTCATCGAGCGCCGCCTGCGCGTCCGACGCGTGCATGAGCACGTGGTAGTTAGCCCGCGCCCGGTCGAAGGCGCGCAGCAGCCACAGGTACTCGTGCCGTTTCTCCGCGGCCGCGAAGTGGAACAGGCGCAGCCGGTCGTCCTGGGTGAACGCGTCAATGCCGAACGCACTGGTTTGCTCGGTACTGCCTAGCCCGGTACTGGCGGCCTCGGGGGTGGCCAGGGTCATGCTTCAAATTATCCTGCCGCTCCGCGAGCACGCGGGTACTTCGACGACGCTTGGCGTGTCGCGTTGCCTGACGTGCCGCGGTACTCACGCCGGCGCGTCCACGGCACGCAGGCCGTGGAGCGCGTCGAGTACCGCAAGCGCCGCGCCGCGGCTGAGCTCATCGTGGTGACGCTCGTTGCCCTGCGTGCGCAGGCAGCCGTAGCAGGAGGTCTCGAGGCCGCAGTCGCAGGCGCCGATACGGCGCCGCGCCGCAGGCACCGCGGCGTCCAGGCCGCGGGCGACGCGGAGCACGCTGCCCGCACCACCGGGCACCGTGTCGAACAGCACCAGCCCGCTGCTACCGTCCGCGCCCGCGTGCACCACGCCGTCGATGTCGCCGCGGCTGATCTCCAGGCCCTCGGCCGCGCCCTCGAGCAGCGCGTACAGGAGCGTGCGCCACTGCGCGCGGTCGCCGAGTCCCGGTGCGTCCACCCGCAGCCGCAAGATGTCCGTCTCGTAGCTGTGCGCCAGCGAGCGCCAGCGCAGCGGGCCGGTGCACGGCTTACCGCGCAGCGGGCTGACGTGCGACGCGGGCGCGCGGCCGTGGTTCGGTCCGCCCCAGCCGCACCAGTCGCAGATGAGGAAGCCGCTGCCGCCCGGGCCTTCGGCCAGGGACACCAGCCGGCCGCGCGCACCCGAGTGGCACCAGGCCACGGCACCGCCGGGTGCCTGCCAGCGCGTCTCGGCGAGTTCTTCGCCAAGCGACACCACGTGCACCGCCCCGTTCCACGAGCGCTGCGGCGGTGCGCTGCCCGGCTTTCCCGTGCGCGGGTCGGCGACGAAGCCGAACTCCGGCACGCAGTACTCGCGGACCGGGCCGTCGGCGGGCCGCCCGCACGCGGTGCAGGCCGGGTCGAGGTCCTCCCCGCCTTCCCTGTAGTGCTGGCAGCCACGGCACACCGTGTACGACCGGGTGATCAGCTCCCGGCCAGGCAACCGGTAGAGGCCGGCGCTCCGCCACAGCACGCCGCCGGCCACCACCTCGGCACCCGGGGCGTACTCGTGGATCGCCACCGACAGGTCCCTGGTCAGTTCGAGCCTCGCACCGACCTGGCTGTCGCAGTGCGCCGTGCGGAGTTCCACGGTGTCCACGGGGAACCCGTACTTGGGCAGGATGTTCCTGTTGGCGAGGAACCCGATCAGCGGACGCCTGGTGATCGTGTTGACGCTTCGCTCGAACCGGGCCGCCAGGTCGCTGCGGCGCTGCTCGAAGGCCTCCTTGCGGCGGTCTTCGAAGGTTGCCACGTCGTAGGCGAGTTCCGCCCTGACCTGCTCGAGCAGTGCGGCAAGCTCATCGACCCAGGTGCCGTCCTTGATGCCAAGGCGCTGCCAGGCAGCCGCGGGCAGTATGGCCCGCAGCGCATCCTGCACCTCGGCGGGCACGGGGGTAAGAAACGCCTTGACTCGCTGGCAGGGGGCCTGCGTCCCGGCCCGCGCCCCGCTCCTGGCGCCGGCCGGGCCGGCCGACCCAGCCGGGCCAGCCTGGCCTGCCGCGCCGGCCAGGAAGAAGTCGCCTGCAGTCTTCCATTCTTCCCCGTTGCTCTCCTTCGCGTCACGGAAGAAGGCGGCGAGCGCGACGGAGTGCGCGTGCCTGCGGTCGATCCGCGGGTTGCCGAGCGGCACGTAGGGCGCGCGCACCTGCCCGGTGAGCATCGATTCCGGTTCGGCGTACCTGGACAGGTCGTGGGAGCGGCGCTGCGCGTAGCTGAGCACGAGCGCGGCCGTGTCGCTGCGGCGCCCGGCCCGGCCCGCCCGCTGGATGTAGCTTGCCGTGGTCGGCGGCATGTTGCGCAGCAGCACGGCGTTCAGCGCGCCGACGTCCACGCCGAGCTCAAACGTGGTTGAGCAGGAAAGCACGTTGACCTCGCCGGCCAGGAAACGCTGCTGGATGTCTGACGCCTGCAGGCCGGTCCACTGCGCGGTGTGCTCGCGGGCCGTCAGCGACACCGGGGCGGTGCGCCGGTACAGCACCCGGTAGTGCTCGTCGTCGCCGGAGTCCCCCCTGGCCCGGGCTAGCCGGCCGGAACAGCCGAGCGTCGGGCAGACGCCGCGCAGCGCGGCGGCGGCGCGGCGGCGGCAGGTGCCGCACTGGAACGACTCGCCGCCCGCGCCATCCGCGCCGCCCGCGCCGTCCTCACCGCCCGCGCCGCCGGGCGCCAGGGTCAGCCAGCCGTGGTCGACCTGGTACGCCTGGCCGATCCGTGGCAGCGCGGCCGAGCGCAGCCACCCGTCGCGGTTCGCGGTCAGCGCCCGCCAGCAGCCGGCCAGCACGTCACGCGGCTCGGCAGGCGGCCCGTCAAGCGCCGCAAGCACCCTGCGCAGGTAGTCAAGGCGCTTGTTGACGCCGCGGGTTGGCAGCCAGCTCAGCACCTTCAGCCTGGCCTCCGCGCCGTCGCCGCGCACGAAGATGGGGCCGCGCCGCGGGTCGAACATCTCGTCAGCGGGATCGACCTCTTCCGGCATGGTGAGCGACCCCTGCAGCCGCAGCGACCGGATCAGCTCCGCGAGCAGCAGCCAGCACTCCGCCCCGGTGAGCCCCAGGTCGAGTAGCGGGCCTGGCGGGCGCCAGGACGGCTCGGTGTCCAGGCCGACGCGGAGCAGCCCAAGGCCCTCAAGCGACTGGCGCTCGTCAATGGCCACAAGCTCGCGCATCACCCAGCGGGCGGTTTCCCTGCGCCTGCCCTGGCGGGACTCGCGCCTGGAGAACGTGCCTGCCTCGCCGGCCACGGCGGCGGTCGCCTCGATCAGGTCGTCCACCGAGCAGGTCGCGTCCCGCGCGGTTGCCCGGACAAGCCCGTCGAGTATCAGCCGCCGCTGCTGCACCAGAGCGTGGCTGGATTCCAGGTACGGTGCGAAGAACGCCGCGGCCTGCCGGCTGTCGCTGAACGCCAGCAGTTTGCGGCCGCCGCCCGGACGGTGCGCCTGCTCAGGCTCCGCGGGCAGTGCCTGGTAGAGCGCCGTGGCGAGCACGGCCGCCGACGCCTCGTTGCCGCTCTCGAAGACCCGGATCATCCCCGTGCCGCGGGCGCCGCAGGCCAGGCACCCGCGCGGCGCGCCTGGCCTGGCCGGCAACCGCCGTGCAGGCCGCGTGCTCGAGGCACCGCAGCCGCAGGACGCGGTCTGCGGTGGGTGCAGCATCCCGCAGCCGACGCAGAGCGCCACGCCTGGCGCGTCCGCGCCGAACCCGCTCCCTTCCTCAAGCGTCTCGTCGTCCTCGTCCGCGACCTGGCCATCCCCGCCGAGCAGCAGCCAGCTGCGGCGGTCGCCGCGGCCGACGCGCGAGGTGAAGCGCTCGCCGCCGCCGTCCCTTTCGGTGGTGCCTGCCAGGTACACCGCGCCGCACCGCTTGCAGCAACCGAACTCGAAGACCGCTCCCGCGCAGTCCGGGCATATCTCCCGCCGCGCCAGGGCCACGTGCGGCCCGTCCGCGGTCAGGCAGCTGAACGCGCCCTCGGTCGCGCGGGCGAACAGGTGGTAGCGGGCAGAGAGCACCGGCGTTCCCGCCTGGTCGCGCACCCGTGCG
>Ga0335078_10011621_pt1 | contig 13064 bp, 11 predicted proteins | sample Lox_Sample_32_FD_206711 | JGI IMG/M metagenome (GOLD analysis project Ga0335078, IMG submission 206711) | Soil microbial communities from Loxahatchee National Wildlife Refuge, Florida, United States - Lox_Sample_3.2 | ecosystem: Environmental > Terrestrial > Soil > Wetlands | place: USA... | reverse complement strand
AGAAGGTATAACCCAGGCTGGGCGCGCGAAGGCCTGGCCGCGCCGGGCGGTAAAACAGCAGGGCATTGTTGGCCATGAGGTAGCCCAGGTTGTCCGCTTCACCTTCATTCGAGGTCTGGTAGATCGCGGCGGAGACGAGCACCTTGTCGACTTTGAAAACTCGCGCCAGATCCTGCTCGTCGAGCTGATTGCGCGCGCCATTGGCGGTGTATTTCACGCGGTCCAGAATGCGGGGGTGATTGGCGAGTATGTCGAGCACCGGCTGTGAGAGCAAGAGGCAGTTGGGGAAGTCACCGATCTGCTGCTGCACGGTGCGCCGCGCCGCCAGGACCACACTGACCGGGTCCGAATTCACGTAGTCCGACCACTTGGAGGTTCCGGACAGCGTAAGGTTCTGGGTGATGTTGGCGGTGGTAAGTATGTTGTTGAAGAGGTTGATTTCCTGGTTGAGCGCGATGATGTTGGTGAGCTTCTCGGTCTTTTCGATTTCGATCTGCGCGCTCGGGTCCGCCTGTTCGCGCTCGTCATCGGTGATGGAGTCCTCGAGGGCGTGGCCGTCGGCCATGTAGAAACCACGCGCGTCCAGATCGACTTCGATCTGCTGCGCCCGCTGGCCGGCCGCATACGCATCCTTATACGCGCGGAAGTGCTGCTTGGAAAACTTGAAGAAGACGTCGTTCTTCTTCATGACGGGCACGACCGGCAGCACTTCCTCCGCAACAAAAGCCTGGTTGCGATAGGCAATACTGATCTGGGTTAGCGCCTCGTCAACATGAATCTGGTTAAGCGATGGCATTGGTTATTTTCTCCCTTGAAATATCGGGTGGTCGGGTGATCGGGTGAACGGGTGAACAAACCCAGTACCACAATTCCCGCGCCGATTCCTTCACTCGGGGTTGTCCAGGGCACCACCGCGAGCGCACGATCCGGGCGAACGCCCTGGCGGACGCCCGTAGAAAGGGAATAGGGAGTAGGAAAGAGGGAACAGAGCCTGTTCCCAGTAACCTGTCCCCTGTTCCCTACATTTTGTAAGTAAAGGGCATTACCAGCACGCGGATCACGTCGCCGGGGTTGACGGCGGCGTCGATGGCGACGCCGACCACGTTAATGTACGTGCCGACGGCTTCGCTGACCGCTTTCACCTGGCCTTGGGCGTTGGCGATGTTCACATAAGCGCCGCGCGAGACGGCCCCGGACGCCACCACCCGCGAGATCCCGAAGATGCGGGTACGGATGTTGCGCCCCAGTCCGCTGCTTGGAACGGTATTGGCGGGCCAGGCAGCGCCGCTGGTTAGTGAGTAGACGCCGCCGGAGTAGTCAGCCATGGCGTCCGGCAGGATGGATTCCTGCGCCACGCCCAGAAACAGTCCGTTGGCCCCGCTCGGCACGTTGCACCCGTCGGCGGATACTGTAGAATCCGCCGCCAGGCAGGTGAACTTGCCGATTTGGATGTTGTAATTCAAATGGTAGCTTTGGTCGATCGCAGTAATGTCAGACATCGTTTTCTCCTTGTAGGGGCGACCTTTTAGTCTTCAGTCATCAGTTCTCAGTCCTCAGTAACTGCCTTTTACCGGAAACTGAGAACTGACAACTGAGAACCTTTCCCAGTCGCCCGATTTCTGTAGAGGCGCCCTGTGCGGGCGCCCGCCGGGCGGTCACCAGGGCCGCCCCTACATCTCTCCCTAGTTCATCGAGTGATCGGGTTATTCTTCTTCGTCTTCTGCTGCGGCTGCCTCGACGGCGGTGACAATCTCTTCCGAGTACTGCCGCCAGAGGTCAGGATTGCGCTTGGTGACGTCGGAGAGCGCCACGCTCAGCGAGCACTTATTTTCTTTGGCGAAGGTGTTCACTTCCGCCATCAGCGCCTGTTGCGCGGTGGGCTGTTCGCCGCCGCCCGCGTGGCCGTGGCTGCGCAGGTCAACAACCGGGCGGGCCTGCTCCACCAGCGCGCTAAAGACCGCCGCATCGGAGAGCGCCAGCTTCAGCGCCTGAGCGCGGTTCTTGGGCAGCACCCTGCCCGCTCGCACGGCCGAGTCCACTCTGCGTTCGGCTTCCTGGGCCCGCAGGATGGCTGAGAAGCTTACCCGGCCCGCATCCGCCAGCTTGCCGGCTTCCAGCAGATTAATCCGGCCGTCGTGAATGCTCTCGGAGAGGGCGGCGAATTGATCTAGCGGGGCGTCGATGCCGCGCTTCGCCAGGGCCGCGATATCCACAATGGACAACCCCGGCAGCCCGATTTCAGACGCGAAAACCTCCGCCAGCTTCTTGGCGTCTTCTCCATCGCCGTGCCCGGCTTCCGAACCTTCGGTTCCATCCGCAATGCCGATCAATTCCTCGCCGTCGAAGACTCCAATTCTGCCCTTCAGTTCCGGCTCGAGGCCGTGCTTTTCGATGTGTTCGTCGGTGAGACACTTCAATTTCAGTGTTTTTGCCATTTCCTTCTCCTTTTCTAACGGTGACGAGCCGGATAGCGCAGACCCGCTTTCCAGGTCTGCGGCTCGTTTCGACTGCTCTGTCCTGGTTCCCAACTTCCGCCCTTCGGTTTTCCCGCTCCCCGACTCCTGACTCCTGAGTCCTGACTCCTCGTTGACGGGCGAGGGAAGGTGGAGCTGGCCCAGACTCACAAAAGCCCGGGTGCCGTCGAGCTCACAAAGGTGGATCTCCGGCATCTCTTCCAGAAAGGGCTTATTCACCAGGGCCACGCTGGTGAGAACTGTTCCGGTGGCTTTGCCCGTGACCTTGTCTTTCCCGCCCCAACGGATCGCAGGGGAAATGTAGCGGTACTCCTTCCCCGCGATAAGCTGCCGCGCCCTATCCGTTGGCTCGAACCAGCCCCACAGAATATAGCGGGCAGATGGCGAGGCCGGCAGGTGGCCAGATGGCTTTTCGACCAGCTTTCCATCTGCCGATCCGCCGATCGGCCCACTGCCGTTCCCGAATGTTTCCGGCTCATCCAGCTTCACGATTCGGCCGGCCGACAATACCGGGCCACCGGTTCCAAAGGGCACTTCCGAGGCGTGCTCGTAATCGACGTTGATTTCGCGGGTGGGCTTCTTCCGAAAGTTCTCGCGGATTTCCTTCAGATCGTCGAGCCCGATCGAAAATTGCTTTTCTGCGCCTTTCCATTGACCGGTCACGGCAATGGGAATCCGAAGCAGGCCCGTGCCCGGCGGCTCAGAAAGCATCATCACGAATCGCGGTGCATCGGGGTTGACGATGGTCGATTGACGAAGGTTGATTGGCGGGCGCCCGGTGTCGCTTACCGTTCCCGGGTCCGGCATCAGGAATCTCGCAGCCCCGCCATCCGTCCATGTGCCCATCTGCCCCTCCGCCATCGTTACCATCTGCCCATCTGGCCCCTGTGCGTTTGGTTCGTCCATGCCCTCGGCCCTGTACAGCGCCCGGAGCTTCTTGACTGCGCCGGGCTTTCCCGGCCCTTCGTACCTGATTCCACGATAGCCGCCGTGCAGCACGGCCCAGGCAACGCCCATAAGGTCGGGGTTGAGCGGCCCGTCCGAGGTTTCCCGGACCGGCATATGCCCTCTGCCGTTTTCGTCAACGATCAAGTACTGCTTCAAACTGGCGCGTTCTGCCATGATCCTTCTCCAATTGCGACTGCCGATCGCAGCGCCTTTGCAAAGCACCGGTGTGGAGTCTGAAATCTCAAATTTCAGATCTCAAATCCCCGCTACCGGTAGATCACGCTGATGTTCACGGGCGCGGCTGTCCCGTAGCTCGAGCACGAGAACGTGAACGCCGTCACTTGTCCAAACCCCAGCGCCGCTGTCGAGCTTGCGGTTGAGGTGGTCACGGAGTTTGTTCCGAGCTGCTCAATGATGGTCCAGGCGTTGACGGCGCCGGTCGTTGCGGTGACCGTTACCGGAGATCCCAACGAAAGGAAGTTCGCGCCGTCGTAGCTGGTCTTGGCTTGCACCGTGCAAGTCGTGTAAGTGCCGCTCACTGCGCCGAAGGTCCAAAGCACCTGGGCCTCGCGCGCACCCGTCGTTGGAGTTGCGCTGGTGGTTGCCGCGGCGGTGGTTATGGTAATCGCCGGCGTATCCGTCACCACGCCCACGGGGCGCGGTTGAACGTTCGCGGGCGGCGCCGCCTTCACGAAATACACCGCCGGAAGTACGCAGTAGGCAGCCAATACCAATATCAGCGCCCCCGCGAGCGGCAGTGCGACCCCCGGCCGACGTTGAAAGCCGAATGCCGAATCCTGAAACGTGTGGTTCATTTCATCCATCTCCTTGAATCGTGAATCATCAATCACAAATCACCAATCGTGTGTGCCGCGAACTGGCGCAGTGCGAAGATCTGCGCTTTAGCGTTCAAATCCTGGCAGCCGCGGAGCTTCGCTCTGCGCCGGCCGGGGCCGTTCTAATCCCTGTCCAGCGTAGAGCCTGGCTCGCGGCCGGCCGGGGTCTCCGGCTGAAAGGGCGCAGCGTTTTGCACTGTTTCTTCAATCCGTTCCTGCACCGGCGCATAGCGCGGGCGCGGAGCCTTCGACTTGAGCGGCAGGCCGCACTTCTTGCGGATCCAATTCTCCGTGTCGTCGTCCGGCTGCAGCAGGTCCACGTCGAATCTCCCCACGTCCTTGGCCACCTCCAGCAGCTCGAGCGGATTAACCACCAGGATGTTCGAGGTAACGAGGTGAGGGTAGGGAAGCCGCCGGCCCGGCTGCGGCGTGTAGTTGTAGTTAACGAGGCGCCGGATGCTGGTGTTGGAAATGGTCTCGTCGATTTTGCGCGAAACCGCTTCCAGCGAAAGATAGAAGAAATCGCGCATGGACCCGCCCAGGGCGCGCGAACCGGTTTGGGTGCTCCCCAGGGTCAGGAAGTTGGCCAGCACCGAGCGCATAATCATTTCGCTGTGGTGCTGGATCGAGGCCTGCGGGTCGCGCACCCGCCCGGAGACTCCGGTTAAGGCGAAATCCCATCCATTAGGCAGGGACAGCCCGGTGCTCTCGTGCGCGGCCAGCATCTGCACCCAGGCCTGGGCCGCCTTGCGATCTTCGGCGGAAACGTTGGCGCCCTGCTTGATGGTGGGCACGCCCAGGCCGTTGCGCTCGATCGAAATGGCGTCGATGCGGTAGATCTGGCTCTTCATGTACCAGTGCTGATAGGCCGCGCGCAGCACGGAGCGCCCGTAGAAGTACGCCCCCTCCATGTCGTTTACGAAGTAGGCGAGCTTTTCGGCGGGGACCAGCACGTTAACGAAGTTGTTTCCGCGATATCCATATTGTTCCAGGAAGAGCAGCGACTCGCCGTCCTCGTCGACGTGGTACCGATAGAAGGTGTAAGGCAGGCGCGGCGCGAGTTTTCGCAGCCGGACTTTGTCACCATCGAGGTGCCATAAGTCCTCGTGCGCGGCGCAACCGAAATCCAAACAGAGAAGCGCATTTTCTTTCACCGTTTCGAAGTTTTGAGTTACCCAGCAGCCGGTGCTGGTGGGCGATTCGAGGCCAACAAAAAGGTTGTCCCGAACTTCCTCGGCAATCTGTTTTGCCAAGGCAAAGCCCGGCTCGTTTTCTTTCAGGCCGGGCACGATCTGGTAGTCTGCCGCCCGGATGGGCAGCTTGCAGGCGAGCAATGCAGCCTTCACATCCGCATCCGAGCGCCGCATCTTCTCGTAAACCAGGAAGGCATTGCGTCCTTCCAAAGTGGAGTTGTACTCGCCCAGGTCTTTGATGAAGCCCGCGAAATTGGCGGTGCCGACGGCGCCGCGTAAAGAGGTTTCAGGTGTCAGGTGCCGGGTGTCGGGGGCCGGGATTTGCGAATTGACCGGCGCGACCTGCGGTTCGGGAACAGCTCCGCCGCCAGGCTGCGCGGAGGGGTTCAGTCCTACGTCGTTGCCAATGGGCCCGCCGGGGAACAACGTCACCATCGGATAGCTTGTTTGCGGCGTTACGATCTGGCGAACTGTTTCAAACCAACTCATCGTTTTTTCATTTCCGATTGGCAATCGGTGATTGCAATTGCTCAATCACAAATCACAAATCACGAATCGCAAACTCAAAATTCCGCCGGCAGCTGCCGGTCGAAAAGCCGCGCTGCGGCTAAAACTCGGACGGCAGCGGCGCGGGCATCCACACCGACTCCCGGGGAGTCCCCACGATCGCTCCGTCCCTCAATCTGGAGGCGAGGGGCTGTTCGGCCGCAAGGTCGGCGAGCGCTTTAGCCCAGAATTCATCCGCGTGCCCCTGGTCCGTGCGCTCGGCATCGAAGCGGGTGTTGCCCGAAAGGGTAACGAGCTTTTTGACCGCGCCAAAGGCGCGGGCGATCGGCGGCGCATCGGGGATGAGATCCAGCCGCTGTTCCATGCGCCGCCGGACGCGGTACGCCATGTCTTCTTTCACTGCTGCGGTGAACGTTACGGGCTCGACGCGCGGTCCGAATTCCTGTTGCAAGGACTCCGCCAGCGGCGCGCCCATGCCCGTTGAGTCGATGCAGGCCCGCCGAATCAAGGGCCGGCCGTCCGGCCCGGGCAAGGAGAGCATTTCCCGTGCGAAGGCAAGCTGCTCGGCGAACGGCGTATTCGCGAAGGTGCGAACCATGCGCGTCACGGCAGTCCTGCCGGGTTCCCGCCCCTCGTGGGCGCCCTGGGCGGCCACAAGGGCCGCTCCTACTTCGTCAATCCAAAAGACCGTGCGGTCGTGTCGCCGTCCGATATCGATGCCCAGGTAAAAGTCCGCAGGTAGAGGCGCATGACCATGCAACCCCACAAGCGCATGGTCACTCCCCGTGGTTGGAGGTACGGGACTATGCGCCCCTACCTGCGAGCTTCCCGATTCCCTGACGAGGTGGGGCGCCGAGGCCAGGAACTGAGGAGGGCAGTCCGTGGTGGCCTCGGCGCTTACGCACTGGGCGATGAGTGCGGGCGGGATAAAATTTTCAGCGGTGGAGACGAATTGACAGCAATACTCCTGCTGCCACGAAGTTTCGTTGTCACAACCCGCGTGAAGGAGTTGCACATCAATATTGAGGCCCTGGCGCAGGGCTTCGTAAATGTCCACGCGATGACCGGACCACGCCAGGCGATCGGATGATCGGGTGATCGTGCGATCGGGCAATCCGATGATCGGGCGAGCGGAAGCATCGAGGTTCGAGAGCCGGAATTCGTCACGGTTTTCCGATTTCGACTGTTCTCCCGATCTCCCCATCACCGGATCACCCGATTCCACAAGTCCCGCCGCCTTCGCCAGTTCGTAGAACTTGCCTTGCTGGCCGTTGGGCGTCGAGATGACTTCCAGGCTGTAGCCGCGCGTGATGCTAGGGAAGAGAGCGGTGTAGATCTTGTCGGCGTCAGCATGGAAAGCGAACTCATCCAGGGTGACGTTGCCCGAGTATCCGCGCGCCGTGTCAGGATTGGCAGGAAGGCCGTAGATGACCGAGCCGTTCGCGAAGCGGACTTCCAGCTGCTTCATCATGGTGCCTTCGAAAAAGCTCGATTCGCAGGCCCGCGCCAGAATCCCGCAGGATTTGATATGTTCCTGCACCTTTTCCATCAGCAGCCGCGACTGGCGCTCGCCTTTGGAAAGAAATATCCAGGTGGTCTTTCTCTTCAGGCATTCGAGCAGAGCGCGAATGGAAGCGGCAAAGGAATAACCGATCTGGCGGGCTTTCACGATGATCTTGAGGTGCGAATCATCCTCGACCCAGCGGCGTTGATAAGGCAGCAACTGCAGAACGGGAGTCAAAGAAGTAAGTACGGTGACGCCTTCATGGGCATCTCTGGAAGTGGGGCCGGGATTTCCCGAAGCGGGACTATCGTCACCGAAAGCGGGACTGTCATCCGGAGCGAAGCGAAGGATCTCCGCAGTTCCCTCTGGCCCGACGCTGGACGAACAACTGCGGGGATCCTTCGCTTCGCTCAGGATGACAGGATTCGAGGTTTGCTTCTGCCAGCGCGCAGTCGGGTCCGGTCGGCTGCCGCCTTGGATTGCAGTTACCAGGGCGGCAGCTGCGCTGCCGCACTCCATGGCGTCCGGAAGTTGGCTGCCGCCGGTCAACTTCCGGCTTCCGACTTTCGACTGTCGACTGCCTTCCGGCTTGTTACGCTTTCGCGGCATCGCCACGTCCCCCGTTGAGCATCGGCTGACAAGTCAGCCCGTAAATCTGCTGAATTCTCTGCAGCATCGCAGGTCCCAGCGGTTCGCCGGCCTGCTGTCTCTTGGCATCCTGCTGCAGCGTCCCAATCTCTATCTTGAGCTTCTCCTGCGTCAGCACCAGAGCGCGTAATCTTTCGTCTGAATACTTCAAGGCCTGCCGGGCCTTGTCCCTCTGCACGACGAGGAGTTTGTGCTTCAGATTCAGATTGGCGCGTTCCATACGGGCGTGCTCGGCATCCTTGGGCGTTATCGGCGAAGCATCCTGGTAGAGGTTCAGGTAGCCGGTGAGGAACGCAGCTTTTGCCAGGCGCGCTTCCGCGGATTCGGGGTCGCCCAGCCCGGCCAGCAGGGATTCACCCGTTTCAACCAGGTAGCGCACGCGCTTGGCCTGGAGTTCCGGGCTTCCCTGAAAGTAGCTCTTGACGGCGTTGAAGGTGATACCGGGAATGCCGCGTTCATTCGCCGTCTCGACCACCTCTTCAAAGGTCGAACCCTCGATCAGCAGCTTGTCAACCAGCTGCTGCACATCTTTTTCACGCGTCACAGGGTTCTTCGCAACGATTGCGCCGGCGGGCGCCCCCTCACCGGACCCGGAAGCCGCTTCCCGTCCGTTCTTCTCTTCGGGATTCTGCTGCGCCGAAGGAATCGGAGTTGCTTCGGTCGTCGGCTCGGGCGCCGCCGTCGGGCCGGTCGGCTTCCGGACCCCTGGATTCGCGGTTGCGGTGATTTTGCGGATTCTGTTCATTGCCGGGGCTCCACGTAGATTCCCTCGTCGACGGGAAGGCGGCCATCGAAATAATCGATCCCCTGGGCGGTGATTTTCACCAGCGGAATTTCACGCCGCGAACGGGGCCCGCGCACGTGCTCGACAGCCAACAGCCCTTTTTCGGCAAGGTAGGCGATATGAAAATTCAGGTCTTCCAGGGGTACGGGATAACCAATAATGTCCAGCTCGCCTTGCAAAAGCGGCAAGGTCGCAGGTTGGGGGTAGATGAGTCCCAGGTAATATAGGATCTTTCCCCGAATTAGTTCTTTATGACGAACACTGGCAGCCATGGTTGATTAGCTCCTTGAGTCCTGTTTCGTTTCTGCTGCATCCGGCGCCGGCCCGTCGGAGTGATCACGCAACGATCTGAATGCCGGCGAATGAAATTCCCGTCTTAATTCGGGAGAAGAACTGGTTCGCACCGACAGCCCAGACTTGGTGCGCAAGGCGCACAAGTCATCGCTGGCGCGGCAGCGCAAGCCGTCCATGTCATGGTGCATGGCTTTGAGCGCAATCAGGATTTCCTGGTGCTCGAAGCTCTCCTGCGACTCGTGATGCTCGACGCAGTTCGCCAATCGCGCCAGTGCGTCTGCCTGGCCGCTCTGGGCGCCCAGGAACTTTTCGATGTACTGCCGCACCAGGCCGTAGGCGCCTTCCATCTGTTGCCGCTTCACTTCCATCGACTTTCCGATCCAGTATTCCGCCAGCCGGAAGAATCCCCAGCCGAAAGCGATCAGAACCAGAACGCCGGGGCCCCACCAAAGCGCCATATGTTGAAGGTCGGAAGGGTTCATCGAGCTATCACCCCCACGATGATTCCGCCCGCGAGGATTTCCGCGGCGTGGTACACGCGCGTCCGCCAGGAGCCGCGAACCGCCTTGAGCTCGGCGCGATGCGCCGCTTCGCTGCGGGACAGAATCTGGTCCTTGTCGGCCAGAGCGGCGTTCAGCTTAGAGATCGTGTCCGCCTGTTGTGCCTCGAGGGCTGAATCGAGCTTGGCCCGCTGCTCGCAGTTCGATACCTGCTGCGACATCACCTGGCCTTGCTGGCGGCAGGAGTCAAGCTCCTCGAAAGCGCCTTCGACTTTTCGCACTCCCTGGTCTGAGAGCACCAGGGCCGCGTCGTTGGCGGTCTTCCCTTCGCCTCCCGCCGTGCCCGCGCCCTCGCCCGCCGGGGGGAAAGGGCGGCCCGCGGCGGCCGTGTCATCAGCCGTCGCGGGCCGGGAGGGGGAGTCGAGGGAGCGCGAGGTTAAACTGCGATCCGTATTCTTGCCGGGGGCTGAATGCTCGGGGTTGGCAGCGTCGTTCACGGACCCCTGGCCCCCGGCGCCGGGCGCCTGCAATTGCAGCCGGGCCGCCACCAGTTTCACCACCGCGTCGGTGGTCAGGCCGGCCAGCGCGTTGTTCTGCGTTATCGCCACTTGGCGGAGCGATTCGAGATTCTGACGCAATCCATCGGCCTCGCTCGCGAGTTGCTGCCGCCGGCTCTCGAGCTCCTTCGCCGCCTGGGCGCTCTCATGGGCGTCCTTGATGGCGCTTGAGGCCTGTTGCTCGAGGCGCGAAATCTCGACCGTGCTTTGCTTCTTAATCTGCTGCGCCTCGATGGCCTCGCGTTGGCGGGCCCGGTGCTCGCACGACCAGGCGCCAAACATGATCACCACACCGGCCAGGGCGGCTACGGGCAGGCCCGGCGCGATGCGCAAAAGGCCCTGCAGCAGGCTTAGGCTCGCCTTGGCGGCCTCGGCGGGAAGCGCGCTCAGTGCAGTGGTCGGCGATGTCGGCTTGGTGGTTTCCATTACTTGCTCCCAAACAGACGTTGCAGTGTTTCGTTGGCCTTGCCCAAACCATAGAGCGCTCCGATGAATAACGTCAGGCCCTCCAGGCTGGGAAGGATGTGAGTGTGAAGCACCAGGTAGGTGATCCAGCCGCAGGCAAATGCCAGCGCGACAAACGCCCCCAGGCGGCCGAAACTGGCCTCACCTGATTCGGAAAATAACTGCAGTATAAATTTCGTCATGATTCGTTGATGTAACCTTCCTTCTCCGGCGAATCCCTTCTCGAGCGGAGGGGGCGGGGATGGCTGAACGGGTCCACGAGAAACGTTCGCCACCCCTGCCCCATTCCGGCCAGGAGGGGGAATCACCTTGAACCTGCCGTCGGCCTCAACAGCCGCGGTGGCGGTTGAAAGAAGGCTTCCGGCAGGGAAAAGAGCGGGAGCGAAAAACCCGGCGTGGCGAGGCGCGAAAGCGGGGGAGGGAAGTCGGCTCCCTGCCTCGCTGGCGGCCCGCTCGACCGTGGCTCGTATCTCTTGCTCCATGAACGTAGCCTATCATGTGGAAGTGGGACCATGGGAAAAGGTGGAACAGATGATAAGAATTTTCTTATCTATATACATTTAAAGGATGTATAGTTCGTAACTACTTTCACAATGTGAAACACGAGGCGGAAAGTGGCGCACTTTGACACATATATGCAAAAGTCTGCATGTTTGGAGGCCCTGTTTACCCGCAAATATATCGGCAGAGACCGGCCCCGGCATGAAAAAAAGTTTCCCCGAGGGGCAGGCCGGTCACCCATGATCGATTTCAGCCCTCTCTCTCCGGGGGTACGATGGCGAGAGTAGCGGGCTGGGTAAGGGGTTAGTTCCCACAGAGCCTCGCAACTTCGGAATCCGGGTTCAATCCTCCGCGCCTCTGCGGTGGACTGGCCCCGGCGGTTTGGTGCTTGGCCTTACTGAGGGTTCTGCGTTTAGAATAGTGACAGCGCAAAGGGCGGCGAATGGCCGCCTCTAGAAGGCGAAGGGTGCTCCGATGAGGGCTGTTGTCCAAAGGGTGAAAAAGGCGGAAGTGCGCGTAGACGGCCGCACGGTGGGGTCGGTCGGCGGAGGGATCGTGGTGCTGTTGGGAGTGGGGAAAGACGACACTCTTGAAGACGCGCAAAAGCTGGCCGACAAGATCCTCAACCTGCGGATCTTCAACGATCCGGAAGGTCGCATGAACCTGTCTCTGGTGGAGACGAACGGGCAACTGCTCTGCGTTTCCCAGTTCACGCTCTACGGCGATTGCCGCAAGGGCCGCCGGCCGAGCTACGATCGGGCCGCCCGGCCGGAAACGGCGGGCGGACTCTACGAAGCCTTCGTGGCCGCCGCGCGGGCCGGCGGCGTCGCCGTCGAGACGGGACAGTTCCAGGCCATGATGGAAGTGGAGCTTGTGAACGACGGGCCGGTGACGCTGTTGTTGGATTCGGAGCGGGTTTTCTAGCCGCGCCGACCATGGAGCGCTGACCTTCAGGCCAGCATCTTCGTGCCTTCCCGGCGTGCCGACCTGAAGGTGGGCGCTGCGACGAACTGTGACCAGCGCTACGAGGAAGCGTCAGATTAACTTTGCGATCCGGCCGGAGACTTCTTTGGCGAAGCGGTCGATATAGCCGAGGGCGTACTCCTTCACGTCCACCTTCGCGTCCATCACCGGGGTGAGGTCGACGGCATAGATCAGCGAGGTCGACTTGTCGACCCCATGCGAGGCTAGGAATGTAGCATTGGCCCGCCGGCGGCCCATGACGGCCAGGTCGTAGCGCTTTCCGCCGGCCACCTGGGAATCGAACAGGCCCACCAGCGACATGGCGAGGTTCTCGTGGCCGTCCACGTCGAGGACGGCCTTGTCCTCGTCGTTCAGCCAATCGAGATTGCGCCAGACCTCGCAGCCGTAAAGACGCCGGGGCCGTGAATCGGCGGGCAGTTCGCGCAAGGCCTGAATCACCCGCAGCGCGACGCCCACGTGCGTATCGTGCTTGTCCGCGAGATTGTGGGTGTAGATCACCTGGGGCTTCGCCGCCGCGATGATGCGCTTCAGGTCTGCCACCACGTGGGAGTTTTGGGGATCCTTGACCGCGCCGCTCGAGTAGTCCAGGAAAACATGGGCGCTGTACTCTCCGACGAAGGCCGCCTTCTTCTGCTCCTTGCGGCGCACCACCTGCATTTCCTCGTCTGAGTATCGCCCATAGAGCCCGTCGCGCGGGCTGCCGGCGCCGTTCGTCACGGTGACACCGGCGAATCCCTTATCCGGCTTGCCGAAGCATTCCAGAATGCCGTGATAGGCCATGATCTCCAGGTCGTCTTGATGGGCCGACACGCCCAGGTGCGTGGTGCGCGCCAGGGCCGCCTCTTCAGCCGACCCGTCCGCAATGTAAA
>Ga0335078_10011620_pt1 | contig 13064 bp, 15 predicted proteins | sample Lox_Sample_32_FD_206711 | JGI IMG/M metagenome (GOLD analysis project Ga0335078, IMG submission 206711) | Soil microbial communities from Loxahatchee National Wildlife Refuge, Florida, United States - Lox_Sample_3.2 | ecosystem: Environmental > Terrestrial > Soil > Wetlands | place: USA... | reverse complement strand
AGACAGAGTTCGTGATCTTCATCAACAAGAAGGAGTACAAGGTCACTGAAAGCAGCCTGAACGGCGACCAAATCTTGGCCAGAGGTGGCTACTCGGCCACCGAGTACGACCTCTTTCTGGTGCAAGGCCAGAAGAGCGAACAGATTCAACCGACTCAGTCGGTTGAGATGAAGAACGGGCTTCACTTCAACGCCATCAAGAAAAGCGTCCCCTACGGCTGACAATATGATTCCTGATGAGCTCACGAAGGACTTGCAGGTGCTCAAGGATACGGGCTATTCCTTCGATGTCGTAGAGGAGGGACCCCGCGTCTACATTGTCTTCAAGTCGTACAGGCTGCCTCCCGGCGCTTACAATATGGACACCTCGGACGTGATGATTTTCACGACACAGCAATACCCAAACGCAAGCTTCGACATGTTCTGGGTTGACGAGAGGCTGTCGCTCAAGAACGGCGGGCCCCCCAAGAGCGCCGACCAACTTGAGACCTATATGGGCAGGAAGTGGCGCCGATTCAGCTATCACCCGTTCAACATCAAGCCTTGGAACCCAGGAGAGGATAGTGTGATTTCCTACATGTCCTACGTGGACCAGCGACTTGGAAGAGGCGACTAGAGATGTGGCGGTTAATCTTCCCCAGGACACTTTACGACGACATGCAGGAACTTCTCTTCAGTACCGCTCCTGAAGAGAACGGCTTCTTCCTAATGACGAACCACTACACGGCTCGAAACGGCATTGTAGTTGTGACAGTCTCAAAATCCGTGGCTCCAGACTCGACCTCATGGAAGGTTCGAGGTCCTGATATGCTGGAGCCGACGACCGCATTCATCAACAAAGCGGCCGTCGAAGCTGACAATGTCGGTGCCGGTGTATTCTTCATCCACACCCACCCTGGGGAAACGCACCCTGCAGGTCAGAGCTTCATCGACGCTCGCACGGATAACCTACTCTTCGCCAACCTGGGTGAAATCCTTCCCAATAGGCCTCTCGGCAGTCTGATTCTGAGTCGCAGAGGATTAACCGGAGTGGTGTTCTCAGAAGGACGGAGACACAAAATCGATGAATTCAGGGTTGTGGGGGCTGTCATTTCTGTACCTGAAACTCGAGCCCCCGGCCGCGGCACACTCGAGTTCGATAGACAGATTCGTGCGATTGGCCAGACGAGGCATGAAATGCTTCGCCGAGCAAAGGTCTGTGTAGTCGGAGTGGGCGGGACTGGCTCTGCCGTGGCAGTCCAGCTTGCAAGGATGGGAGTCGGCAAGCTCGTGTTGATAGACCCCGACAAACTCGACAAGAGCAACCTCCCTCGCGTTTATGGTGCAACTCCAAGAGACATAGGAAAGCCGAAGGTAGCAATCCTCAAGCAACACATCGAGTCGTTCTCCAAAACAGAGATTGATGCAATCGAATCCACTGTGATGGCTAAAAATCTCCTACCAATCTTGGCAGATTGCGACTTCATATTTGGTTGCACGGACAACCTCAGTAGCAGAGCAACACTCAATGACGTATCGATTCAATATTACATACCACTGATTGATGTGGGATGTAGAATTAGCCTCGACAAGAACGGCGAACCTGACCAGGCGATTGTCAAAGTTCAAGTTGTTACTCCCGAAAGCGCGTGCCTTTGGTGCACGGGCACACTTGACGCCAACATGATCTTGCAGGAGTCATTCTCCGCAAAAGAGAAAAAGAAATTGGCTGCGGAAGGATACTACCAAGGAACTGACAGGCAGCCTAGTGTAATTTCTCTTACGACCTTGGCGGCAAGCCTCGGCGTTAGCAAGTTAGCCTGCCTGTTGGGAACATTCGGCCCCCACTACGACACACGCACCCAGATAGAACTGAAGGATTCGTTCATGGTGAGCGACTCTCCGCCTATCAAGGGAAATTGCGTGTGCCTGAAGAGACGAGGTCTGGGAGACAATCGAAGGATATTGAGTTGATCGCATGATTGGAGAGCCGTGGGGGGTTTGAACCATCCACTTCAGGCTTTTTTTCGATGAATTATTGCTCAATCCCAAGGCCCGCGTTTGGCTTCCCAAGCTAGTGTTGTTCGAAGCACAAAGGCGAAAGCCCTCGATAACCTGATTTGCTCTGGAGGAGTCGTATCAAAGATCTTGACGCCTTCTGCAATGCCCTCCTCGTCTTCCATGTCAAATGGGTTCAGGATTCCCAGGGGAAGACGATACTCTCTCCTTTGTAATCCAATTCTAGTTTGAAGACTTCGAGTTCCATAACCAGTTTTTCAACGGGAGAGTAAAGCGCTTGATATCGATTTGAATCACTTTGCTTGGGAGACGCGTCCGCCACGTCAAACATGACTCCGCTTCCCCATTGGGCTGTCTGCCGTCGAATTTTGGCTCGCTCGAGGGCGACACTTCCAAATCTGAGTTCCCGGAGAACCGAGTTTCAGATGAAACCAGAATGCGCTTGGCATACGCCAATCTTCGAAGAGTGGTTTCTTCTAGCATTAACCATAATCACCCAGCACCTTCGACCGTAGACGATTCGGAGTGGGAAGGTTCTGGAGGTATGCTACGATACCCGAGATAATCTCTAAGCACGTAGAGAAAAGTTCGGGAAGGGAGGAGTTGATTAACCACATGCCTACACCACTTTCCCCATTCGGTAAGCTCGTATTCTTTCGCATATTTTGTCTGAGGGCTTGAAATGAGCCCGTAATCCTCGAGATCTTTGATATACTGTCTCACTGCAGGCTGCGTCAAATCGATTCCATTCTCTCCCGCCTTCTTGAATAACTTGGTTTGAGAAAGCTTGGTGCCAGCGAAGGCTCTTAGGAGAATAACATATACTCTGTCGCCTTTCGAAGTTGTCTTCGTGACCAGATTAACGACATCCGGATTGATACTCTTCATATCTATCCGAGATATTCTTGGCGTGTCGTACACCACCTCGGACACGAGAAAGACCACATAAAATAGAACAGCAATCAAAAGAACGGCGCCGTCCTGTCTCACTTGAGCCAAACTGAAGTATAATCCCGTCCAGATAGCAAACCCCAGGGGCACCAAGACGATGATGAGGACTCCCGTGAGCCTCTGTCTTCGTGTTGGCAAGACTTTGTAACCGCTTACAATCTTCTTTGAATCCCCTTTCAAATAAACGCATCCATAAACGACCTCGCGTATACCATTGCTATGTCAAGAAGGGCCGGACAGGCAGGTGAGGCATTTGTCGGATTGCTCTTTGCGACCCTAATTCTCTACTTCTTGGATCCAGTAATCGCCCAGAGTTTCAATGCCGGCTTGAGCGCAAATCCTGCGTTCGCGAGTTCCTCAGTCGCTCCTTTATGGAGACTTCTCGCTTTCATTTTCAGCTATCACTTGGACATAGTCGGAATGTGGGTGACCTTCATCCTAGGCATATCGGGAGGACGATAACCAAAATGAGCCCGAGGCTTCGTCAAGGACACGTGCCGAAGGCCTTCAGCGACATGACCAAGCGGATATCTTTCTGTCTTCTAATCTTCCTTCTTGCCTTGGCGGCCAATCCAGTAAAAGCCCAACCCAACGTTCTCTCGAACACCTCACCGCTCTCATTCAATCACTCTTTCGGCTCACTATCGGGAAATCTGAAGCAGACTTTCGCGGGCGTCAATGTGGGAGTGAGCAGCCTCTCCCAATTGACGTTCACCCAAGACGTGTTGCTATTTTCCCAATCCGATCTTGGAAACGCCATTTCGGGTCAGTCTGGCGGCCTTGGAATCAACGCCTCTAACGCACTCGCCATTCTGCGATTGCAGAGCAACACATCGCTAGTGTTCTCAACGAACGGCGAACTGGGAATTCCTGGTACTAAGGTAAACGAAACCTTCCCGATTCAGCTCACTGACCTGAGCTACGTTCTATCGGACAACATGGGGGTTGGTCAGAACGTTACGATGGCTAATCAGTTGGTCTATACCGGATCGTTGCCAGTTGTAGGCGAATTCACGATGTTCGTTCGTCCCGTGATTCAATGGCTTCCTGTACTTGCTGGATCACTGGCTGTTGCTGGACCTGCATCTTTGACGGGAAACCAGTTGTCCTGGACAAGTGGAATGGAGACCTCCGGCATATCCTTCTCCGGAGATGCACCGGTTACCGTCAGCCTGACAAACCCAATACTTTCCTTGGAGGAGCTCACGCTGAGCCTCGAGTTTCCATTGATTATCGGTGATGCACCGTTCACTCTTTGTTGTATCCACGCCCTTTCATTGGGCACATTTTCCATTTCGGCGGGCGCTATCCCCCTATTGTTCTTCCAACCCAATCTCGGAGCGACCCAGGCTGACGAATTCTCAATGCCTGTGGTGGTTCTTGTTGCCGCGCTCATTGCAGTTTCCGTGATATGGTCCACCAAGAAAGCCATGCCGAAATCGGTCTCATAGGAATTGGAGAGCCACGGGAGGGATTTGAACCCTCGGCCTTCTGCTTACAAGGCAGCTGAGTCGAGAAGCTTACGCTCTCGTATGCTCTGGCCAGGCTGAGCTATCGTGGCCCGAGCATCCCCGCTTGGGAATCGGCTTATCTTCTTTCCGTCAGCAACCCCCTCCGACTGACCAAGGCCGGGGCTTGCCGAGTTTACCCGGGGCATCTCGTCCCGTACCCGAATAAGCAAGAGCAGCTGCCTTGTGACATCCTTCCGCGTCATGCGAACGTGGGCTTCCAGCGGGCGAATTTCCGCTTCTAGTTCCTGCTTCAACGACCGAGCTTGCGTCCCCGGTTGTCCGGGGTGGCAGAGGTCCGGTCTCCACGGGCTTGAGTTTGGGCGCGGCCTGTCCAAGGTTCTCCTGAACTCGCCGAGGACCGTCACGGTCCTTGTCCCGCCCTACCTGAAGAATTCCTCTCTTCAGCACAATCCGGCTGGCGTTTCTGTCGCGGTCCAGAATCTTCCCGCAGCCTCCGCACGCGAACTGCCGGATTTCCAACGCGACCGTGTTCCTGGTTCCACAGAAGCAGCATTCCTGAGTGCTGAACTCCGGCGGCACCTTCACCAGCATCCTGCCTGCACGCGCTGCCTTGTACTCGGTGAATTGGACGAGCTGCCACCACGAAGCATCTTTAATCGACTTGGCCAGGCTATGATTCCTCACCAAGTTCCTGGTCCGCAGGTCTTCGAAGGCTATTAGGCTGTGGTCCCTCACTAGCCTGGCGCTCAGCTTGTGGTGAAAGTCACGCCTCTGGTTTGAGACCCTTGAGTACTGGGCCGCTAGCTTCAGCGTCGCCTTGACCCGGTTCTTGGAGCCGGATGTCTTATTCGACATGGCTCTGTGGAGCCTGACCAGCTTCCTCTCCGACTTTCTGAAGAACCTTGGGGGCTCGACCTTCTCTCCGTCGCTAGTGGTTATGAGTGATTTCAAGCCCAGGTCGATGCCCAAGGGCGTAATCCAGACCTGAGGGAGCGGAACATCGACTAGCGACACCACGCCCTCGTATACTAGGCAGGCGAACCACTTGCCGTCCGGCTCGCGCTTGACAGTGCAGGTCTTGAGCCTGGCAGCGACGGGAACCGGTCTGTGGACGACGACCTTGACGTTTCCGACCTTGGAGAGGGAGAGCCTCCCCCTCTGTAAGTCCAGCCTGACTGAGCCATTGTAGGCCTGTGGGTAGGTGAACGAGCCAAATCCGCTGTGCTTCTTGAACCTCGGAAGCCTGCCCTTGCCCCTGAAGCACTTCTTGAACGCCCTGTCCACCCTCCGCAACACGTCCTGGAGCGTCTGCATGTACATCGATCGCATCGCCGGGTTCTCCCTAGCCTCGGCGGTGAGGGTCAGGCACTGCTGCCAGTAGGTGGTGGAGCGCCTCTCCCCCTGCCATCTCGCCATCCTGTCTTCGAGCGCCATGTTCCAGAAGCGTCGACAGCCCTCAACAGCCTTGACCATGCTCTCCTCCTGCTTCCCGTTAGGATAGAGCCTGAACTTGAAGGCAGTTGGGGAGATCAACTTGGAACCAGCACAATCCATGTCTTAAACGCCTACCAGACCTCGCAGCGCGTCGCGAACGGAGTCGACCGAGACGGAAACGAAATCGGCACGAGCCAGCGGCCCAGCCAGAAGGGCTCGGAGGTTCTCCTGCTCCTCGTTAGGAGCCTCTATCACGGCCCCACACTTGATTCCAGGGAACGCCCGCTTGATTAGGTTGAACCTGTAGTCCATGAACGCCGCCCTCCGGACGGCCTCGGAGCCGCCCGCACCCCTCTTCTTTCCGCAGTAGGTGCACTCGAGCACCACACCGTGTCCAAAGAACACTAGGAAGTCGACCGAGATGCCACGCTGGGGGCTCGGGGCAGGGAGCTCGAAGACGTGGTGAGCTTCGAACGAGAGCCTCTCTTCTAGGAGGAGGTCCCTAATCGCCTCCTCCTGCCTAGTCAGGGGCATCATCGCATGTGTCCTCTTCATCCAGCCAATGGACGTCTTCGGTTACACCGGTAGGATAGTTCCTAGGCGTATTTAACCCCATATACCATAACAAAGGCTTTATCTCCGTTAGTTTCTCCTAAAAGAGACGATTTGAGCTAATTCAGCGAAAAGTGGCTAGAACGCTTATTGAGCAAACCACTCCTATAGGAAGCCGGTCGAGACTGCCGTTGGGAGAGCCTAGCCAGCTTTCGAAGACCGAGTTCCTGCCAGTTGATAGAGCGGGCTTTGATTGGGTTGAGGTGGCCGACCGGGTATACGACTCCCTGCGGAGCTACAGGAGAGACCACTGCGCCATTTTCATCGACTCGGATTCGAGCGACAATTTCCTCCGCCTCTCCGGTCTCCGCGCCACGTACCTAGACCCGGATGAGAGCTGGCACTGGACGGGCGCACAGGCTCGCCCAAAGCTCAAACCTATCTTGATCGGAGATTACGAAAACTGGTTTCGCTGGTACATGAAGTGGCAGAGGTTCAACGCGTTCCACGTCGTCGTCCTCATCCGCCCCATGCAGCAGATCATCGACTCCGACAAGAGGGGCTACTTCGACGGCTTCCTCACGCGCCTGTTGAGCAGACCTAGTGTCTACCGGGTCATGGTCGTCGAGGAGGAGCGCTTCAGGCCAGTAGTCGAGAGCTGGTTGGGCGCACAAGACCGGCCGGCGGAGGTCCCGGAGCTCAAGGAGGAGCTCGGGCGGACGTACGTCAGGCAGGCCCTGGCTGGCCTTCTCTACGGCACGCACCTCTCCACGAGGCAGTTTTCGACGGCCGTAACAGGCACCCTCTTCGCGAAGCTCAATCCGGACTGGGAGACGGTCGTCTCGGACATCAAGCAGAAGCCCGCCTTGGTCGACCGGATGTCCCGCTGGATTTTCACGGCGGGATATCACACCAAGGAGATGGTGGAGACCCTCGAGACGCCCGAGGCGCGCGAGTCGCTGGAGAACCCCGAGCAGGAGCTTTCACCCTTGTTCAGGATGAGGAAGGAGAGGGGCCCCTCGGAGCTGAGCCAGGAATGGCTCGAGGGCCTTGCGCAGTCTCTCCTTGACCTTCAGGGCTGGTTCACGGTAGCGGGTCTCTACGACTACATCCAGGCTCAGACGCAGCGGGTAATCCAGACCAGCGAGACCTTCCCCAAAATCTTCAACGACCACTATGACCACGAGGCTCCGAGCGACGCGCACGTCTTCCTCCCTAGCCGCCCGATTCTGCGCGGCATCGCCGAGAGGCTGGCGAGGGAGGGGAAGCTGCAGAAGGCGACTTGGTTCAGGGAGGTGGGCCGCCCCTCGGCGGTCTACCACCTGCCGAGTCGGCTTCCGTTCGATTCCGAGAACCGGTGCGGCCAGTGTGCGTTCTATGTCCCTCTGAGGCGCCAGTGCAGGATATGGTGGCTCCTCAACCGAGCCTACGGCTACAGGCACCCCCGCTGGAACAGGGACGGCGAACGGCCGCTCTCAGCCTTCGAGGTCTACAAAATGAAGAACTCATGGCGCATAGGCCCTCGCTCGTCTGCCTGCTCGAGGTTCGTGGACAAGAAGAAGGACTACGCGCGGAAGGAATTCCCCGAGAAATGCGACACGTGCTGTGAGCCGCTGCCCCTGCCCGCGTTGCCGCCGAAGGGCCACATGGTGGTCTGCAGGAACTGCCGGACGCGGTACTTCTCCATGCGGCGAGGCAAGATTAAGGTGCTCACGAACTACGAGCACCTCTTCAAGCTGGTTTACCAACATCTGGCTGGCGTCGACCCTTATTCCGACATAAAGCGCCTTGTCGAGGATAGCCAAAGTTCGGCACCCACGATCGTGGAGCAGGCCATCTACGACGAGCACCGCCGCTCGCTCTCCGAGGATCCCGACTCTGCCCCAAAAACCGTGATGCTGTTCCCGGGCGATAGGATGATTGCAAGGGAGGGGAGATTGTTCATCTTCAAGAAACGAAGTGTCGAATCAATTCCGCTGGCAGGCAGTACCTTGGTCGACCAGGGCAGTGTGGTGAGCGATGAGAAGAAGGTCGTTCTCGAGAGCGCTGGGCTGACGGTGACGTCACCGCCAGGCCTGACTGGTCTTTACCGACAGAGTCAGCAGGTGCGTAGATACGACATAGCTCCCGCCGTCAAAGAGATTGCGACGTCCAATCCGGAGTTCCTGCGCAAGATGTCAGTCGCCATGATTCAGAGCGCGATACATGCAACTGAACTCATTACTTCCCAAACCAAAATCCCAGAGGCCGAGGTTCAAGATTCCATCACGAAGCAAAGAATGTGGTTGCGCCGCATCGAGGGCGTCCGCCCGAGCAAGTTCTTGATTTGCGAAGCGATGGTAATGAAGGAGTACTGGAAGTGCTACTACTTCCCACTCAAGGGCGCGCTCCAAAGGTCCGGACCGCGCAAAAAGGCGCGGTTCGTGAGGGAGTTCGTCACCGACCCGGTGGGGAGGGCCAGAGGTTACACCGCGGTGGACGCCGCGATAAACTACCTCCACCAGAGGCGGCTGTTAAAGGCCCGGTCTATCAACGTCCAGCTCAGCCTCGATTACAATCCGGGAGAGGGCTTCCTCCACAGGAAGAAGTGGAACCCCGACGGCTTAGGACTGATACTGGACTTAATCGACCCTTTCAAGTTCGCGGACAGGGAGAAGCTGCTTAGGGCTATCTTGGATGTCAGTTTGAACTGGAGGGATTTCTATGGCGCGACTGATAGGCACGGGGCGCGGTTCTATTATCCAAAGCCCGAGGCCTTGGGCGTCCTGGAAAAAGTCGGCGAGGCAGCGGATGCAATGTCAGTGAGCTATGGCGGAGTCCAAGTGGCACTGATAGAGGCCTATCGAAACACTGTCTCCACCCTGATTCAAAATCTGCAAGCCGGTACGCCACTATCGTTCACGCCCTTCGTCTATTAGTCAAGAACTGATTTGGGAATATCAAAAAGTTGGGGAGCGAGGTTTCCGTTTACCCCGCGCCCGCACCGCCCGCGATGTCGCAGAGCGGCGAGATGTGGATTCCGAGCCCCGCCAGCACTACGGACGCGCCCGTCACCGCCATGAGTCCGAACCTGACCTTCTGATCAGTGGTCATTGCGGGGACTCGGATTAGCCTGTTTTACATAAAAACTCAAACCATGTCAAAAGTTTTCGATACGAATTCTCGTTTCCAAGCCCCCCGAGGGTTATGGTAACTCCCACGAAACGGGACTGAACGCTTCGCGTTGCCGCATGGAAAAAACGGAGCATCCGAGGCCATCAGTCCCGAGAGGCGAACATGCCGGGCGGTCTCTTTGGTGCTTATAAGCGGTCGCGACACTTCCTAGCCATGAAAGACCCTCCGAATCTACGAACTTCGGCAGGGCTGTATCCTTGTGCTCTGTGTCTGGCGTACGACACAAAGAGGGGCCTATGTGCACGGTTCGAGGCTGACGTGAGGAGTTATGATACGTGCGACTGGTGGCGCTCGAAAGAGGACGGTCATCCGCGGGCCGAGGCCTGATGGCTCACCATGTCCACCCCTCTAACGGCGATGAAATCCCACGTGATTGCCATAGAAGGTAACAGAACCGAGCGCAACAAGATAAAAGCACCTACGCAAGGTCGGGTGAATATGGTCGCGCTGGAGGTGGAAGACTACATCGAGACGTTCAAACACGCGCTCGACTCTGTCTGCGTGTCCCTTCAGATAACGCTGGACGAGGATGCTGCGAACCTGAATGTGCCAATGGAAGGGATTGTAAGGGAAGAAGTGGAAGAGGAGCTGGAGCGGCTGATCCGTTTGAAGGGGGAAATCGAGGAAAAAGCAAAGGAAGGACCTACGAAGCTTGAGAGTCTGGTCAAGGAGAGGAAGTCTGACATCGAAAACGCTCTTGATTTTTATCGGAAGAGACTGGAGGACGGCATGAAAGTGACGGGACAGAAGGACTCTTTCACTCCTGCCTTCAAGAGAACGCACGAGGAGATAGCATTGGTGAAGCTAGCAAGACAAGCGCTGGACCTCCCCGGAAGTTGATAGCTTTCAGGCAAGGGGCGGAGGAATAGAAAGATGCAAAATCGAGTCAGAAGGTAGCCCAAAGCCGCAGGATTTCGGACATCAATACCCCATCCCTTGGGTGTACTGCCTCTGTTGCTCCATGCGCCTACGGTGGTCCTCTTGAAGTTGTTTGTCACGCTGATAATCTTTCAAGTGTTGTTCCGCCTGCTCTTTGTGGGACTCCGACCGCCTTCGGTCCAGCTCGGCATCTTCCCCGTCCCCTTTCGCCTTTTCCTGGAAGCTTTTCATCTCCTCGATGCTATATGACCTCGGCGAAGTAGTGCGCCAGTCGTCAATGTTTTTCTGCACCAGATCGACTTGCACCTGTCGCGCATCTATCCTCTTCTGTTCCGCATCCAGTTCTAGCATCGCTTGATCGTTCTTAACTCGTCTATCCAGTAGTTCCTGTATTTGTCCATCTCTTTCTGGTTGCACCTCCAGCCGTGATTTCGCGTACAATACCCCTTCGGCCTTTTCAATCTCCACCTTCTCTGCTATGACCTTCTCGTACTCGACGCTGAGGTCGAGCCGGCTTTGTCTGAGATATTTCTGGTTGACCTCGACTGCGCTTTGGTATCCATCGAGTTTTGGCGCTATCTCATCATGTTCATCTTTCATCGTCTTGGTCGCTTCCGATGTACCCGATGCTGCATCGATAGAAGCCTCCACTCCATGGAAACCCGCTTCCAGGGGGTTTCCGGCCGACCTGTACATTTCGGCGATATCGACGAGCGCATGCTTGGAAGAATCACTCCCCAATACTTTGTCAATGGGGTGATGCAATTGTGAGTGGGGACCGGGGTCTAGAAGCTTGGGCCAACCTGAGTCGGGGTCGACCGCGGTCATCCCTCTCTTGGTTCTTGCTTGAATATAATACGGTTATGGTTCGATGTCCGTGCAAATTAGCGGTTGGGGGATAATGCCCCATGGGTGCAATTGTTCACGCATTGGAGCGACTAGCCCGTCTTTTGACCGCATTCGGGACAGAAAGCGTCGCTGGCTTCGAGGCTGTGTCCACAACTCGCGCAGGCTCGTGCTCGTGTTCGTGGATCGTCGGCGGAAGCGCCCAAGCCGCGCGCATTCAATGTCCCAAAATTCGAGCCAAGATTTTGGGGCCTTTCATCATGCAATTGTGTCCGCGCAAAATTGTCCACGAGTTCCACGACGTGGTCTGGGTCAGGTGTACCTGTGAACTTGAACATCGGATATGAACCCCTAAGAAACCAGACGTCTCCTCGGATAGTCTCCAAACTGTTCTCCACCGCGTACCCCGAGAAATAGCTAGCTCTTGCGAACGCCACGGCGATGACCTCTGAGAGCAGACATTCTGAGACTGTCGTTGGATTCCTCTTGGAGCAGTCCAGAATCTTCGCCTTAGTGCTGGTCAGCACATAATTCAGGAGAGCCTTGTGGCGTGAAGGGAGCTCCCCTTTGACGTTACCCGATTGATAGATTATCTGTTCACTCCCAGCTTCGGATGAGCTTGACCTTGCCAAAAGGGCAAGGTCTGCAGGGGATGCTGCCCTGAATTCCTTCTGCACGGCGACAATCCTTGCAAGTCGGATGAATCCTTCCGGGTCCTCGACGGCCTCGAACTTGAGCGCTTGCTTCCCATCCTGCAGGAAGAGTACGTCTCCCATCTTCGCCATTACCCTGCCTTGGTAGCGATACTCGCGATGCTGGTGCGATACAACGGAATCTATAACTCGGGTTGCAGCGAGTTCGCAATTGATGATCCTACACTCCTCGACCACGTTCCCCTGCTGACGAAGAATCAGGGCGCGCTTATTCGTCAGAAGGTAGTCTGTCTTGCGCCTCCAATTCCCGAGCCAGGACTTCCTCCAGAGCTCACACTCATCCGCTTCTAAGGCGAAGCCTTCTACTGCGTACAACACCGCTACACACCTTTCTGCTTTGACATGGCTATTTTTTCCGTCAGCTCTATGACTTGGTCCGGATCTTCAACCTGCGAAAAATTCAAGACCACTCTGCCGTGGTTGAAGAACAGCACGTCGCCTACCGTCTTGTCGCCCATGTTGAGGCCTCGTCTCGACGATTCCCAGGTTTCTCGCCATGATAGGGCCCGTGTGCCTTCTATCCTGTTGATGACGGACGCGGTTGCTCTTCCTATAGGCCACTGCTCGAGCACTTTGATGACACCACCATCCAGTTCAAGGACGACCGCCCTGTTGTTCGTCAGTGCATAGACCGTCTTCGCCCCGACGTGTCTCTTAATTGACGCATGGATTGCATGCACCGCTATGCCCTGAATGCCCCACGCCGCGCCTGGGAGCCTCGCCTCGATAGCGCTGGATTGACCCTGCCACAAGACAGGCTCCCCCTCTACGCTATCAATCAATTGGCAAACTGCAAGTGCCTACTCAAGATAATAAGACTTTTTGAGTTGGTTGACCACGTTGACTATGTCGTCCGGTCCGAGAACGCCTGCAAACACCAGCATCACTAATGTGACCTTCATGAACAACACGTCGCCGTTGGTCTCCATAATCTGCTTGTCGCGGTTGTAGCCCTGTGTCTGCCTTATCATTCGTTTATTTTGGGCAAGTGCAACGACTTCTGTCAGGTCGCATTGGGAGACAATTATGGGGTTGTTCTTGGCCCG
>Ga0335078_10011619_pt1 | contig 13065 bp, 9 predicted proteins | sample Lox_Sample_32_FD_206711 | JGI IMG/M metagenome (GOLD analysis project Ga0335078, IMG submission 206711) | Soil microbial communities from Loxahatchee National Wildlife Refuge, Florida, United States - Lox_Sample_3.2 | ecosystem: Environmental > Terrestrial > Soil > Wetlands | place: USA: Florida... | reverse complement strand
CGGCGCTGGCCGCGCGCGGGCGGCCGGTTCGAGCGATATCGTCGGGATCTCTTCCATCGGCTCCTCGCCTCGGTCACCGGGCAGCGCTTCCATGACTTGGGGTGCGGTGCGCGGGCGATGAGGCGCCGGGTGCTCGAGGAGATCAATCTCTACGGCGACCAGCACCGCTTCCTGCCCGTGCTCGCGAGCCGCAACGGCTTCAAGGTGATGGAGGTCGAGCTGCACCAGTCGCCGCTCGATCGCTGCGCGAGCGCCTATCCGACGCGCGAGTACATCCGCCGCGCGCTCGATATCTGCACGGTATTCTTCCTCGTGCGCTTCACCAAAAAGCCCCTGCGCTTCTTCGGCATGGCGGGGGTGAGCACGTTCCTCGTCGGTGCGCTGCTCGTGGCCTGGCTCGCGATCGACAAGCTGGTCTTCCATCACCCGCTTGGCGACCGTCCGGCGCTGCTCCTATCCTCGCTCCTCGTGGTGCTCGGCATGCAGCTGTTCGCGCTCGGCCTGCTCGGTGAGCTCATCATTTTCACGCACGCGCGCGACATCAAGGATTATCAGATCGAGGAAGTGGTCCGCTACCCTTCAGCAACCGTAGGGCCATCGGCTGCGCCGCCCGCCGCTGCCCAGAGCGCCAGCGGCGTCGAGGCGCGGCCCGCGCTCGCGCCTGCGCAGTACCGTCCGGTCGCCTAACCGCCGTTCCCACATCGGCCGCCGCCGAGTCTCGGCGCCGCGGCCGGCGTCACTTTTTGGAGACAACTTTTTCCCGCTTGGGTATGGCCTTTGCTCGATCGCAACGAGCATGCGAATCCTGCTCGTTGCCCCTCAGCCGTTCTATCAGGAGCGAGGAACTCCGATCGCGGTGCGCATGCTGGCCGAGGTGTTGTGCGGCCAAGGTCATGCTGTCGATCTCCTCACCTATCACGAGGGCGCCGACCTCGATATCGAAGGCTTGAGGATTCTGCGCACGCCGGCGCTGCCCGGGCTGAAGCACGTGCCGATCGGCATCTCCTGGAAGAAGCTCGTCTGTGATCTTCTCCTCTCGGCGCGGCTCCTCGGGCTCGTGCTCCCCCGCCGCTACGATGTCATCCATGCGGTGGAGGAGGCCGTGTTTCCCGCGATCCTGCTGCGCTCCTCCGCCGGGGCGCGGGTCGTCTACGACATGGATTCGCACCTCGGGGAGTCGCTCATCTCCAAGTGGCGACTGCTGCGTCCCGCCCATCGGGTGCTGCGCGCGCTGGAGCGGGCCGTGATCCGCAGATCCGATGCCGTCTTCGCCGTCTGCACGGATCTGGCGCGCCATGCGCAGCTCGATGCGCCGCAGGTGCCGGTGTTTATCATCGAGGACGTGGCGCTGCCCTCGCAGGAGCCCTGTGGGGGCGCCGAGCTGCTGCGCGAGCTGTTGGATGTGCGCGGCCAGCTCGCGCTCTACGTAGGCAATCTGCAGCGCTATCAGGGCATCGAGCAGATCGTGCGCGCAATGGCGCTGATTCCGCAGGAGCGCGACCTCACGCTGGTCGTCATCGGCGGCTGGCCGGAGGACATCGCCCGCGTGCGCGCGCTCGTGCGCAAGCTCCAGCTCGAGGAGCGGGTCTATCTCATAGGTCCCCGGCCGCTCGCGCAGCTCGGGGGCTTTCTCGAGCAGGCGGACATCCTCGTCTCCCCGCGCCTCTTGGGCAGCAATACGCCGATGAAGGTGTACTCCTACATGAATTCGGGCCGGGCGATTCTCGCCACCCGCATCGCCTCGCACACCCAGGTGCTCGATGAGGACTGCGCGCTCCTCATCGAGCCCGAGCCGCAGGCGATTGCGCAGGGGTTGGAGACGCTCGCCGCCAATGCGTCCCTGAGGACGCGTCTCGGGGCCGCTGCGCGCCGGCGGGCGCTGGAGCGGTACTCGGTCGAAGCGTTTCGCCGCAAGGTCTGCGCGGCCTACCGGACGCTCGAGCCGCGGGGAGTGGCCTGAAGGGCCGCGAAGGATCTACTTGGAGAGCGGGGAGCTCTGCTCCGGCGTCCGCGCCGGCTGCGCGGGGGTTGCTGGGCGCGAGGCGCGCGCCGGCGGCAGATATCCGGTCGCGCGGTACCAGTCGGCGACCCGGCGGATGCCGGCCGCGGCGCTCACCTTGGGCGCATAGCCCAAAAGACGCGCCGCCTTCGAGGAGTCGAACTCCCGATGATGGGTGAAGAAGGCGACGCGCCGGCGATGGAGCGGCGGATCGATGCGCAGCGGCACGCAGACGGATTCGCAGAGAAGACCCGCCGCCATCACCGGCCATACCGGAATCCGCCAGCGGGGCGCGGCGACGCCGAGCGCGTGCGCGATGTGGCGCGAGAGCTCACTCAGCGTCGGCGCGTCGGGACCTGCGAGAATGAAAACGTTGCCGAGCGCCGCGGCGGATTCGCTGCAGAGCACGAAACCGTCGACCAGATCATCGATGTGCACCAGGTGAAGCCTCGGGGTGCCGGGGCCGATCATGACGAACACCCCGCGCTCGATCGCGCGGTAAAGCTTCAGAAACCGCAGATCCCCCTCGCCATAGATCGGGCTCGGCCGAACGATGACCACCGGCTGCCCGCGCCGGGCCGCGGCCTGCACGGCGAGCTCGCCCTCGAGCTTGGTGCGCTGATAGATATCGCCCGGACCGAAGGGGTAGCTCTCACTCGCCGGCGGCTCGGCGATGTGCCCGTGCACGCCCACGGTCGAGCAATGCACGACCCGCTCGACACCCAAGCGCCGGGCCGCCTCGAGAATGTTGCGCGGGCCGCCCACATTCACGTCGCGGTAGTAGCTGTCGGGATGACCCGCGGTGCGAAAGACCGCGGCGATGTGATGGATCTGCTCGCAGCCGCGCGCGGCGGCGATGACATCATCGAGCGAGGTGAGCTGTCCGACCCGCACCTCGATGCCGAGCACAGCCAGAGCCTCGGCCTTGGCCGGATCGCGCACCAGCGCGCGCACCCGATCGCCGCGCGCGGCGAGACGACGGGCGAGGTGCCCGCCGGTAAATCCCGTGGTGCCGGTAACGAGAATGGTGCGGGCCATGCCGACCTGGAGCAGGGATCGTGCCATCGACCCGCGCCTCGGCCGCCGCCGGCGACCGGCACGCGGGGGCGGCACCGCTGGATCGTGGCCGCAGGTGAGGACGGAGGGGGATGGGGGCCGCAGGATGAAGCGGGCGCGGCGAGTCGCGCCCGGCGAGCTACCTTTGCTTGAATTCTTCCGGCGTCAACTGATGGCGCGCCAGGAGCTTGTAGAAGTCCGTCCGGTTGCGCTTCGCCAGTCTTGCCGCCTGGCTCACGTTGCCACCGGTGATCTGCAGAATCTGTGACAGATAGCTGCGGGTGAACTCGTCCCGGGCCTCATCGAAGGAGGGCAGGCGCCCCGGGGAGCCGCCCAAGGATTGCTGCACGAGCTCGACCGGGATGATGGGGGTCTGCGAGAGGGCGACATTCTGTCGCACCACGTTTTGCAGCTGGCGGATGTTTCCCGGCCAGTCGGCGGTGGCGAGCAGCTCCACGGCCTCGGGGGCGTAGATCTTGCGCTGGCCGGTTTCCTTGGCGATGGTCGCAAGGAAATGCGCGACCAGGAGCGGGATGTCCTCGCGTCTGCGATTCAACGGCGGCATCTCGATGTGCACGACGTTCAGGCGATAGAAGAGATCCTCGCGGAACTGTCCGGCGGACATGAGCTGCTGCAGATCGCGGTGCGTGGCGGAGATCACCCGCACGTTGACCGGCAGCGCATCGGTTGAGCCCACGGGGCGGATGACGTTCTCCTGCAGCACGCGCAGGAGCTTCACCTGCAGCCGCATCGGCATGTCGCCGATCTCATCGAGCATGAGCGTGCCGCCGTCGGCCGCCATGAAAAGGCCGCGGTGGGCGCGGGTGGCGCCGGTGAAGGAGCCTTTCTCGTGGCCGAAGAGCTCCGATTCCAGGAGGTTCTCCGCCATGGCGCTGCAGTTGATGGCGACGAAGGGCTTGTTGCGCCGCGGGCTCGCGAGATGGATGGCGCGGGCGAGCAGCTCCTTGCCCGTGCCGCTCTCACCGGTGATGAGGACGCGGGCGTCGGTCCCGGCCACCATGTGGGCCTGGGCGAGCTTCTCCTCCATGAGGCCGCTGCGGGTGACGATCTCGGCGCGCCAGTCCTCATCCGAGGCGCCGAACCCCGAGATGCGCAGCGCCTTTTGCACCTGATCGAGCAGCTCCTGCTTGTCGACGGGCTTGGTGAGGAAGCCGAAGGCGCCCATCTGCGTCGCCTGCACCGCATCGGGAATCGTGCCGTGGGCGGTGAGGATGATCACCTTCAGTCCGGGCCAGCGGTTCTGCAGCTCCTTGAGCAAGCCGATGCCGTCCATCTGATCCATTCGAAGATCGGTGATGACGAGATCGGGACGGAAGCGGCTCGAGGCGGCGAGCGCCTGCGCGCCGCTCTCCACGGCCTCGACGTCGTAGTTTTCCGCGCGCAGGCGGATGGTGAGCAGCCGCAGGAGCCCCGGATCGTCATCGACGACGAGGATCCGCGCCTTGCGTCGTCCACTTTGACTCAAGGTGCTCGGGGCAGTGGTCATCTTGCGCGGCTCGGGCAGTACGCCAGGGTTCAAGGTCACTTGGGTCGTCCGGGTTTGCGCTCGTTGAGCGACTTTTCGATGTTGGCAATGGCAGCGAGCTTGGCACGCGCCTCCTCGAGCTGCTTTTTCAGCTTCGCGTTCTCACCGGCCGCCCCATCGAGGCGGCGCTTGAGGGTCGCGATCTGCTCAGCCCGCGCAGCGTCCGCCCGGAGCGTGCGGTTTTCCTGTTCCAACGTCAAATAGTCGCCAATTTGCTTCAGTTGCAGTGCGACCAGCGACCGCTCCCCCGGAAGGAGGGAAGAGTCGGGGTCCGAGGCCAGCTCCGCGAGCATCTGGTGCGCCCGCGGCAGGTCGGCTCCCGCCTGGTCGGGCGTGCCGAGGATGAGCGCGAGACGGAGCTTGCGGCTCGGGGTCGGGGTCTGCTGAAAGTTCTCCTCCGCAGTCCCGGTAATCTCCATCTGCTGCTCCGGCGCCGCTGTGATGAGGTTATCAATCACCGCGAAATCATCCGCGAGCGCCTGGCTGGAGGCGGCCTTGCGGTCGATGACCGGGGCTGGCGCCGGGGCCGCGGGTCGGGCCGGGAAGAGGTTCGCGCAGCCGCTCGTCAGGAGCGCCGCGAGGATCGTCCAGGCCGCCGGCCCGGCGAGCGCGTGGCGCCGGGGGCACTTAAGCGGCATGCGCCTGCGTCCGGCGCTCGGGGCCCGTCCCGGGCTGGCCGCTGCGCGCGAGGTTGACGGGCATCCGGATCCTGAAATGCGCCCCCGGATACTCCCCGTCCACGATCTCCACCGTGCCGCCGTGGGCGGCCACGAACTCGAGCACCACGGAGAGGCCGATGCCGGTGCCTTTGACGGCGGTCGTCTTGGCGGCCCGGCCGGTGTAGAACGCCTCGAACACGTGGTCGCGGTCCTCCTTGGGGATGCCGGGGCCGTGGTCGGCCACGTCGATGACAATGGAATTCCCGCTGGTCGCGGCCTTGATATGAATGGTGCCTCCCTTCGGGGAGTATTTGACGGCATTCGACATCAGGTTCTCGAGAATGAGACGGATCTTGCTGCGATCGGCCACCAGCGTGACATCCTCCACCTGCACATCGAGACGCACACGCTGAGACAAGAGCGTGAGCTGCTGGTTCTCGAGCACCTGCTTGACCACCGGCCGCAAGCGAAACTCCGTCGCCTCGACGCCGACGCTCGAGGTCTGCCAGGCGCTGAAGGAGAGGAGGTTCTCGATCATGCGCTGCAGCTTCAGGCCGTTGTCGCGCAGGATCGCGGTGACCTCCCGCTGCGCCGTGTCGAGCTCGCCTACCGCACCGTCCATCAGCAGCTCCGTGCCCTCGCGGATGTTGGCGAGAGGGGTCTTGAGCTCATGGGACATGTGCCGCAGGAAGCGGTTTCTTTCCTGCGCGAGCTCGAGGAGCCGAAGCCGCAGCCACTCGAGCTGCTTGCCCAGACGCTCGAGGTCGTGCGGGCCGCGCACCGTGATCGGATGACTGATGTTGCCGTGACCGATGTCGTTGATGGCGCGATCGAGGGTTCTGAGCGGTCGGCCGACGACGAGCGTCAGGGTGATGATGGCGATCAGCGTGAGGGGCAGGAGGAGCGCCGCCTGCCAGAAAAGCCGCGCACGGGCGCGGTCGGTCCGCACCTGCAGCGAGGCCACCTCGGCATCGATCTGCTCGTTGCTTTGCTCGGCCACCTTGTCGACCAGCGCGCTCAGCTTCGAGAACTGGCGCGTGAGTCCCGCGGGGTTGGCCGCCGCGGTGTTGGCCGGGGTCGTGAGGACGGCGGTGCGGATGTCCTGCTGCACCGCGGCTACTTGCATCAGCGTCTGCCGCGCGGCCGTGGTCGCGTCCTGATAGAGCTTGGCGCGCGATGCGGAGAACGCCTGATCCTCCTGCTCGTAGGACTCCAGCACCTTGGGGTCGTTGAGCACGTCGTAGAGGCGCGCCTTCTCCTCGAGCGAGGCGATCTCGCTGAAGAGCTGCTGGCTCGCGCGGGCGGAGGTAACCCCTTCGATGACGATCTGCTGCCCTTTGGTCGCGAGCGAGCGGATCTGCAGGGCCGCGGTGATGATCGCGACGAGCAGCGGCAGCGCGAGCAGCAGCAGCCCGAGGAGCATCAGGCCGCTCAGGGACTTGGGGCGCACCCACTGCATTGTGGAGGATTCTACGCCCAAGGCTCTTGCAGCAAGCGCTTTTCCCAGGCGAGGGAGGTGCGCACGATGGTATCCAGGTCATCGAGCTTAGGCTTCCAGTTAAGCTCGCGGCGGATGCGGTCGGCCCGCGCCACGAGCGCCGGCGGATCGCCGGCGCGGCGCGGCTCCTCCACCACCTTCAGGCGCGTGCCCGCCACTCGCTCGACGCTCTTCAGGACCTCCCGGACGCTGTAACCGTGGCCGTACCCCACGTTGAGAACGGTGGAGGCGCCGCCGGAGCGAAGGTAGTCGAGCGCATCGAGGTGCGCCATCGCCAGGTCCTCCACGTGGATGTAGTCGCGCACCCCGGTGCCATCGGGCGTCGGGTAGTCGGTGCCGAAAATCGATATCTGGGCGCGCTTGCCCACCGCGGCCTCGCAGGCCACCTTTACGAGCAGGGTGGCCTTGGGCGTCGCCTGCCCGATGCGGCCTTGGGAGTCCGATCCCGCGACGTTGAAATAGCGCAAGGCGACGTGCCGGAGGGAGGCGGCGGCGCAGGCATCGCGCAGCATCCATTCCGACATCAGCTTCGAGGTCCCGTACGGATTGATCGGCGCCGTGGGAGTATCTTCCCCGGCCATGCCCTCGGCCGGGATCCCGTACACCGCCGCGGTGGAGGAGAAGACGAAGTGCTGCACGCCGCTCTCGAGACAGCATTGGATGAGCGAGCGGGTGGAGCAGGTGTTGTTGCCGTAGTATTTGAGCGGCTCGCTCACCGACTCCGGCACGATGGTGTAGGCGGCGAAGTGCAGCACGGTCTCGACGGCGTGCTCCTTGAGCACTTTGAGCACCGTGTCCCGATCGCCCACCTGGCCGACCACGAGCGGCGTGTCGAGCACCGCCTGGCGAAAGCCCCGCGAGAGGTCATCGAGCACCACCACCCGCTCGCCGCGGGCGCGAAGCTGCAGGACGGTGTGGCTGCCGATGTAGCCGGCGCCGCCGGTCACGAGAATGGTGGCCTGTTTCATGCAGAATAGGGGGTGCGTCTTGGGGGTGGGGCGGGAGGATGAGGCTCGCCGGCGATGATAAACAAAACCGTTTCCCGAGGCTCTTCCTCTGGCGCTGGCGGCTCTCGGAGTGATCAGACGCCGTTCGCGGGCCTCTCGCCCGAATGTGTCCTCGATGCCGCGAGCTCCGTCGGTCTCGACCCCGACGGGCGCCTCTTTGCCTTGAACAGCTACGAGAACCGCGTTTATCAGCTGGGGAGCGAGAGCGGAACGCTCGTGCTCAAGTTCTATCGGCCGGCGCGCTGGAGCGATGCGCAGATCCTCGAGGAGCACCGCTTCACCGCCGAGCTCGCGGCCGCGGAGCTGCCGGTGGCCTCCCCGGTGGCGATCTCGGGACGGACGCTCTTTCGCCATCGGGAGTTCCGGTTCGCGGCTTTTCCCTACCTGCGAGGCTCCGCGCCCGAGCTCGACGCCCCCGGGGCGCGCGAGCTCCTCGGCCGCTCGATCGCGCGCTTCCACCAGGTGGGGGCGCAGCGCCCCTTCGAGCGCCGCCCGGAGATCGGGGTCCAGCGCCTAGGGAGAGAGGCGCGCTCGCTGGTGCTGGGGGCGGACCTCCTGCCGCAGGCGCTTCGCCTGCAGTACGAGAGCTTGAGCGGCATGCTCATCGAGCGGATCCTTCGGGTCTACGAGGAGGTGGGTCCGGTGGGGCGGCTGCGGCTGCACGGGGACTGCCATCTCGGGAATCTTCTCTGGAATGAGCGGGGTCCGGTGTTCGTCGACCTCGACGACTGCGCCATGGGACCGCGGATCCAGGACCTCTGGATGCTGCTTTCGGGCTCGCCTGCGGATCAGCAGGGACAGTGGGCCGCGCTCCTTGAGGGCTATCAGCAGTTCGCCGACTTCGACTTCCGGGAGCTGCGCCTGGTGGAGCCCTTGCGAAGCCTGCGCATGCTGCACCACGCCGCCTGGGTGTGCCACCGCTGGGCGGATCCGGCCTTTCCCCGCGCCTTCCCCTGGTTCGGCGAGCCCCGCTACTGGGAGGGGTATCTCGCCGACCTCGCCGAGCAGCTGGCGGCCATCGACGAGCCGCCGCTTCTTGCCCTCTGAGCCCGCCGCTGTGCGGGGGCAGTCACGAAATGGCATTCATTCTCGTGCGCGCACGGCCCCGCTCGCGGTATTGTCAATAATTGGTCGCAAATCGCTTGGAAGCCTGCGGATGTCCAGAATAATCCCCGCCGTCTCCTGGGGGGGAGCCCTCGTGGCGATGTGCCTGCTCGGGGCCTGCGGCTACTTCAAGAGCTCGCCGTTGGCCGGGTCGGCCCGCGCGGTGCCCTCGGCCCCCGTGCAGCCGCTCGATCCGACCGCCAGGGCCCTGGCGGGCATGGTGGACGCCGTGGGACCCGCAGGCGGGGAGATTCCGGTCGAGTTCAAGTTCTCGATCCGTAACCGGCCCGAGGTCGGCGCCGACGATGAGGTCGATTACGCCATCATTCCGCAGATCCCGGGGATCGAGCGCGTGCACGTGGTCTTTGGCGCGCTCGATGGGATCGAGGTCACCCGGCAGGGTCCGGCGCTCGCCGCCATCCGGCCGGCAAGCGGGGCTCCCATCTTCGGCTCCGTGACCATCCGGCCCCTCAAGACGGGTCTTTTCACCCTGACGGCCGCGATCGGCGTGCAGACCCCGAATCAATCGCTGGCCTTGCCCTTCAGGATGCCCGTCATCGCCGGCGAAGGTCCGACTCAGACGGCGACTCGAGCGCGGTAGCGTCGGGATTATGTCAACGCCGCAGACAGCCCTGCCGCAGGTCCCCGAAGCTCCCCCAGCCCCCCAGGCTGAGGAGCCGCAGCAGAGCTCCGCGACCACCACCACGCTCGTGCGGGCGGAGCTGGGACTGGCCATCCCCGCGCCCAATGATCTGCACCCGCAGGTGCGGACCATCCTCAAGGAGGCGACGCTGCGCACCGGCCTCGAGGTGCCGGACTTCGCGCTGCTGCTGAAGCTCGTGAGCCTGCAGTTCGAGGCGATGGATGCCGAGCGGCGGGGCATCGTGCAGTCGATGCGCCTGATGGCGGATGAGGCGGCGGAGCTCGGCTACCGGGTCCGGGATACCGAGCTCATCGAGCGGGTGGCGCTCGCCGAGCGCGCGGTCTTCGAGCAGCTCACCGGCAGTGCGCCGCTTGCGGACATTCTCTCCTCCATCACCCGCTTCATCGAATCGGTCGGCGTCGGCACGGTCTGCTCGATCGGGGTGTTGTCGCCCGAGACCCACGCCTTCGCCTATCTCGTCTCGCCGCGGCTGCCGTTCAAGCTGCGGGCCGTCCTCGAGCATTGTCCCGTCGACATCCGTAACGGCTCCTGCGCGGCCTCGGTGTATCTCGGCCGGCAGGTCCTGGTGGCCGACATCGCCACCGATCCTTTCTGGGAGCAGCGGCGCTCGCCCGCGCTCGAGGCGGGGCTTCGGGCCGCCTGGTCGACCCCCATCAAGGCGGCCGATGGCCGGGTGCTGGGAGCCCTCGGGGTCTACCACTCGACCTCGGGCCTGCCCGGCCAGCGGGAGCTGCGCATCATCGATCATGCCGCCCAGATCGCCGGCATCGCGATCGAGCGGCGGCTGGCGGAGGAAGCGCTCAAGGCGAGCGAGGCGAAGTATCGCGGCCTCTTCGAGACCATCATCGAAGGGGTCTACCAGAGCAGCCGCGACGGGCGCCTGCGCTCGGTGAACCCGGCGTTCGTGCGGATCCTGGGCTATGACAGCGCCGAGGAACTGTACTCGCTGCCAAGCGTTGCAACGCTTTACTGGAACCCGGCCGATCGCGCGGAATTCATTCGCCGCGTGGAATCGGAAGGGGAGATCCGCAACGCGGAGTTTCTGGTACGCCGTCGCGACGGCGAGCAGGTCGTCATACTCGAGAATGCGCGCGCGGTACGCGATGCGACCAACCGGATCACGCACTACGAAGGCACCATTGCCGACATCACCGGGCGCAAGCGCGCCGAGCAGGCGATCTTCGCCGAGAAGGAGCGGGCGCAGGTGACGCTGCAATCGATCGGCGATGCGGTGATCAGCACCGATGCGGAAGGGCGCATCGAGTACATCAATCCGGTCGCCGAGAGCCTCACCGCCTGGACCTTGGAGGAGGCGCGCGGCCGGCCGATCGGCGAGGTGCTGCGCCTCGTCAACGAGATCACCCGCGAGCCCATCGAGAATCCGCTCCTCTGCGTCTTAGGCGGTGCCGACACCTCCTCGCCCGCCGATCACGCGGTGCTCCTCACCCGCTCCGGCCACGAGGTCGCCATCCAGGAATCCGCGGCGCCGATCTGCGACCGCCAGGGTCGGGTGATCGGCGCGGTCATCGTCTTTCACGATGTCACCAAGGAGCGGCGCCTGAAGCGCGCGCTGTCCTACCAGGCGAGCCACGATGCGCTCACCGGCCTCATCAACCGCCGCGAGTTCGACAACCGCCTGCACGCGGCGGTCTTGAGCGCGCAGCGCGGCGAGGGCACGTACGCGCTCCTTTACATCGATCTCGATCAGTTCAAGGTGGTGAACGATACCTGCGGCCACCAGGCGGGCGATCGGCTGCTGCGCGATGTCACCGGACTGCTGCAGGCGCGGGTGCGCGCCTCCGATACCATCGCGCGCTTGGGAGGCGATGAGTTCGGCGTCCTGCTCGAAGGCTGCACCGTCGAGCAATCGACCCGCATCGCCGAGGGCGTGCGCCAGTCGATCCGCGACTACCGGTTCGTCTGGGGAGCCTCGACCCTCTCGGTCGGCGCGAGCGTCGGTGTGGTGCAGATCACGGCCGAGACCGAAAGCGTCGCCAACGTGATGAGCGCCGCCGACATCGCCTGCTACGCGGCCAAGGACGAGGGCCGAAACCGCGTGCACCTGTACGAGTCGGACGGCATCTCCCACCCCCGCCATCGCGAGATGCACTGGGTGGCGCGCGTGACGCGCGCGGCGGAGGAGAATCGCCTCGAGCTTTACTTTCAGCCCATCCGCCCGATCGGCCGCGTGGGTCCCACGGCTTTCCACGAGCTCACGGTGCGGCTGCGGGACGATGACGGACGCCTGGTCGCGCCCGGTGAGTTCATCCCCGCCGCGGAGCGCTACAACGTCATGTCGGTGATCGACCGCTGGGTGGTGCAGCGGGCCATCGAGCGGCTGAAGGAGTGGGCCGCCCGCGGCGAGCAGCGCACGGCGACGGCCGCAGCGGCGGGCGAGGGCCAGTGGCACGGCTCGGCCGTGCGCGCGCTGCGGGAGCTTCCCGCCCGCGACCGCTCCCATCTCGAGCTGCCGCTCCTCGCCGTCAATCTTTCCGGGACCTCGCTCAACGAGCAGTCCTTCATCGACTTCGTGCTGCAGCAGGTGGGCGATCCGACACTCGCCCAGGCGCTCTGCTTCGAGATCACCGAGACCGCCGCGGTGACCAACCTGTCGAACGCCACCTTCGTCATGCGCGAGCTCAAGGCGCGCGGCTGCCGCTTCGCGCTCGATGATTTCGGCACCGGTCTCTCCTCCTTCATGTACCTGAAGACCCTGCCGGTCGATTACCTGAAGATCGACGGCCAGTTCATCAGCCACGTGGCCGATGACCCGGTGGACCGCAGCATGGTCGAGGCGATCTGCAAAGTCGGCAAAGCGCTCGGCATCGAGACCGTGGCCGAATGGGTGGAGTCGCAGGCCATGCTCGATGAGCTCAAGCGCATCGGCATCGATTACGCGCAGGGGTATTTCCTGGCCAGGCCCGAGCCGATCGAAAGGCTCGTACTGTAAGCGCTACACTACGGGCGTCTGGGGTCCGGAAACGTCCGGGGAATCGGAGCGTCGTGCCGTGAGCAGCACCGAGCCGCCGTTCAGCGTCGGCATCCAAGAAGAATATTTGCTCGTCAAACTCGACTCGCGCGATGTCGACGAGAATCCGCCGCAGGCGCTCCTCGAGGAGTGCACGCGCCGCTCGGGCGGGCAGGTGAGCCCGCGGTTCCTGCGCAGCCAGCTCGAGGCGAGCACCCGCGTCTGCCGCTCGATCGCCGAGGCGCGCGCCGAGCTCGCGCGCCTGCGGGGCATCATCGCGGAAGTGGCGGGGGGCTACCGCTGCGCGCCGATCGCCGCCTCGTGCCACCCCTTCGCCAAGGCGACCCGGCAGATCACGACCGAGCGCGAGCAGTTCTTCGCCCTCGCCAACGAGATGCAGGGAGCCGCGCGGCGCATCATGATCTGCGGCATGCGGGTGCACGTCGGGATCGATGACGATGATCTGCGCGTCGATCTCATGAACCAGCTGACCTATTTCGTGCCGCACCTGCTCGCGCTCTCCTGCTCATCGCCCTTCTGGGATGGGGAGCGCACCGGGCTCAT
>Ga0335078_10011618_pt1 | contig 13066 bp, 9 predicted proteins | sample Lox_Sample_32_FD_206711 | JGI IMG/M metagenome (GOLD analysis project Ga0335078, IMG submission 206711) | Soil microbial communities from Loxahatchee National Wildlife Refuge, Florida, United States - Lox_Sample_3.2 | ecosystem: Environmental > Terrestrial > Soil > Wetlands | place: USA: Florida... | reverse complement strand
CAGAAAATCTGTAGGTCCTTTAGATTCGAAATGCGCTAGAGTGCTGATCCAACGGTTTCAACCATCGTTTGGCCGAATGTACAAGAAATGAGAATTTCGACACTGGTAGGATCAAAAGGATGGGGCAAGTGATGGGAAGGGACCTCTGTCGGTCTGAAACTCAAAACCTGGTATGCGACGGAGGGTTAGGTTTCTCAAGGGCGGGCTTCCTCGAACTGAGCCAACATGTCATGGCGTGCGCTGCGCATGATCTCGGCCACGAGATCCAGGGACCGGTACTGCGGCTGCGGTATAGTGGCGAGCACCAACCGGGCAGTTGGATTAATCCCTTGGCGATGTAGTTCAAGATAGGCCCGATGCACCTCGCCGGCGAAGGCTTCCCGCTTCACGCAACGAGCTTCCCGCGTGTGCTCCACATAACGGCCGTGTACGGCACGCCAGAGGTCCGGGAAGGTTTCGCGAATTTGTGTCCTATGGCCGGAAATGCTCCTAACGATTTGAGCGCACGATGGGGGAGGAAACTCTTTCAGTGCGTCTGTGAGTCTCTGACGGACATGCTCACTCGCTCGATAGACACGCTTATTCACCCGAGGGCCGTGCTGGAGTTGCCTCGATTGCTGCCGGCAGGCACGCAACTGCGCGACCCGTTCCGGGAACCGTGATATCAGCGGTTTCGCTGTGGCATAGCCCAGCCGACGCGCCACCTTCTCCACAGTAGGGACCGGTTGTTCATTGAACGCCGCTGCCAAGGCGGTGCCGATGGCTGTTGCTAAGGCGGCCTCGGTTGCTCCTAACCCCGGTCTCCTGATGGTCGCGTTCTTGGTGATGATGGCCGCACGAAGATCATGGAAGTCTTTATAGAGCCGCCTTTTGCTACTCAATCCCACCGATGCGGCCACGGCTTTCAGATCCGTGAAACCTGGCTTACACAGTTCTGCCCTGAGCGCCATTTCAATCCGTTCTCTGGGGGCCGGCGCTCGGGTGACGGAGACGCGAGAGGTTCTCATCGCGGCTCGCCTCTTGTGCACGATCCCGCAGCAAAGTGCCCGATATCGGAACTGGAGCGGATAGACTGATCGATATCCCAGTTGCCCGGCGATCTCCTGCAAAGATGGAGGAATGGCGGCTTGGAGGGCAGCCCGCAGCGCCTCCTCGACGACACTGGACGCTACACGATAATGAGCTTTCCACGGACAGCTTTGAGGCGATTTCGTTTCGGGGTTGATTCGCTCGGTCAGAATGCGAACCAAAGAGATACCCACGCGGCGAGACAGCCTAACCAGCGATTCCATGCGGGGGATAGACCCACGTTGTATCCACCCGCGCAGAAAAACCCCGGCAATTGCTGCTCCCAGTCGGCGGTAACCTCCGGCGCCCCTCACCAGTCCGCGCACATTCTCGAGGAGCAGGTCAACTCCGAAGTCAGCGGGGAGCGTGGGGCTTGCGGCCAGCAGTGCGCCGACCATCTCGGCCACCGCGATCGGTTCCGCCAGCTCGGGATCGAGAGGCGCAGACTCGCCCACACACCCCAACCAGCGAAAACATCGCGAACAGTATCCGGGCCGAGACCGCGACGATAACACATACTGTGTTTGGCCGCAGGAAGGGCAAATCGATTCCAGTGGCTGACGATGGACGGGGCAGGCCGTAACCACCTGGAGCGTCCACAACAAACGCTCATAAGGAGGTTGCGCAAACCACCCCTCCCCTCCATAACAAGAAGGACACCACACTCGTCGGGTGCGAAGGAGATGGACATAAGAAATCGTCTTGGCCCACGGCAATACCGTCAAAAGATCGAGGCGTGGGACGCACGTCAGCTGTTCAAGCTGTGAAACCCAGGCTCGCACTCGGGTTCCTACACCGTTCAGCGAGTGCGAATCGACCGCGAAAGAACCGTGCGACAGGCTCTTGGAAGCGCTTCCCGCCGACACTCCTTTCGTGCACAGGATTCGCGTCCGTAATTCATGAAGAATGAGGGTGCCGGTTTTGACGGCGTGAGCTGCGGCCAAGCGTGAAATGTACCCAGTGAGACTTTCGACGGCCGCTGTACCCACTCCTCTTGGTGCTAACGGATACAAGTAACTTCGTTGGCCAACGCTCGGGCGCAACACCTCCCACGCCTCGTAGATCGTGCCATCAAGCACAGGTTGCCATCATTTCTTGCGTGATCGGATCTCTCCCCGGAGCCCGCTTGCACGGTCTTCCCCTCTTTCGTTTCTGGGAAGGCGGGCCTCCATCGGCTTCAGCTTCGGCCCTCACCCGCGATTGCGGTTCCAGACCTAATAATGTGCGGAATCGCTGCCGCTCGTCTTCATGATCATTGAGCCGTGTTTCCCCCTCGCGCGATTCAGCAAGAATCTTGTCGCATTGAGAAATGGAAAGCGCGGTACGTTCCAAATGCTCCGGGGAGAGTGTGGCAGCGCCGTGTTTGATCGCCCGCACACAGGCGCGTATCAGCCACTCTTTCAGGATCCCGACACAACCGACGGACCGTTCATAGAGAAACTCCCACGCACGGACCAGGTCCGATTCAGCCGTGGCAAAGGGCAACTGTTGCTGGAAGGTAAGCAGGACACTCCGGAATATCTGTCGGTCTTCGGCCGAATCAGCGCGGTAACGTTCGAAGTGCAAGTCCATACTGCGACGGCTCAACTGGGCGCTCAAGTTACGAAACGCAAGCAGCTCATACGTCCCCAAGAGCACATGCACGGTCTCGGTGCGATTGGCGATGGACTTGATCACGTCCAACTGGTCGGATAGTTTGCGGCCAGAAGCTATCCGGGCCAGGTGTTGCGCCTCGTCGACAAAAACGACGCGAGGGCGCCGGTAACGGAGTGCCTGCTCGACAACGAAGCCCAGTTCGGCGTTGCCAAGAACCGAGGGTGGCGCATCGGCGATCGGCACGCCGTACGCCCCACGGAGGCTCTTGAAACCGATCAGCGGCTCATTCATGGCCGCCAGAACGCGGCGGAAATAATCCCGCCAGCGAAACCTCCCGGAGTCTGGCGGAACAACCTCGACGCTGACAAAGGCCAGACGTCCGGGATCAGCGGCCAAGGCTTGCGCCATCTGCTGGGCCAGGAGGTCCTCGATTTTCATGCGCAGAGTTGTCTTGCCAACCCCAGTCGGCCCTAGCACGAACACGAGTGACCCTGGTGCTGCTCCGTCGATCGCATCCAAAAGCTCATCGCGCGCCTGCACCAGCCTCGGGTGCGCCATAGTGAAGTTACGGAAGTGCTCCAGGCGCTCCGCCACCTCAGGCGCTACCGCCGCGATTTCGTCAAGCCGCATCAGAGTTCCTCATACACAAGAAGAGGAGCCGGTGCATCGGACGGTGTCCGGGTGGCCGTGGCGGCTGGAAACTCGCCGCTGCGGTCAGCCCTCGCATCCGGAAGTTTCGGGGATGGGCTCGGATGAGTCACAAGGGCCCGGGTTTCAAGGTCGCTCAACCTCTGGATTAGGATTTTTTCTTCCACTTCGACTGATTCCATAAACTCGGCAAGCCGCTTGGCGGTGATCTCGAACTGGCGGGAGTGGTTCTGACGACGCTTCCGCAACTCCTCGCTCGCCAGATGAACCTCGCGCTCCGAGTGGCCACGAAGAACCGGGGAGTATTCCGAATGGCATTCGACCCACTGACCGTCTACGAAGGCATAGGCCGTCCCCACATCAAAGGGGTCATAACGGACCGGAACACGTTTGGTCTCCCAAGCCGGATTGCGGAAATGTTCCGACCAATAGTAAAGGTGGTTGACCTTCATGCCTCGTCCTGGCGTGACCTTGGCAGTGCCCTTGCGCGTCGACGGCAAGGTCAGGATGAAGAAGTCCTGATCGTAGGTGATCTTGCGGTGTGAACGGCTGCCGGTCTGGGCGGTCGCGGAGTCGAAAGCCTCCCGCGGGCTCTGTCCTAACGCCGGGTGATCGATCGTGTCGTAAATCTCGTAGGCATATTCACTCAGCCTGTGATGGATCTCCTTCAGCGGCCAGGCGGCTTGGTTGCGTGGGTCTACGCTCTTGGTGACCAGGCGTGAACCACGCACCACTTGCGTATTACCCCGCAGATTATGGAGAAATCGATGGTTTGCGGTTCCGAAAATCCGCTCGCAAGTGGAGCCGAAGCGAGCTTTCGCCGGCGGCCTGGTTTTCTTCGTGACTTCGCAACGTGCCAACAGGGTTTCAAAATAAATGCTTTCGAACTCTCTGCCGCCGTCCATGACCAGGATCTGCGGCAGACGGGAATGCCGACGCACGCACTCCCGCAGGATCATCATGCAGGAACGGTAACTGGGAGGGTCGAAGGTCAGATAGAGGGCGAGGATGCGCCGGGAAAACGCATCGGTCAAAAGCGAAATCCATGGTCTTCCCAGGACGCGCCGGGTCTGGGAACAAACCGCCCAGACATCTGCCTGCGTATGGTCGATGTGACCGATCTCGAAGGGCCGGTCCCCATGGCGCGGAGTCCGTTGTTCCAACTCCCAATAGAAGGGTTGATAGGGGTAGGCGGCGCGGCGGCCGCGCCGCTTTTCAACTTGTTCAGCACGTGCGCGATGATGGATAGCGAGGGTGAAAGTCATGTAGCTCGGAGCAGGTATCTGCCTGCGGTCGCACGTGAGCTTCAGTGCAGACCATGTCGCGTACATGGTTTTCTGTTTCAGCGACTCATAATCCTTATCAATGAACTCCATCATCAAGCACCGCGCTTGCTCGGGAAGTTTATTGACAGGATTGCCGTGATTCGGCTTGGGCAGCAGGCCTAAATATCCGCTGTCGTACTGCATCTGCGCGGCCCGGTAATCTGCTATCCAGCGCCGCAAGGTTCGGCAGGGTACCGGATCATGGGGCTCGCCGCGCAGCGACCGCGAGACAATGTGAAATCGGCGCGTCGCCTCAGCCAGGTCCCCCTCACTTGCAAGTAAGAGACGTTCCTGAATCCGTGCCGTGTTGATCTTCACAACGCCACACCGCTGGGCGGTCGCTGACCCCGTCTGCTTATCATCCAGGTGCGGGGACTTCTCCAACCACACCCGCACCCCCTCCGACTCCGGCAGCGATGCGGCCTGGAGATCCACGAAAACATCCCCAGTAGCGATAAGGGAGTAAATCTCGTCGCGGGTAACATCACCATCTGTTGCCGTGAATAAATCTGCCAGCGAGCACCCAGGCCGGGCCGCAACCTGCGCCAGAACGCTCGCTCGAGACCGGGTGTTCATCTCCGGTGTGGCTCGCAGGTAGTCTTCAAGAAACAGGATATTCCGCTGGAAAAGCCAGTTAATATCTGCAGAAGATCGAACTCTGTAGTAAAGACCGAGGCGCTCAGCGTATGCCCGGCCCGGTGGGCAACCCCATCGATCATCCTCACCGCGACAATATCGGTTCGGGTTGCGCACCGACAGCCGGATCAGTTCCTCTTCCGTTTTGCACTCCTCCCATCCCGCTTCTGTCCTGCGAATGACGAAATAATCCGGGGTGTGCAGCACCCCCAGGTTCCGTCCGTGGGCGCCTGCGTAGTCCAGCTTGATGGAATTGGGCTGGTCCCAATACTCCAAGACTTGATCGTCGTGCTCCAGTTCATATACCCTCGGCAACTCCACACGGTGACTCTCAAACTGGATTGTGACTCCCATCTTCCTGCTGGGGTAACGACCGCTGACATTCGATTGGCCGCCGCCTACCCGCCGCGCCGGATCCGAGCGCCGTATATGTGCGACCATGGAGAGCGCCTCGTCAGAAAGGCCCACCCCCTTGGCCCATATCGCGAAATCGTGATCGCTCAGCATTGCCTGATTCGCCCGCGCCTTATTGGAGCGATTCCTTCTTGCGCTTGGCTTTTAAGGCTTCGGTATACCGCACCCCTGCTTCACTAATCAGGTCCTGTACGCGTCGCCCGTTGGCGATCGCCTCACGAACCTTGGGAACGAGTTCTTCCGGTACGTAAATACAGAATCGCTTGCCCGCATGTCGGCCATACAGGGCGTAGCTGGAGTGGTACTTACCCTTGGCGCAGGCAGGGCAGTTCTTGCGGATGCACGGGCTCTTCCGCAAACAAAGAGAGCCCGCCGCAACGGGCGAGAGCTTCTGGACCTCGGCATGAAACCATCGGATGACGTTTTCAGGTGTCTCTGACATGTACGTGAGTAAATATACTCACATACAAAGTGCAAAGGCAAGATCTTTTTTTACCCTCCATCCTCCCCCTAGAAATCTGCACTTCCGGCCAAACGATGGTTGAAAACCAAAACGCCGTGACGGATAGCCGATTTAAAGGACTTACCAGCAATGCGCGGCCAAACGATGGCTTAAAAGCGGCCAAACGATGGTTGAAGTCACACCACGAGATTTTCTCGGCTCCCCCGCCAAGGTAGCGGCGGGAGCAGGGTTGCCCCCTGCCCTTTTGTGCCCCGCGAGAACAAGGGGCAGAAAAGGAGAGAAATTCGTGACCGAGAAAATCACAATCAGGCAGACAGCGAGGGCAAGCCGAGGCGTCGGCCGGTCCGCCCACCGGGCCGGCACAGTGGGGGCGTCCGTCGAACGGACTGAGAGTCCGAGGCGGGAATGCAACCGATTCAGCAAAAGGAAAGCTGCTTTGCTTGGGATGCTCCCTGCCGTAAAGCGCATCGCTTTCAGAATTCGTGAACATCTGCCCGACCATGTGGAAGTGGACGACCTTTACGCTGACGGGCTGCTGGGGCTGATTGACGCCGTCGCCAAGTTTGACGTGAGCAAACGGGTGAACTTGGAGAGTTACGCGCGGCACCGGGTTCGCGGAGCCATTTTGGACGGCCTGCGCACCGCCGATCCCGCCACGCGAGATTTGCGCCGAAAGAACAACGCAATCCGGAAGCTCTATCGAGAATTGGAAGCCAAGTTCGGACGGCCTGCCCACGACGATGAGATGGCAGCGGCGTCGGGAATGAATCTGGCGCAATGGCACCGGACGCTGAACGAAGTTCACAGTGCCGGGCTTGAGTGCGGTGCGCGCGTGCTCTCGGCAGGCCCGACCGTGCGGCTGCCTTCCACCGATCCGGAGCTTTTGATCGATGGCAGCAACAACCCTTTCGATCTCTGCTATCGGCGCGAACTACAGAAAATTCTCGACAGGGCGGTTTCTCATCTACGTGAGCGCGAGCGGCAAATCATTCGCCTTCGATATCAAGGTGACCTGACGATGAAGCAGATTGCCGAACTTATGCATGTCGACGAGTCACGCATTTCCCAGCTCCATTCCGCCGCCTTGGCCCGGTTAAAGGCAAGCATGGACTTCCTGCTGCGCCCGCGAATCGCTGAACGCGCAGAACCGGGCGCTCGTTCAATGGCAGCGGGGGTAGGGGCCTGACCTTCCGAATCCCAGTTTTGGAAAGGACCGTTATGGAAGTCACTCTTGCGAGACTTCAAAAACTGATCGGCGGGAAAGCACCGATCGTGGGCATTCCGCGACCGACCGAGAAACCCTTCGCGGTCGAACGGGCGAGGCTCTGCGGGCTGATCGAGGGGTTGGAGGCATGCGAGATCAGCCTGAACGCCCATCTCGAAATTCACACCGCAGCCCGGCATTACAAGGTTTACAGCCTCGACATGCAGCGATGGACTTACGCTTACAAATCATTGCGCTCGTGGGCCGCACGGCAGCGCGCCAAGCGAGAGGCTCCAAAGTTCTCGACAGAAGAAAGACGCAAATTGGAATTGCTGAGGAAAATCGCTATCGCCGAGCGCAAAGCCCGCCAACTTTCCGTGTGCCGTCCTTGCAATCCCGTGCTGGAAACGGGCGAAACGGCCGGCGATTACGAGCGTGAGCAACGGTCGGCATGGAATTCTCAAAAGCCGTTACGCCGAACAATCGGCAGACTCGCCACTGCGCACGGGCTTGTTAACGGTTACGTCCCCGATGCCGTCATTCGACAGCCGCGCAAGCTTTACGAAGCTCTGTCGGTGCTCACAGGCCACAACATCACGAAGTGCGGCGAGCTTCACACCACCACCCGGTATGACAAGCCCACCGAGGCCCAATACCTGAAACACTTGTATGAGTATGTTGGGCGGGGGGCCTTGTCAGCTTGCTCCCACTACGGCGTTGTCTTTCAGTCCAAACCCTATCGCTCCCAGGAGTGGCGATCGCCGGAACATATCAGGGAAGAGCGCCTGAATTACTGCCGGCGGATGCGCGACTGGCGAAACGCGCAGGAAACCGTTAATTGGCTCCGTGCCCAGCTTGTGAGCTTCGAAGAGTGCCAGGAGGATGGAAATGACGTGACATGACTCTGGAGGCACCATCGAGGAAGGCAGGAAAGGTGATGTAGCGTTAGGTCACTTCTCCGATTTGTGCGGCCAGCGCTAGGCCACAGGGGTAGTAACGCCGTCTACAGGCAAGGTGAACGGGGCCGTGAGGGTCTACCACAAACGCGACAAACCATTCTTCGCTCACCATAGATTCAAGTAGAGAGTGTCCCCGATGACGATCCGCGCAACGGCGTGCCCGGAGTCGTGACAGCACTCGTACCTCTTTCCCTCGATCATTGGCACCACCTTATGTCAGAGTACTGTTGGTATCCGGTCGCTTTTTGCCTTTCGCCTGCTCGCAGACGAAGAGCGCAGAATCTGAGTCGCTCAAACTTTGGACTTGTGCCCAACGCCGATGCTTCAACTCTCATCACCTACCGCTAAAACGCCTAAAAGCGAATGCGCTACCTCGACCTTTTGGGGCGGGGGGGGCTGCATGCCGGGGTCGGGTTGGCCGGTCTCGGGGTGGTGGGGAATTCGCACGGACGGGGCTAAGGTCGGCATAAAACTCGCACCTGTAGTGACATAATGTTGAGTGCCAACGTCGCCGTACCTCGTTTTGTACTTTTCTAGGATCGATTCGACTTCCGTGTTGTGCCCTTGCAGTAGCGAAGCAACGTCTCGGCACACCTCAGGGGCCGTGCGGCTCAAGTCGGAGAGGGGGGCGTCACGTAATCGTGAGACTGCCTGCTTCAGGCGGGTGCGAAATGCCGAGTTCTCCCCGTTCTTGAGAAATTCGACGAGTTCAACCACTGACACATTCCCGAGCCATTTGGGTTGCGGTTCGTTCATCAGGTCGAAGGCATCCGGCGCTTTCTCTTCTAAATTGCCGGACGCTGCAAGTTGAGCCGCGAAGAACTTGGATACAAGGGAGTAGTAGTGCCATGGTGCGCGGAGAGGGAGCAATGGGCACGACGATAGCTCCCCCGCATTTTCCAATAGGTGATACTGTGGCGCGAGACGCTCCATTATGGCGTTAAGCAGTATCACTCCTTTGGGAAGCTCTTTCATGGCACTTTGATAACTTTCAGATCGCCAGCGTTTGATCTCCTCCTCATACCGTTCCAAAGCCTCTTTAAGCGGCTGTCCGACCACTCCTCCTGGCGCAACAAAAAGACTATGCTCATCGACTGCCCGCATAAACTCGGCCTCTTCGGAGACCACGAATCTTTGCAGTTCCCCGATGTTGGCGAACTGACGCCTGAGATAGTGAGAAAGTACCCGGGTAATTAGACTGCTGATTCGGGCCTGCGTTGTTGGGTCGCCTTCCTCGAGAGATTTCTCAAAACTTGGGAAGACAAGGATTGGCGGAGAGGGAAGCTCAGCGTCGAGGAGAGGCTTGAGGTGAAGCAGAACAAAAGCAGTTTCGAGGAGCAGTATATTTCGAAAGCGCTCCTCTCCTCTCGAGGACTCGATCCACGGGAAAATCGGGTCAGGTATTAGAATCGTGTCCGCGTAGAGCGACATCTTGCGAACGCAATCGAACTGCGACTCACCAAATCTGCTGGACCCTCCAAGCACTAGCTTCAAGCCAGCGAGATTCTTTGCCCCAGGAAATATGTGGAGGCCAAACCTTTTGTAGAAGGCCTGAAAGGCTTCGTGGGCATACATATATGCTTGAGGACCGCGACCGCCGAGCTTTTGAGCTTCAGCTCGCACTCTGTCCCCAAACGAGTCCATCGGTGCGAACTCCTCGGCACAAACGCCAGTCGCCATGCGAAAGAACTGGTCCAGCACTTGAAAGTATTCTCTCTGAATCGTTGCGAGTTGGGTGGCATTGGCTATTTCCTGCTCGCCACGGGCAGCCGGTGCACCATCTATACTTACTCTTGACTCCGGCAATGTGACTCTCGCCGTGAAACCCGGGTAGAGGCCGTCGACAACCCCCAAGATTTTGTCCACCAATTCGCAGGCATCGTCGACGACATCCCCCAAGTCAGCAGTATCCGACCGCAGTACACGGTGCATTCGATGCAAAGGGTTTATGCATAGATCGAAACAGCTGTTCCGGGCTGCTGCCCAGTTACAATGAGTAAACGCAGAAGTCCGTGGATAGAAGCGATCATAATCCTGTTTTACGCCGGCCTCATCGCTGAGTCTTCTGAGGTCTTTAGCCGCCCAGTGTCCCAGGTCGATCGAGACGAATTCCAACCATCTGTCCTCGTCGGCCAGCTCACGAAGTATCTCAACGTCGATCGACACAGGGGCAGTTCCCCCAGGATCGTCCAGCTTCAAGAAAGCCAGTTTCGCTTGGGCCGCGCCATATTGGCGATACGCCACCCATAAGTTTGAATCGTCACGAACCTTTAAGTACGAAAGCGTCACATAGGATTCGAGAAGTGTCCTTAGACCGATTCTGCCGAGAATCGACGTGCTGTTGCCCATTGACAACAGCTCTTCAAGCACGGCAAGAGAATAGGCGCCGAACCCGAACGCAGCGTCGTGCTTTGCGTCCACAGCCGTGGTCGCTAGAGAAGAGCGTTCGTGTCTCGCGAGCGCCTCCCGGACTTCCCGAATCCTGTGGCGCGTCGTGGCGAGGTGGGGCGACCATTTCGCTTCCATGGTGTGGCGCGCGTCGCAGCATGTGTCTCTTAGACACTGGCTCCAGAAAGACATCGGCCAGCTTGTTGCTGTGCCACCACGTCCATTTACCATTCCTTCCATACATCGGACAGTGGGGCGAACCTTTTCGGGCAATCCGAAGCCGGGGTACTCGAGAATTTCCCGTACCTGCTCTTCACTTTGGAGAAACAATGCTCCCGATAGAAGCTGAAACAGTACTCTCACCCAACGGCAGTCAGTCGCCTCCTGAGACTGATGGCTGAGGACCGGGAGTACGGCCAATTTCAGAGACTCCCAATCGTCAGCCGAGGGTGCCTCGCCGATAACCTCGGCCCACTCTTGACGGGCCGGGAGCGTGTCGAATAGTAGCAACGGACGGAGGGCTTTCTTTGTCTCAGTGTCGCAGCAAATCGCTGAAAGAAAACGCTGGAGCACCGCTGGCTCAAGCGATGCGAGGCCGGACAAAGTGGGCTGGACTCTTCGCTTTTCCTCGGGTAGAGCGTCGACGAGCCGCGCGGCACCCCTAAACCTATTGTGTGCGCGATCGCGTCCGAGCTGAGAGATCAGGAGAGCAGACCACAACATTTCGGGCATCCGGTCGTTCGCCCACGACATCAGTGTGACTCCCGGAACCGCCATAAGCGGAGGAACAAGTACTTTTTTCTCCATCTTGTGCGCATCAATTCCGGAATACGATTTGGCACTTTTCTTTTTGGCTTTACCCTTGTTTTTGCTCATGGATCCTTCGCACCTTGCGCGCCTCCCAGACCTAACGATGGGGGCGTTTGGCAAATGAACAACACAACTGAACTTTCCGATATCGACTCCGAGCCGAGCCACAAGCTACACCTGACCTCCAACGAATGCAATCGTCAACCGCGAACCAGTGACGGGTCAAAAGTGACGAGCCAGCCCGAGAATGACCAACCCGAGCCGGCGCCATTGACCGCTGGTGGCGCATATATTGGGGTTTATGTCTGCGACCCGAGCGCAGCTCTGGTCACTTCGACGGCACATTGCGGGTCTAATTCGGGCTGTATGCGTGGACCACGCTTCGATCAGACTTGTCCTGGAAGCAACTACGTTGGCGCGCTTGGGCAGGTTGGCAGCTTAATCGCCAGCGCTTCAGAACACGCGCTCAATGCGCTCGCCTCCTTGACCGGTTTCGGCACCCGATAGGTATCTCTCACTCCACCTACACTCCGGGCGGAAGAAGCGAAGAGGTAGAGCTGCATCTACCAGATTAACCGCAACGCAAACTGAATTTCTCGTGGGTCACCAGGGCCCCCGGATGCCTGGCCGGCGATTGGCTGGACTGTGTTTCCGATCACACCGAATGCGGTGGAACTCAAATCCGCGTTTGGCAGGGAAAAGTTCGCGCGATTAAAAATGTTGAACATCTCGGCGCGGAACTGGAGGGTCTTCGATTCCCACAACTTGAAATTGCGAATCAGTGAGAAGTCCCAGTCGGCCAGACCGGGGCCGGTCAGAATATTTCGTCCCGCGTTGCCGAAGGTATACGGTGCCGGATAGGAGAACGCGGCAGGATTTGTCCACTGGTTGACGCTCTTATGGGCGGGATAAAAGCTCACTCCGGGAACGACGTTCGGACGATCGTGGTTGTCGATATTATTGCTGGGATTGCCGTCGACGGTGGGCGTGTAGGGTGCCCCGGACTGCAGCATAGCGATCCCCGCCACCTCCCACCCGTCAATAAGGTAGTTCACCTTCGAGTTTTGTAGCTTTCCAATTTTGTTCCCGAAAGGCAATTCGTAAACGTAGGCCAGAGAGAAGCGATGTTCGTAGTCGAAGTCTGAGCGGCCCTTCTCCGCGGCGAGATTGTAGGAATTCTGCGGAAAGCCGGGGCTGGCACTGGTGCCGAAGTAGGCGGAGTCATCGTCGATGGATTTCGACCAGGTATATGCGCCGATGATCGCCAGGCCGTTGCTGTAGTGCCGCTCCACTTTGACTTGCAAGGAATGATAAATCGACGTGCCGATGGGATCCGTATAAGACATCGTCTGGAAATTGGGATAGCGCCGCGGGCAAGGAGTCCCCGCTGGCGCGTTCGGAATGCAGCCACCGCCGCCCTTATAGAACGCGTTGTTTGGCTGGTTCGGGTCCCACTCGAAAGGCAACCTGAGTGCCCGGGTGCCGACGTAGCCCACGTCGAGCAGCCAGGAGCCCAACTGTCGCTGCACATCGAACGTCCATTCGAAAATCCTTC
>Ga0335078_10011617_pt1 | contig 13066 bp, 11 predicted proteins | sample Lox_Sample_32_FD_206711 | JGI IMG/M metagenome (GOLD analysis project Ga0335078, IMG submission 206711) | Soil microbial communities from Loxahatchee National Wildlife Refuge, Florida, United States - Lox_Sample_3.2 | ecosystem: Environmental > Terrestrial > Soil > Wetlands | place: USA... | reverse complement strand
AGCACCGCAACCATGATCGAGGTAATGATCAAAGCCGCAATGTCGATCTTTTGAAACGAAACGAAACCGCCAAGGCCCTTGAATCGGATCTCCCCGCTGGGCAGATACAGATCGCTCGTGATCATCACTTTGGGATTGCCGCCGAACACGAGTTGGCCAAAGCCAATCAAAACATAGGTCAGCCCAAACGTGGCCATGAACAGTATGACGTCAGCCTGGTTGATCAGCGGCCGCAGCATCAGGCGCTCGACGCCAAAAGCCAGCACAAACATGACCACGACGGTCAGTGCGAGCGCCAGAAACGCCGGAACACCGTGCTCATGCAGGCCGACCAGCGTCAGCGCTGCAAACACAACCATGATGCCTTGGGCGAAATTGAACACGCCCGACGCCTTGAAGATAAGCACGAAGCCGAGCGCAATCAGCGCGTAAAGCACGCCGGCGACCAGCCCGTCCCACAGCGTCTGTGCGAAAAGATCCGGCGCCGCGCCCATCTGCACGAACGGATCGATGAAGATTTGGTAGAGAAGGTGCATCAACAGTCCCTGTTCGCGGGCCCTCTGCTCCGCTCATTCCGGCGCAAGCGGGAATCCATGGTGACCAGCTACTTGATGCTGGGTCCCCGCTTCCGCGGGAGACGAACGGTCGACAACCCTCACGCGCTCACTCCGTGCGGTTGGCCGAGATAAGCACGGATCACGTTCTCGTCCTTCCTGACCTCGTCGGGCGTGGAGTCGGCGATTTTCCGGCCGTAATCGAGCACGACCACACGATCGGACAGATCCATCACCACGCCCATGTCATGTTCGATCAGCGCGATGGTGGTGCCGTATTGCTGATTGACGTCGATGATGAAGCGCGACATGTCCTCTTTCTCTTCAAGATTCATGCCGGCCATTGGCTCGTCGAGCAGGAGCAGGTCCGGCTCCATGGCGAGCGCCCGGCCGAGTTCGACGCGCTTCTGCAAACCGTAGGGCAGACGCCCGACCGGGATTTTGCGGATTGCCGCGATTTCCAGAAAATCGATGATCTCCTCGACGCGGCGCCGGTGCTCGACCTCCTCGGCCAGCGCCGGCCCCTGGCGGATGAGCTGCCAAAAAAAGCCGCGGTGCATTTTCAGCGCACGACCGGCGAGAATATTGTCGAGCGTCGTCATGCCGCGAAACAGCGCAAGATTTTGAAAGGTGCGGGCAATGCCGCCGGCGGCCGCTGCATATGGCCGCATACTGGTGCGCACCTTCCCTTTGAACGTGATCCGGCCCGATTGCGGCTGGTAGAAGCCGTTGACGACGTTGAGCATGGATGTCTTGCCGGCGCCGTTCGGGCCGATGATGGCGCGGATTTCGCCCTTGCGGATGTCGAACGATACGCCCGTGAGCGCGCGCACGCCGCCAAACGAGAGAGAAACCTCTTCGACGGCGAGCAAAACCTCGCTGAGCGCCGCATCGCCCGAGGACGGCGCCCTCATGCGGCGCGCACCATTTCCGCCGCGCGGACCGGGTAGGTTTTCATGTCGCGGATGGCAACGCGGGCCGCAATCACACCCTTGTGGCCATCCTCGAACGTCACCTCGGTCGTAATCTGCGCCGTAGACGAGCCGTTATAGAGCGCTTCGACCAGCGGACTGTAGCGGTCGATGATGTGGCCGCGGCGAAGCTTTTGCGTGCGCGTCAATTCGCCATCGTCCGGGTCGAGCTCTTTATGCAGGACGAGGAAGCGTTTGATCTGAGCGCCCGCCATCACCTCCTCCTCCGACAGCGAACGATTCACCTCATCGACGTGGTTTGCGATTATGTCATAGACGCGGGGATTGCCGGCAAGCTCCTGGTAGGAGGCATAGACGACGTCGTTTCGCTCGGCCCAGCTGCCGACCGCGGTCTGATCGATGTTGATCATGACGCAGACGAAATCGCGATCGGCGCCGACCGCCACCGCCTCGCGGATGTTGGGATAGAATTTGAGTTTGTTCTCGATGTATTTCGGAGCGAATAGCGTGCCGTCCTTGAGACGGCCCACATCCTTGGCGCGATCGATGATTTTCAGCTGGCCGGTCTTGGTATCCAGGAAACCGGCGTCGCCGGTATGCACCCAGCCGTCGGGCGTTCGCACTTCGGCGGTTTTTTCCGGATCCTTGTAATATCCGACGAAAACGCCGGGCGAGCGGAACAGCACTTCGCCTTTGTCGGATATTTTTATCTCGACGTCCGGCGAAGGCGTGCCGACCGTGTCGGCGTAAATCTCGCCGTCCGGCTGCGCCGTGACATAGACCGAGGCCTCGGTCTGGCCGTAGAGCTGCTTCAAGTTTATGCCCATCGCGCGCCAGAACCGAAAAATCTCCGGACCGATCGCCTCGCCTGCGGTATAGGCGAGGCGAATGCGCGAAAGGCCGAACTGATTCTTCACCGGCTCGTAGACGAAAAACCTGCCGATGGCGTAGAGCAAACGGGCGGCGAGCGGCACCTTCTCGCCATCGAGTATTTTTTCTCCCCAACGCCGCGCCACCCCGATGAAAAAATCGAATGCTTTGCGCTTAAACGCACCGGCATCTGCCATGCGCACCGTGGTGAGCGTCAGGATGTTTTCGTAGACGCGCGGCGGCGCGAACGCATACGTGGTGCCGATCTCGCGCCGGTCCTGAACCACGGTGTCCGGCGCTTCGGGACAATTGACGCAATATCCCGCGACATAGGCCTGAACAAAAGAGAATTCATAATCGCCGACCCACGCCATGGGCAGATACGCGATCACCTCTTCGTCTTGGTCGAGCCGGTCGAAGGCATTCGCGTTGCGCGCGGAGATGATCGTATTGTCGTTAGTGAGCATGACGCCCTTGGATCGGCCGGTCGTCCCCGACGTGTAAAGGATCACGCTGAGATCGCTGCCCTTGCCTTCAGCCACGCCCGCTTCCCAGCGGGCAAGGCATCCGGCGTCGCCGGCTAGCCTCTTACGCCCGATCGCTTGCACCTCCACAAACGGGATCAAGCGGCTGTGATCATAATCCTTCAATCCGCGCTGCTCGTCGTAAACCAGCCGGCCGAGCCGCGGCAGGCGCTCGGCCATCGCGATCACCTTGTCGACCTGTTCCTGGTCCTCGACGACGGCCAGCGTCACTTCCGCATGCCCTAAGACGAACGCCATCTCGTCCGCCACCGCGTCGGCGTAAACCGGCACCGGTACTGCGCCCAGCGCCTGGCCCGCGCACATCGCCCAATAGAGCCGCGGGCGATTGCTGCCGATGATGGTGAATTTGTCGCCGCGCTTGAGCCCGAGGTCGGCAAGGCCGATCGAAAAGGCGCGCACCTCTTCGAGCATCTGCGCCCAGGTCCATGTGTGCCAGATGCCGAGATCCTTGTGGCGCATGGCCGGCCGCGCGCCGATAACCTTGGCATTGTGGATGAGAAATTTGGGCAGCGTGTCTAGGCTGCCATCAACTTGCTGCACGGCGTTCCTCCGCCCCCTTTCAATGGCGCTGTCACGACGCGCCTTGCTTGCAATCCGGGGACTGGCACCGCTCTGCTATCTTGCGCTCCGAATACACCACCCGTCGACAGGCCCTTCGACCCAAACAGGTTGTGAGGCGGAAACCGCAGATCCCCCAATCCATGGTCACCGGCGTATGAATTTCTTACCCAAATCAGCGCGGTAATTCTCGCATTGCCGGGTTAAAACGACAATGCTATTTCCACGCGAAAAGCTAGTCATTTTGCCGCAAAACCGTTCGCCCGCATCACTTAAAGGCGCGATCGGGCCGGGTAACGGCTTCATGCTCGATGTAGCGACAGGCGCTTCCCCGCGGTTTTCACTCGGTGAAGAGCAAATAGCGGTCCGCGAGACGGCCCGAACCTTCGCCGCTGAAGTCTTCGCGCCGCACGCGCTCGCCTGGGATGAAACCAAGCATTTTCCCGTCGCCGAGATGCGCCAGGCGGCTGCTTTAGGCATGGGCGGAGTTTATGTCGCGGCGGATGTCGGCGGCTCCGCGCTTTCGCGGCTTGACGCGACCTTGATCTTCGAAGCGCTGGCGACCGGCTGTCCGACGGTCTCAGCCTACATGTCCATTCACAACATGGCCGCCTGGATGATCGACGCCTTCGGCTCGGATGCGCAACGCCGGCAATGGCTGCCGAAACTCTGCACCATGGAGTTTTTGGCAAGCTATTGCCTGACCGAGCCTGCCGCCGGATCGGATGCCGCTGCGCTCACCACGCGCGCGATACGCGACGGCAGTCACTACATTGTCAACGGCCAAAAACAGTTCATCTCCGGCGCCGGAGCCGGCGATCTCTACGTGGTGATGGCGCGAACCGGCGGCGAAGGCGCCTCCGGCATATCGACCTTCGTCGTTCCCGGCGGCACGCCCGGCATTTCGCTCGGCGCCAACGAACGCAAGATGGGTTGGAACGCGCAGCCGACGCGCGCCGTCATTTTCCAGGACGTGCGCGTGCCGGCGGACAACCGCCTCGGCGCGGAAGGAGAAGGTTTTAAGATCGCCATGGCCGGACTGGATGGCGGCCGGCTCAACATTGCGGCCTGCTCGCTCGGCGGCGCGCAGATCGCGCTGGAAAAGTCACTCGCCTACATGAAAGAGCGCAAAGCTTTCGGCCGGCGGCTCGACGAATTTCAAGCGCTGCAATTCCGGCTGGCCGACATGGCGACCGGCCTTGAAGCCTCGCGCACGCTCCTGTGGCGTGCGGCCGCGGCGCTTGACCGCAAGGATGCAGATTCAACGCAGCTTTGCGCCATGGCCAAGCGCTTTGTCACCGACATTTGCTTCGAGATCGCCAATCAAGCGCTGCAGCTGCACGGCGGTTACGGCTATTTGTCCGAGTTCGGGATTGAGAAGATCGTGCGTGATCTGCGCGTGCACCAAATCCTTGAAGGCACCAACGAGATCATGCGCCTTATCGTGGCGCGCAGCCTTATCGGACGATAAGCGTGACGGAGGCGCAGGACGGCGACATCATCGTCCGCAAGGAGCGCGCGCTGCGCCGGATCACGCTCAACCGGCCCAAAGCGCTGAACGCGCTCACGCTTAGCATGGCCGTCGAGATAACGGCGCATTTGCGCGCTTGGGCGAGCGATTCCGAAGCCGGCGTGGTGCTCATTGACGGCGCCGGCGAACGCGGCTTTTGCGCCGGCGGCGACATCAGGGCGCTTTACGACGCGGCGAAGACGAGAAGCGCCCTCCCCGCGCAATTTTGGTCCACCGAATATTATCTCGACGTTTTGATCGCGCGTTATCCCAAGCCGGTTATCGCGGTGATGGACGGCGTGGTGATGGGCGGCGGCGTTGGCCTATCGGCCCACGCGGCGTTCCGTATCGTGACCGAGCGCTCGATGGTAGCAATGCCCGAGGTCGGCATCGGCTTCTTTCCTGACGTCGGTGCTTCGTTTCTATTGGCGCGATGCCCCGGGCAGACCGGGACATATCTGGCGCTGACCGGCGACCGGATGAATGCGGCCGACGCCGTCTTTTGCGGTTTTGCCGATGTGCACGTCGCGACCGCGAAGCTTCCTGAACTCCCCGGCGCGTTCGGCGATTGCCGCACTGCGGCGGACGTTAAACGCGCGCTTGCCAGCATGTCGAGCCCGCCCGCGACCGGTCGGCTGCAAGCGGCGCGTTCGTGGATCGATGAATGCTTTGCCGCCGACAGCATCGAAGAGATTGTCCGTCGGCTGCAATCGAACGGCGTCACCGAGGTGGGCGCGGCGCTCGGAGTCATGGGCAAAGCATCTCCGACCTCGCTGAAGGTCACATTGCGTAATGTCCGCGACGCGGTATCATTCCACAGGCTGGAGGACAGCTTTCGGCAGGATTTTCGCATCGCTCTTGCCGCAATCGCCGGGCACGATTTCATCGAGGGCATTCGCGCCACGATTGTCGACAAGGACCGCGATCCGAAATGGCGGCCGCGTAAGATCGAAGAGGTTACGTCCGACATTGTCGAGCGGCATTTCAGATCTGTCGGTGAGCTGGAATTGAAATTCCCGAGTTAGCGAGGGTTTTTGCAGATGACCAACATCGGATTCATCGGCCTCGGAAACATGGGCGGGCCGATGGCCGCCAATCTGGTCAAGTCCGGCGAGCGGGTGCACGGTTTCGACCTCGTGCCGGCCTCACGCCAGGCGTCGGCCGGCGACGGCGTCCAGATCGTCGCCAATGCACGCGCTTGTGTGGAAAACGCCGACATCGTTATCACCATGCTGCCCGCCGGCGAGCACGTGCTGTCGGTGTGGAACGACGTGGTGCCGCACGCGCGGCAGGGCACGCTTTTCATCGATTGTTCGACCATCGACGTCGATAGCGCGCGGCAAGCGCATAAGCTCGCCGCGGCGCGCGGCCTTGCTACGCTCGATGCTCCCGTATCGGGCGGCGTCGGCGGCGCCAAAGCGGCAACGCTGACCTTCATGGTCGGCGGCTCGACCCACGCGTTCGCGCACGGCAAGCCAGTGCTCGAACGCATGGGCAAACGCATCGTGCATTGCGGCGAGGCGGGGAACGGCCAAGCGGCAAAGATCTGCAACAACATGATTCTGGCCGCATCGATGATCGCAGTCTGCGAAGGTTTTGTGTTAGGCGAGAAACTCGGGCTCTCGCATCAGGCGTTGTTCGACGTGGCCTCGGCTTCTTCCGCACAATGCTGGGCGCTGACCAGTTATTGCCCGGTCCCGGGACCGGTGCCGGCGAGCCCGGCTAACAATTCCTATAAGCCGGGCTTCGCTGCGGCTTTGATGCTGAAGGACCTCAAGCTAGCTAAGGCGGCGGCAGATTCCGTGAGAGCGAAAACCGCGCTCGGTGCGCACGCCGCGGAAATCTACGAGCGCTTCGCCGACGATGGCCATAGCGACTTGGATTTTTCCGCCATCATCAATCTCGTCCGCCGGCAGTCGAAAACGCAATAGTTTCGTAAGCCTACCGCGGTGGGCGCGCGAGATCAGATTCAGTAATATGATGCCAACGTGGCCGGCCGTTTACCAGCGAAGCGATCCAGTGGGCGCCAATGCCTCACCGATTCTCGCGATTTCCGGTCTGCTTGTGGGTGTGCCGATATTTTTGCGCGGGCCTGATCGGTTCTCGCGGTGGAGAAGCACTGTTGAAAACTGACGCGGAGTAATAGGTCCCCGACCAGCACGCGCCGGCGCAACTGGCGCATCCCGCACAGGCGCCGCAAGCTGCACCCATGGCAAGCCGCCTGCGAGGCACTCTGCTTTGACCTTCGCGGTCCGCTGCGTAAAATGTCCCCAAGCTGACGTCGGAGATTTCTTCCTCACTGAGGACCACTCCGCGGGCGCGGGTGTCGGGTGGCTCACCTGATGACGGATGCGCGAGCGCTGCGGATGCTCCGGTTAAAAGTGAAAGTGTCATGCCCGCAACGCCCAAACCCGCCGCCTTGCTGCGGGTTTTTCGCTTTGCAGTGTTCTTCACGCGCGACATGATGGTTGGCTCCTTGCTCGAAAAAACAACGCGATCACACCGCCAACGCCCGGTGTGCTAAGTTGCCGCATCCGGCATCGCATTCGCCGACTCAAAAATGCGGCGTTTGGCGGGTATCGACGACAATTCCGGCCCCGACCGTGCACAGCGGATCGTGCCGAAATTAGGGCTTGTCGTCACGTAAATTTATCAAAAAATGGAGAGTGATATGGATCGGCGTACCGTCATGCTGGGTCTTGCGTTGGTTGGCCCATTGACCGCCGAGGCGGCAGCCCAATCCGCAGGCGAAAGCCCTTTGATTGCCGCCTTCGCCAAGACCTTAACTGCGCACGACATCGACGGCTTCGCGGCACTATTTGCCGATGATTACGTCAATCATCAGAAGAGCGCCGCGGCACCGAAACCGGCGCCCGGCGCCAGCGCGAAACAAGCGACAGTCGGATTTTTCGCCGCCCGGCTCAGAGGAATGCCCGATCTTTCCGTCGCAATTGAAATTTCGCTCGCCAGCGGCGACTTGGCGGCAGCGAGCTTCGTCTACACAGGAACTCATCGTGGTGAGTACTTCGGCGTGGCCCCGACGGGAAAATCCCTGCGCTTCACATCATGCGACATTTTCCGCATTCGCGATGGCCGGATTGCAGAGCATTGGGGCATGGGCGATATCGCCGGCACGCTCGCGCAATTGAAGGCATAATTGCGCGCGTTGGTGTCCACGACGTCATCCGCTCCTCGCGCGTGCGAAAACGCCAGCCCTAACGCGGACCGGAAGACCCAACCAGGTCACATTGCCGATACACGGCGAAACGTATAGGTGTTCTCGCAAGCTGTCAGGCGGACGCGGGCGACAATCCCCTTTTCGTGCGAAACAGCGTTTAGTCGTCAGTAAATCAACTCATAGACCGGTAATTTTTGGTCTTTCACCCGGGATATTCACACGCAAACGCAGTGCCAAGGGAGGTACAAATGCCGTTGTTCATTACCTACGCCTCGTATTCGCATGCCGGCGCAAAGGGTCTCGTCGAGAAACCCTCGGATCGTTCCGCAGTCATCAAAGCATTGGTCGAAAAAGCAGGCGGCAAGTTCATCGCAATGTACTTTACCACCGGCTCAAACGACGTGGTGTTGGTCACTGAGGCTGCTGATGGATCAGATGCGGTAGCTACTGGAATGGCGGTGGCAGCAACCGGCTCGGTATCGAGAGTGGAAACGGTGCGGGCATGGACGCCAAGCGAGTTCAAAGGCATTGCGGAAAAAGCTGCAAGAGTGGCGAGCGCCTATGCGCCGCCGGGTAAATAAGCCGCCGCAATTGCGGTTGGCTTATGCATAAAGCGGCCGCGGGCCGGTCAAAAATCCGGACCCGCGGTGCGCCTTCTGAAGTTACTGTGACGGATTCATCGGCGACCATAGCTTGATCGGCGAGGTCTTCTCGTAAGCCATGCCCTTCGGGTAGGAGATGATTTCCATCTGCAATCCCCATGGCGCGAGGAAGTAGGTGATTGCCTGACCGGCGGCCGGGCCTTCGTTCACCGGGAACGGTCCGAAGAACGTCTTGACGCCTTTGCTGTCGAGGTAATCTTTCGCCGCTTTGATGTCGTCGACGTAGAAGGCGATGTGATAGCCGCCGATGTCGCTGTTCTTCGGCGTCATGTTCTTCTGATCCGGCGAGCTATACTGAAACAGCTCGATGTTGGAGCCGTAGCCGCAACGCACCAAAGTAATCTGGTGAATGACGGCCTTCGGATCGACATTGAGCAGGTCGTGCATGAACGTGCCCTTGTCATCGGCAAACGGGCCGAACGACATCGCTTCCTTGCAGCCGAGTACATTGACGAAAAAATCGGCGGCCTGCTTGATGTCGGGCACGGTGATGCCGGTGTGATCATGTCCGCGCATCCCGGGAATGCCGTCGGCTCGGACTGTGGTCCCGAGCGCGAGCATGGCAAGGCTGGCGGCAATAGTCAGATGGCGAAGATATCGCGACACAATTCCCTCCTGTCGGGACACACTCAAACGATCGCGCCGGGTTGTCCCAGTGGCCCGGCGTGAATTTCGTCAGCCGGCGCCGGCGCTTTCCGTTGCGGCGCCGCGCGCGAGCCAACCGGGATCGATCGTCGGAAGCGGAATGGCGTCGATCAGCATGCGCGTATAGGAGCTGGAGGCGGCGGTGAATACCCGTTGGCAGGGGCCCTCTTCGACCACCTGCCCCTCGCGCATGACCACGACCCGCTGGCAGATCGAGCGCACGACCGACAGGTCGTGGCTGATGAAGGCGAGCGCGAGATGCATTTCGCCGGTCAGCTCCTTGAGGAGCTGCAGAACCTGCGCCTGGGTGGAGACATCGAGACCCGACACGATTTCGTCGGCAAGCACGAAATCCGGCTTGAGCACCACCGCACGCGCAATGCCGACGCGCTGGCGCTGCCCTCCGGAAAGTTCGAACGAATAGCGGTCGACCGTCGTCCGCGACAGTCCGACGCGATCGAGCACGCCGTGCACCATCGACAGCGCTGACTTGCGGCTAGCGGCAAAGCCGTGGAGCAAAAGCGGCTCGGTCAGGATACGGCCGATGGTGTGCCGCGGATTGAGCGATGACATCGGATCCTGGAAGATCATTTGCATACGCCGGCGCAGCGGCCGCCGCGCTTTTTCTTCGAGCGCGGTGATGTCGCTGCCGGCGAACGTCACGGTTCCCGCCGCGGGTCGGACCAGACCTAACAGAGCGCGCCCGAGCGTCGTCTTGCCGGAACCGGATTCCCCGACAATGCCGACCGTCTCGCCGCGGCCGACGCGGATGTCGACTCCGTGCAGGACGGGCACCGGCTTGCGCGCGCCGAGGAACGAAGCGGAGTGGCCGCCATAGGCGACAACGAGCCCGCGTGCGATAAGGAGGTCGTCAGCCATCGCGCGCCTCCCCGATTGAGCCGCCGGCGTCGAAGGCGGCGATCTCCGCGCGCAGTGCGGCGACGACTTCGGGCGGCGTCGGCTCCAATCCCGTATCGGGCCGGTCGTAGCGCGGGTTCGCCGCCAGCAATGCCTTGGTGTAAGCGTGATGCGGCGCTTGCAAAACGTCGCCAGTCCTCCCCTGCTCGACCACCTTGCCCATGTAAAGGACGCTTACCCGATCGCATATTTTCGCCACCACGCCGAGATCGTGGGAGACGAACAGCACGCTGGTGCCGTGCCGTTCCTGCAACGCGCGAATGAGCCGAAGAATCTGCTTTTGTACGGTGACATCGAGCGCGGTCGTCGGCTCATCGGCAATGACGAGTTTTGGTTCGAGCGCAAAGGCTGCGGCAATGAGCACCCGCTGGCGCATACCGCCGGACAGCTGGTGCGGATAACTCGACAGCACCCGCTCGGGATCGCGAATCTGCACCTCGGCAAGCAAAGCGCGCGCGCGCAGCCTCGCCTCCTTGGCCGACAGCCCGCGCTTCAACCGCAATCCATCGGTCATCTGCGCATCGATTCGCCGCGAGGGATTAAGCGCCGTGGACGGATCCTGCGGCACCAAGGCGATGTCGCGGCCGAGGACCGCGCGCAGTTCGTTCGCCGGGAGCGAGAGAAGGTCGCGGCCCTCGAAAATGATGCGGCCGCCGGTGACTTTCACCTGCGACGGTATGATGCCGAGGATGGCCTTGGCGATGGTCGATTTGCCGGCGCCGCTCTCGCCGACGAGGCCGTGCACTTCGCCGGTATCGACGGTGAGCGATACGCGCCGCAAGATCGGCGCGTTATTGGCGCGCAGCGAGATGGCGCTGAGCGCTTCTATGGCTAGGCGTGGCGCGGTCATCGGCGCAGCACCGGATCGAGGCTTCGCGCCAGGCCGTCGCCGAGCTGGTTGAAGGCGACGACGGTCGCGAACAAAGCCGCGAGCGGCACGGCGAGCACCCACCAGGCCTCATGCACAATCTGCCGGCCTTCGGCAATCATGCCGCCCCAGGTCGGCGTATCGGACGATACCGATAGTCCGACGAAGGAAAGGATGGCTTCGACCACAACCGCAATGCCCATTTCCAGCGTCAACAACGCGATGAGCACCGGAACGACATTGGGCAAAATTTCGCGAAACAGAGTGGCCGGGCGCGAAAAGCCGATGGTGCGCGCGGCGACGACATAATCCATCTGCGCCTGGTTCATGGTCTCGGTGCGTACCACCCGGCAGAATCGCGTCCAATCGATGACGACGATGGCAATGATGACCGAATGCAACCCGGTGCCGATCACCGCGATGAGCAGGATTGACAGCAGCACCGGCGGGAACGCCATCCAGACGTCGACCAGCCGCGAAATCACCGCGTCAGTGATGGCGCCGAGATAGCCGGCCATCAGCCCGAGCAACGAGCCGATCAGGCAGGCCAGACCAGCGGCGACGAACGCCACGGTCAGCGACACCCGCGAGCCGTAGATCACGCGCGAGAGCACATCGCGGCCGAGCCCGTCGGTGCCGAGGAGAAAGCCCGGCTCGGCATCGGCAAAGCCGACCGGCGGCAGCGTAGCGTTGAGGAGATTCTGCGCCAGCGGATCCTGCGGCGCAATCAATGGCGCGCCGATCGCCAGCACGACGAGAAGGAGAATGAATCCGCCGGCGCACACCACCTTGGGATCGCGGACTAGTCGCAGATAGACCGGCAGCGGCCGCGGTTCGGCTTCTTTGATCGCCGGTGCACCCGCTATCTGGGCCGAGTGTTTCACGTCGCCGCGCTCAAGCATGCCGCAGTCGCGGGTTGAGTGCGGCAACACCGAGGTCAACCGCGACGTTGACCAGAATGAAAATCAATCCGAACAGCAGCACCAGGCCCTGGATCAGCGGGAAATCGCGATTGATGACCGCGTCGATGGCGAGATTGCCGATTCCCGGATAGGCAAAAATCCGCTCGACGATGACCGTGCCGCCGATCAGGAAGGTGAATTGCACGCCGGTCAGCGCCAGCGTCGGGCCGACCGCATTGCGTAGCGCCTCCTGCAGCACCAGCCGAAGCTCGCTCAATCCCTTGATCCGCCCCAACAGCACATAGTCCTGCAGCATGGCTTCCTTGAGCGACTGTTTCAGCAGCCGCACGATCACGGCGGCAAGCGGCAGCGCCAGCGCCAACGCCGGCATGATCATGTGACTGAGAATATTGCCGGCAACAGTGAAGCGGCCGGTCAGTACGCTTTCCGTCAGATAAAATTTGGTGGCAAAACCCTCCGCCAGCTCCGGGTCGATGCGGCCGGTGAGCGGCAGCACCGGCAGCGCGACCGCGAACAACAAGACCAACGCCAGCGCCCAAATGAAATCCGGCACCGCCAGCATAATCGAGTTCAATCCGTCGATGACCGTTTCGCCGACAGTGCGCCGCATCAGCGTGCCGGCAATGGCAACGCTGCCGCCGACGAGAACCGCGACGAGCAATGCGAGCAGCGCGAGTTCAAGGGTCGCCGGCAGGCGCGACGCCAAAACCTCGGTCACGTGCACATGCAAAGTGATCGAGGTGCCAAAATCGCCGGTGAGAATGCCGCCGATCCAGATGCGAAACTGCTCTGGTATCGGCGCGTCGAAGCCGTAGTGTGCCTTAAGCGCGGCGATATCGGCAGCCGTGGCGCCCGGTCCGATCATCATCGCCACCGGATCGCCCGGCACGACGCGCAGCAGCA
>Ga0335078_10011616_pt1 | contig 13066 bp, 12 predicted proteins | sample Lox_Sample_32_FD_206711 | JGI IMG/M metagenome (GOLD analysis project Ga0335078, IMG submission 206711) | Soil microbial communities from Loxahatchee National Wildlife Refuge, Florida, United States - Lox_Sample_3.2 | ecosystem: Environmental > Terrestrial > Soil > Wetlands | place: USA... | reverse complement strand
CCGAGCCGGCCAGGCCGGTGAGCGTGCAGAGCGCCAGCAGCGGCCCCGGCGTATACCCGCCGTCCAGCTGGTAGGCGTGCAGGAACGAGGCGACCGGCCGCCAGACGCCGGGCGGGCCGCCGCCGAACTGCCGGGTTATCGCGTCTACTTCCGGCTTCGTCGCGTGCGGGGTGAGGTACGGGAACGACCTCGCGAACTGCCACCGGCTGATGGGCGGATCGCCCGGCTCGGTGTGCCGGGTGACCGCGTACAGCTTCGCGACGTCGCGCACGTAGGCACCGAGTACCCGGCCGGGCTGCTGCGTGAGGACCGCGCGGTTGAAGCCGGTGATCAGCGAGTCGACCTCGGGCCGCGGCAGCGTGCGGTAGTCCGCCTGGACCGGCGAGGGGTAGCCGAACTGCAGCCAGTCGCTGCCCATCGCCTGGTCCTGCGCGTCCGGGCAGATCCGGCGCTCGCCCGGTGTCAGCCTGATCGCGGCGCAGTCCGCGGCGGCCGCGGTGCGGCCGTACAGGGACGTGACGCCCGAGTGCGAGAGGAAGAAGTTGCCGGTGAAGACGTATGACCCGGCGCAGTAGGCCAGGATCGGGACGGCGCAGGCCGCGACCATCGCAGCGGCCCGGCGCACCGCCTGCCGCCAGCCGCCGCCGGCCACGAGCAGGAACACCGCCGCGGGGATGATCAGCGCCTCGGCCGCCTGCCAGACGGTAGCCGCGGTGCCGAAGATGAGACCGGCCACCAGGATCGCACGCCAGGTTGTCCTCGGCCGCCAGAGCAGGACCGCGAACCCGGCCACGAGCAGCGCCTCGGACAGCGTGGTCGGCATGATCGTCTGCTCCTGCTGGAGCTGGTAGGCATCCAGCAGCACGGGCGCCATCGCCAGGGCGGCAAGCCATCTCGGGACGCCGCGGCGCAGCAGCAGCCGGTAGATGACGAGGGCGATCGCGATCCCGGCCGCGTGCTGCAGCGCGGCGACCGCGTTGAGGTTGGCGATCGCGAGGATCGCCCGCAGCGGCGCCTTGTAACCCTCGGGGTCGTTTCCCTGCGAGTCGTACAGGTACTTGACCGAGTCGATGTAGAACAGCGCCGGGCGGTAGGCGAACTGCGCCATCAGCCGCAGCAGCACGCCGAGCGTGACGAGCGAGGCGGCCAGCCAGTGCCGCCGCAGGGCTGCGCTCCAGCGCGCCCGCTTGCCCGCCGCGGCAGGCGTGACGGCTGACTGCTGCTCGCCGGCCGGCCTCGCGACGGGCGCGAGCTGGCCTTCTGACGGCATGCCGATCACGCCATCAGATCCTGGGCGGCAGCGGCTGGCCGCCGCTGGAATGCCAGATCGCGAGCACGACGGTGACCAGCGCCAGCCACCTGGTCATCCGGTTGCGCGGCACCTCGGACAGCGTGACCCAGGCGATCGCCGTGTACCAGGCCATGGTCCACGGCGCGACCAGGATCCAGGCGAACGACACCGCGAACGGGGCGACGATCTCCCGTGGCTGCTCAGACGAGATACGCCGGTAGATCACCCAGGCGACGGCGAGCATCGCGATCGGCCACAGCAGGCTGATGATCGTGTCCATCGTGTGCTGCTGGAGCCCGGCAACGTGCACGCCGAGCGTCTGGAGGAACCACCAGGGCGACGGCAGCTCGACCCAGGAGGAGCCCTGCGCCAGGGGTTTGAGCGCGGTGAAGCCGTAGAAGCTGTAGATGACCCCGACGGTGACGAGGGAGACAGCGGTGATGCGGGCCGTGCGCATCCACTCGCGGCGCATCAGCAGCGGGAATGCCAGGCCGATGCCGATCAGGGCCGCGGTAATCTTGACGCCGCAGGCGACCCCGATCAGCACCCCGATCAGCACGTCACCCCACTTGCCGGACACCCGCCGGGCCACCGAGATCGCGCAGATCGCGGCCGCGGCCACGTACGTGTCGGAATGTCCGCCGCTGACCAGCTGCTGGATGATGACCGGGTTGGCAGTCCAGAACAGCGTCGCCCTGATCGGATCGGCAGAGGTCTTGAGCAGCAGGAACCCGACACCCACGAAGACCAGGCCGTTGAGAATCATCAGGACCCAGATCGTGTGCGCCACGTTCGCGCCGCCGACGGACGCGGCGGCCGACTGCATGGCCGTGGCGACCGGCCCGTAGACCGACGGCTGGTTCTTCCAGAGCCCGCCGACGGCGTGGTAGTACGGCAGGAAGGTGGGGTGGGCCAGGTGCATGTACGACTTCACCGTCACCGGGCAGCCGTAGTTCCGCCCGGTCCCGAACAGCCATGTGCACGGGCTGACTGTGTAGGGGTTGCCGCCCTGGGACGAGATCCGGCCGTAGGCGGCATAGCTCGCGGTGTCGGACGAGCCGACGGGTGTCAGGCTCACCATGACGGCGACGATCGCGGTGCTCGCCAGGAACAGCCTCGTCGGGTTCGGCCGCCAGCCCTGGCTGTGCGCCCACAGCATCCCGGCCAGGCCCAGGCAGGCCAGGATGTCGCCGATGTAGAGGATTCCGCCGATGTAAATCGGGTGCATCGCCGCCAGGTGCTGGACGGCCGGGAACGCGGCGGAGAACAGGTTTGTCAGCGGCAGCCTGTCCGGCAGGGTCATCTGGTTGTGCGCGGTGGCACCTACCAGCATGCCGAGCAGCAGGCCGGCCGCCGACAGCGAGATGGCGACCCTGGGGTCCGAGAGCCGGCTCCAGGCCAGCTTGCGGATGACCCGGCTGACGATCCACTCGATCGGCCCGTTCGGCCCCGGCCCGTCCAGCGGACCCGGGTGCCGCGGCCGCTTGTCCAGCTCGACGGAGCCGGGCGTCTGCGCCGCGTCGGACACCTGCGTCACCTGGGTCTTACCTTCCTGGGCCGGATCCGCGCGACCAGGATCGGCGCAGGCCTCCCCGCGCTGGACGGTCTTAGGATCCTGGTAAGCCGTCATTACTTCTCGGACAGACCCTTCCTGCAGGTCTTTTCCCAGCGTAGGGGCGCACTCCGCGGCCCCACGCCACTTTCGCCGGAAACGTGACGGCGAGAACCCTACCTCAGGAACCTGAGGATCAGGCCGCGCTGGTAGCCACCCCGCACCTGCCCCGGTAGGCCGCAGGATAACGCTGCCCCGCAGGTCCGCGACGCAGCGCCAGGATTGTGGTTCAGCCTTCAGGTTGGACAACTGTGATTTTACCGCCACCGATTCCCGGCGTGATCCAGGTAACAGCGTCGCGATCCGGCGGCCAGGCCGGCCGACTCGGGGGTATGCATGTCCGCGTCCTCCCGGCGGCCGCAGATTCCGCCCTCCGCACAGCAGCCGCGAGGCCGCATCGGTAAGCTGCAGGCATCGGCAACACCGCAGGTCAGCAGGCTAGTGAGGCCGGACCCGGCGCGGGATTTGGCCGCCGGCGGACTAGCGCGGCCCCGGCGGGGTAAATGTGATTGGTCAGTGCCAGGGGGCGCCGCTTCCGGGAGAGGCGGCAGGCACTACCGGGGGGAGGCAGCAGGTGGACCTACTTATCTTCTTGGCCGTGCTGACGGTCATTGCCTGGCTCAGGAAGGGCTGACGCAGAACCGGTCCAGGAACTGAGTCAGCATCTCGCTGACGGCCTCGGGCGCCTCCATGTTGATCATGACCGGCGCCTGGGATGACGTGGTGCTCCGCGCCGGGGATGCCGCGGGCAAGGACCGCTGACATCTCGCGGAACCCCGCCACATCGCGCTCCCCGACGACCACGAGCGTCGGCGCGATGACGTCGCCCAGCACGTCACGCGGCTCCGGAACCACGGTCCTGCCGCTGGACGGCGGTTTGTGATCCTTTGCGAACGCCGCGCTTGGTAGGTTGAGCTGCCCGGCGGAGGAGGTCGCGTGAAGGCACTCGTGTTCCGGCACAGTCTCGCCAGGGAGGCGGCCTCGACGATCGGCGGCCGGGTCGACCAGCGCGCGTTCGTGTCCCGGTTCGCGCCGGTGCGCGTCGAGGACATCGACGAGCTGCCGCTGCCGGCTCCGGACTGGGTCCGCGTCGAGACGACGTTCTCCGGCCTGTGCGGATCGGACGTCAAGCAGATCCTGCTGAACGGCGCGCGCGACAATCCGCTGACGGCGCTGGTGTCGTTTCCGCACGTGCTGGGCCACGAGGTCGTCGGCCGCCGCGCGGACAGCGGCGAGCGCGTCGTGCTGAACCCCTGGCTTTCGTGCGGCCCGCGAGGCGTCGAGCCGGCCTGCGAGGCGTGCCGCGTCGGTCGTTACCCGTGGTGCCGCAACTTCCGCTCCGGCGGCCTGCCGGTATCCATTCACCTCGGGAACTGCGCGGCCGCGGCGGGCGCGCACGCCGAGCGCTTCGGCGCGCACGTCTCGCAGCTGTTCGCGATCCCGCCGCACATCCCGGACGAGGCCGCGGTGCTGGCCGATCCCGTCAGCGTGTCACTGCGCTCGATCCTGCTCGCGCCGCCTGCCGACGGCCAGCCTGTGCTCGTATACGGCTCGGGCACGCTCGCGTTCGCCGCGATCGGGCTGCTCCGGTACCTGTATCCCCGCGCCGAGGTCTGGGCGGCGACGCGGCCGGGCTTCCGCGCCGAGCTCGCCACCCGGCTCGGCGCGCACGCCGTGCTCTCGTCCGCGCCTGACGAGCTCGTCGCTCAGGTCGCGGCGCGGACCGGCACCAGTCCGCTGCGGCCATGGAGCAGGCGAGACTGGCTGCAGGACGGGCCGGCGGTCGTCTACGACACCATCGGCTCGACCGAGACGGTCGAGACGTCGCTGCGGCTGCTTGCGACCGGCGGGACGCTGGTCGTCTCCGGGGTCGAGCCGCCGAAGCGCTTCGAGTGGACGCCGCTGTATTTCAAGGAACTGCGGGTCGTCGGATCGAACGGGTTTGGCATCGAGGAAGTGGGCGGCGTGGCCAAGCACGCGATGCAGCACTACTTCGACTTCGTCTCCGACGGTCTCGACCTGACGCCGGTCATCACGCACCGATTCCCGCTCGCACGCTGGGCCGAGGCGGTGCTGACCGTGAAGAACTCGCGCCGGACCGGCGCGGTCAAGGTACTGCTCGAACCGCAGGGCTAGGCCGGGCGACCGGGATGCGCGGTCCGGTTGCGCCGACTAACTCTATCTAGGTAGAGTTCGGCGCATGCCAAGCCGGACGACGTTCTCCGCGCAGACCCTCGCGGTCATGACCGCGCTGGCCGGTCAGCCCGCCACCTGGCGGCACGGATATGACCTCGCCAGGCAGACCGGCCTCAAATCGGGCACGCTCTACCCGATCCTGGTCCGGCTCTCCGACCGGGGCGTAGTCGAGGCCCGATGGGAGGAGGGCGAGCCAGCCGGGCGGCCCCGGCGGCACCTGTACCGGCTGACCGCCGAGGGACTCGCGGCCGCGACCGCGGCCATCTCTGCCGCGCCGGCCGCCGGCCGGCGACGCGCGTCCGGCTCCCGGCGCGCGGCCGGGACGCGTCCTGCCCTGGGTGAGGGCTCGTGCTGAAGGCAGCGGCCCTGGTCCTCGATCGCCTCATGCACGGCCTGACGGGGCTCATGCCGCCGCGGCGCCGGCCCTGGGCGGAAGCGGTGCGCACAGAGGCTGCGGCCGTTCCGGCCGGCTGGCCGAGGATCCGATGGCTCGCAGGCGGATTGTTGCTGATCGCGCGGGAGGCGCACATGACTCGCAGGATCGCGTACTGGCTCGGCGCGGGCTCGGTCGCCGCCATGGCGGCATGGGCGATATGGCTGAGCTGGCGAGCCTCGCCGTCGGCCGATGCGGAGGCGACCACCGACCGGATTCGGATCCTGATCGCGGCCGCGGCCTTCCTCGTGCTGCCGTGGATCGGCCGCAGCCGCGGCTGGTTCGGCCCGGTCCGCGACGACGTCGTCGCGCGCCTGGTCCGGCTGGCCGGATGCGCGGCGCTCTGGGCCATCGGCATCGCCGTCCTGTGGCTGGACAGGCATTCCGGCCCGAACGGAATCGGGGCTGGCGGCTTCAGCTGGCTGCGGGAGACCGCGGGGCTCGCGCTGCTTGGCGGCGCGCTCGCCGCGCCGGGGCTACTGCGTGTCAGATGGCACCGGGTTCAGGACACGACCGTCTGGGCTCTCGCTGCCATCGCGGGTGCGGCGGCATGTGTCGTCGTTCCGTTCCAGGCGCTCGCGGTCGTGTACGTCGGCGGGATCCTCGCGGCGACGGCCCGGCGGTCTCGGCTGGCGCCGGTCACACTGGCCGCAGGAACGCTGACCGGACTGGTAGCCGGCGCCGCGGGGCACTGGCTGCTGGCGGCCCGGACGTCGGAAGGGGTCGGGATCCTGCTGCTCCTCGTCGTCCTGCCTGCCATCACCGCGCTGGCCGCCGTGCCCGCAGGGCTGGCCGCCGCCGCCCGGACGCACGCCGGCGAGGATCCGGGGCGGCTGCGGAGCGCCCGGATCCGGCAGGGAATGCTCGCCGGGCTGACGTCCGGCGCTGCGGCGGGCATGGTGCTCACGCTGGGCCCCGTGGGGCTGGGTCTGCTGATGGTCACGGGCCCGGCCGCCGGGCTTGCGGGCGGGATCGCCGGCGCGGCCTTCGGCGCCGACCACCTGGGCAGGCCCCGGCCTGACGGCAACCGGGGCGCGGGGGTCTACGTCGCCAGCTCGTAGCCGGCGGCTCGGACCGCGGCTGCGGGCGGATCGCGCCCGGGTCACCCGACCTGGCACGTTCTCGCGGCACCTGGTGTCATGGGGGGGAGCCAGCGGCTGAGCCCCGCCGGCGCCAGCGGGAAGGGGCCGGAAATGACCCGGACGCTCAGTCTTGTCATCCGGAACGTGATCTTCACCATCGTCGTGCCGGGCCTCGGCGGAGCATGGCTGCCGTGGTGGATCGCGACCGACCACGGGCGCACTGGCATCGGACCTGTCATGTGGGCCGCGGTCCCCGTCGTCGCGCTCGGCGCTGCCCTGTACGCGTGGTGCGTGTGGAACTTCGCCGCGGTGGGAAACGGCACGCCTGGCCTGTGGGACGCGCCGCGGCGCGTCGTGGCCGCCGGCCCGTACCGCTGGGTGCGCAACCCGATCTACCTGGCCGCGCTGCTGGTGGTGCTCGGCGAGGCCTGGCTGCTTACTTCGCTCTCGCTGCTCGAGTACGCCGGCGTGATGGCCGTGTTCTTTCATGTGTTCGTGGTCGGCTACGAGGAGCGGAGACTGCGCCGCCGCTTCGGCGACAGCTACGCGGAGTACCTGCGGGCCGTGCCGCGCTGGGTTCCCCGCCGGCCGCGCCGCGTTCAGCCGGGCTGACCAGCTCGCCAGATCCCGGACGCAGATCGTCCGCGAGCGGGCCTATGGTGGCCGCATGACTGATCTATGGGAACCGCCGCTCGCCGGCCCTGAGGCCGAGCAGCTCTTCGGCGCGCTGGACCGGCTGCGCACTACGTTCCGCTGGAAGGCAGACGGCCTGGACAAGGCGGGCCTGCAGGCCCGGCTCGGCACGTCCTCGCTCACGCTCGGCGGCCTGCTCAAGCATCTGGCGTCGGTGGAGGACTATACATCGGCAACGAAACTGAGCGGGGAGCCGATCGGCTCGCCGTGGGACGCAAGCGGCTGGGACGGCAGCAACGACTGGGAGTTCGATTCGGCCGCGAGCGACAGCCCGGACAGCCTCTACGAGCTGTGGGACGGGGCGGTCCGGCGGTCACGCGCCCGGTTCGACGCGGCCGTCGCCGCGGGCGGACTCGAGCAGCCTGCGCATGTCTCCTGGCCCGACGGCCAGCATGCGAGCGTGCGCAGACTCGTCTGCGACCTGATCGAGGAATACGGTCGTCACACCGGTCACGCCGACCTGCTGCGCGAGGCGGTCGACGGTGTCACCGGAGAAGACCCGCCGGCCGGCTGGCGGCCGGTGTCCGGGCAGCCACCGTGGCGCGGCTGACTGAGGTCTGTGCCGGAGCGCCTGCCGGCCGGGCTTGCCCGGCCGGCAGGCGCGGCAGCCGGCATCCCGGCATCAGTCCCTTCCCCTGCGGCCGAACACGCGCTTAGCTACCGACGACGTTCCGATAGCTGCGAATACGGCCACGACAACCGCGGACGGTATCGTCGTCAGCTGCGGCGGAGTGGAAAAGACCATGTTGCCGCCGAATACGCCGACGAAAAGCACCGTCAGCCACATGAAGGCGATGGCCACTGAGCCCCAGAACTCAGGGACCAGCCGGGCCAGAATGCCGCGCCGGTCGTCCTTTGCAGTGGGCTCCTGCATCAGCGCCGTCATTGCATCCTCCTTTCCCCACTATCATTCTCCCGCCGCGCGGGCCGGCCGCCAGGGCCATTTGGCACGACTTCGGCGGATCGCCGGCCTGTCTTTTCCCTGGTCACGCGCGGGACGAGGGCTGACAGCGCGGTGAGCGACGGCTCGCCCCTGCTGCTGCTCGACGTGGACGGCGTGCCCAACCCGTTCGCCGCTCCCGCCTGCCCGGCCGGCTACCGGGAGCACCACCTCTTCCCCGGCGAGGAGCCGGTGCGGCTGTGCGCCGCGCACGGGGCGTGGCTGCGGGAACTGACGCCGAGATTCCGGCTGGTGTGGGCGAGCGCCTGGGGAGAGAGGCCAACCGCCTGCTCGCACCGCTGCTCGCGCAGCCCTTTCTGCCGGTGATCCCGCTGCCGCCGATTCCGTTCGACCCCGCGGCGAAGCTGCCCGCGGCGATCAGCTATGCCGGGGACCGGCCGCTGGCCTGGCTGGACGACGCGCTGACCGCGGAGGCACATGCCTGGGCCAGCACGCGTGCAGCCCCGGCCCTCCTCGTCGATGTCGATCCCGCCCGGGGGCTTACTCGCGCGATGGTGGATCAGGGCATCCGCTGGGCGGACGGCCTGATCCCGCCGGTCTAGCGCATCCAGTGCCGGTAGCGGTCGGCCGGCATCTTCTTCCACGCGCGCCGTGCGCTGACCCGGAGCCGCTCGGCCGCAGCGATGTCGCGCCCGTACAGCAGGCCGTAGGTGAACGCGCTCTCGCCTGCGAGCTGCGCGCTTATCCCCAGCTCCAGTTCGACCTGCCGGCCGATGACCGTGTCCTGCCGGTCGCCGAGGACCGTCTGGATCTTCTTCATCTGCCGGGCGAAGCGGTCGGCCTCCGCGCCGAGCGCAGGCCCTATCGCCTCGCCGGCGTAGCGGGCGCGCTTCGCCGCCTTGCGCGCCTCATGCAGGGCGACGTCCGTCGCCCGGCCGGCCCGCGCCTGCTGCGCCGCGCGCATGCGCTTGCGCACCCGCCGGTAAGTCCGCCACGCCGCCGGCGGCAGGACGTCGGCGGCAGGCCGGCCTGCCTGCTTCGTCAGCGGAGGCTCGGTCAGCAGCTTGTCCAGCCCGTCGAGCAGCGAGAAGTAACGCTGCGAGTCCAGCGCGCTCAGCATTGCGGTGCGGCTGCCGGCCCGCACGGACGCGAAATGGCCCTGGACACGCGCCTGGACCGGGCCGATGACGAGCTCCGCCGGGGTCTGGGCGAGCATCGCCTGCAGGCGCCCGGCGAGCACCTCGGCGTCGCGCACTTCGCCGAGGACGCCGCCCAGCCACCTGAGCTCGGCGGCCACCTGCTGCGTGCTGCGGGGCTCGATGACCGAGTCGAACGACCGAAGCGTGCTGCGCAGCCGCCGCGTGCACACCCGCATCTGATGGACCGCGTCCGGCTCGTCGGTGCGCACCATCGGATCGAGCGATTTCATCCGCTCGGCGTGGGTCCGCAGGTAGGCCAGCACGATCCGGGCGGCGGGCGACCGCGAGGTGAGGGACTCGGGCTGCGGCTGGTCCGGCAGCCGGCCGCGCAGGGCACGCTCCAGCTTCGCGGCCCGCCCTGACCGGCGCAGCCCCGCCGCGCGCAGCAGGTCATCGGCAGCGTCGAGGACGTCCCGGCCGCCGCCGGTCAGTTCCACCTCGACCTCGCGCCAGCGGGACAGCGTCGTGGTGGCGCCCAGGGTCTGGGCCGAGACGTCGTCGGCGGCGACCTCGGCGAGCGACTCGCCGGCCTGGCCGAGCAGGATCAGGCGCTGCCTGTCGGTCGTCATCCGGACCACCGGCCGCAGCAGCTCGCTGCGGGTGTGCGCACGGACCAGACCGGCCAGCTCGGCCGGCACGGGTCCGCCGTCGTCGCCCGGCGGCAGCTGGATCTCCCGGCGCGTGCCAGCACCCAGCGGGAGCTTCAGGTGCCAGCCGGCGTCATGGCCGCCCGCGCGCCGCCGGAGCGTGATCCCGGCGCGGATAAGCCGCAGGTCCTCGGTGTCGTAGTAGTCGGCCTCGAGGTGCTCAGCCTCCGGCTCGGAGACGGAGGTCACCTGCGGAATCCCGTCCAGGCGCGGCAGGCCCGAGCCCGCGGGCGCGTCGTACTTGACCTCGGTTTCGTCAATACTCACTGCCATGGCGACCCCGCTACCCTGAGCAGCCGGGTCAATCGTGCTCCGCCGCTGACTGGCCGGAAGCCCGGAGTACCGGGCACGGTCGGCTCGGGCCGCAGGCAGCCACGACCTGACGTTCCCGTCAAGACAGCTGAGATATTGATCTGCACGAGCCTATTGTCGGTCCGCTGCGGGCAAGGGCACATGATCCTGAGGCACGGCGGGGTCCGGGACGGCATCTGGCACCGCCCCGGACCGGGCCTAGCGGACTCCCGTCGGGCTCGGATGACGCTCCGGCTGCACGTACTCGACCGGGCGTCCCCGGCTGCGGCCGCGCAGCCACAGCAGGATGGCGGCCACGACCAGCAGGAAGCCGACCGCCGCGGCGGCGATGGGCACCGCGACGCCCCAGGTGGTGATCGTGGAGCCGCCGTTCTTGGCGTCCGTCACCGCAGCCGACAGGCTGGACGGGGTGGCGTGGTAGGTGTCGGAGAGGATGGGGAACAGCGGGACGATCTTCCCGCCGGGCAGCGCGATGCCACCCATCTCGGTCTCCTTGTTGCTGACGTTCACCACCAGGCCGGTCGACGGGTCGACGAAGTAGTTGTTGCTGGCCTGGTAGGTGTAGCCGACCGGGATCGAGGTCGCGTGCGGGAAGGCCCTCGCCAGTGCCGCTGCCTCGCCGGCCGGCAGCAGCCCGGCGGCCTTGATCCGGGTGACCAGCGCGGCCGGGATCGTCTTCGGCAGCGTCGCCAGCACCTGCGAGTCCTTGATCGGCGTCGGCGGCACCGTGGCGTGGTACTCGTAGGTGTTGATGCCGCCCTGCTGAGCCTGCTTCACGTAGGTCAGCGGTGTGGTGGTGTGCGTGAGCGGGACCCACCCGGTGTAGTTCTGCTTCTTGGCGCCGAGCGGCCAGCTGACGGTCAGGCCCGTGGCCGGGGTGACCTTCCAGTTACCCGGATGGCTCGAGGTCGCCTGGAGGCTGCTCCGGTCGACCGCGTACTGCCAGCTCATGGAGCTGACCCGGGTGCCGGACGCGGAGATCGTCCGCGTGTCCTGGATCCGAGCCGTGTTGCCCGAGGTCTGCAGCACCTTCACCTGGTCGGTGAGCGTCGCCGGCAGGCCGGTCCGGATCGCCCCGGCCAGGTCGCCTCTCGCGAACGCCACCGGGTTCAGCAGACTGCTGATCGTGCCAGTGTACGTCCGGGTCTTGTTGTAGTTACTCGGCATCCGCGCGATGTACGAAGGGGTGATCCACCATGCCATCAGGCCGGCGGCCACGAGGAGGATGACTCCGAGGATGCCGCATGAGATTGCAGCCTTGCGCATGACAGCCCCCGTCCTGCGAGCCGGCTGGCCCATGCGACCCGGCGCGGCTCTATTCCGCGTTCCGGCCGCATCGGCGCCCCTCGGCCCGCGTACCTGCGTCCGCTCCTTTCACTGTTGCTCGCGGCGCGCGCACGGGCATCGCCCGCAAAAGGTGAACACGCCCGGCGCCGCCGGACGATTTGTGGGCGTCCGTGGCGTTTCGTGGCTATTGTTCCGACGAGAGGCGTTGGCGCATGGAAAGTCCTCGACACTCCGTCAGCGTGGCCGCCGTCATCACCGACGGCCACGATCGCGCGCTGCTAGTCCGGCGCGCCGACAACGGCCGCTGGGAGCCGCCGGGCGGAGTGCTCGAGCTCGGCGAGACGATCGAAGACGGGCTCCGCCGCGAGGTCCGCGAGGAGACGGGCCTCGACGTCGAGCCCGGTCAGCTCACCGGCGTCTACAAGAACATGGCCCGCGGGGTCATCGCCCTCGTCTTCCGCGCCAGGATCACCGGCGGCGAGCTCGCCGGCGGCGACGAGACGACCGGATTCCGGTGGGCCACCGGACCTGAGGTCGGCGCGCTTGCCGTCGAGGCGCAGGCGATCCGGGTCCTCGACGGGCTCGCGCGGCGCGAGCGGCCCGCGGTGCGTCACCATGACGGGTCGCGGCTCGCCTAGTTCTCCAGGGACAGCCGGAGCTGCCCGGACCCTAGGCTGCCGCTACGCACCGGCGCCGGCCTCGACGCTCAGGAGCCCTCGACGCTCCGGCCGCTCGCCTTCGGCGGTACGGCCCCTGGCCCGAGGTCTGCCGTCAGCCATCGCTCCGGCCGCAGGTAGATCGCGATCTGCTCGCTCAGTTCCGCCTCGGCGAAATCGATATAGGCCTGGACCTTGTCCGGCGGCAGGTAGCGGGCAGCGATCTCCCGCAGCAGCTCGTCGGTCCCCGGGACCGTGCGCGTGACGGGCCCCTCCACCGATACGTACCTGACCGTGGGCAGGACGCGATCGACCATCAGGCTGAACCGCCCGGCCGACTCGATCAGCCGCGCCTTCCGGGACTCGGCCTCGGTGAGAATCCACGCCTCCCCGCGCGGTGCGTATTGATACCAGATCGGCAGGGTCAGTGGGCCGCGGTCCGGACCGCCGCACACCGACAGGGCCGCGACGTGCGGCTCGGCCAGGAAGGATTCGCGATCGCGTACAGACAGGCTGCTATCCGACATGACCCGAGCCTAGGCCGCGGTGCCGACAGCCTGGCTGAGTCGAACCCTTGGCACCGCTCGGCCGTGGCACCGGTCCCGCCCGACCCTCGGGCGCCGAGCGACTTTTCAGGCTCCCCTGCCGGTCCCGTGGGTGGACTTATCCGGGTTGGCTGCCGGGATGCTCTGCGTGAACGGGGATGCGGTCAGCCGGGCGGGCTGGGCGGGCTGTCGTGCTGAGTGCAAGCTGGCGG
>Ga0335078_10011614_pt1 | contig 13067 bp, 14 predicted proteins | sample Lox_Sample_32_FD_206711 | JGI IMG/M metagenome (GOLD analysis project Ga0335078, IMG submission 206711) | Soil microbial communities from Loxahatchee National Wildlife Refuge, Florida, United States - Lox_Sample_3.2 | ecosystem: Environmental > Terrestrial > Soil > Wetlands | place: USA... | reverse complement strand
AGGCAGCGATTTCGGTTCCGCAAGCCAAATCATACTCACGGCAAGGGCCACGTCTAAACGTGGCACCCTAGAAAATTCTCCGACCGATTTCCTGAGGCTCGGACGTCCAAGTAAACTCGCGTCAGAAAGCCAACACTCCGCGGCGATGTAAGTTGCGCGACGCTTGCCATCGCGCCCAATCTTAGCTTGCGTTGCGTTTCGACGAAGGCTGGCACCTTCACCAACCTGCCGACTGCGGCAGGGTGGTTTCCACGAAAGTGGGATGCGGCCGTATCTTCTTCGCGGCAAATATCGCAGAAAGGTGCCTGCCCTCGTCCTAGTGGAGGGCTTCATGTTCGCGCCATCTTACAATTCTGTCCAAACCCGGCAACTGACGCGCAGGAGCGCCTTGATCGGCGCTGCAGCCTCCTTAATAGGCATGCCGGCCATCGTGCGCGCGGGGAGCCTGATGCCGGCGCGCGGCAATGGCCTGTCACTCGAACTTTTTGCGGAATGGGAGTGCCTACTAAAAAAGCTTTCGTGCTTGCGTTTGTTATGGCCGAAGCGGCAGAGCCATCCCTCGCAGGCAGGGGGGGAAAGCCGCCCTATCTTTCGCGGCGGGCCTTAGCACTCATCATTTGACTTTGTGGCTACTTGTAGCTACATACTAAGGCATGAAGAGCGTGTCGATCCGCGACGCAAAGAATCGCCTGACGGAGCTCGCCCGCGAAGTGGAAAAGGGTGAGACGATTGTCGTCACCCGCAACGGACGCCCGGCCTTCGACCTAGTACCCCATCAAACGCGCAAGGGCCTTCGCCTTGAGGCGATCGAGGAATTCAAGGAGAAGCACCGCATCAAAACCATCGTCCCTTATATTGCCGAGGACTTCGACGAGCAGCTCCCGGAAGACTTTCTCCTTCGACGTTTGCCGGTCAAGCGATGAGGCTCCTGCTCGACACCCAGGTTCTGCTTACCTTGGTCGACCACCGGATGGCGGATCTGCCAGCGGGTGTTCGGGCTTTGCTGAAAGCTCCGGATAATGAGCATCATCTGAGCGCGGCCAGCCTTTGGGAGATTGCGATCAAGTCGCGATTGGGCAAGCTCCGCTTGAGGGTTAGTCTGAATGCTTTGCCTGAATTGCTTGATGCACTGGGCATCGCAATCGTCTCGATCAACGAGCACCATGCCCTTGCGGGAGTCGAGCCGGAGCCGAAAACACGCGACCCCTTCGACAGGATGCTGTTAGCACAATGCCAGATCGAGGGCCTGGGCCTCGTCACAATAGATCGCGCGCTCGTTTTTCATCCGCTGGTTGCGAAACCTTAGTCGCTATCCGCCGGCGCCGCCAGAACCGTCGACGCTTGTCGGGACGTATCAGGGCGCCACGCGTTGATCCGCTGCAGCGATGGGTACTTTGTATGGGGTGTTTTGAAAATTTTGATTTTTAATTCAGGCGCAAATGTTTCCGATGGCGTCGTATCAGCAGCTACGCGCAGCGGACGGTCCTAAGGACTACCGCCGGTGCAGTGTCGGGGCCGACCCCGATCAGCTAGCCGCCGGAACGGCGAGCGCGGCGGCGCGGTCGCGCAAGCGGCGCGAGCTTTCGCCGCCTTCGTTGCTGTCGATGACGACGAGCGGCGCGCGTGCCACGCGGTTACGTCCATCGGCCTTGGCGCGGTAGAGGGCCCGATCGGCGTTGGCCAGGAGCGCCGGCAACGTCCGGCCGGCTTCGCCGGCCATGGCGACGCCGATACTGACGGTCGGCTGGGTTTCGATTCCCGGCAGGTGGAGCGCGGCAAACGCCCCGCGCAGCCGCTCGGCGATTTGCAGCGCCTGCGCCATGCTGGTGTCAGCCAACAGGCAGGCGAATTCCTCGCCGCCAAGGCGCCCGAACAGATCGCGCGGACGCAACGCCGCGCCAACCAGATCGCAGAAGGCTTTGAGCACGCGATCGCCCGCCTGGTGGCCGGCGGTGTCGTTGACCTCCTTGAAACGGTCGAGGTCGAACAGCAACAGCGCGGCGGAGCGGCGATCATCTTGCGCCCATTCGAGCAGCGGCGTCCCGCGATCGAAAAAGGCGCGGCGGTTGGCGATGCCGGTCAGCGGATCGGTCAGCGCCGCTTTGCGCTGTTCGAGCTCGGCGCGCTCTTTCGACATGGCGACGCGCAGAAACGGGAGGCAAAGGGTGACGAACAGCGCCTGGAAAGCCATCACCGGAACGATCGGACTTTGCGGATGGCCGCTCACAACGGAAGCGGCCAGTACGTCCGCGAACGGGATGCGCGCCAGCAAGAATCCGGCATGCGCGAGCACCAGTGCCAATGTCGGCCAGCGCGAGATCAGTTCGCGATCGTGCGCGTAGCAAAGCTCGCGCGCGCCCAACAACGCGTAGGCCGCGAGATTGACGGAGACGAGTATAATGCAGGCCGGCATCGAAGCCGCGATGCCGGCGAACCGATAAGCGACGATCCAGATGATCGCGCCCGCGGCGACGGCAAGGAGCGGAGGGCGCCTATGTTCGAACGAACGCGCGCCGGCCCACATGAGGCCATAGGCGCCACACAGGAGCGCGTTGCCCACGCACAAAGCTGCGCCGTCCGGCAGGAGCGTCGGCGCGGCAAGCAGGGCCGCTGCTGCGGCGCCCAGGAGATAGCCGACGCCCCACCACGCCAGCGCGGTAGTCCGGCGGTTCTGCAACCAGGCAAAGAGCAGCAGCAAGCCCGCCGTGGCCGAGATGAAAACGGTCACCGCAAACAAAGTATGAAAGTCGATCACAAAATGTGACGTGGTGATCGTCGGCACTTACGTCCCCCGAATGTCGTCCCCGAATATCGGACTGGCGAACGTACGTGTTACTACCAGCCCATTCCTGCGGGCTCGTTGCCGCGTTGGCTAAAATTCGAGGCGTCGTCGGGAATGCTTAATGTAAAGTTTAGTCCGCCGGCCGCGGCCTCGGTCGGCTCGCTTTGGCGCGGAGACGGTCTTAGCGGCTATTTGCCCCAACCGAAGTGATAATCCACCCCGGCGCGAAACACGTTCGCTTGCAGCGAGACATTGTCGGGCGGCAAAGCGCTGCAGGCGGTGCAATCGAAGTGGCCGAGGCCGACATGCAGATATTCTGCTTTGGCCGTCCAGTTGCCGGGCAGGGCGAATTCGAGGCCGCCGCCAACCGTCCATCCGGGGTTGACCGCCTCGCCCCCGGCAAAGCCCGGCGTCGCCGCACGGATGTCGCCGAGCGCGAGACCGCCGGTGACGTAGGGCATGATGCGGCCGAAAGAATAGCCGATGCGGCCGCGAACGGTGGAGAGCCAGCTGTCGTTTGTGCTGCAACCGGCGGGACAGCCAGGCGTCGTGGCGCTGCCGTCGAAACCGGACCAGTCGAGATCGCCTTCAATGCCGAACACAATATTGCCGGTCTGCCAGTTGTAACCGGCGGTGCCGCCGGCCTGTCCGCCGGAAAGAGGAAAGCCCGTCGTGTTGGCGTTCCACCAGGAATGGCCCCAGCCGCCGCCGCCATTGACGCCGACGTAAAACCCGTTCCAGTCATAGGCCGAAGCCGGCGCGGGCGGGGCCTTGTAGAGGGGCGCGAGCGAAAGATCGGCCGCGATGGCGCTGGTTGCGCACAACGGCAGGCTCAGCGCAAAGCATGCGGCCGAAATTCTTCTCATACGCTTGTTCCGAGGGCCGCTTGAGCGCGGCCGCCTCGCCGTCGTTTTATGGATCATGAGCGCGGCTTTGTTACCTGAGGCTTACCAATAAGGTTAAAGCCGCAGAGTTCCGCGGTGAGCGGACTCTATTGCCTAGGGCGGCAAAAATGAGCCTGCGGTAGGGCAATAACGCGGCTCGACATGCACCGCCGACTTTAACTTTCCTCGCAGGAAATACCGAATTGCGAAATCGCTTCGTCGAGATAATCGGCGAGCAACGGAATTCCCAGCAAATAAGCCGCCGTGCGCCGGTTGTGGGCGCGCGCGGCTTCGGCGCGCAGATCGCCCCAGTCTTCAATTTCTCCGTCGCCGCGGCCGAGCCAGGTCAGCGTGACCAGGTCGACCTGCTCGTCAACGCTCATGGCGTTGATGACGGCAGTCAGCTCCTGCACGACCGGATCGTCTTTGTGATCCTCGAGCACCGCCAAATTGGCGTCGTCCGTGGGGTTGGATGAATCGCCCGGATCAGTGACGACATCCTTGACGTCGAACTCGCGCGCCTTGGCGATGATGAAACATAATTTCTCGGCGGATATCGACAAATCGGGAAGGTCGTCCTGCGCCATAATCATTCCTCGCAAAGCCCAAAATTGTTCGCTGCGCTGAAGGCTGCGGCGCCGGCTATTGGGGAGCGGCGACGCAAATCGCCACAAGCGGCACGTTGGCGGTGTTCGCTTCAACGCCGCAGGAGACGCCGCGTTCGCCGACAAACGTTGCCGGATTGCGCGCCGGGCCACAATAGGCGCTGACGAGAATTTCGTCGCCACGGCATGACGCCGCGCAGCCGCCGGTCAAACAGTCCTTGCGGATGACGCGAACGGTCGGGCTCGGCGGACCTTGTTCGCCTTGCGGACCGGGAGGACCGGGCGGTCCGACCGGGCCGGACGGACCGGCAGCGCCAGGATCGCCTTTCGGGCCCTGCGGGCCGGGCGGCCCCGCATCGCCCTTCGGGCCTTGCCCGCAACCAGCGAGCAAGGCCAGCAACGCCGCGGCAACGATCAGACGCCCCCTGCGCATTTTGAAACCCTTATGTTGTGGTTGGACCGCGTCGAAGGCGCCCTATTTATAAGTGTGCAGAAAACCGTGCGTGTGAGAATAACAAACTTCGCTCACCGTTCCAGGCTCGGGCGGCGGACAAGGCAGGAAATTGGCGTCTTGCCGGCGAAATGCGTTATAGGAGCTTGGTCAAGCTAGAACGTCGGCGGAACTTCAAGTTGTCGAAGCACGATAGATGAATTGGATATCGAACGTAGTACGGCCGAAAATCCGCGGCATGCTCCGGCGCGAGGTGCCGGAAAATCTCTGGATAAAATGTCCCGAGACCGGACAGCTGGTCTTCTACAAAGACGTAGAGGCCAACCAATTCGTGATTCCCGGCTCGAATTATCACATGCGCATGTCGGCCCCGGCGCGGCTCAAATCAATGTTCGACAATGAGACCTGGTTCGACATCGCGCTGCCGGACGTGCCGACCGATCCGCTGCGCTTCCGCGATGCGCGGCGCTACGTCGATCGGTTGAAGGACGCGCGCAGCAAGACCGGCCTCAACGACGCGGTGAAGCTCGGCTACGGCCGGCTCGACGGTCTGGCGATGGTCATCGCCGTGCAGGACTTCGACTTCATGGGCGGCTCGCTTGGCATGGCGGCGGGCGCCGCCGTCATCAAGGGCCTCGACACCGCGGTGGAGAAGGCTTGCCCGTTTGTGCTGTTTGCGGCGTCGGGCGGCGCGCGCATGCAGGAGGGCATCCTCTCGCTGATGCAATTGCCGCGCACCACCATAGCCGTGCAGCGGCTGCGGCAGACGCGAAAACCCTATATCGTCGTGCTCACCAATCCGACGACCGGCGGCGTCACCGCCTCTTATGCGATGCTCGGCGACGTGCACATCGCCGAGCCCGGCGCCTTGATCGGCTTCGCCGGTCCGCGGGTCATCGAACAAACGATCCGCGAGAAATTGCCGGAAGGCTTTCAAAAGGCCGAATATCTCCGCGACCACGGCATGATCGACATGGTGGTCCATCGCCACGCTCTGCGCGCCGCCATTGCGCGGCTTTGCCGGGTGCTGCTGAAGGCGCCGGCGAGCGCGCCGGCACAAAGCCTCAGCCTGCCGGCGCCGGCGTGAACACCGCGCGGTCGGCGAAAGCCGCACTGGCCGATCTGCAAACGCGGCTGCTGGCGCTGCATCCGAAGCGAATCGATCTCTCGCTCGGCCGTATCGAACGGCTGTTGGCGGCGCTCGGCCATCCCGAGCGGCATTTGCCGCCCGTGATCCATGTCGCCGGCACCAACGGCAAGGGTTCGACCATCGCATTCATGCGCGCCATCCTGGAGGCCGCACAGGAACGCGTGCATGTCTATACGTCGCCGAATCTGGTGCGTCTCAATGAGCGGTTCCGCATTGGCGGTGTGGGCGGCGGTAAGCTCGTCGACGACGACGTGCTCGCGTCCGCGCTTGGCGAATGCGAGAGCAAAAACGGCGGCCACCCGATTACGATATTTGAAATCGAGACGGCGGCGGCTTTTCTTCTATTTTCGCGCCATCCGGCGGATGTGCTGTTGCTCGAGGTCGGGCTGGGCGGACGGCTCGACGCCACCAATGTCGTCGACCGTCCGCTGGCGAGCGCGATCACGCGGCTGTCGCTCGATCACCGCGACTTTCTCGGCAACGCCATCGCCGAGATTGCGGCCGAGAAAGCCGGCATCCTCAAGAGCCGCGTACCGGCAGCCGTGGCGTCGCAGGCGCCCGAGGCGCTTGCCGTCATCGAACGCCAGGCAGCGCGTATCAAAGCGCCGCTTGTCATCGCCGGCGAGGATTGGACGGCGACCGAAGAGCGCGGCCGGCTCGTTTATCAGGACGACGATGGGCTGCTCGACCTGCCGGCGCCGAAACTCTACGGCCGCCATCAGTTCGAGAATGCCGGTTTGGCGATTGCGACCTTGCGCGCCGCCGGCTTGAAAATACCCGCGCCCGCATTCGAAGCCGGCATGGTGAGTGTCGAATGGCCGGCGCGCATGCAGCGCCTGTCGGCCGGCCGTCTCGCCGCCGCGCTGCCGCCGGAAAGCGAACTTTGGCTTGACGGCGGCCACAATGCCGACGGCGGCCGCGCCGTCGCCGCGGCGCTGGCGGATCTTGAAGAGCGCGTGTCACGGCCGCTGGTGATGATTGTCGGCATGCTTGCGAGTAAGGATTCCGAGGGTTTTTTACGCAATTTTTCCGGCCTCGCCCGCCACGTCATTACTGTCCCGATTAGCCATGACAAGTCGGTGCCGGCGCCCGAGCTCGCCGATATCGCGCGTGGCGTCAACATTCCGGCGATTGCGCGCGAGGGGATCGACGCAGCGCTCGCCGCCGCCGCCGATCTCGGGCTCGCGCCGGCGCCGCGCGTCATCATTACCGGTTCGCTTTATCTTGCCGGCGAAGTCTTGGCGTTAAACGGCACGCCGCCGGATTGACGGCGACGCAAGTGGAGCGGATTTGACATTCGCTACCCACCGGGCCGTGAACGCGTGAGGCGCATGTCAAATCCAAAGCTCCACCAGGACGGGCCACGCTCAACGCGCGACGATGTTTTGCATTTCGCTCCGCCGGCCGGCCGCGTAGAGCCGCAGATTTTCGATGATCAGCGGCATAATCAAATCCTCGTAGTCGGCGGTGTAGCCGCCGAGATGCGGAGTGATGAAGACGTTCGGCAGTTCCCATAACGGGCTGCCGGGCGGCAGCGGCTCGGTCTGAAAAACGTCGAGGCCGGCGCCGGCAATGCGGCGCTCAGCCAATGCCCCGATCAGAGCGGTTTCGTCAGTGGTCTGTCCGCGGCCGGCGTTGATGTAATAGGCCGAAGGCTTCATGGCGGCGAAGAGTTTGCGATCGAAAATAAGCGCATTCTCGGCCGTCGCCGGCAGGACGTTGATCAAAAAATCCGCCCGCGCCGCGGCGGCGCGCAATTGCGCGACCGGCAGCATCTCGTTGAAGCCGTCGACCTGACGCGGGGTGCGGGTCACGCCGATGACCTGCATGCCGAACGCTTTCAACAGCCGGCCGATGGCAATGCCGACAACGCCGACCCCGACGACGACTGCCGTCCTGCTGTACAGCAGGTTGTAGAATCGGCGATCCCAGATGTGTGCTTTGTTGTCCTCCACAAGCCGCGCCACGTTTCGGCTCACGCCCTGCATCAAATAAAGGACGGTCTCGCGCATCGGCGCGCCGTGAATGCCGCGTCCGCTGGTCACGATAGTATCAGGGCGCAGGTCCGGCTGCCGCAGCACGTGGTCAACTCCGGTCGCCAGGCACTGAAACCATTTGAGTCCGGTCGCCCGCCGGTAGAAGTCTTCCGGCAAGCCCATGCCGAATGAGATCAAGACCTCGATGTCGGGGAGATCTCGCGGCAGCTCTTTGCCGTCGCGGGCTGCCAGGATTTGCAGCGCGGGAAATTCCGCGAACAGCCGGTCGCGATAGGTCGCCGCGTTTTGGTCGATAACCAGGAGTTTGTTCATGCCGCTTAAGCGATGCGGCGGAACGGCGATCAAAGCAAGTAGCGGGCGAAAAATTATTTGATGAACGTGCCGCTGCGTAGTTCGGCAACTGCCTGGCGCAACTCGGCGTCGGTGTTCATGACAATCGGGCCGTACCAGGCGACCGGTTCCTCGATCGGCTTGCCGGAGACGAGCAGAAAGCGGATGCCTCGCTCTCCGGCCTGAACCGTCACTTCGTCGCCGGAATCGAACAGGACGAGCGAACGATCGCCGGCCTGTTCGCGGACCAAGATCTCGTTTTCCCCATCGGTCTTCTCGGTCAGCACGCCGAACGGTTGCGAGGCGGCGCGAAAGTTGCCGAAACCTTCGAACACATAAGCGAACGCGTGCCGCTCGAGCTCGACCGGCAGCGTCTTGCGCCGTCCGGGCGGCACCGTGATGTCGAGATAACGCGGATCGGCGGCGACGCCTTCCACCGGACCGCGCTTGCCCCAGAAATCGCCGCAGACGACGCGCACGCGGGTGCCATCGTCGTCGACGATTTCCGGGATCTCGCCGGCCTTGATGTCCTGATAGCGCGGCGCCGTCATCTTCAGCGACGACGGCAGATTGGCCCAGAGCTGGAAGCCGTGCATACGGCCGTGCGCGTCGCCTTGCGGCATTTCCTGATGCAGGATGCCGCGCCCGGCGGTCATCCACTGCACGTCGCCGGCGCCGAGATTGCCGCTGTTGCCGAGGCTGTCGCGGTGCTCGACGTCGCCGGCCAGCACGTAAGTGATGGTTTCGATGCCGCGGTGCGGATGCCAGGGGAACCCGGCGCGATACTCGTCCGGCCGGTCGTTGCGGAAATCGTCGAGCAGCAGAAACGGATCGAACTCGGCCGTATCGCCGAACCCGAAGGCGCGGCGCAAGTGGACGCCCGCGCCCTCGATGGTCGGCTTCGACGAAACGATGCGTTTAACGGGCCGGATGGACATGGTCTAAATCCCCTGGCGTGGCGCCTTCATAAATCCTTGCCGAAGCAAAATGGCCGCGCCGCGAGCGAAAACAAGAAGGCACACGGTTGATACCGAAAGCTCAAGCCGCGACACGGCGCTTCGGAAGCCTTAAGCTCGATCGAGCAATACGCCTCAAACCGCGGCTTGCGCCGGTGCTTTGGTCTTAAGACGCGGATAAACTTTGCGCGCGTTGCCTTCGAAAATCTTGCGCCGGTCGGCGTCGCTCAGCTGCGGCGCATTGTCGACGTAGCGCTTGGTGTCGTCGAAATAGAAGCCGCTCTTCGGATCGATGCCCTTGACGGCCCCGACCATTTCCGAGGCGAACAGGATATTGTCGACCGGTACCACCTCGGCGAGCAAATTGATGCCGGGCTGGTGATAGACGCAGGTATCGAAAAAGATATTGTTCTTGATGATCTCGACGAGTTCCGGCCGTCCGTTGTTGAGCGCAAGCCCGCGGAAGCGTCCCCAATGAAACGGCACGGCGCCGCCGCCGTGCGGAATAATCAGTTTCAATGTGGGGAAATCCTTGAACAAATCGGAGAGAATGAGCTGCATGAACGCCATGGTGTCGGCGTTCAGATAATACGAGCCGGTGGTGTGCATTGCCGGATTGCAGCAGCCGGAGACATGTATCATTGCCGGCACGTCGAGCACGATCATCTTTTCGTAGAGCGGGTACCACCATTTGTCGGTCAGCGGCGGCGAGTTGAAATAACCGCCCGAGGGATCGGGATTGAGATTACAGCCGACGAAGCCGAGCTCCTTGACGCAGCGCTCAAGTTCGCCGGCCGAATGTTGCGGCGGCACGCCCTGCGACTGCGGCAATTGGCACACGCCGATAAAATTCTGCGGGAACAGCGAGCACACGCGGGCAATGAGATCATTGCAGATCTGCGACCATTCGAGGCTGACGTTCTCGTCGCCGATATGGTGTCCCATGCCGGAGGCGCGGGGCGAGAAAATCGTCAGATCGGTGCCACGCTCGCGCTGCAACTTGAGCTGATTTTGCTCGATACTCTCGCGGATCTCGTCGTCGGAAATTTTCAGCGAGGCCCGCGACGGCATCGCCGCTTTGTCTTGGGCGGCCGCGGTTTGTTCTTTGCGGAAACGATGTAAATCCTTTGGCTCGGTGGTGTAGTGGCCGTGGCAATCGATGATCATGATCATTTCATTGTTCGCGGTAAGTGGTGCGGATGCTACGGGCCGCAGCGGCAATGTCAAACCCCCGTCGTCACTTCGTCGCTGTGCGCCTCGAAATGACAAAACGAACAAGTTAGGATGCTGTCCGCATTTGGGAGATTGAGAAAATGCCTGACCTTCCGCGGCTCAATGGAATCATCCGCGCGCTTGAAGCCGGCCAGCACGCGTTGACCTGTTTTTCTCCCGCGGAGATCAACAGCGCGGTAGCGATGAGCGCATCGAAATTCGACGGCTGCGTATTCGAGATGGAGCACCAGCCCTGGGACGGCCGGCTGTTACGCGATTGCCTGCAATACATGCTCAATCGCGCGCAGATCGCCAAAGCCTCTTCCGTCGTTCCCGGCGTGACGCCGATGGCGCGAGTGCCGGTCAACGGCGTCGAGATGGCGCAATGGCAGGCCAAGCAGGCGCTCGACCTTGGCTGCTACGGCATCGTGTTCCCGCACATTTCGACGGTCGAGGAGGCGGCCAATGCAGTCGGCGCCTGCCGCTATCCGCGATTGAGCGACGCGTCTTTCTTCCATCCCGCCGGCATTCGCGGCGACGGCCCGACCACGGCGGCGCGTTATTGGGGCCTCACCCAGCAGGAATATTATCAGAAGGCCGACGTGTGGCCGCTCAATCCAAAAGGTGAGATTTTCTGCGTCCTGCAAATCGAAGACACGCGCGGCGTGGAAAATCTCGATGACATATTGAAGAACGTGCCTGGCATCGGCGCCATCCTGATCGGTGAAGGCGACCTGTCGCAGGAACTCGGCTATCCGCGGCAATACGAGCACAAGACCGTGCTCGAATGGATGAAGCGCGTGGTCGATACCTGCAAGAAGCACAATGTCGTCGTCGGCCATCCGCACGTCGAGGCCGGCAACGTCGAGCGCATTGTCAAAGAAGGCTACCGCTTCCTGATGTGCGCGCCGGTGCAAAGTTTTGGCCACCTCGAAGCGGCGCGCAAGCAGACCGGGCGGGCGTAGATCTCGGCGCGATGGTGTCCCGCGCGCGTGTGATGCCAAGGCGAGGAGCGGTTCATTGCCAGAGATACCGACAGGGCGTCACCTCGCGGCGATTCTCGCGGCCGATGTCGCCGGATATAGCCGGCTCATGGGGGCCGATGAGGATGGCACATTGGTTCAATTGAAGGATCATCGAACCCAGGTCTGGGACCAGGCGCTTGCCCGGCATCGCGGCCGCATCGCCAACACCGCCGGCGATAGTATCCTCGCGGAATTCAGCAGCGCGCTCGACGCGGTTGCTTGCGCACTGGCGATTCAGAAAGAGACGCGTGAGCGAAATGCGGCTGTGTCACCCGAGCGGCGCGTCGAGTTTCGCATTGGTATCAATTTGGGCGAAGTCATCGCTGATGGGAACGATATTTTGGGGGATGGCGTGAATGTTGCCGCTCGGCTCGAAGGAATCGCGGATCGCGGTGGTATCTGCATTTCCCGACAAGTTTTGGATCAGGTCGAGGGTAAGCTGGCTCTTAATTACCGCGAACTTGGCCGGCAGAATCTCAAAAATATCGCGAGACCCGTTGAAGTCTATGCGCTCAATATCGACGACGCGGCTCCACCCGGCAGCGGCGCACTAGCCGCCGCAAACCTCAAGCAGCAAATTCGCTATTGCAAAGCTGCTGACGGCGTCCGCCTCGCCTACGCGACTGTCGGCGAAGGACCACCCCTCCTGAAATCGGCGCATTGGCTCGGTCATCTGGAATACGACTGGGAGTTCCCGATTTTACGGCCTTTCCTGCTTGGACTTGCTAAAGGTCGCACCCTGATCAGATACGACGCACGGGGCAATGGTCTCTCCGATTGGGATGTTCGCGAGATATCTCTCGATGCCTGGGTCAACGACATGGAGACCGTCGCCGACGCCGCCGGCCTTGATCGGTTCCCGCTTGTAGGCTTCTCGCAAGGCTGCGCGGTAGCGATCGCTTACGCCGTGCGGCATCCCGAACGGGTTTCGCATTTGGTACTGTATGGTGGGTTTGTAGCCGGACAGAATAAGCGTCCCAACTTGACCGTGGAGATGCGCGAACGTTTCAACGCGCTGAAAACACTCGTCAGGCAAGGCTGGGGCGCGGATAATCCAGCGTTTCGGCAGCTCTTCACGTCATCGTTGATGCCCACGGCGACAAAGGAGCAAATGGAAGCATTCAACGAGCTGCAGCGCCTCAGCGGCTCGCCTGAAGGCGCTGTGCGCTATCTGGAGACTGTGGCCGAACTCGACGTTTCCGAGCTTTTGTCGAAAGTGAAGGCGCCAACCCTGGTCATGCATGTTCGCGACGAACTCACGGTTTCTATCGACCGAGGCCGCCAACTTGCCGCCGGGATACCCGGTGCGCGCTTCGTGGCGTTGCCGGGCAAAAATCATGCGCTGCTTGAGCAGGATCCGGGCCTGCCCCGGTTCTTCGAGGAACTGGAGGACTTTTTACAAAGCGAATCTTAAACACGGTCGGCCTGACAACGCCGGTGCAAAAAACGGCTGGCGATGGCAGCGCTGCAAAATAACTGTATCGCATAATTGAAAATGGGAGGGAACGCATGAAAGCGGCGGAGATGTACAAGGTCGAAGGCTACGGTGCGATTGTCACCGGCGGTGCAAGCGGTCTCGGTCTGTCTTACGTCGAGGTTTTGGCCGAGAACGGTGCCCGCGTCACCATGCTTGATATCGACCGAGCCGGCATCGACCGGGAAGTCGGCCGTCTCA
>Ga0335078_10011613_pt1 | contig 13068 bp, 8 predicted proteins | sample Lox_Sample_32_FD_206711 | JGI IMG/M metagenome (GOLD analysis project Ga0335078, IMG submission 206711) | Soil microbial communities from Loxahatchee National Wildlife Refuge, Florida, United States - Lox_Sample_3.2 | ecosystem: Environmental > Terrestrial > Soil > Wetlands | place: USA: Florida... | reverse complement strand
ACCTCCCGGGGAGCGCGGCAGATAAGCGTCCTCCAGTTCACCACTGCGGCGTCGGAAAAGTTCCAGAGGCTGATCGCGCCCTATATTTATCCATCCATGGACTACAAGCTGCTGCCGCGGTTCCGGGGCAGGTTCACCGTCCAGCCGGAGTTCGCTCCCGCGACGACCCGCCCCGTTCCTGCACGGATCCTGGACGTTCACGTCAAGCCGCCGACCCGCTCGATGAACCGCTTCGACATCGAGGTGGCAGGATCCCACTGCTACTTCGTGGACGGCGTCATGGTCCACAACAGCCCGGAGACGACCAGTGGTGGGCGGGCGCTGAAGTTCTACGCGTCCGTCCGGCTCGACATCCGCCGGATCGAGACGCTCAAGGACGGCACCGACGCCGTCGGCAGCCGCACTAAAGTGAAAGTTGTTAAGAACAAGTGCGCACCGCCATTCCGTAGCGCAGAATTCGACATCCTGTTCGGGCTGGGAATCAGCCGCGAGGGCGGCCTGATCGACCTCGGGGTGGAGCACTCCATCGTGCGCAAGTCCGGCGCCTGGTACACCTACGAGGGCGACCAGCTTGGGCAGGGCAAGGAGAACGCGCGGAACTTCCTGCGCGACAACCCCGACCTCGCCAACGAGATCGAGAAGAAAATCAAGGAGAAGCTGGGGGTCGGCCCGCGCCTGGACGCGGAGGCGGCGGACACCGAGCCATCGCCCGACGGTGCCGCCCTGCGCGCGGTGCCGGCCGGGACAGGCACGGGCACGCCGGGCGTACCGGCCGGCCGGGGCGTCACCAGGATCGGCAGAGGGAGCCCGGCTCCCGGCGGTACGGAATAGCCCGTGCCGTCCGGCAGGCAGCCGGGTCCGGCCGGGCGGCGGAAGCCCCGCGGCTGGGCGGCCGCCGGGGAACGCGGCACCGGCGGCCTGGCTGGACCGGAGCAGCAGGGCGCCGCGCCGCAGGGCGGCATCGAGTCCGGTGCCGGAGAGCCCGGTGCCAGGCCGGTCCGCGCAGGGCCCGGCACTCCCGGGCCGGGTGGTGCGGAGGCGAGCGCGGAGGAGGCGGCGCGGGCGGTCTGCCTGCGGCTGCTCGCGGCCGCGCCGCGCACCCGGGCCCAGCTGGCCACCGCGATGCGGCGGCGGCGGATCCCGGACGAGGTCGCCGAGTCCGTGCTGGGCCGCTTCGCCGAAGTGGGCCTGATCGACGACGCCGCCTTCGCCCGGGCCTGGGTGGAGAGCCGTCACCACGGCCGCGGCCTTGCCCGCCGCGCACTCGCAGCGGAGCTGCGGCAGCGCGGGGTGCCCGATGGCGAGGTGCGGTCCGCGGTCGGGATGCTGCGCCCGGAGGACGAGATGGCGGCTGCCCGGCGGCTGGCCGCCAAGCGGGCGGCGGCCAGCCGGGGGCAGCCCGCGCCGGCCCGGGTCCGCCAGCTCATGGGCATGCTGGCGCGCCGGGGCTACCCGGCGGGACTGGCCGCGCAGGTGGTTCGCGAGACGCTGGCCAGCGAAGCGGCGGAGAGCCCTGGTGCCAGTACGGATCTGGCATTGTTTTGGCAAGACGGCGCGGATGATAACTGGCCGTGAGCGGGGGCCGGTGCGCCCAGTGACGGAAGCGTCACTGGGCCGAGCTTGCCCAAATTGTTATCAGCGCTTAACCTCACGGCAGCGAGGTGTTAGACCGTAACAGGCGATTGGGAACATACGAGATACCCGGCAACTGGGTGCGCCCAGTGCCGGTAAGACACGGATCCGGCCCGTGACCGGTTCCGCCGAGGGTGCTGGCCAGCCAGGCCGGGCCTCTGGACGGGACCGGTCAGGCAGTGGCCACGGCTCGCGCGCGGGCGCGGTGGCTGTAGGGGGATGGACAGGGCTTGACACGGCGCCCGGGCACGGACCCGCGGGCGGCCCGAACCGGGCCTGCGTGTGGGAACCCGTGCGGGAGCCGTCCGGGTGGATTGCGCGCCGGGACGGGCCCTGGCTGCTGCCGGGCCCGCGGCGGCAGGAGGCTGCCGCCGCGGGATGGAGCGGTGTGGCCGGTTTGCCAGCGGCCGCCGGGAATGCCGCTCGCGCCAGGAAGCTAGCGGCGGCGCTGGCTGTCGGTGCAGGTCATCGTGGGCCTGCCGGTTCCTGGGCCGCTGCCGGTACCTGGGTCACGTTCGGCACCGCAGGACTGCCGGTCCTGTGGGCGCCGGTCCTGCGGGCAGGGTTCCTGCGGGTGTCAGCGATACCGCTGGTCACCGGCAGGGCACAGGTCCCGGGCGCGGTCGCCGGAGCCACCGGTGGCCGGGCTGGCTGACCGCTTCGCCGACGGTGACCGCCGGTGCGGTGGTGCGCCGCGCACGACGCGCCTGACCCTCGCCACAGGGATCAGCCCTGGCGCCGTACCACGGAGCCAGGGCCGGGCGAGCAGGATTGAGGTACGCGATGAGCAACACACTCGCTGTCGTGATCGCGGTGATCGGAATCCTTGCGCTCTTCGCCGCCGCGGGTGCGCTGTTCGCCGTCTTGCGCAAGACCGGGAGCCGGACGGTCGCCGATACCCAGCAGCCGTCCGCCGTGCGGGCGCAGGTCAGCCCGGAACTGGCCGCCGACGCGGAGCGCCGGGCCACGGAGGCCGGCCTCGCCGCGGAGCAGGCGCAGCGGCGCCTGGATGAGGCCGGGCGCGCCGCCGACCAGATCCGGTCCAGCGCGGAGTCCGACGCGGCGGCCATCGTGCGGCGGGCGGAGGAGTCCGCGCAGAAGGTCAGCCAGGCGCAGCGGAGCGCCGAGGAGCAGATCCGGGCCAGCAGGGAGGAAGCCGGCCAGCTGCGCGCCGACCTGGAGCGCCGCGAAGCCCGCCTCGCCGAGCGCGAGGGCAGGCTGGACGACGAAGTGCGCAAGCTGGAGCAGCGGTCCACCGGACTGGATGCCGTCCAGGCCGGGCTGGACGCTCAGCGTGCCGAGCTCGCCCGCCTCGACGACGAGCGGCGCGAGGTTCTGGAACGGGCCGCCGGGCTGACCGCGGACCAGGCCAAGGGCGAGCTGGTGGCCGCCATCGAGGGCCAGGCCAAGCGGGAAGCGGCGCTGATCGTCCGGGAGGCCGAGACCCAGGCCCGCCGCGACGGCGAGGAGCGGGCCAGGCGGATCGTGACGCTTGCCATCCAGCGGGTGGCAAGCGAGCAGACCAGCGAGTCCGTGGTCTCGGTGCTGCACCTTCCCGGCGAGGAGATGAAGGGCCGGATCATCGGGCGCGAGGGCCGCAACATCCGCGCGTTCGAGTCGGTGACCGGGGTCAACCTGATCATCGACGACACCCCCGAGGCGGTCCTGCTGTCCTGTTTCGACCCGGTCCGCCGCGAGGTGGGCCGGCTCGCGCTGGAGCACCTCGTGCTCGACGGGCGCATCCACCCGCAGCGGATCGAGGAGGCCTACGAGCGCAGCAAGGCCGAGGTGGAGCAGCTATGCGTGCGCGCGGGCGAGGACGCGATGGTCGAGCTCGCCATCACCGACATGCACCCCGAACTGGTGACCCTGCTCGGGCGGCTCCGCTACCGCACCTCCTACGGCCAGAACGTGCTCGCCCACCTGGTGGAGTCCGCGCACATCGCCGCCATGATGGCCAGCGAGCTGGGCCTGGACCCCGCGCTGCTCAAGCGGTGCACGGTGCTGCACGACATCGGCAAGGCGCTGACCCACGAGGTGGAGGGCAGCCACGCGCTCATCGGCGCGGAGATCGCGCACAAGTACGGCGAGCCGGCCGACGTGGTGCACGCGATCGAAGCGCACCACAACGAGGTCGAGGTCCGCACGGTGGAGGCGGTCCTCACCCAGGCCGCCGACGCGATCAGCGGCAGCAGGCCGGGGGCCCGGCGCGAGTCGCTGGAGGCCTACGTCAAGCGGCTGGAGCGGCTGGAGGAGATCGCGACCGCGCACGACGGCGTGGACAAGGTGTTCGCCATGCAGGCGGGGCGCGAGATCAGGGTCATGGTCAAGCCGGACCGGGTCGATGACATCCAGGCTCAGGTCATCGCCCGGGACGTGGCGAAGCAGGTCGAGGAGGAACTGACCTACCCGGGGCAGATCCGGGTGACCGTGGTGCGGGAGTCGCGGGCCACCGAGTTTGCGCGGTGAGCTTAACCGGGCCGGTACCGGGCCGATTCTCCGCGGCTGCGCCTGCTACGCACGGGAGGGTTGCTCCTCGCTCACTGCTTTCCGCGGACGGGCGGGGGGCCTGTCTTCACCCTCGTGCGGGGGGAGGGACGCGGGGGGTGGCGGCGGGGGTGAGCTGGCGGCGGGAGGCGCCGCTGGGTCGCCGGGGGCCGCCAGGTCGGGGGCGCTGGTGTGGAGGCGGAGCATCGGGGTGTCGGGGTGGGGGAAGTCGAGGGCCTGGGCGTAGAGGGAGAACTCGGCTTCCAGGGCGGCGATGATCGTCTCGGGACGGCGGAAGCCGTGGGATTCGCCGGCGAACTCCAGCAGCGCATGGGGGATGCCCTGCGTGGTGAGCTGGGCCGCCAGGGCGTAGGCCTGTGTGGACGGGACGATGGGGTCGTCCTGGCCGTGCAGTTGCAGGACCGGGCAGGTCCGGCTGCTGACGCGCTGGGCGGGGGAGCGCTCGGCATAGGTGGCCTCGAAGGCGGGCAGCGGGCCGACCAGGCCGTCGGCGCAGCGGGATGCGAAGTCATGCGCGGTCGCCGCGAACGACCGCAGGTCGGTGATGCCGTAGTACGACGTGGCCGCCTTGAACGGGCTGTCGCCGGCCGCGGCGGTGACGGCCGCCAGGGCGGTCCACGCGCCCGCCGAGCGGCCGCGGACCACCAGCCGGGCGCCGTCGGCAGCACCGGCCTTGACGAGCGCCCCGGCGGCCGCGATCACGTCCGCCACGTCGACCACGCCCCACTGGTGGCGCAGCCGTTCCCGGTAGCTGCGCCCGTACCCGGTGGAGCCGCCGTAGTTCACGTCCATGACACCGATGCCGCGGCTGGTGAAGTACGCCTTCTCCAGGTCGAGCCGGTCGTCGGCGTGGGCGGCGGGCCCGCCGTGGGCCCAGATCACGTACGGCGGTAGCTCGCCCTCCGCCGCCACGGCGTCGGGGTTGGCCGGCGGGTACACCCAGGCGTGGACGGTCTGGCCGAACCTTCCCTCCAGTTCCAGCTTGCGCGGCTTGGGCAGGTAGCCGGCCGCGGGCAGTCGCCCGGGGGGCGAGTAGAGCTGCTGCGCCTTACCGGTGGCCAGGTCCACCCGGATCACCGACATCGCGCCCTCCGGGAGGCCGGCCACCCCGACGACGGACATGGCGTCGCCGGACAGCCCGGAGTCGAACAGCCGGTAGGGGATGTCGAGATCGGACATCTCCCCGGTGTCCGGATCCAGCAGGCCCAACTGCATCCCGCCGCAGCCGTGCAGCACCGCGAGCCGGCCGTCGGCCAGCACCGCGTACGGGCGCTGGCCGAGTTGCCACAGCGGCCCGGCGAACTCCTCCTCGGCCGGGTAGATGGCCTCGGCGGGGCCGCCAGCCAGGCCGACCGTGTAGACGTTCCACCAGCCGGGCCAGTCGGAGACCAGGTACAGGCTGTTGTCGTCCCGCCAGGCGGGTGCCAGGACCGACTCGCCGATGCCGCCCCGCACCAGCCCGCCCCTGCCGGGCACGCCGTCCTCCACCGGCGCGACCCGCAACTCGGTGCCGTCCCACGGCATCCGCGGGTGGTTCCAGCAGATCCAGGCCAGCCGGCGCCCGTCGGGGGACGGGGTCGGGAACGCGTAGAAATCAGCGCCGGTGACAAGCTGGCGGATCGCCGCGGCGTCGTCCGCGGCGGAGCCGTCCAGCGGCACCGCGACGATCGCCCTGGTTACCGTGCCGGCCTCGTGCCGCTCCTGGACGCACCACACCTCCGCGCCGTCCGGCGACACGGTGAAATCGGCGAACCGCAGCGACGGGGCGCCCGGTTCCGCCGCGGCGGCCGGGGTCAGCGGCCTCGGGGCGGCGCTGGCGCCGTCGGGACCCGGGTGGTCGGCCAGGTAGAGGCGCTGGTCGTCGAGGTTCGCGAACACGACCGCCCAGCGCCGCGCGCGGGCGGCCGGGACCTCCCGCCGCGGCGGCGTGCGCACCGGCAGGTAGGACCGGCCGCCGTATTCGTGCACCCGGGTCCGGGCCTGCCACGGGCCGGACAGCAGCGACCTGGGCTTTCCCTCGGCGGCCAGGTGCATCACCGTGGTCCGCCCGCCCTCGCCCGGCAGGGTTTCCTGCCACCACACCTCGCCGTCGATCGTGACGGGAAACGAGACCAGCCGGTGCTGGTCGGCGACGTCGGCCGCGGTAACAGGCGAAGACCAGGTGCCGCACGGGAGGGGCCGTGCGGCGGTGCTGTCGGTCATGGCAATATCGTCTACCATTCCCGGGGCCGGGCCAGGGCAGATTCCGGACATGCCGAGGATTGCGCGTACCCTCGGATCGTGACACGCGACTCCCTCGGCCGGCCCAGGGCTGCGAGGCGGTGAAACTGAGCGCCGCGCGCACCTATGAGATCCGCACCTACGGGTGCCAGATGAACTTCCACGACTCCGAGCGCCTGGCCGGCCTGCTCGAGCAGTCCGGCTACCAGCGCGCGCGTGCCGGTGAGGCCCCCGACGTGGTCGTCTTCAACACCTGCGCGGTGCGGGAGAACGCGGACAACCGGCTGTACGGGAACCTCGGCCACCTGATGCCGGTGAAGGCGTCCCGCCCCGGCATGCAGATCGCCGTGGGCGGGTGCCTGGCGCAGAAGGACCGGGCCGGCATCGCGGCGCGGGCCCCGTGGGTGGACGTGGTGTTCGGCACGCACAACATCGGGTCCCTGCCCGCGCTGCTGGAACGGGCCCGGGTCCGCGCCGAGGCGCAGGTCGAGATCGTCGAGTCGCTGGAGCGGTTCCCGTCGGTCCTGCCGGTCCGCCGCGAGTCCCCGTACGCGGCGTGGGTGGCCATCTCCGTGGGCTGCAACAACACCTGCACGTTCTGCATCGTGCCGAGCCTGCGCGGCCGGGAGGAGGACCGCCGCCCGGGCGATGTGCTCGCCGAGGTCTCGGCCCTGGCCGGTGAGGGCGTCCTCGAGGTCACGCTGCTGGGGCAGAACGTCAACTCCTACGGCGCCGGGTTCGGCGACCGGCAGGCGTTCGGCAAACTACTGCGGGCCTGCGGCGAGATCGAGGGCCTTGAGCGGGTGCGCTTCACCTCGCCGCACCCGCGCGACTTCACCAGCGACGTGATCGAAGCGATGGCGCAGACGCCCAGCGTGATGCCGAGCCTGCACATGCCGCTGCAGTCGGGCTCGGACGCGGTGCTGCGGGCGATGCGCCGGTCCTACCGGCAGGAGAAGTTCCTGCGCATCCTGGAGCAGGTACGGGCGGCGATCCCGGACGCGGCGATCACGACCGACATCATCGTTGGCTTTCCCGGCGAGACCGAGCGCGATTTCGCCGCCACCCTGGAAACGGTGCGGCAGGCACGGTTCGCGGGCGCGTTCACGTTCCAGTACTCGCAGCGGCCCGGCACCCCCGCGGCGGCCATGCCGGACCAGGTGCCCGCGGCGGTGGTGGCCGAGCGGTACGGGCGGCTTACCGCGCTGGTCGCCGAGATCGCCGGCGCGGAGAACGATGCGCTCGTGGGCAGCGAGGTCGAGGTGCTCGTGGCCGAGGGCGAGGGGCGCAAGGACGGCGCCACGCACCGCGCCAGCGGCCGGGCCCGGGACAACCGGCTGGTCCACTTCGCCCCCTCGGGCACCGCGCCCCGCCCCGGCGACGTGGTGACCACGGTGGTGACCCAGGCTGCCCCGCACTACCTGATTGCCGACGGGGCGCCGCTCACGGTGCGGCGTACCCGCGGCGGTGACGCGTGGCAGGCGCGCCGGGACGGCCTCGCCGAAGGGCCGGCCGCGGGCTCCGGCGGGGGGACGCCGGTGCTGCTGGGCATGCCCGCCGTGGGCAGCCCTGCCCCGCTCGCCCGCTGACCGCGCCGGTCATAGTCGCCCGCCCGGCCGCCGCTCCGGCCGCTGCGTTCATCGCCCCGCCCTGGCCGCGCCGTTCCCGGCTGGTGCAGACTGGCGCCATGCTCATCGCCGGAGCTGTCTGCCCGCACCCGCCCCTGCTGATCCCGGCGGGTCCCGGGCCGGCCGGTGCCGGTCCGCCGGCCGAGTTGCGCAGGGTGGCCGACGCCGCCGCTCGCGCCGTGACGGGCCTGGTGGCGGCGCGGCCCGACCTCATCGTGGTGGTCGGCGGCGGCGCGGCGGAGCGAGAGCACGGCCCCGGGTCCGCCGGGGCGCTGCATGCGTTCGGGGTCGGCGTCACGGTCGGCGCGGGCGAGCCGGTGCTGCCGCTGTCCCTGACCGTCGGCCGCTGGCTGCTGGAGCGCGCCGGGGTGCTGGCAACGGCCGGCGCCGGGGAACTGGCCGGCGCCGGGGCGGCTTCTGGTCGCGGGACTGCGGTGCCGGGCGGCGGGACCGGGACTCCCGGCGACGCGGCGGCTTCCAGCGGGACGGCCGGCGCGGCGGTTCCGGACGGTATCGGCGTGGTGTTCCAGGAGGTGGCCCGGCGGGCCACCGCGGGTGAGTGCCTCAAGCTCGGCCGGATCCTGGCCGACCGCGCCCCCAGGGTGGCGGTGCTCGCCATGGGCGACGCCTGCGCGCGCCCCGCCCGGGAGGCCCCCGGCATCCCCGACCTGGAGGCGCAGGACTACGACGAGGAGGTCGCCGAGGCGCTCGCCGCCGCGGATGCCCGCTGGCTCGCCCGGCTCGACCCGGCGCTGGACGACGAGCTTGCCGTGGCGGGCCGGGCCGCGTGGCAGGTCCTGGCGGGCGCGGCCCGGGGAACCCGGATGCACGGGCGGCTGTTGTGCATGTCCGCGCCCTACGGGGTCACCTACCTGGTCGCCTGCTGGGAGGAAGTCCGGACGGACTGACGCCATGCCAGAACAGGTGATCGCCGTGGTCGGGCCCACCGCGGCCGGCAAGTCCGACCTTGCCCTGCGGCTCGCGCTCGCGGCCGGCGGTGAGGTCGTGAACGCCGACTCCATGCAGTTGTACGCGGGCATGGACATCGGCACGGCGAAGCTCACCGTCGCACAGCGCCGGGGGGTGCCGCACCACCTGCTCGACATCTGGGACGTGCGGCAGGAGGCCAGCGTCGCCGAATACCAGCGCCTGGCCAGGGAGGCGATCGCCGCGGTCCAGCGGCGGGGCAAGGTCCCGGTGCTGGCCGGCGGGTCGGGCCTGTACGTGCGCGCGGCGCTGGACCCGCTGGAGTTCCCCGGCACCGACCCGCGGGTGCGCGCCCGGCTCGAGGCCGAACTGGCCGGGCAGGGCCCCGCCGTCCTGCACGCGCGGCTCACCGGCCTCGACCCGGCCGCGGCGGCCGCCATCCTGCCGTCCAACGGGCGCCGGATCGTCCGCGCGCTGGAGGTGATCGAGGTGTCCGGCCGGCCGTTCACCGCGGCGCTGCCCGGCTATGCGTCGCTGTACCCGGTGACCTGCCTCGGGCTGTCCGTGGACCGGGCGGAGCTCGACGCCCGGATCGCCGAGCGCACCGGGCAGATGTTCGCCGCCGGGCTGGTCGAGGAGGTGAAAGCGCTGGACCGGGCCGGGCTGCGCGAGGGGCGGACGGCCAGCCGGGCGCTGGGTTACGCGCAGGTGCTGCGGTTCCTGGCCGGGGAGTGCACGCAGGCCGAGGCACACGCCCAGACCGTGCTGGCGACCAGGCGGTTCGTCCGGCGGCAGGAATCCTGGTTCCGCCGCGATCCCCGGGTCACCTGGCTGCCCGCCGGCGCCGCCGACGCCGGGGACCTGCTGGAGCGGGCGCTGGCCCTGCTCTCGTAGCTGCGCCGGCGGCCAGGCAGCGGCCCGGCCTGGCTAGCATCGAGTCCATGCGGTTCGCGAAGGGGCACGGCACCGAGAACGACTTCGTGATCCTGCTCGACCCGGACGGCAGCGAGGGGCTCACGGCGGATCTGGCCGCCCGGCTGTGCGACCGCCGGGCCGGGATCGGCGGCGACGGGGTGCTCCGGGCCGTGCGGGCAGCCGCGCAGGGAGCGGGCGGGGCGCGCGGAGACGGCACCGCCGCGGCGGAGTGGTTCATGGACTACCGCAACGCCGACGGCAGCGTGGCGGAGATGTGCGGCAACGGGATCCGGGTGTTCGCGCGCTACCTTGCCGAGCACCGGCTGGCGGAAGGCCCGGAGTTCACCGTGGCGACCCGGTCCGGGCCCCGCCGGGTCCGGCTGGGCGGCGACGGCGCCGTCACGGCGGACATGGGCGCCGTTGACGTGCTCGGCCCGGCGACCGCGGTCGTGGCCGGCCAGGCGCTGCCGGGGCTGCAGGTGTCGGTGGGGAACCCGCACTGTGCCTGCCTGGTCGACGGCCCCCTGGCCGGGTTCGACCTGTCCGGGCCCCCCGGGCTGGACCCGGCCCGGTTCCCCGGCGGCGGGAACGTGGAACTGGTCCGGGTGACCGGGCCGCGCAGCATCGCCATGCGGGTGCGTGAGCGCGGCTCCGGCGAGACCCGGTCCTGCGGCACCGGCGCGGTGGCCGCGGCGGTGGCCGCGGCGGCCGCCCGCGGCCTGGCCGCGGGGGGCGAGGCAGCCCGCGGCGAGGGCACCCAGGCCGCGCGGGACGACGGGGATGCCTGGGAGGTCACCGTGCCGGGAGGCATGCTCACGGTCACCCTGGAGGCCGGCCGCGCGCAGTTGACCGGCCCCGCCGTCATCGTCGCCGAGGGCGAGCTCGACCCCGGCTGGCTGGCCTCGTCCGCCGGCGACCGCGCCTCGGCGCGCGCGGCCAGCCGCTGAGCCCCCGCGCAGCGCCGTCAGCCCTGGTAGGCGACGGTCACGTGGTCGGCGCTCAGCGGGGCCTAGCGTGACGGGTGGAGTGGCACGCCCAACAGAGCCTGCCCGCCTGGCTGCCCCCTTGGCCGGGCATCTTGGAGCCACCGTGGCCAACCGCCAAGCGCGTCACGTTACGGCCGTGCTGGTCCACGGCGGATTCCTTGGGCCGTGGATCTGGGCGGACACCGTCAAGCTGCTGGAAGCCCGCGGGGTCCGATCGGTCACCGTGGATCTGCCCAGCAGCCAGGTCAGCAGCGATCGCCTGCCCGGCCTGCACGACGATGCCGAGGCCGTCCGCGATGCGCTCAATGGCTGCGCCGATGCAGTGCTGTGCGGGCACTCCTACGCGGGTGCCGTGATCAGCGAAGCGGCGGCCGGGCCACACCGGGCTGTACGTCACCTGGTATTCCTCGCCGCCGCCGTCCCGGACGCAGGAGACAGCCTGACGAGCCTGGCCGAGGCAGCCGCGAAGGATAACCCCACCGAAGCGGAGAAAGAATCAGGGGGCGAGGAGATCGATCTGCGCGCGGACGGCCGCATGGTCATGCGCCCCGAAGGCGCCCGCGCTGCACTGTTCCACGACTGCCCGCCCGACCGCGCCGACACCGCGATCGCGCTGCTCCGGCCTCAGGCCCCGGCCACTGGCACGCAGCCAGCCACCGCGGCCGCCTGGCGCGACATTCCGTCCACCTACATCCGGTGTACCCAAGACCGGCTGCCCTACGAACTCATCAGCCCTGCCTACTGGGAGCATGCAAGCCGCGTGCTCACCCTGCCCGCAGGTCACTGCCCCCAGTGGAGCAGGCCCGACCTCGTCGCGGACCTGCTGTGGTCAATCATCAGTAGCGCCCGGCCAGATGCGTCCGGCTGATGCGCAGCTCGTAACGCTCAGGCCAGAACTCCATGATCCTGGCAATACACCTGTATTGATTGGATCGGCGAAGAAGCGCCGGGGCCGCTACAACCTATCCAGTTACACGCGCGTTAGGGCAGTTGGTCCCGGGAGATAGCGCGATCGTCATTAATCCGCCGTGCCGAAATATCGTCAGGTTTGACCGGGCGCCATTCTGCTGAGTGCTGGCTACCTGGGCTTATGGCGGAATTGGTGGCGTGGTGACAAAAGGCCTAATAGCGAGGGACCTGAGACCCTAATGAAGGTATATGGTTGTTCAAAGAATAGTAAATAGATAGTTTCATCGGCGGCTCTGCGCCGGGGATGGACCGGCGTAAGGCTGCTGGTCAGCTCGCACGAGGGGGCGCTCACCATGAAACGATCTTCAGTATTGACGGGGACGGGGCCCGGGCGGCTGCTGCTGGCGCTGGCGGCCGCCGTTATCACGGCCATGGGCCTGGCGGCAGGCGCCACGGCTGGCACCGCGCCGGCCGGGACTCCGGCCAAGGCTCCGGCGGGCACCTGGAAGCTGCTGCCCGCCGCCCCGGTCACCAAACTGGGACCGGGGGCGTTCACCTCCAGCGCCTGGACCGGTGATGAACTGGTCATTCACGACGTCCGCTACAGCAGTGGGGCCTTCCGCCGGGTTACGTTCGGCTACCGCCCCGCGACCAACACCTGGGTGTCCCTCGCGCGCGGCCCCAAGCCCTTGAGCGGCCTGGAAGCCAACGACGTCAGCGCCTGGACGGGATCGGAGCTGCTGGTCAACGGAGTGACCGATGGCGCCTACAACCCGGCCGCCGACACCTGGCGGCCGATCCCGCTCGATGGGCCCAACGAGGGCGCGGTCGTGGCCTGGACCGGCCACCAGGCCATCGTCTGGGGCGGTGTCTGCTGCGCCAGCGCCTCCAACAACGGCGAGGCCTATGATCCCGCCACTAACACCTGGAGCAAGCTGCCCGCCGCCCCGCTGCGCCCGCGGCGCGGCGCGGAAGGCGCCTGGACTGGCACGGAACTGGTCGTGGCGGGCGGCTTTGCGTGGACGGACTACCCGCAAAGCGTCGGGCTCAAGGACGGTGCCGCGTACAACCCGGCGACCGGCACGTGGCGGGCGATAGCGCCGATGCCGCGCCGCGAACGGGGTGCGGTCGCGGTGTGGGACGGCACGGAGATCCTGTTCCTGGGTGGGTACCGCCCCGGCGCGAGCGGGCCGCCCAACCAGGGGCTGGCCTACAACCCGGCCACCAACACCTGGCGCAAGCTGCCGCGGATGGCCTACCCGCGGACCGGGTTCGCCGCGGTGTGGACCGGCCGCCAGTTGCTGGTGTGGGGCGGGGTGACCGGCACCTACACCGACCCGGTC
>Ga0335078_10011610_pt1 | contig 13069 bp, 6 predicted proteins | sample Lox_Sample_32_FD_206711 | JGI IMG/M metagenome (GOLD analysis project Ga0335078, IMG submission 206711) | Soil microbial communities from Loxahatchee National Wildlife Refuge, Florida, United States - Lox_Sample_3.2 | ecosystem: Environmental > Terrestrial > Soil > Wetlands | place: USA: Florida... | reverse complement strand
ATTTTTTACTGCTGCAAACTTTGCGTGTTTTGAGCCTGAATCAGCACTCTTTAGCCCCGTAAGAGAGCAAATACAGCACACTTTGCGTAGCAAACCGGAGCTTTTGCACGGCCAGTCGATCCACATAAGCGACACTTTGCCGGCTAGCGAGGCGGGTCGCGGTCCGCCCCTGTGCGCAGGTCAGGGCGCCAGGGAATTTCGATTCCAGGCCTTAGGGTTTTCGCAGAATTGCCGATTCTATCCTTGTGGACTGTCCTGCCTCATCGCCCGATTCGCCTGACGCCGCTCACGCTCCGACTCGCTTCATTGCCCGCCAGCCGATATTCGACCGCCACGAGCGGGTGTACGGTTACGAGCTGCTGTTCCGTTCCGGCCTCGAGAATCGCTGCACCGCGGAGGACAGCGACGCTGCGGCTCTCGATGTAGCCGACAATTTTCTCAATGCGAGCGCGCGAACGCTGACGGCGGGCCGCCGGGCCTTTATCAACTGTACCCGCCGCTTTCTGGTGGATGAATACGCCACCCTCTTGCCCAAGGAGGAGACGGTCATTGAGATTCTCGAGACGGTTCGGCCGGACGCGGAAGTGCTGGCCGCCTGCCGGAAGCTGAAAGCTCTGGGCTACGTCATCGCCCTCGATGACTTCGTTTACGCCCGGGAACTCCAACCTTTCATCGACCTGGCCGACATCATCAAGATTGACTTTCAGGCCTCGGGGCCGGGCGAGAGGCAGGGGGCGGCCGGAAAACTCGCGCCGCTCGGCATCAATCTGCTCGCCGAAAAGGTGGAGACGCGCGCCGAATTCGCCGAAGCTCAGAACAGCGGGTACAGCTACTTCCAGGGCTATTTCTTCTGCAAGCCGCAGATCGTCCCCAGCCTGCAGATTCCGGCTTTCAAGGCTCACTACCTGCGGCTCCTGCAGGCGATCAATAAACCGCAGTTGGATCGAAACGAGGTGGTGGCGCTGCTCGAGCGTGAAGTCTCGCTTTGCTACAAGCTGCTGCGATTCGTGAACTCGCCGCTGTTTGGCTTCCAAACCAAGATCAATTCCACCGCCCACGCCCTGGCTCTGGTCGGAGATCTCGAGGTGAGGAAATGGGCTTCGGTTGCGGCCGTCCTGGGCGTTGCCGGCGATAATAGCAACGAGCTGGTTCTGACCTCGCTCGCCCGAGGCCGTTCGTGCGAGCTGCTCGCCCAGCCTCCGAACGCGCGGCACGACGCACAGAGCTTGTTTCTGCTGGGCGTTTTCTCGCTGATGGATGCGATGTTGGGCCGGCCCATGTCAGACGTTGCCGCGGAAATCGCACTGCCCGAAGTGGTGCGCGCGGCGCTCCTCGGAGCGCCCAACCGCCACGCGAAGATCCTCGAACTGGTCAAGGCTTTCGAAGCGGGGAAATGGGGCGAAGTCAGCGAGCGCGCTCGCGGCGTCGGACTGAATGAGGCGCAGCTCTCCACTGCCTATCTCGAAGCGGTGGACTGGGCGCAGAAGATTTTCCAGGTTTAGATTGTTCTGAATATTCCCATGCCACGTCAGGGCGAAGATCCGGATGAATTCAGAGTGTCATCCTGGGCGCTTCGCCCGTCATTCTGAGCGCAGCGAAGAATCTCCGCAGTCCGTTGAGGGGTAAACTCAGCGAAGGACTTCTGACGTTGTTCGTAAGGTGTTGAACCATGTGAAACTGCGGAGATCCTTCGCCGCGCTCAGGATGAAACGCAGCCGGTTAATTCACCGCCTCCGGGCTTGACTTGTCCATCGACTTGGTTACAGCATTAGGAATGTAACGGAATTGCGGGCCTGAATCTAAATCAATCTGCGGAGGGTTCAATGCGTCGGTCGCACGTCATCGGAACTCTGTTAACCTTCGTATTCGCATTCTGCCTGCTCAGCTCGTCGGTCTCCACTCGAAGCCAATCGAACTCTGCGAACCCAACGAAGGGATCGTCCTGCCCGGGCGACGACACCGGGCTGACGTTGCCGGCTGGTTTCTGCGCCACGGTGTTCGCTGACGGCATCGGTCACGCCCGCCACATGGTGGTGGGGCCGACCGGGGTGGTATACGTCAACACCTGGTCGGGCGAGTACTATCCCGGCCACGTCACGCCCACGGGAGGGTTTCTGGTGGCTCTTCAGGACACCGCCGGTGCGGGAAAAGCCAATGTCATTGAGCGTTTTGGCGAGACCGCCAAGACGGGCGCCCATGGCGGCACCGGCATCGGGTTGTACAAGGGTGCGATTTACGCGGAGGTCAACGATCGAATCGTGCGTTATGCGTTGCCTGCGGGCGCGACTGTGCCGCACGGCGCCCCGGAAACGATTGTCTCCGGTTTGCCCTTGGGCGGCGATCACCCCATGCACCCTTTCATCATCGACTCCGGGGGAACGATGTACGTCGATGTCGCGACGGCCACCAACTCTTGCCAGTCGCGCAATCGCCAGCTTCACGTGCCCGGCATCAATCCGTGTACCGAACTCAGGACGCGCGGCGGCGTATGGCGTTACGACGCGAACAAGACCAACCAACGGTTTTCGCCCGAGGCGCGTTACGCAACAGGGATCCGCAATGCCGAAGGTTTCGCGTTCGATTCCGCTGGCCGGCTGTTCGTGACCCAGCATGGACGCGACCAGTTGCATGCGAATTGGCCGGAACTCTACAAGCCTGTCGAGGAAGCGACCTTGCCCGCGGAAGAATTGCTGCTGTTGAAGCCGGGCGGCGACTACGGCTGGCCCGAATGCTATTACGACGGCGTGGCGGGGAAGCTGGTGCTGGCGCCTGAGTATGGCGGCGACGGCGGCAAACGCATTGGTGTTTGCGCAAACAAGACCTCTCCCGTGGCTTCACTTCCTGCCCATTGGGCGCCGAACGGCATGGCGCATTACGACCAGACGCAATTCCCAGCCCGCTATCGCGACGGAGTCTTCATCGCCTTCCACGGTTCCTGGGACCGCGCGCCTTACCGGCAGGGCGGCTACAACGTGGTATTTCAGCCGCTCTCGGGAGACCAGTCCGCTGGAAATTGTGAGGTTTTTGCCGACGGCTTTGCCGGCGCGGTAAAGACTCCGGAAGGCGCCACGCACCGTCCTTCGGGCGTGGCCGTCGGTCCGGATGGGTCGCTTTACGTGTCGGACGACGTGCGGGGCAGCATCTACCGGATCGTGTATAAGGGCGGCGGCGACCAGGCGGCGATTACTCCCTGCCCGAGTCCGTCGGCGACCATGGGTGAGGCGGAGGAGTCCTCCGCCAGGCCGCCGGAGGGGACGCATGCAGACGCCGGCGCGGCCGCAACGGGAAGTCTTCACGTGCCGCCCGGCGCGACGCGAGCCATGGTGGCTCTCGGCGGTCGCATTTACCACGGTCAAGTGGGCGGAGCTACTTGTGTGGGTTGCCACGGCGAGCGAGGCACCGGCTCGCCCCTGGGCCCTGACCTTACCTCGAAGAAGTGGCTTTGGAGCGATGGCAGCTATGCCGGAATCTTGAAAACGATTCGCGAAGGAGTGACGCATCCCAAGGAATATCGCAGCCCGATGCCGGCCATGGGCGGGGCGCAACTCACTCCCGAGCAACTTTCGGCCGTTGCCGCGTACGTCTGGGCGCTCGGCCATTAAGAGGCGCGCCAATTCGGAATGTGCCGTTCTGAGAGTGTGTGAGTGTTTCGTCCGGGAACGCGGCTGGCGTATATATACAAAGCCAAGTCCGCGCCACCCTGGGATGTTTCATCCTGAGCGCAGCGAAAGATCTCTGCGGTTACTCTAAATCCATCCATCACAGCAAACTGCGACGATCCTTCGCTCCGCTCAGGATGACAGGCCAAGGGCGACTAGTCCTCCTGCCGAATCTCTCTGAACAGCGCCTTAAAGCATTGCGCGGCTCTGACCGCGTCGGCGCTGGCGGGCGCTTGCTCGTGGTACGCCCGCACGAAGTCGCCAGGGTCTATCCAACTGGTTTGCAGCATACCCAGGGCGCGGGGCTTCAGAGCATCGGTCGCATCCACGCGTATCTTACGGACCATTTCGAGCTCGTTCAGGGCCACATCCGGCGTCTGCCACGGGGCCGACACCACGCGGAATCCCTGGATGGCGAAATACGCCGCGGTAGGAACGGCGGTGTCGTAATGCCAATCGCAAATCACAATGTCCTTGGGAACCGCGTTGATGGCGGGCGCAGTCCCGTTTTCGCTCGCTTCCCACTTCCCCAGGCCTGTCACGTCTCCATCCAGAAACCGGTCGCCCCACATCCACATCTCGCGACGGGTGGCGGCCAGATGATCGTGCAAGGTACGCACTTCCTGCGCAAACAGCTCGGACTTGTTTTTGCCCCGGCAGCGCGGGCAGTCGTCCTCGCCTAGCAGAAAGACTTCGTCCATGCCGACGTGAACGGCGTCGGCCTGGCAGACGCCGGCCAGTTCATCGATCAGGTCGAAGACCACCTTGTGCAGCCCTTGCGCCAGGGGGCAAAAGCTCCGGCAGTAGATCCCTTGGTTGCCGGGGTATTTCCCTGGCGTTTCATCGAACTCCGGATGGGCGCGCAGCAGGCCGAAAGTTTGGGAGGCCCAGGACTGGTGACCGAGCTGATTGATCAACGGAATCAAGCGAATCCCGGCGTCGTGACAAGCGGCCGCAAGCTGTTTGACCTGCTCTTCGGAGAGCGCATCCGCATCGATCACCTCCGGATGCGACTTGTACTGGTAACGATAGTCGAACTCCATCACCAGCACGTTCACTCCCGCATTGGGCAGCGCCTCGCGGATGAATTTCACCGTCAGGGGCACATCATCCGGCTTCGGAGCGCTCAGGATGAGTCCTCGCACCGGTATGGGAGACGCTGCGGCGTTCGCCTGCGTCAAGGGGAGGAATGCGATGGCAGCGATTGCCATCAGACTGGTATTGGCAATGCGCTTAATATTGAAAAAGGCACTTCGGTCTCTCACGGGATTCTCCTTTTTGTGGCGTCGTTCGAGCGCCCCGAGTATATGCCGCGAACGCCAGGGGCACAAGGGTCTGCAGTAGTTCGGGGCGGCGAGGTTATCTGGACATATGGCGGAGTAAGACCGCCGCTGCGCCAAACTGGGACGCTGCCTGGCGGCTCCAAGCCTCTTTGTTGATATGGAGAATACCGCGTAGTGTTGCTTTCGGGAGGCGGCGAGGGCGAGCAGCGAAAAGTTAGTCTGGCCGCTGTGCCGCAGCGGCCAGACTGCCTAATAGGTTTAACGTCTTAAGGCATCTGACCGGCGGTCAGTTCGCTCGGAGTTCCCGTTCCGCCTGAAGCCAATCTCCGACGTCATTGCCGGGTGTAGCGCCTCGTTGGAGGTAGAGTTCGTAGGCTCGATTTCTCACGGCGTCTTCGGAAACACTCCGCGGCTGTGGCTCAACTTGAGTCGAAGGGCGAGAAGACGATGGTAGAGGAATGGCCGATCGCCTCGGTTCGACCGTCTGGGTTGCGGCGAGCGAAGTCCGTTCTAGTTTCCTTTCAAAGCGTGCCATAGGGGCACCTCCTTTTATAGCATCAGGTTGACACTACCAACGTAGCGCGATTAGGGACACAGTGTCAATGTGACCCCCCTCTCCGTGAGTGCGCGCAACCCCAATTGCGAGAATTGACTTGGCAGCGGGAGGCGGGGTAGACTTCTGACAGCAGGCGACTGCAAACCCCTAAATTCCTTTCGATTGGAGGTGACCATGGGAATCCGTGTGGCGACTGCATTGGCAGTTCTGCTGGCCCTGGCAACCAGTCTCGCGGCTGCCGAAAGCCCTTTTGCCGGAACCTGGAAGTTCGACCCGGCAAAGAGCAAACTGACCGGCGACACGATGAAGTTCGAAAAGACTCCGGAGGGTGAAATCCGTTGGTCGGGGTCCGGCCTTACGTACACGTTCAAAGTGGACGGCAAGGTGTACAAGGGACCGTTCGATGAAGCGGTGGTTTGGAAGCAAATCAACGACACCACGTGGCAGACCACCAACACCGAGAAGGGAGTGTTGCTCAGCACAAACACTTTGAAGCTGTCGCCGGACAGCTCGACCCTGACGGTGGTCAGCAAAGGGACTAAGCCGAGCGGAGAGGCTTTTGAAGACACCACCGTTTATCAGCGTACCGACGGCGACAAGGGGCTGATGGGCGGATGGAGAGACAAACAAGCAAAATTCAGCTCGCCCGAGACCGTCGTTTTAGCGCCCTCCGGGAAAGACGGGTTGTTGTTTAAGACCACGGGCTACCAACAGACGTGCGATGCCCAGTTCGGCGGGAAGGACTACGCCGTTACCGGGCCGACGACGCCGGATGGGATTACGATGGCGCTGACGCATGCTGGACCTCGTTCGTTCAGGGTCGTGTTTAAGAAAGATGGCAAGCCGCTTTTTCGAGAGACCTATACGGTTTCTCAGGATGGGCGCACTCTGACCGTCACCGGGAGCGCCATCGCCGTAAACGAGCCGTACACTGAGGTTTTTGAGAAGCAGTAGCAGCGACGGACTCGAACTTGCTTCCACGCACCTGGAAGCGACCCTTGTGGTTGCCCGAGGGCGGTCACAAGGACCGCCCCTGCAACCGCTATTTTTGCACTGTCGCTCATGCCTGCCCGCTGACGGACGTAGCGCGGGCGAGACGCCCGCGGTCGCGGGAGCGTCCCGCTCCCGCGCACGGGCAGGATGCCCGTGCCACCGGCGGGCGAGACGCCCGCCATGATTTTCAGAGCAGGGCCCCGGCAAAAAGGCGTAAAATCGCCAGATCATGAATATACGCGAGGCTCTGCCAATGACGCCAAAACTACCAGTTTTGCTTTTAGGGTTGTTACTCAGTTCGGTTTCTGCCTACCCTCAGTCGTCTCCCTCCGTCCCCGTCTATCTTGACCCCTCTCAACCGGTGGCGCGCCGGGTGGACGACCTGCTGGGCCGCATGACTCTGAAAGAGAAAGTAGGCCAGCTTAATTTACCTGCAGTCTATGTCGATGGTTTCGGGAAGACAAATCCCGAAAAGACGGAGGCCTGCAAACGATTCGCCGCCGGCACTTATAATCCAGACATCGGGCCGGGCTGCGGCTTCTTCTCGCTTGCCGACACGATTCTCCACGTCCCGGCGCAGCAGCAGGCTGAGTTCTTCAACGCGCTTCAGAAGATAGCCGTGACCGAGACGCGCCTGAAGATACCGCTGCTCGAAGACGAAGAAGGCACACACGGGGCGATGTTTCCCGGCGCCACCGTTTTCCCCGAAGGGCTCGCCATTGGCAGTTCTTTCGACATGGACCTGGTGCGCGCGATCTACGCCGCCGACGCCCGCGAGGCAAGGGCGGTGGGCGTCCACGTCCTATCCACGCTGGTGCTTGAACTCGACCGTGACCCGCGAATGGGGCGCAACGAAGAGGCCTACACCGAGGACCCGTATTTGGGCTCGAGAATCGCCGAGAGCATCGTCCGGGGCGCGCAGGGCTCCGACCTGAGCGCACCTGATAAGGCGGTTGCGCTGATGACGGATTTCCCCACTCAGAGCGAGCCGGTCAGCGGCCTCGAGCGTGGCGCCATCGAGTTCTCCGAGCGCTACGTGCGCGAAAACATTCTCCCGCCCTGGATTGCCGCATTCAGAGCCGGCGCGTTGGGCGTGATGGCAGGCTACCCTGAGATTGAAGACATGCCCGCGCACGGCTCGGAGAAGTGGATGACGAAGATTCTCCGCGACGAACTCGGCTTCAAAGGAATAGTGGAAAGCGAAGGCGACGGCTTCGACAGCCTGGTCTATGAGAAGATCGTGCCGACGCAAAAGGAGGCCGGCGCGCTGGCGCTGCGGGCCGGCGTGGATTTGGACATCACGTACGAACCAGCCTACATGAAGCCGCTGATTGAAAACGTCGAGGAAGGACGGGTCCCCGAAGCGCTGGTCGATCGGGCGGTGCGTCGGGTGCTCGAGCAGAAGTTCCGTCTGGGGTTATTTGAACATCCCTATGTCGATCCCGAAAACGCCGCGAAGGTCATGCACTCGAAGGAGAATCAGGACCTGGCTCTGCGAACGGCTGAGGAAGGGATTGTGCTTCTCAAGAACGAGCGCAATCTTCTACCGCTGAAGAAGGCGCTTAAGACCATTGCCGTGATCGGCCCCAATGCCGACAACGGTCCAAATCAGCTTGGAGATTACTCGCCCCTCGAGGTTCCCCAGCACGTCAGCACGGTTCTCGAGGGCATCAGGGGCAAACTCTTGCCCACGACGCGTGTCGTGTATGTGAAGGGCTGCGCGGTGACCGGCGCGGATAAGAGCGGGTTCCAGAAGGCGGTTGAAGCGGCCAAGGGCGCGGACGTGGCCGTGGTTGTGGTCGGGGAGAACACCCAGTTTCAACCCGCTCGCGGCACGGATGGCGAAGGCCAGGACGTGGCAAGCCTGGATTTAAGCGGCGTCCAGGAAGACCTTGTACAGGCTGTCGCAGCCACCGGCACGCCTGTGGTTCTGGTGCTGATCAACGGCCGGCCGCTTTCCGTACGGTGGGAGGCGGCGCACCTGCCGGCCATCGTGGAAGCATGGAATCCCGGCGAACGGGGAGGGGAAGCGGTGGCCGGCGTGCTCTTCGGCGATTACAACCCGAGCGGCCGCCTCGCGATCACCATTCCGCGCAGCGTGGGCCAGTTGCCCGCCTATTACAACTGCAAACCCTCTAAATCGTATTGGATCGAGCACGGCTGGACAAACGAAAAAGGCTACGCGGACATGCCCGGCTCGCCGCTTTATCCCTTTGGCTATGGGTTGAGCTATACTGACTTTCGATATAGCAATCTGCGCATTGACCCAGCGCGGATGGGCGGCTCCTCCGAAATGCGTGCTCAGGTGAGTGTTGATGTCGAAAACACGGGCAAACGTCCGGGTGTGGAAACCGTTCAACTGTATCTTCACGAGCGCTTCACGCCCGTCTCGACACCGGTAAAACAGCTTCGCGGATTTGCGCGGGTGGCGCTCGCTCTCGGAGAGAAGAAGACGGCAACGTTCAGCCTACTCTACGACGATTTGAAGTTGCTCGACCAGGATATGCATTGGGTGGTGGCGCCGGGAGCATTCGACATCATGATCGGCAAGTCCTCCGCCGACGTGGCGCTCGAGGGAACGCTGGAGGTAATCGGCGACGCGTCTGGGGGCCATCAATAGCTTGGTTGAACCACCTTTAATGAAGGGCCTGAGGCCACGAGCTGCTTCCGAGGCCGGAAAATCTTTGGCGCTGTCATTCTGAGCGGAGCGAAGCGGGTAGCGCGGATCTCCGATTTTGGGGTCCGCGGCTCTTCCTTTGCCCGGGGACAAACCGCGGAGCCCAAAATCGGGGGTCCGCGCTATCCCTAAAAAATCAACCTCAGCGAAAACTGAATCTGCCTTGAAGTGCCGGCCGTCTTGTTGATAATCCCGAAGCCAGTCCCTCGAATGATATTCAGAGGAAGTCCGAAGTTAACCACGTTAAAAACATTGAAAAACTCGGCGCGGAACTGGAGGATGGCGGCTTCGGTGTTTCCGCGGCGTCCGAAGCTGGTATCTTTGATCAGAGAAAAATCGAGGTCGTGCAATCCCGGCGCACGGAAAGTGTTGCGCCCGAGTGATCCCAGCACGCCCTGGTTCGGTCCAGTGCCGCCGGCAACGCCGATGGGAATTTCGAAGAACTGAGCGTTGTCGTTGCCCTCCCCGAAATAATCCTCCCGCACCGTACGGCTGGTGGAAAAAGTCGGCCGCCCGGTCTGGTCGGGACGGTCGGCGCCAGCGAGCCCCGCTCCTGTCTGCTGAATTCCTGAGTACACGCTAAAAGGGGGGCCAGTCGTCAAGGTAGTTATGTTCAAGATTTGCCAACCCGAGGTGATTTTCTTATTGAGTGAGCTCAAAACGCCGGCGCGGTCAAACGGTAGGGCTTGAATCAGGCTCAACGTGAAGACTTGGGTGACGTCGAAGGTTGAAGGTCCCTTCTCTAGAGCCGGATGGCGGGGGTCCTGTGGGAGCGATTGCAGCACCGGATCGGAAGCGCCCAAGAAGCCGCCCAGCACGGCACTGGTGTCGTCGAGGGACTTGCTGTAGGTGTAACTGGCTTGAAATCCCAAGCCCAGGCGTGCCGAGGTCTTCCCCACTTCGGACTGCAGCGCGTGATACGTGGAATGTGACCGGGTGGCCATCAAGTAGGAAGGCCCGTATCCGCCGATCGCGTTGCCGCTGGCATCGGTTTCGAGAAAGTTTGCATATCCCGGGGTGGCCCCTGCGTAGCCATTGAACGCCTGCAAAGCTGCCAGATGAATTCCTGCCGTCGCTACGTAGGACGCGCTTAACGTCACGTCGCTGAACGAATGTTCGAAGCCGGCGCTGTAGGTTTCGATGTAGCCATTGCGAAAGTCCGGCGAAACTCCTGAGATTTCGAGCAATTGGAGTTCATGTCCGGGGGTGAGCGCCGTCAGGTCGCGTTGGAATCGCATCATATCAAGCTTCGTATTGGGGGGGACGGCGGTGCTGGGGACCTGACCGAAAAGCCTTTCGGCGCCAAGCGTGTAGATCGGCGGAAGGGCGACTTGGGTCACCGAGTCCGTGAAAGGGACGGTGACGTTTGGCTGAGCGGTCACGAGCGGCGACACCGTGTAGGGCAGGTTGCCCGTCGTGAAATCGTCCTGCCACAAATCGGGCAGGATAGTGGTGATGCCGCCGCCCGCGTGCCACACCGTATGCTCTGTAACCTGCCAGTCGAGGCTGAGACGCGGCCCCCAGCCTCGCCAGTCCATGTCATAAGGAGGTTGTGGATTGACAACCAGGTTCATCGTTGCGCCCGGCGCCCACGGCACCGTCGGGGCACCGTGGGAATTCACGATGCTGAGTCCGGAGGTAAGCTTGTGAGCTTCGGCTATGCGAGAGTTGACCTCGTACCGGAGACCGTAATTAGCGCTCAAGCGCGGGGAGAGTTTCCACGTGTCCTGAAAGTAGAAGTTATAGGCGCCGCGGCGCTCCGCCGCCTCCCCCAATCGAGTGCCTTGGGGAAAATAGCTGGGCGCCGTGGAAACGGTATAACTGAACGGCGTCGCCGTGAGGAAAGCACTGAGCGTGTCCGGCAACGGTTGGCCTGGCGTGATATCGTGCCGTCCACTGGCGGAAGGAATCGCCGTTTGGGCGTAAGCCGTCCCGCCGCCAAAGGTATAGAGGCCGTCGGGGTTGATGTCGAAAATCGTGTAGTCATGGTTAAAGCGCGTCTCGACACCCCACTTCATGGCGTGCGCCCCGCGGAGGTACGAAAAGGTCTGCCTTGCCTGGTACAACAACCCGAACGCGCCGATGTTCGTGCCGGCGGGGCTGTTGAACGGTTCGTAAAGACCATCGCCAAACGCCAGGCCCGGCTGGGTAGTGTTGAGAGTTGGGAAAAACGGTGTGCTGCGCTCGAAACCAATCGTAGTATCGGCTAGAAAATGTGAACTCACCGTGCGCGTGTAATGAAACCCGCCGTTACGCTGGTGATCGAAAAAGCGGATGGCAAAGCTCGGGTCAATCGCTGTCTGGTCGGGGTTAGTCAACGGACCGTTCACCTGATTCAGGGAGAAGCGGGCGAAGAACTGCGCTTTATCGGAGATGCGGTGGTCGATGCGGACTGAAAACTGGTCCGTATTGGTTGTGACCGGTGCGGGAGCGGCGTAGGTGCGGTCTCCGAAGGGTCCTTGGGGATCATCGGGCAGCGGATAACGAGCCAGCACCTTGGCGATTTGCGGGTTCACGGGGATTCGTAACGTGTCACCCCGGAAGGCGGTGCTGTCGATGCCCTGACGCTCGAGCGCGGTTGGAACCGAAAGCACCTGCGTGGTCCCCAGAACCTGCCGGAACCCCTGGTATTGACCGAAGAAATAAGTTCGTTTGCGGCCGTTGTAGAGGCCTGGGATCACAACGGGACCGCCCAGCGTGAACCCAAATTCGTTGCGCACGAAGTGCGGCAGGCGGCCGGGGCTGACCAGCGTGCGCTCGTCAAAAAAGTTGCGTGAGTCGAGCGCCGAATTGCGCAGAAATTCGAAGACCGAGCCGTGCAGGTCGTCGGTTCCGGTTCGAGTGATGATCTCAGTGAAGCCCGCGGCGCCGTGACCGATTTCCGCGGGCATCACCCCGGAACTCGAGCGCACTTCCTGAACGGCATCGACGTTGAAATTAGAGAAAGTCGATCCGCCCATTTCGGGATCGGTGGTGTCGATCCCGTCCATGGCGAAGACCGTGGTTACGCCGCGCTGGCCGTTCACCGCAAATTGCTGCGTGAAGTTCGCCGCGCCGTTGGCGTCCGTCATGGTGCCGGCGGCGAGCAGGAGCAGAGCGCTGAAGTCGCGTTTATTGAGCGGTAAAGTCGACACTTCCTGTTTCGACAAACGCTCGCCGCCCGTCGACTTCGGCTCCGCAGCGATTTGCTCTTGCGGGGGATTCTTGTTCTGGGAGGCTGGAGCCTGATCCGAGGTTGCGGTGGGCTTCGCATCGGGCGCCTGACTTTCCTGCGCGCTTGACTGGCATTGCCAGATGCCGAGCAGGGTGACTAGCGCCAGAAAGTGAGCCGCGAGGGAGATAATCAGTTGACCTGACCGGCCGATATTTCGTTTCATGCCTTCTCGCTAGATTTATTTACAGGAAATGATTATAGCCGATTGCCATCCATGGAGATGAAAGTCGCTTTCATCCTGAGCCCTTCGTTTGTCATTCTGAGCGAAGCGAAGAATCTGCAGTTTATTCGCTCAGGGTAAACTCCGTGAAGGATCCGGGGTTCCAGTCCGGCGAACTAATCAGATTCCTCGCTTCGTTCAGAATGACAGGCTTTCGCCCGCAGCTCCCGCAAAACCGCTTTACTTTCTCCGCGAAGGGAGTTAGCTTTTCACCACACGAAACACCTTGAGTTTCCTTGCGGGCGGCTTGGGAAATACCCTCGCGGGAACAGCCACAGGAGGAGCGAATTCACATGAAACGGCGAACCTTCATGCAGAGTGTCGCGGCGGGAGCGGTAACCCTTATCGGCATCAGGCCGAAGATCGATTTTGGCGGGGAGACGGCGGGCACGCTCGAAACGGCCTTCCGCGAACCGCCCCCGGGCGCCCACTGCAAAACCTGGTGGCACTGGATGAACGGCAACATC
>Ga0335078_10011606_pt1 | contig 13071 bp, 12 predicted proteins | sample Lox_Sample_32_FD_206711 | JGI IMG/M metagenome (GOLD analysis project Ga0335078, IMG submission 206711) | Soil microbial communities from Loxahatchee National Wildlife Refuge, Florida, United States - Lox_Sample_3.2 | ecosystem: Environmental > Terrestrial > Soil > Wetlands | place: USA... | reverse complement strand
CGCCGGCCGGACCGGGCGTCTTTGGAGCCGCTTCGTCCACCGGGGGCTCCGCCTGCAACGTGCTCTCGAAGGGCAGGCTTTCGATGACAATCTGGTCTCCACGGTCCGCGTTAAAACCCGTGATTCCGGCTACCAGGTCGTGAATCACCTTTAGCTTCTCGGGCGGCGGCGCCGCCAGCACACGCTGGTAGCCGGTTTTGCCTTTTTGCCAGGTGAGGTCCTGGTCCAGCAGCACTGCCAGCGACATTTTGCGGATGCCGCCGGCCGGCAGGTGGGTCTTACGCACGGTACGGCTGGTTTGGTAGGCGATATTTTCGCTAACCCGGCTGGTGCGGGTGCCCGACCCGCCCGGGCGGGAAGCGGGCCGAGGCAGATTCGACGCCGTTCCAGGGACGCCGCTCGCGCCCGCCGTCCCGGTGCTGTCTTCGGTGCGCTGGGAACTCAGCATCACCGATCGCGCCGGATCAAAGATCTCCTCGCTTTGTTCCCCGCCGGAGAAATCGCAGTCCACCGAAACACCCACGCGAAACTTTTCCGCGCCAAGAAGAGGCTCCAGGGTTGAATTGACCTTCGTCAACAGGTCGGCTTCCACCTTGTGGCGGTAATCCAACACCGCTTCGGAAGGCTCGGGGCCATCCAGGCTTCCGGACGGTTTCGGCCGTCCCAGGAGGTTGCCGTTCATGTCGAGCACCGAAACCCCGTCCGGGGAGAGACCTTCCACCGCGCTCGCCACCAGGTGGTTGATGGCCTGAACGTTCTGGGGAGCCAGGTGCGCGCCCGGCCGGATCTTGACCAACACGCTGGCCTTGGCGGGTTGCTGCGCGTCCAGGAATACCGAATCCTTGGGAAAGGTGATGTGCACTCGCGCCTGCTCGACTTCGGCCAGCGACATGACGGAGCGCTCCAGTTCGCCTTCAATGGCGCGGCGATAGTTGACGTGTTCGGTGAATTCCGTGGCACCCAGGCTGGATTTGTCGAAGAGTTCGAAACCCATGCGTCCGGTCTTGGGCAAGCCGGCGGCGGCCATGGCAAGGCGCATCTCCGCCAAGTGCGCCGAAGGCACCAACACCGCGCCGCCGCCCTCCGGCAGCCGGTACTCCACTCCGTTCTCTTTCAACTTCTGTACGATCCCCGCGGCGTCCTCCGCAGCCAACCCCGTAAACAGAGGTTTGAAGTCGCTTTCCTTATGCCAGTGGACCACGGCATAGATTCCTCCGAGCACCAGCGCCGCCACCAGGCCTATGGTGACGCGCTGCCGTACCGTGAGATTGGAAAATAAGCTCTTCATGCGGCGCCTTTTGCGATGGGCAGCCCGCTACAACGCGGATCTGTATCATTGATCGGCGGAGCGGGCGCGAAACTTGAGGCTTCGGCCGGCGGCAATCAGATCTGCATTTTCATGATTTCCTGGTAAGCGCTCACAACCTTATTGCGGGTCTGCAGGAACATGTCGAAAGCCAACTCGGCGCGTGTAGTGGCAAGCACAGTGGTGTGTACATCTTCGCCTTCGCCGGAGAGGAAGCGTTCCACCGACGCCGAAGCGTCCCTGCCCAGCCCGTCTACGGTCTGGATGGCATTGGAAAGCACGTCGGCGAATCCGCCGCCACTCGATGGTGCTCCATCTGCCTTCCCCACTTCCGGCATTACGGGAGCGGAGATGGGAAGGATCGGGCTGGCCATTTTTCGCCTTTATTGCAGTAAACCGATCGAACGCTGGATCATATCCTTGACGGCCGAAATCGCCGCTACGTTGGCTTCGTATCCGCGCGAAGCTCCCATGAGGTCCACCATGTCCTCGGCCGGATTGACGCGCGGAAAGGCCACGTATCCATCGGGGTCCGCATCCGGATGCCCGGGCATGTAACGACGCTCGGGTTCGGAGTTGTCGGTCACCACACCCGCTACCGCTACTCCACCGGCGCCGAGTTGGCTGGCAAATATGGAAGAGAACTCTTCGGCCACCGGACTGGTCTCAAAGACCACGTCTTTGCGGCGATACGGTCCGCCCTCCGGAGTCCGCGTGGTCTCCGCGTTGGCCAGATTCTCCACCAGCACCTCGGCACGCGCGCGCTGCGCCGCCATGCCCGACGCGCCTACTGCAATCGCAGAAAACAGGCTCATGCGCTTGATCCCTCTTTGATCGCATTCCGCACCAACTGGATCTGGGAACGCAACAGGCTCGAAGCCACCTGAAAACGCAGTGAATTCTCGGCCAGCAGGCGCGACTCCCGGTCGATACTCACATTATTTCCGTCATTGCGAATCGCCAAACCTTCCACCGTCTGGGCACGCGGCGCGCCGGTGGCATTTTCGAACTCCGATTGAAAATCGATGTCCTGGGTCAGATAACCAGGCGTATCGACGTTGGCAATATTGGACGCAACCAGCTTCTGCCGGGCGCTTAGCAGGTCCATATAACGTTCGAGATCGGAGCTCAGTGGTCCCAGCATCACGTCCTCCGAAAAGCAATCCGGGTGCCAGCCCAATACACTGAAAAGACATAGGTGTTGGCCAGACGACGGGGCATTTTCCTGTCCCCGTGACGAGATTTTGCCGCCGGCTTTGCGCGGTGGGCCTCTCCGGTTTCTGTAGCCGGAGAAATGAATTTTCTTTCGATTCAATTGTTTCGCCGGAAAAACAAATAAATTCTGCCAGTCTTAAACATACTTTGAATTCAGGGGGAAGGCAGGTCTACCGGCCCGTTCACCCCCAACGAAGAATGACAGGCGATCCGATCATCATTATCCTTGCCGCATTGTGCTTTCTAGGCTGTTTCTAGGGGTTTAGCTCACTTCTTGACGCACCGCGTTCTCGCACAGACGCGTTTATTCGAGCCTAATCCCCTCAAATGAGGGGAGTCAATTCCAAGATAAAAACTGATACTATTCTTTGGGGGTATTTCTAATAAGGAATATTCCCCCAAAGAAGTATCGGGCCCGAGATACCTGAGATTAGAAGATCGGAGCGGGATTTCTTGAAAACAGCCAGATTCGCCGCCTGTTGCCTGCTCATATTTCCCCTCGTTGGAACGGCGCCATCCGTTCTGAGAAGCAGGACGAAGATCTTGCGACACGCCGAGGCACCTCCCTCCGGAAAGCCTCTTGCCGGACAACTGCGTGCTGCCAGGGCATTGTTCACCGCTCGCCGTTACAGTGAAGCCGCGGAGAGCTTCCTGGCCGTGGCGGCTAAAGCGCGTGCTGCCCATGACATCGACATGGCGGCCGTGGCTACCGGTAATGCCGGGGGCTGTGAGTTCGCTCTCCACCAATATCAATCCGCGCTCCAATCCTTCCTCGAAGCCCATCACCTGACGGAAATGGCCGGCGACGCCAGTAAAGCCGCCGCACAGGAAGCCAACCTTGCGTCCTTGTATTCGGAAATGGGTGAGTTGGAATCGGCCGTGCACTGGATGGAGAACAGCCTGGAGCATATCTCCGGCCTGGAACGGCGGCAGCATCTGCCCGCACTGCAAATCCAGATGGCCGTGCTGCGGGCGCAACAGGGCCGCATGGCCGACGCCGACCGGCTGTTTCGGCAAGGCATCGAGGGCGCGGATGCCGCTGGCGATCTCGAACTCTACGCCCTGGGATGCAACCGCATGGGCGAGGCTTTTCTGCTGCGCGGCGATACAGAGCGAGCCGAACCTGCCCTGCTTGAAGCTTTCCGCGTGCGCAAGCTGCACGGGTTGCCGCTCGACACTTCCTATCATCGGCTAGGCCGTCTGCGCCTGGCCCAGGGCGACCTGGTATCCGCTTCGAACCTGCTCGACCGCGCGGTGGAACTGGCGGTCCACGCGAAGAACCAGATGCCCGCCTGGGACATCTATTATTCGCGCGGCCTGGTTCGCTTGCGGCAGGGGCGGCTGGGCGCCGCGCTGGACGATTTACGGATCGCAATCCGGCTGGCCAACGTGTGGCGCTGGTCGGCACCGGCGGCCGAGACGGCGCGGGTCAGCGTGGAAAGCAAGCTGGACCCGGTCTATTCCGCTCTGGTTGAGGCCGCCGGGCGGCAGTATCTGGAGACCGGGGATCCGGCGTTGGTTCGTGAGACCTTCTCCGCCGCCGAAGAAAACCATGCCGCGAGCCTCCGCGCACTGGTTTCCACGGGCCACGCTGCGAAGGACTTGCCGCCGGCTTACTGGGGCTCCCTGGCCAAGTTGCAGCGCGCGGAGACAGCCGCGCTGGCGAGCCCGTCCGCGGTCAGCCGGCAGACGGTCGAACTCGCCCGCGCCGAACTGGCACGCAACGAAGCCGCCGCAGCGGCGGACGGCGAAAATGGTGCCGTGGCGCCGCAAGACTTGCCGAGGCTCGCGCAGGCGGCGCTGCCGCCGGATGCGGCCCTTTTCAGTTTCCACCTGGGCGATCCGGATTCGTGGTTGTGGACCGTCGATCCTACCGGCATTACGCTGTACCGGCTGCCGGCGCGCACCGAAATCGATGCCTGGGCCGAGAGATTTTCCCATGCCATCCGCGAGAACGATCCGGATCTAACTGCCGCCGGAGCAAGCCTCTTCGGGAGGTTGTTCGGACAGGTGCCCTCCCGTGTCACGCGGCATCGGCGGTGGTTCCTTTCCCTCGATCAGGCTCTGTTCGACGTGCCCATGGCTGCCTTGGTGGAAGGCCATGGCGCAGCGCAGGCGTACCTGGCCGAGCACCATGTGATTCAGGTAATTCCCGGAGCCCGGCTGTGGCTGGACTCGGTATCGCGGCGCCGGCGCCGTTTTGAACCGACTTTTTTGGGTATCGGTGATGCAATTTACAACACCGCCGACCCGCGCAGTCACGCCGTGCCTTCCACCCGGCCAAGCTCTCTGTTCAACCTGTTCGCAGCCGATCGTCCCGGCGTGGGTGCAGCGTCCATCTTGCCCCGCCTGGTGGCGAGCGCTCCCGAACTGGCAGCCTGTGCGCGTGCCTGGCAGGGCAGGCACACTCTGCTCGAAGGCGAGGATGCCTCGCGTGGCAGGCTGGTGGAGGAGTTGCGTCACAACCCGGCGGTCATCCATTTTGCAACGCATTTCGTCACGTCCGGCCAAAGCTCGTCGTACCTGACATTCGAGGGTTCGCAGACGCGCAGCCAGGACGGAGCCGTCGCGTTGATCGCCCTCAGCCTGAACCAGGCGGGCGAGACCGAGACGCTGACGGCCCCGGAAATCACGCAGTGGCCGGTTGCGGCGGAACTGGTGACGCTGAGCGGCTGCCGTTCGGCTGGCAGCGTGACTCTTCCCGGCGCGGGCCTGCTGGGCCTGACGCGCGCCTGGCTGGCGGCGGGCGCCCGATCAGTGGTTGGCAGTCTGTGGGATATGCCCGACGAGAGCGGTGCGCTATTCACGGCGCTTTACCGCAACCTGAGCCCACCGCGATCCACCGATCCGGCGTCGGCGCTCGATTCCGCGCAACGGGAAATGATTCGCGCCGGCGGTTGGCAGAGCCAGCCGCGATATTGGGGCGCTTATTTCGTGGTAGCTAATGAATGACACTTCAGTTTCACCCGACAGTCCGGTTCGGAGTCCGGACCTCTCACCATCTACGGCCGCCCCGGCTGGAGCGTCCCCTTCCTGGTCCCACCTGGTATGGCGAGTGCAGAAGGCCGAGCCTTCGGCGCTGGAGGAACTGTACGAGCTGTTCTCGAAAGGCATCCGCTTTTATTTCTGGAGGCATCTCGGGCACCAGGACTTGGATGACCGGGTCCACGACGCCTTCCTGGTGGTGACCCAGTCGATTCAGAACGGCGAACTGCGCGAACCGGAACGGCTGATGGGCTTTGTCCGCACCATCATACGCCGCCAGGTGGCCGGCCACATTGACGACGCTGCGCACTCGCGCCGCAACCATTTATCCCAGGAGGTGCTTCCGGTACTGGCGGATCGCCGGATGGGCCCGGAAGAGGCCGCGATGCAGCGCGAACGGCAGGAATTGGCCATGCGGGTCCTGCGCAGCATCCCTGACCGCGACCGCGAGGTACTGGTCCGGTTCTACCTGCGCGAACAGAGACCCGAAGAAATTTGCCGTGAGCTCAACCTCACGCCGACCCAGTTCCGCCTCATCAAGTCGCGCGCCAAGGCCCGATTCGGCGAACTCGGGAAAGCACGGCTAGGACGACGCAGCATTTTTGGTACTAAGTGAAGGGCCGCAGTCCTTCCCCGGCGCCAGACTTTTGAGAGTTTTAGCAGCCTCGCGCCACCTATACATTCAGATGACGTTAAGTCAAAATGAGCTGAGTATGGCGTTGAACTCGGACCGCCATGTTCAGGAAGAGGAGTTGGAGAGGTATTCCCTGCGCGAGAGCGCCGAGGCCGAATGCGCCCGGCTGGAGGAGCACCTGCTGGTCTGCACGGCCTGCCGGCGGCGGCTCGAGGAGCACGATATCTACGTGTCTTCGATGGGCACCGCGGCAGCGGAGTGGCGCGCGAACCACCAGGTGGTCGAGCGGCGGCGCTGGTTCTTTCTTCGATTGGTCCCGGTAATGGCGGTCTTGATCTGCCTGGCCGCGGGGGCCGCCGTGTGGCTGGACCGGTCCGGCTTCCCCCGGACTTCACCGGCATTTGCCGTTGCCCTGCGAACCACACGCGGTATGCCGCGGGGCGCCCAAGCGCCGGCGGGTCGGGCGCTCAATCTGCAACTCGATTTCACAGGGCTTGCCGCCTCCCCGCATTACGACCTGCGCGTGGTGGACCGCACCGGAGCCCAGGTAGCCCAAACTGAAACCGCGCCCGGCGCCGGCGCCTGCATCCATGCCTTGCGGACGGGCGCGTATTTCGTGCGCATCTATTCGCCGGGAGGCGAGTTGCTACGCGAATACGCCCTGGCGGTGACGGATTGATGGATCAGCGGAACCCGCTCATGCGCAGCGCCCCTGGTGGTACTGTTGCAGCTCACGATTGGCCGCGACGATAGCCTGCAACGCCTCCACCATTCCAGCCAGCACCTTGCCGGGAACAGCCAGATAGAATTCCCCGTCCGGCAAACCGGTGTAGGTGCGATTTCCGATGCAGCCCAGCGAAGCTGTGGCTCTGCCGCTTTCGATGGTAGCGGGAATCACGGCACAAGCCGGCCGGCCCATCACCGCAAGCGGCGACATCAGGCCGCGGGCATTGGCAGCTTCGGTCAGCAGCATCATCTGCCGCGGATTTCCGCGCAGCAGCACGACATCGGGCTCGGAGGCAGCCGCGGAAAGGGGAGTATAAACCACGAATCGGAGCGGCTGGCCGCGCCGGGGAATCCCGGCGACTTCTTCCATCTTGATATATTGAATTCCCACCATCTTCTCGATCATGCCAGCCAGTTCTCCCTGGGCGGTGGGGCCAAGCTCGGCGCCGTGGGTGTAAGCGCCGATCGAGCACTGCATATGATCCTCTGCGGCGGTATAGAATGCACTGCCTTCGGCCGCGAGTTTCCAGTAAGCGCATCCGGCCGGAGCCGCCGCTCCAACCCTCTCCATCCCCTCCGGAGCTTGGTCGCGGAAAGTGACCGCGACCGGTTCGGCTACGGGGCCGAGCAATTCCTCGAGCAAACCACGAATCGTATCCATGACGCCAAGTATATCCGAGGGCAGAAAAACAGAAAGGGCAGGCGACCGATACCCGGCCGCCTGCCCCATATCGCGGATCGATTTAGTCTGCTTACTTGTTCGGCAGCATGGTCGGCGCCGATCCTGGCAGCGTGTAGCGGACGTTGACGTAGACGGTGTTGTCGTGGGTGGCCTTGGGAGCGCCGGCGGCGACGTACCAGGGGTCGCGCATGAGGTATTCGTACTGCCCCATGAGGTTAACGGCGCCGTACTTGGCATCTTTCCATATGGTCTGGTTGAATCCGAAAGTGACTTCTTGAATGGATCGGTTCTGGCTGTTCGCCGACCCACGGTAGCCGTATCCGATCAGGCTCGTGCCGTTGGCATCGATCGCCACATTTCGGCCAACATAATCGCCACTGTAGTAGGCATAGAACAGCGTGTTCTTGACGGTAGCTTCCAGGCCCGTGATATAGCCGTCCGCCCGAACCGGGCTGAGAGATCCGTCTGCACGAACGACGAGGTCGGGGGCCGCGCCGAACAGGTAGCGGCCTTCGCCATTACTCAGCATTCCCGAAGCGACAGCGCGGACGTTCTTGACGACCTCTGCGTTCACCCCAAAGGTCACCCCACCGCCCGTCGTGGTGTGATTCGTCCATGGCGTCGCAAGCGCGGACGTCTTGAAGCTGCTCAGGATGCCTCCGAGTTCGAAGTGGAAGTGCGAGCTCGGATCGAGCGCCAGCTTGGCAATGAAATCCGGCGTGAGGGTAGGCGATTGCAGATAGCTTGCGCCGCTGATATTGCCGGCTTGGTCGAGCTGAGTGGGCACCAGCCCGGAGAGAGCCGAAGGCAGGGTAATCGCCCCGCCACCGCCCGAACCACCGATGTATTGGTCGCCCTGCTCTACGGAAAATCCGAAATTCACCTTGTCACCTGGACCGTGGAAAAGCACGCGCAGACCAGGTTGGCGGGTCCAGGTGAGGCCCGCGATGTAATTGATGTCGATAACCTGGCTATAGAACAGATCGCCAGGCAACGCGGAAAGGCCCTTGCGGTTGGGCACCATCAGGCTCCAGCTCTGTCCGCCAAGGAATTCGATCGCACCCTTACGGAGATCGAGCCAGTATAGACGGAGGCGCGGAACGATCGCACCGTTGGAAACAGCCAGGTTGGTCGCCCCGCTGGTTCCGTTGAAGTCAAACTCGTTATAGCCGATGAAACGAACGCCCTTGAATACACCGTCGACGCGGAAACCGAGACGCGAGTTCTGGTTGCTGAAATGAAATTCCGACAAGTTGCCCTGGACCGTGTTGTTGTAAGGGACACTGCCGAAGTTGCTGCCCATCGAGCTCGCCGCGTCCTTGTCGCGCCAGAACGTCGTGAAATCCATGAAACCGACGGGCGTGATGCCGACATCGCCGATACGAATCTGGAGCGGTGAGGACGGGGGTGCGGACGCACTCTGCGCGGCAGGCGCGGGAGCAGCTTTGGGGATGGGCGGGGGGGCGACTGCCGGAACCGGCGGCGCGGCAGCCGCGACCAGCGCTGCCACGGGCGTGGTGCTGGCCGTCAGACTTTTAGGCGGATAAGAGTGCGGTTCTGGAGCGGCTGGCGCCGGATTCCCAGAAGTCTTGGACGAAACCTGCGCGGGAGCGGCCGGTGGCGCGGCCGTGTCCGCTGACATTTGATCCAGTCTGTGAGAGAGCACTTCGACCTGTTTTTGCAACTCGGCCAACCGTGCCTTCAATTGCGTTACCTCATCAGAGGTATTTTGCGCGAAGGAAACACCGGCGAGGGCAACTACCAGCCCGGCCAGTCTCCCGGCACGCCACAACTGTTGTGCTGACATCTCTAGTTTTCCTTTCTCCGATTGATTACGTCGACTACCAATGTCGAATTCTGCCGGCCTGGCGTCCTGGCGCACGGCGTTCCCGCCGCGGCAAGCACACTATCTCCCATTCATATCGGCCGCGAACCGCAGGGGGAATAAGGAGCATACCAGCGCCGTGTTACAGCGCGATAAACGGCATGCGACGAGTACATTACGCGAAGGACAAAAGTGCCTTACTCGCGCGTTTCGGCATGATGCCGGACGTCGATGCCTTTCACCAGGAACAGCACATCTTCCGCGATATTGGTGGCATGGTCGGCGATGCGCTCCAGGTTCTGGGCGATGAACATCAGGCTCACCGAGCGGTTGATGGTGTTGCGTTCCTCCTGCATGAATGCCAGCAGTTCGTCGTAGACGGCATCGCGCAGGCTGTCCACTTCGTCATCGGCCAGCAGAACCGTGCGCGCTAGTTCGGCATCGTCCTTGGCGAACGCATCCAGCGCGTCGTGGACCATGCCTTCGGCCAACTCCGCCATCTTGGGAATGTCCACCAGCGGCTTCACCGCCGGCTCGTGCATCAGGCGCAGGGCGCCTTCGGTGATGTTGACGGCCAGATCGCCCATGCGTTCCAGGTCGTTATTCATCTTGATGGCGGCGGTGATGAAGCGGAGGTCGCGAGCCATGGGTTGAAACAGGGCCAGCATGCGGGTGCCCAGGTCGTCGATCTCGATTTCCTTCTGGTTGATCAACGCCTCGTTCCACATGACCTCTTTGGCCTTGTCTTCATCGCGCTCCACCAATGCGCAGATGCTGTTGTGGATAGCGGCCTCCACCAGGCCGCCCATTTCGAGCAGTTTGTTCTGCAGTTCGTCCAGCTCTTCGCGAAAGTGAAGCATGGTGATTCCTGTGTATGAGTTTAGCCGAAGCGGCCGGTAATGTAGTCTTCGGTTTCTTTTTTGGCCGGGCGTTTGAAGATGACCGCGGTGCGGTCGAATTCGATCAGCTTGCCCAGCAGAAAGAAGCCTGTGAATTCCGCCACGCGGGCAGCCTGCTGCATGTTGTGCGTGACGATGACCTGCGTGCACTGGTCCTTCAGGCTGAACATCAGGTCCTCGATTTTGGCGGTGGCGATGGGGTCGAGCGCCGAACACGGCTCGTCCAGCAGCAGCACTTCCGGATCGACGGCCAGGGCGCGCGCGATGCACAGCCGCTGTTGCTGGCCGCCGGAGAGTGAATATGCCGATTCGTGCAGCTTGTCTTTGACTTCGTCCCAGAGCGCGGCGCGGCGCAGGCTATGCTCCACCTTATCCTTCATCGAGCCGTTGCCCTTCAGCCCGTTCACGCGGATGCCGTAGGCTACGTTGTCGAAGATCGATTTCGGAAACGGGTTGGGCCGCTGAAACACCATGCCCACGCGGCGGCGCAGGTTGGTGACATCTACTTCCAGAATGTCCTGGCCATCCAGCGTGACCGAGCCTTCGGCGCGCGAGTGGCGGATCATCTCGTTAATGCGGTTGAGGGTGCGCAGGAAGGTCGATTTGCCGCAACCCGAAGGGCCGATCAGGGCCGTGATGCGCTTTTCGGGGATGTCGACATTGATGTTGTGAAGGGCCTTGAAGCCGCCATAAAAAAAGTCGAGCCCTTTGACCGAAATCTTGGCGGGCGAGGCCGGGCGGTGCTCGACCGGCGCGCTGCTCAACTGGGGAAAGGCCGCCCCCACGGGCGGGTCAGAGAGCGTGGAATCCGGGGTGCTATCCATATCAGCTTTATCCCTTCTGTACGGCAATGCCGCGGGAGAGTATCCATCGGGCGGTGATGTTGGTCAGCAGCACCAGCGCCAGCAGCACCAGGCCGGCGGCCCAGGCCTGACGGTGCCAGTCGTCGTAAGGCGACATCGCCAACTTGTAGATCATCACCGGCAGCGAGGCGGTCGGCTCATTGGGCGTCAGCGCCCAGAACTGGTTGCTGAGGGCGGTGAACAGCAGGGGGGCGGTTTCGCCGGCAATGCGGGCTATACCCAGGATCATCCCGGTTAGAATCCCGCGCATCGCCGCCGGCACCACTACCGTGGCGATGACCCTCCACTTGGGCGCGCCCAGAGCCAGCGCCCCCTCGCGAAGCGCCCGCGGAACGCCCAGAAGAAATTGCTCGGTGCTGCGCAGCGTGATGGGGATCAGCATCATGCTCAATGCGAATCCGCCGGCCAGCGCCGAATAGTGGCCCATCGGCACCACGACCACCGACCAGGCAAAAATGCCGATCACGATGGAAGGCACGCCATTGAGCAGGTCGGCCATATAGCGCACGGCAAACGAAAACGTCTTGCCGCCGAATTCCGCCAGGTAGACGCCGCCCAGGAAGCCGATGGGCAACCCGATCAAAGCGGCGATTCCCACCATCATCGCGGTCCCGACGATGGCATTTGCCATGCCGCCGCCCACTTCACCCGGCGGCAACGGCAACTTGGTGAGGAAATTCCAATCGATGGACTTGCCGCCGTTATAAACCAGGTATCCCAGGATTACGAACAGCATTGCGACCGTGATGAAGGTGCATGCACCCGTACAAGTCAGCATCACCCGGTTGACAAACTTGCGGTAAGCCAGCCTGTTCATGCGCTATGGGCCGTTCCTTTCCTGCTGGTGGCAATCACCAGCAGCCGAGCCAGAGCGTTCACGATGATGGTAATCAGGAAGAGCACCACGCCCACTTCAACGAGTGCGCTGAGATAGACTTTGCCGGTGGCCTCGGTGAATTCGTTGGCAATCACCGAAGCGATGGTATAGCCGGGCGCAAATAATGATGCGTGAATGCTGGGGTTGTTGCCGATCACCATGGTTACCGCCATGGTTTCGCCGAGAGCCCGGGCCAGCGCCAGGAAGATCGAACCGATGATGCCCAGCCGCGCATAGGGCACCACCACTTGCGAAGTGGATTCCCAGCGCGTCGCTCCCAATGCCAGCGCCGCCTCGCGCTGGTCGCGCGGCACTTCCATCAGCGACTCACGCGAGATGGCGATGATATAAGGGAAGGTCATCACGGAGAGAATCAGGCCGGCGGCCAGGAAGCCAATTCCCAGTGACGGACCTTGAAAGAACGGCAGGAACCCGAGCGTATCTTTGAGGAACGGCTCGCCGTAATGGCGTAGCAACGGAACCACGGTGAACAGCCCCAACACACCGTAAATCACGCTGGGAACAGCCGCCAGCAACTCCACCAGAAACGTGCAGACATTGGCGAGAGTGGGCGGCGCCAGTTCCGCCAGAAAGATGGCCGCCCCCACGCCCAGCGGCACCGAAATCAGCAGCGCCAGCAGGGAGGTCAACAGCGTGCCGTAAATGAACGGCAGAGCCCCGAAATTCTCCGCCACCGGGTCCCAATCGGTACCGAACAGAAACTTCCAGCCGAACTTGGCAAGCGAGGGCCCCGAATTCCGCCAAAGTTCGGCGATCAGCAGCACGGTCACCAGAAACACGGACGCGGCAAAGAGGAAGGTGACCAGGTGCGCGACCTCGTCGCCTTGCCTCAAGCGGAGCCAGAAGCTCTTTTTCCGTTTTGTTATCCTTACCGTGGCCGTGGCCGACATGTGCGTTACGATCAGTGAATCAGGGCGAGTTGCTTCAGTTCCTTGTCGACTACCGATTTCGGGAGCGGCGCATAGCCCAGTTCCGGATGGTCTTTGACATCCTTCTGCCCGTCCACCAGCATCCATTTCAGGAAGCCCGTGATCGCAG
>Ga0335078_10011605_pt1 | contig 13072 bp, 11 predicted proteins | sample Lox_Sample_32_FD_206711 | JGI IMG/M metagenome (GOLD analysis project Ga0335078, IMG submission 206711) | Soil microbial communities from Loxahatchee National Wildlife Refuge, Florida, United States - Lox_Sample_3.2 | ecosystem: Environmental > Terrestrial > Soil > Wetlands | place: USA... | reverse complement strand
ACCACCGGGTGGCGGCCGCCGGCGATGCTGAACTCCACGCCGGCGGATATCTCCGGCCGGCGCCAGTTCCGGGCCGTCGCCAGATCGGCGTGCGACGCCGCCACGTCGAGCGCGGCCAGCGCCGATGCCGCGCGGCGGATCATCTCGGCCCGCGCCACCGCCTCGCCGACCAGATCGTCGAAATGCTTGAGCTCGAGCGCCAGCGCCTTGCCCGCGGCCGAGGCGATCTTGCTCTCGAGCTCGTTGAGTTCGACCGTGGCGTAGCGCACCGACGAGGCCAGCGTCTGGCGGTGGATGAAGTCCTGGCCGAGCTTCGCCGCCTGGGCCGGCGTGACGTCGATGTGATAGCCCAGCACGTTGTTGAAGCGGATCTTGAGCGACGCGATCCCGGTCGCGGCGGCGTAGCGCGCCTGGAGCTCGACGATGAGGCGCTTGCCCTCGTCCCTGAGGCGCCGCAGCTCGTCGAGCTCGGGCGCGTAGCCCACGGCGATGAAATCGCCGTCGCGCGCGAAGAGCGGCAGCTCGGGCCCGAGCGCGCGCGCCAGGCGGCCGGTGAAGGCGGAATGCTCGCCCAAATCCTTGAGCGCCTGCTGCAACAGCGCGGGAAGCGTTTCGCGCCCGAGCCGCGCCTTCAACTGGGCGCTTTCGCCGAGGGCGTCGCGCAGGGCGGCGAGGTCGCGCGGGCCGCCGCGGCCGAGCGACAGCCGCGCCATGGATCGGGCCATATCGGGACAGCGTTTCAATCCGGCGCGCGCGTCCTCGCGCGCGCGCTGGTTGGCGGCGAAGAAATCGACCGCGTCGAGCCGGGCCGATATCCCCTCGATCTCGGCCAGCGGCGCCGCCAGATGCTCGGCCAGGAGGCGCGAGCCCGCGCCGGTGACGGTGCGGTCGAGCGCGGCCAACAGGCTCCCGGCGCGCTCGCCGGCCAGCGTCTCGGCCAGTTCGAGATTGCGCCGCGTCGCCGGATCGATCTCCATGAAGCCCTGCGCCGCGAGCCGTTTGGGCTGGCCCAGCGCCGGGCGTTTGCCCTGCTGGGTCAACTCGACGTAGTCCACCAGGGCCCCGGCGGCGGCGATTTGCGCGCGCGAGAAGGCGCCGAACGCGTCCAGCGCCTTGACGCCATAGAACGCTTCGAGCCGTTTACGGCCGTTTTCCGAATCGAACCGCGGATTGGGCAAGGGCGAGAGCCGCGTCTTCCAGTCGGCCAGGACCTCGAACAGCTCGGGAAGCTGCACCAGGCGCTCGGGCACCAGCACCTCGCCGGGCGCGACGCGCGCCAGCGCCGCGCCCACGCCCGACGCGGCCAGATCCTGGAGCGCGAAGTCGCCGGTCGAAAGATCGAGCCAGGCGAGCGCCAGCTCGCCGCCGGCATCGGCCAGCGCGGCGAGGTAATTGTTGCGCCGGGCGTCGAGCAGATTGTCCTCGGTCAGCGTCCCCGGCGTCACGATGCGGACCACCGCGCGCTTCACCGGCGACTTCGAACCCCGCTTCTTCGCCTCGGCGGGATCCTCCATCTGCTCGCACACCGCGACGCGGAAGCCCTGGCGGATGAGGCGCGAGAGATAGGCTTCGGCGGCGTGGACCGGGACGCCGCACATCGGGATGTCGCGGCCTTCGTGTTTGCCGCGCTTGGTCAGCGTGATGTCGAGCGCGCGCGCGGCCGCTTCGGCGTCGGCGAAGAATAGTTCGTAGAAATCGCCCATGCGATAGAACAGGAGGCACTCGGGATGCCGGCGCTTGAGTTCGAGATATTGCGCCATCACCGGCGTCGCCATTTCGGGCGGCGGCGCATTCCGGCCGGATTGCGGCGGCTCGAGCGCGAAGGCGGGATCCTGCGGCATGGGCCCGAGGCTAACATCGGGGCCCCGGGGTGGGAACGCCGCTAGACCGCCTCGCGCAGCAACGACTGGTGCAGAACCTCGTCGACCGCGGCCTCGAGCGCGTGGAGCCGCAGCGGCCGCGCCAGCGCGCGGTCGGCGCCGAGTTCGAGCGCCATGCGCAGGTAATCGGGCCGCGTGCCGGGATGGGTTCCGGAGAACGGGTGGTCGAGCACGATCACCTTGGGCGGCGCCGGCAGGCGCTGCGCCGCGCGCAACACCTCGATCCCGTCGCGCCGCGGCATGACGATCTCGGTCAGCACCAGGTCGAACGATTCCCGCGCGAGCAGGCGCAGGCCTTCGTGGCCGTCGGCCGCCGCGGCGACGGCATGGCCCTCGCCCTGGAGAGCGCGGGTCAGGAGCGTCAGGGTCTTGGCGCTGTCTTCGATCAGCAGGATGCGGGCCATGTCTACCTCCCGTATCCCGAGGCGAGCATCGAGCGTCCGCCGAACAGCACCCAGTAGCCGCTCTGGTTGATCGCGTAATAGGGCCGGTAATGCCCGACCGCGGACGCCGGCACGACCTTGGCGTTGAGGTTGTCGAGGAGATAAGCAGTGCCGTTGACGGTGGCGACCAGCACGGCGTGATCGAGGCCGAGCGCGGTGTCGTGCAGCACCAGCATGCGCAGCTGGTCGTCGCCCATGCCCGCCGCCTTGAGCGCCAGATATTTGACGATCGCGTAATCCTGGCACTGGCCGCCCTTGGCGAAGAATTCGGCCGGCGTTTCCCAGTACATGCTGCGGTGCCAGTTCTGCTGGGTCGGCACGTAGGGATGGGCGTTGATCGCGCGGTTGACCGCGTCGAGCTTGGCCATATCGGGGAGGTCGCGAACGCGGGCGACGAGATCGGCAAAGCCCGCCGGCAGGCAGCCCTGAACCGAGTTCGCGGCGCAGGTCCGCCCGCTGGCGCGGTCGGCGTCGGCGCGCGCCATCGCGTCCTGCCATTGCGGGAAGCGCGCGAGGCTGCGGCTGAACACCTCGGTCGTGCCGTAAAGCGCGCTTTGTCCGCGGTCGCCGCCGGCGGGCGGCAGCGAGGCGCGCGCGGCACACGAGGCGAAGAGGAACGGGATGGCGAGAAAGGCGAGCGACAGCAGGCGGAGTTTCGACATGACGGGCCCCTCATTCGGTAACCCCGCTATCCGCGGGTCGAAGAGCCCGCGGACCGGAGGCTTTGCGTCCCCGGGTCGCCCCGGGTTTGCCGTTTCGTGATGGCGCCCTCATGGACGTCATCGCACTTTCATGCGCGAACGAGTTAACGCTGGTTATGGTTAACGGCCGGTGAATCTCCGCACGGGAAGGTTGCAACTGCCGCTTGGCGCCATGACGGGATAGAATGGCTGCATGCGGGGGAATGTAGGCATGGCGCAAGGCGCGGCGGCGAACCGGAGCAGCGTCCGATGACGACGCTGGCGCGGCTGTTGCTCGAGGCGCTGCTGCTGTCGGTGCCCGTCTTTGTGGTGCTGGCGGGACTGGCCGTGATCGACGCGATCGGGCCGGGCGCGGCGCTGGTCATCGGCGCCCTCGCCTATGCCGCGATCGCCGGACTGCTTTACCCGCTGGTGGCGGGCGTCGCCGCGATCAGGCGCGCGGTCGACCGCATGGCGGCGCGCGAGACGGCGGAAGAGGTCAACAGCCCGGATCCCTCGGTGCGCGACTTGTGGCTGGCGCTCGGCCGCTGGGCGCGCGCGACCGATTCCGAGATGAAGGAGCGCGAGGCCGCGCTCCAATCCGCGCGCGGCGTGCTGGCGGCCTTGCCCGAGCCGCTCATCCTGCTCGACGCCAACCGCCGCGTGCTGCGTGCCAACCAGGCGGCGGCGACGCTGCTGGGCGAGCGGATCGAGGGCCGCGACCTCGCCGGCGCGCTGCGCCATCCGGCGGTGCTGGCCGCGACCGACCAGGTGCTGAAGGGCGAGCCGGCCCGCGTGGTCGAGTTCGAATTGACCAGCCCGGTCGAGCGCACGCTGTCGGCGCATCTGGCGCGCCTCTCGCCCGAGGCCGAGGGCGCGGCCGCGGTGCTGGTGCTGCACGACCTGACCGAAATGAAGCGCGCCGAGCGGTTGCGGGCCGATTTCGTCGCTAACGCGAGCCACGAGCTCCGCACGCCGCTCGCCACGCTGGTCGGGTTCATCGAGACGCTGCGCGGCCCGGCACGCGAGGATGCGCGCGCGCGCGACAAGTTCCTCGGCATCATGGCCGAGCAGGGCGGGCGCATGACGCGGCTGGTCGAGGACCTGCTGTCGCTGTCGCGGATCGAGATGAACGAGCACCGCGCGCCCACCGAGGCGATCCGCATCGCCGACGTGCTGCATCAGGCGGCGGAGCCTTTGGAGCAGCGTGCGCGCGCGCGCCAGATGCGCTTCGTGTTCGACCTGCCGGCGGATTTGCCGCCGGTGCTAGGCGACGGCGACGAATTGATCCAGGTGTTCCAGAACCTGTTCGACAACGCGCTCAAATACGGCGACGAGAAGACCTCGATCGAGGTGGTGGCGCGGCTGTCGGGCCGCACCTTGCCCGGCGGGCGGGCGGGCGTGGCGGTGGCGGTGCGCGACCACGGCCAGGGGATTTCGCGGGATCACATCCCGCGGTTGACCGAACGCTTCTATCGCGTCGACGCGGCGCGCTCCCGCGCGTTGGGCGGCACCGGGCTGGGCCTCGCCATCGTCAAGCACATCGTCAGCCACCACCGGGGCTTGTTCGAGATCGACAGCGAGCCGGGCCAGGGTTCGGTCTTCACCGTTCACCTGCCCGCGGCGATGCAGAAAACCCCGGCGGCGGCAACGGTTTAGCGCGGTTTTCCCGGCCTTTCTCGCCGCTGTCATAAAACGGCAACGGAACGCCAATAAACCCAAGGGCACGGACAAGAACGATTTTCGCGCAACCAGGGAGATCGGCGTGGAGGCTCGCCCTCATGCCCGGGCGGGTATCATGACCGCCGGGGGTCTGGCGCCCCATATGATGCGGCGCCAGCGGCTGGGGGATGCCGTGTTCCGCGGCGCGACGCGCGGCTTCGCGCTCGGCGTCCTCCTGCTCCTGGGCGCGGTGCTGATGGCGCTGGCGGTCGGCGCCGAGCCCGCCTTCCGCAAGTTCGGCCTCCACTTCCTGGTCAGCGACGCCTGGAACCCGGTCAAGGAGAATTTCGGCGCGCTGCCGGCGATCTACGGCACGGTCGTGACCTCGCTGATCGCCATGGTGCTCGCGGTGCCGGTCGGGTTCGGCGTCGCGATATTCCTGACCGAGCTTTGCCCGCCGGTGCTGCGCCGGCCGATCGGCGTCCTGATCGAACTGCTGGCGGCGATCCCGAGCATCATCTACGGCATCTGGGGCCTGTTCATCCTGGCGCCGATGCTGCAATCGACGCTGCAGCCGTTCCTGATCGACACGCTGGGCGAGGTCCCGGGCTTCGGCATCCTGTTCAGCGGCGCGCCGCTGGGATTGGGCGTGCTCACGGCGGGGATCATCCTCGCGATCATGGTGCTGCCGTTCGTCGCCTCGGTGACGCGCGACGTGTTCCTGACCGTGCCGCCGATGCTGCGCGAGAGCGCCTATGGCATGGGCGCGACCACCGCCGAGGTGGTGCGCGCGATCGTCATCCCGCATTCGCGCATCGGCATCGTCGGCGGCGTCATGCTGGGATTGGGCCGCGCGCTGGGCGAGACCATGGCGGTGACCTTCGTCATCGGCAACGCGCACCACATCAGCGCCTCGCTGCTGGCCCCCGGCACCACCATCTCGGCGACGCTCGCCAACGAATTCACCGAGGCGGTGAGCGACCTCTACACCTCGTCGCTGATCGCGCTGGGATTGATCCTGTTCGTCATCACCCTGGTGGTGCTGGCGGGCGCCAACTACCTGTTGTGGCGGCTGGCCGCCAGGGATGCGGTCTGATGGCCGTGGCATCGAGCGCGCTTTATCACCGGCGCCGCGCCGCCAATTTCGCGATTCTGGCGCTGTCGCTGCTGGCGACGGCGGCCGGGCTGATCGTGCTGTTCCTGATCCTGTGGGCGCTCTTGTCGAAGGGCGTCCCGGCGCTTTCGTCCGACCTTTTCACCAAGCCGACGCCGGCGCCCGGCAACCAGGGCGGACTGATCAACGCGATTTACGGCAGCGCGATGATGACCGCGCTGGCGACGATGCTGGGTACGCCCGTCGGAATCTTGTGCGGCACCTTCCTCGCCGAATTCGCGCGCGGCTCGCGCCTCGCGCAGCTGGTGCGCTTCGTCAACGACATCCTGCTGTCGGCGCCGTCGATCGTGATCGGCCTGTTCGTCTACCAGGTGATGGTGGTGCGGATGGGCCATTTCTCGGCCTGGGCCGGGACCGTGGCGCTGGCCATCATCGTCGTGCCGGTGGTGGTGCGCACCACCGAGAACATGCTGATCCTGGTGCCGGCGAGCCTGCGCGAGGCGGCGGTCGCCTTGGGCGCGCCGCAATGGAAGGTGGTGGTGATGGTGGTCTATCGCGCCGCCATCCAGGGCATGCTCACGGGCGTGATGCTGGCGGTGGCCCGCATCGCCGGCGAATCGGCGCCGCTGCTGTTCACCGCGCTCAACAACCAGTTCTGGAGCACCAACATGAATGCGCCCATGGCCAACCTGCCGGTGGTGATCTTCCAGTTCGCGCTCAGCCCATACGCCGATTGGCAGACGCTCGCCTGGGGCGGCGCGCTGCTCATCACCCTCACCATCCTTGGCCTCAACATTCTCGCGCGATTCGTCGCGAGTTGGAGCACGTTCGCCAAATGACCTACGACATCAGACCGATGGAAACCCCGAGCCGCACGCGCCCGCATCTGATACAAATGCCCACCGTGGACAAGCCCGAAGCCGCGCCGCTCGAGCAGGCCCAGCCCAAGATCGCGATCAAGGATCTGCGGTTCTATTACCGCACCTACGAGGCCTTGAAGGGCATCAACATGACGCTGCACGACAAGCGCGTGACGGCGTTCATCGGCCCGTCGGGCTGCGGCAAGTCCACGCTGCTGCGGGTCCTCAACCGCATCTACGAGCTTTATCCCGACCAGCGCGCGACCGGCCAGGTGCTGGTCGACGGCGAGGACATCCTCGACCCGCGCATGGACCTGAACCTGCTGCGCGCGCGGATCGGCATGGTTTTCCAGAAACCGACGCCGTTTCCGATGTCGATCTACGACAACATCGCCTTCGGCATCCGGCTCTACGAGAGCCTGAGTCCGCGCCAGATCGACGAACGCGTCGAAGAGGCGTTGAAGCGTTCGGCGTTGTGGGACGAGGTCAAGGATAAATTGCGCGAGTCCGGCCTGTCGCTGTCGGGCGGACAGCAGCAGCGGCTGTGCATCGCGCGCGCGGTGGCGGTGAAGCCCGAGATCCTGCTGCTGGACGAACCCGCATCGGCGCTCGACCCGATTTCGACCCAGCGCGTCGAGGAGCTGATCGCCGATCTCAAGTCGGACTATTGCATTGTGATCGTGACGCACAATATGCAACAGGCGGCGCGGAGCTCCGACTACACGGCGTTCATGTATCTCGGGCAGCTGATCGAGTTCGACCAGACCGAGGCGATCTTCACCCATCCCAAGGAGCGCCAGACCGAAGACTACATCACCGGCCGGTTCGGCTGAGGAGACGCGTCATGGTTTCCGAGCACATCATCAAGAGCTACGACCAGGAGCTGCAGCGGCTCGACAACACCATCGCCGAGATGGGCGGCCTGTCGGAGAGCCAGCTCGCGGCCGCGATCGACGCGGTGGCGAAGCGCGACAGCGAATTGGCGGCGCGCGTCGTCAAGGGCGACGCGCGGGTCGACGAGCTCGAGCGCGAGATCGAAAGCCTGGTGGTGCGATTGCTTGCGCTCCGGCAGCCCATGGCGCGCGATCTGCGCCAGATCATCGCCGGATTGAAGATCGCCTCCGATCTCGAGCGCATCGCCGATTACGCCTCGAACGTGGCGAAGCGCGCGATCGCCCTCAACCAGACGCCGCCGGTCAAGCCGGTGTCGGGCATCCCGCGCATGGGGCGGCTTGGCGGCGCGATGATCAAGGACGTGCTCGACGCCTTCGTCGAGCGCGACGCCGAGAAGGCGCTGACCGTGTGGCTCAGGGACGAGGAGATGGACGACCTCTACACCAGCCTGTTCCGCGAGCTGCTGACCTACATGATCGAGGACCCGCGCAACATCACGCCCTGCACCCACCTGCTCTTCATGGCCAAGAACCTCGAGCGCATCGGCGACCACACCACCAACATCGCCGAGACGCTCTATTTCCTGGTGCACGGCACGCCCCTCGCCCAGGTCCGGCCGAAGCGCGACCGCACCAGCCTGGCGCTCACGCCCGACGCCTCGGTCGAGGAACCCGACGGAGAAGAAGACTGATGCGGCCATCCGTCCTGGTGATCGAAGACGAAACCGCGCTGCTGACGCTGCTGCGCTACAACCTCGAAAAGGAGGGCTTCGTCGTCAATCTGGCGCATGACGGCGAGGAGGCGCTGCTCCAGCTCAAGGAATCGAAACCCGACGCCGTGCTGCTCGACTGGATGCTGCCGCGGGTGTCCGGGATCGAGGTCTGCCGCCAGATCCGGCGCACGCCGGCGTGGAAGGACCTGCCGATCATCATGCTGACCGCGCGCGGCGAGGAGGGCGACCGCGTGCGCGGGCTCGATTCCGGCGCCGACGACTACGTGGTGAAGCCGTTCTCGCCCAACGAGCTGGTGGCGCGCCTCAAGGCGGTGATCCGCCGCGCCCGGCCCAACACCACCGCCGAGACCCTGAGCTATTCCGACATCGCCCTGGACCTCTCGGCGCACAAGGTGGCGCGCGGCGGCAAGCCGGTCCATCTCGGCCCGACCGAGTTCCGCCTTTTGCGTTTTCTGATGGAGCGGCCGGGACGGGTATTTTCGCGCGAACAATTGCTGGATGCGGTGTGGGGCCGCGACGCCGAGGTCGAGCTGCGCACCGTCGACGTCCATATCCGCCGGCTGCGCAAGGCGCTGAACGGCGGCGGCCACAACGACGTGATTCGCACCGTGCGCGCCGCGGGCTATGCCCTCGACGAGGCTGCGGCCTAGACGCTAGAGTGCGCCCCGCGCCAACCGGGCCGTGGGAGCCATGGACGAAGAGCCGCTCAAAGTGCCGATCGCCGCGACCATCGTCGCGGCCTATCACTCGGTGTTCGGGCGGCTCGGACTCTTCCTCGAGCTGGCCTGGCTGCCGCTTTTGTTCCTGCTGGCGATCTCGCTCATCCCGGCGGCGTTGCCGGCCGACTTCGCCGGCGACGACGACCGCCTGAAGGCGTTGCCCGGACTGGTCGAGTTGCTGACCGGCGGCCTCTGCCTCAACGCCTTCGCGGTGCGCTGGCACCAGGTCGCGCTTTACGGCGGCAAGGCGTTTCTCGCCGGCAAGGCCTGGCTCGGCCCGTGGGGCAGGTTCGTCGCCTATACGGTGGCGATCTACGCCGCGATCGGCGGCGTCGCGGTGGTCCTGCTGCTGGTGACGTCGAGCGCCACCGACGAGGAGGTCAGCGCGGCAACGATCGTCATGCCGGCGATCGCGCTCGCGGTGTCGTTGCCGATCTGGCTGGGGATCACGCGGCTGTCGCTGGTCTTCCCCGCCGCCGCGGCCGAGCGGCCGTTGCGGCTGGGCGCCGCGTGGCGCGCGATGCGCGGCAACACCTGGCGGCTGGTGGTCGCGTTCTTCCTCGCCTGCGCGCCGGTGGCGCTGGCGGCGCTGCTGGCGATGGCCGGTGCGTTCGCGGCGCTGGGCTATGCGGTGGGATCGGCCGCGCTCGAATCCCCGCCGCTCGGGCTCTACATCCTGCGCGGCCTCGCCGACACCGTGGCCAACTTTCTCATCGTCGCGCTGGGAGCATCCGTGCTGGTCGAGTTCTACAAGCAGCTGGTGCTGGCGCCACTCGAAAGCTGAATTGCCCAATAATTGTGCATTGCACATTAAAAATTATTAGTGAAATCTGTAACTTGAATTATCTATGTTGCAGCGCAATATAAACCTTGCGAGGCAGGTTTGTGCCGGTATTGCAGGAGTTGGGCGATGTGGCCTTACACGAGCGAGGAATACGCCGACCTCCACGGCCCGCGCGGCGAGCTGGCGGCGCGCGCCGTGGCGATGCCGGCCGACACCAACCCGGCGGGCGAGATATTCGGCGGCTGGATCATGTCGCAGATGGACGCCGCCGGCATGATGACCGCGACCCGTCACGCGCAGGGCCGCGTCACCACCGTCGCGGTCACCGACATGGCGTTCCACTGTCCGGTCAAGGTCGGCGACGCGGTGTGCTGCTATACCGAGCTGGAGAGCGTCGGCACGACCTCGGCGACGTTCCACATCGAGGTCTGGGTGCTGCGCGGCGGCCAAGGAGCGCGCATCAAGGTGACGCAGGCGGAGTTCACCTTCGTGGCGCTCGACGACGAGGGGCGGCCGCGCGCCTTCCTCGCCGAGGCCGCCGCCTGACCGGCGCCTAGCGCCGCGGCGCGCCGAAAATCGAGTTGATGATGCTTTGCAGCACGTTGGGCGGATTGCCGTCCGTCGGCGCCGGCGTTTCCCCGCCGGGCACGAAGGGCGCGTTGCGCGACGCGACATAGGCGCCCGGCGCCGGCAGGTCGCGGACCGGCATGCCTTGGGTCGCGGGCGCCATGAAGGCGCGCCAGGCGCGCGCCGGCAGCGCCCCGCCGGTCACCCGCTTCATCGCCGAATTGTCGTCGTTGCCGAACCACACCCCCGCCACCAGGTCGGCGGTGTAGCCGACGAACCAGGCATCGCGATAATCCTGGGTCGTGCCGGTCTTGCCGGCGTCGGGCCGGTCGAGCGCGGCCGCCCGCCCGGTGCCGCGCGCGATCACGCCCGCCAGCAGCTGGTTCATCGTCCCGGCGACGTAGGGATCGACCACGCGCGGCGCGCCCGAGCCCTCGCGGCGGTAAAGCACCCCGCCATGGGCGTCGCGAATCTCGACGATGCCGTGCGGCCAGGCGGCGGTCCCGCCCGAGGCGAAGGCGGCATAGGCCGAGGTGAGCTCGATCAGCGAAACCTCGCCGGTGCCGAGCGCCAGGCTGGCGTCGCGCGGCAGGGGCGACGAGATGCCGAGCCGGCGCGCCGCCGCGATCACGTTTTCGGGCCCGGTCCTGAACAGCACCTGCACCGCGACCGTGTTGATCGAATAGGCCACCGCGTCGGCCACCGTCACGTCGCCGCGATAAGTGCCTTCGTAATTCCTCGGCGTGTAATCGCCGATGGTCACCGGCGCGTCGTTGAAGACGTCGCCCGGCTTGAGGCCGCGTTCCAGCGCCGCGAGATAGACGAAGGGCTTGAAGGCCGAGCCCGGCTGGCGCAGCGCCTGGGTCGCGCGATTGAACTGGCTCGCGTTGTAGCTCTTTCCGCCGACCATGGCGCGCACCGCGCCGTCGAGCGACATCGCGATCAGCGCGCCCTGCGCGACGTGCTCCTTGGCGCCGTCCGCCGCCAGCGTGCGCTGCACCGCCTGTTCGGCCAGGGCCTGCATCCGTGAATCGAGCGTCGTCGTCACCACGACGTCGCGGCCGCCGATATCGGCGAAGCCCGCCAACTGCTCGGCGATCCAGTCGGCGAAATAGCGGCTGCCGGGCCGCGCCGGTTCGGTCGAAGCGAGCTGCTCTTTCTCGTGCGATGCGGCGCGCGCCTGGGCCTTGGTAATGTAGCCCTCCTCAACCATGTTGGCGAGCACCTGGTCGGCGCGCGACGAGGCGCGCGCCTGATCGTTGGCCGGGCTGAAGCGCGACGGCGCCTTCAAGAGCCCGGCGATCACCGCCGCCTCGTAGAGCGAGATATTGCGCGCCGACTTGCCGAAATAGCGGTGCGCCGCCGCATCGACGCCGTAGGTGCCGGCGCCGAGATAGACCCGGTTGAGGTAGAGCTCGAGGATCTGGTCCTTGGTGAACTGATGCTCGAGCCATAGCGCCAGCATGGTTTCGCGGATCTTGCGCGGGATGGTGCGCTCGGGCGTCAGGAACAGGTTCTTGGCGAGCTGCTGGGTGATGGTCGAGCCGCCCTGGACGATGTGGCCGGCGCGGACGTCGGCGAAGACGGCGCGTGCCATGCCCAGGAGATCGACGCCGAAATGGCGATAAAAGCGGCGGTCTTCGGTCGCGATCACCGCCTGCGGCAGGTAGCGCGGCATGTCCTTGAGACGCAAGGGCTCGCCGAACAGATCGCCGAAGGTGGCGATCAGCGTGCCGTCGCTGGCGAGGATGGTGACCGAGGGCCGGCGCTCGGCCTGGGTCAGCTGGTCGGTCGAGGGCAGCGTCAGCGCGAAATAGGCCAGCGTGCCGCCGGCGATCAGGAACCCCCAGAGCACGACGAAGGTGAGGAAGCGCCCGAGCCGGCCGCGCGGCTTGCGCCGCCCCCGCCGCTCATCCTTGTCCGATCGCGCCATGGACTACCGTTTCCGCCGACCGGCTGCTTCTAGCACGGTTTGGCCTCTTACGCGCGCGGCGGCGCAAAGGCCTCGAGCGTCGAGGCGAGATAAGGCGCGACGAGCGACGGCGGCGCGACCTTGGCCAGGGCGTAAAGCCAGAACCAGCGGGAAGCGAGCGACGCGCCGAGTTTCCGGCGCTGCCACTTCCAGGCGCGGCCGAAGGCGCGCTCGAGCACTTCGTGCTGTTGCCGCCAGCCAAGGTCGGGATTCTCGGCGAGCAAGTAGAGCATGGCGTGGTTATGCTCCCGCAGCATGCGGCCCTGGTCGCCGCTCATGCGGTTGGGCGCCGCGACCGGGCCCTTGGCAACCAGGGCGGCGACCGCGGCGGCCGCGCGGCCGCGTGACGCCCGCATCAGCAGCGCGGTGTCGATGACATAAAACAACTTCGGATCGGCGCCGCCGACCTCCCAATAAAGCGCGCGGTCGATCAGCACGGCCGAGAGATTGCACGGCGAGTTGACGAAGCATTCCGCGAACAGGTCGCGGCGATAGGGAACGGTTTCAGCCGGAGCGGGCGGATCGAAGGCGACCGTCTCGCCGAAGACGTAGGAGGTGGTCGCGCCGACCGCGATCCGGGCACCGAGGCGCGCAGCGGCATCGAGCAAGAGACGTGTTGCGTAAGGCGCCAGCACGTCGTCAGCGTCGACGAACTTGAGCCAGGGCTGGGTCGCCGCCCGCACCCCGGCGTTGGTCGCGGCGACCTGGCCCTGGTTCGGCTGATGGATCACGCGCGTATCGGCGCGGCCTGCGCAGAGCCGGTC
>Ga0335078_10011603_pt1 | contig 13072 bp, 9 predicted proteins | sample Lox_Sample_32_FD_206711 | JGI IMG/M metagenome (GOLD analysis project Ga0335078, IMG submission 206711) | Soil microbial communities from Loxahatchee National Wildlife Refuge, Florida, United States - Lox_Sample_3.2 | ecosystem: Environmental > Terrestrial > Soil > Wetlands | place: USA: Florida... | reverse complement strand
TCACGCCCGACGGCATGCGCACCGCACAAGAAGCGGTGCATTCCAATCTCGAGGAATCGCGCTCGGTCTATAACTTCGTCAACGATCTTTGCGTGAAGCTCGGCGCCTCGCCGGACGATCTGGTGCCGTTCGAGAAATACGCCGCCGCGGCGCAAAGCCTCACGCGTCCGGCGTCCGCCGCGCGGGCGCTGCAAAATGGGGCGCCCAACATCGAACGCGCCGACAAGCTGGTCCAGCTGCTCGGCCGGCAAAAGGGCGTCAGCCATCCGACGCTCGACGCGACCGTGGCGCTCGTCGATACACGCCTGGATGCCAATCGCAAGAAGGCCGCAGCCTAAGCGGTGGCAAAATGCCGGCTCGCGCCGTTGGGGGAGGGGGACGCCAGCTCATTTTTACCGCCGTGCGGCGGGCCAGGACGACTTATTCATAAGTCGCCGCCGAGCCGGCGGTGCCCACGTGCCTTGTCTGCATTGTGGGCCGAAAACAACGGTTTGGCCCCGAAAATAGTGACTTTGGCGCAACAGTTTATCGCATTCTGTCATAAGTCGTTCGAATCGCCTAAAAAGGCAGCAGTTGCTGCCGTTTTCAGCTTGCCGTTTAGGGCCGGCGGCGATGTAGATTTGCGCGTGTTCTCGCACTGATTTGGCCTGTCCGCCGCGTTGCGGTTCGGTTGGCAAAGTCGATGCGAACGAGTCGGCGAAGTCGTCGATCTCCAGCGAAAGGGGCAGGGTCCATGAAAAAAGTCGCTTTGTCGGTTGTCGCAGCGCTCGCAATGACCGCTACCGTACCGGCATTCGCTGCCGATATGCCTGTGAAGTCGAAGCCGATGGCGGCACCGGCCGCCGCGCCATCGCCATGGGATGTGTTGTTCGGCGTGGCGTTCACGTCCGATTACGTGCTGCGCGGCATCTCGCAGTCCGATCGCAAGCCGGCGCCGCAAGGTTACTTCGAGGTCGACTACACCGCGACCGACTGGCTGAAGCTTTATGGCGGCGTGTGGGGCTCGAGCCTGGCCGAATACAATGCCGAAGCGGAAATTGACTTCTCCGGCGGCGCCCGCTTCAGCTTCGGCAACTTCGGTCTCGACGTCGGTTACGTCTACTACTATTACCCGGGTGGCGGAAACGTCGCGGCCGGAAACCTTTATGACAGCTTTGGCGACTTTTATGCGAAGCCCTCGTATAAAATTGCCGATTGGCTGACGGTTGGTGCGATCATCGACGGCGGCAACGACTTCAACAACGGCTACGGCCTGGCGCCGGGATCGAGCAAGGGTGACTGGTACTATTCGGGCAACGCGACGATCACGCTGCCTTGGCATCCGATCCCGGATGTGACCATCTCGCTCAATCCTGAACTTGGCCGGCAAGAGTTCAATTGCACCCCGTGCACGAGCTACACCTACTGGGACGTCGGTCTCGACTTCAACTGGAAGGCTATCACGCTCGATCTGCGTTATTGGGACACCGATGCGCACGGTGCGTACCTGGCTCCGGCCGCTTATGGCTTCAAGGATCTGGGCGGCTCGACCTTCGTCGCTACTCTGAAGTTCGACACCTCGATCTCGGCGCTCAAGTAAGCCAGACACTGCCTCTTTTGGCTTGATTGGGCGGCGGCTCGCAAACGAGCCGCCGCCTTTTCTTTCGCTTGCGATAAAGCAAAGCAAATCGCAGGCGACGCGGCCGGCATTTCGCCGCCGTCATTCCGCGGGAACGAGATTTCCCTCGCGCACCCAAAAGCGGTCGCCCTCGCGGCCGAGCGTCAGCCGCCGGCGATGGAACGCGGCAAGCGTCGAGCGGTGGCCGATCGAGACGATGGTGGCCTCCGGCAACCTTTGCTGCAGCAAGCGGTAAAGCGCCGCCTCGGCCGGCTCGTCGAGCGAGGCCGTGGCCTCGTCTAAAAATAGATAGTCCGGCCTATGCAGCAGGGCGCGGGCGATCCCCAGCCGTTGCTGCTCGCCGAGCGACAGCATGCGGTTCCAATGCCCGTCGTCTTCGATGCGGGCGGCAAGATCGGGCAATCCGACGGCGCTGACGATTTCGGCGACGTGCGCTCCGGCAAAACTGCCAGGCTCGGCCGGATAGGCGACCGCGGCCGCGAGCGGCGCGATGGGGAAGTAAGGCCGCTGCGGCAGCAGCATTAGCTTGGCATTTTTCGGAATCGTGATGGTGCCGGCGCCAAACGGCCAGATGCCGGCAAGCGCGCGGAACAGCGTCGATTTTCCGGCGCCGGACGGCCCGCTCACCAAAACCCGCTCGCCCGGCCGAATCGAAAGGTCGCTGGCATTGACCAGCGGCGCGCCGTTCGGCAGGTGCACGATAAGATCCTTGAACGAAACCGCCGCCGTGTCGGCGGTTGCGACGCCAATGACCGGCGGCGTCACGGCAACGGCGCGCGCCGCCGCGACCGATTGATCGAAACCGGACAATCGTTCGATCACCGCGCTCCACTCGGCAAGGCTGCGGTACAGGCTGACGAACACCGACAAGGCCTCCTGCACCCGGCCGAATGCGTTTGCCGTCTGCATGAGACCGCCGAGCTGAATAACGTTGGCGAAATATGCCGGACTGACCATGATGAAGGGGAACACGACCGACGCTTGCGAATAGCCGGCGGTAAAGAATGTGAGCTTCTTCTGCCGCGACATGATCGCCAGCCAGTTGGCGACCACATTGCCGAACCGCATCAGCAAGCGATGGCGTTCGGCGTTTTCACCGCTGAGTAGGCCGATCTGCTCGGAATTCTCGCGCACGCGGACGAGATTGAAACGGAAGTCCGCTTCGTAGCGCTGTTGCTGGAAGTTGAGCGCGATCAGCGGGCGGCCGATCAAATGGGTAAAGAGTGTGCCGATGCAGGCATAGATCAACGCCGCCCAGAACAGGTAGCCGGGAATATCGAAGTTGATGCCGAAGGCGCGCAGCGGCGCGGCTGCCGACAACGACCACAAGATGACCATGAACGAGAACAGGGTCACGCAGGAATTGAGCAGCTGCAGTCCGATGGACAGCGTCAGCGCGATGAATTGTGCGATGTCTTCGGAAATGCGCTGGTCAGGGTTGTCGGCAGCATCGCCCAAAAGCTGCATGCGATAATGATTGGCTCCTTGCATCCAGTGATCGAGATAACCGGCGGTCAGCCAGCGTCGCCAGCGAATCTGCAGCCATTGATTGAGATAAAGCTGGTAGACGGCGAGCAGGATGTAGACCGCCGCGATGATGCAGAAGTAGCCGAGCTGGTGGATGAAGGCGCTCCAATTGCGGTCCTGCAATGCGTTGTAGAAACGCGCGTTCCATTCGTTGAGCAAAACCGTGATGCCGACGATCGATAGCTCGATGCCGATCACCGCCGCCAACAAGATGCGGCCCGGCCAGCGATCTTCGGAACTGAAATAAGGGCTGGCAATCCGCCAGACGATGGCGAGCCTTGCGAAAATACCTCTCACGGGGGGTCTCCTGTTTGGTCCGTCTGCGGACCCAAAGCGCGTTACGATCAAACCTGCTGGCAGCGACTCATGGCGACGTTACGGTGATAGTGCCTAAATTTAACTCTGCGCACGACCTCTGGTGGCTCATCGAAGGAAAAACATCAAACAAATCATCGTGTAGCTACAAATACTTAGACAAAAGTCGCTTGCCGTACTTGGCGTTACATGGGTAGTGGCCCACGCGAGCGGCGCGAAAAAATGGTCGGGGCATTTGGTCAAGCCTTGCTTCCGATCATTGCCGCATCCTAGTGTGCAGGGGGGCTGGCAAGTTCTCGGCCAAGCATCGCTATGCTTCGCCGGTAGGGTTTGCCGTCTAAAAAACGTTTCGAAAAGTCTGCGGGAGGATACCAATGCCATCGGATATGTTCTCAAATCGCGTCGATCGCCGTACGGTGATCAAGACGGCGGCGCTCGCCGGTGTCGCGCAAATCGCGTCGCCCTTCGTCGTCACCAGCTGGGCGGCCGACGAAGTCAAGATCGGCCTCGACAATCCGCTTACCGGCACTTACGCCGCGGTCGGCAAGAACGAATTGATTGGCTGCCAGCTCGCCATCGAACAGATCAACGCCAAGGGCGGTATTCTCGGCCGCAAGGCCGAACTGCTGGTCGAGGATTCGACTAGCGGCGACGCCGCTACCGCGGTGCAGAAGGCGCGCAAGCTGATCGACCGCGACCAGGTCAACTTCCTTCTCGGTAACGTGAACTCGGCGCTGGCGCTGGCGATGGCCGGCGTGTCGAACGAGAAGGGCGTGCTGCACGTCGTCCCCGGCGGCCACACCGACGCCATCACCGGCACGACTTGCCATTGGAACGTGTTCCGCGTCTGCAATACGACGCAGATGGAAGCCAATGCCGTCGCCGGAACGCTGATCAAGGATTACGGCAAGAAGTGGTACTACATCACGCCAGACTACGCCTTCGGTCACACGCTCGAGGCCGGTATGGTCAAGGCGTCGACCAAGCTCGGCGGCAGCCGCGTCGGCGGCGACCTCACGCCGCTCGGGACCACCGACTTCTCCTCCTATCTGATCAAGGCGCAGGCGGCGAAGCCGGACGTCATCATCTTCCTGGTGCAGGGCGACGACATGGTGAATGCGCTCAAGCAGGCCGTACAGTTCGGTCTCGACAAGAAGGTGCACCTCGCCGGCGCCCAGCAGGAACTCGAACCGCTTGAGGGTCTGCCGCCGGAGGCGCGGATCGGCACCTGGGTTTTCGAGTGGTACTGGAACCAGCCGGGCGTGCCGCATGTCGCGGAGTTCGTCGCGGACATCAAGAAGAAGAGCGGTCGCGTGCCGACCGCGCGCACCTGGTTTGGCTACGTGTCGACCTGGACCTGCGCCCACGCCGCCAACGCGTCGAAATCGCTGGAGGCTGTAAAGATGGCCAAGGCGCTCCAGGGCTACAAGCTGCCGCCGGAAATCGCGCTGATGCCGGACGGCGCATTCTACCGCGCCGGCCAGAACCAGCTCATCCCGGACCTGTATGTCGGCAACGCCCAATCCAAGGGCAGCGCGCCCGACGATCTGTTCAAGGTGACCAACGTGGTCAAGGGTGCCGACATTGCCGGCACTCTGGAGGAAACCGGCTGCAAGATGACGTGGCCGGCTTAATAGAAATCGGACAGACCGGGCGTCGCATGCGGCGCCCGGTTTCCGGTTCAAGAGGGGAAATGTCCAGACTTTCTGCTCGACCGCTGATGAGCCGTTTGCGCGGCCGCTTGTTCGCTATTCGTGAAGCAGTCGAAGCTATTCCGCGATAGTCCGCCGCATGTCACAAGTCGTCCTATTCAACGTCTTCAACGGCCTCATCGTTGGCGCGTTCTACGCGCTGATGGCGCTCGGCCTTTCGCTGATCATGAATCTGTCGGGCGTGATCAATTTCGCCCATGGCGGCTTCCTCGCCCTCGGCGCATATCTCGCCTACACGCTGATGCCCTATACCGGCTTTTGGGGCGCACTGGTGCTTGCCCCCGTTTTCACCGCGGGCCTCGGGCTCGTCGTCGAGCGCCTGCTGATCCGTCGCGTCTATGGGCGCGACCCGCTTTACAGCCTTCTGTTGACCTTCGGGCTGGCGTTCATGTTCGAGGACGGCATGCGTTTCATCTGGGGCGCGCAGAGCGTGCCCTATCAGGTGCCGGCCTGGCTGCTGTCGCCGCTCTCCAGCGATTATTTCTTCCTCACCGGCTATCGCGTGTTCATGGTGCTCTTGGTCGCGTTCGCCGTGATTGGGCTTTTCGTCATCCTCAACTATACGCGCCTCGGCATCCGCATCCGTGCCGGCACCCTCGATCTGGAAACGGTCTCCGTCCTTGGCGTCAACGTGCGCATCTTGCGCAATCTCAATTTCGGCCTTGGCATCTATCTCGCCGGTCTTGCCGGCGTGCTGGCGGCCGGCATGCTCGGCCTGCAGCCGACCGTCGGCACCTCGCTGATCATGCCGAGCTTCGTAGCGATCATCGTTGGCGGCTTGGGCAGCCTGCCGGGAACCCTGCTTGGCGGTCTGCTGATCGGCGTCGCCTCCGGCGTCACGACGGTCTTTTTCCCGTCGGCGACCGAGGCGGTAATGTACGTGATGATGGCTGCGGTGCTTTTGGTGCGCCCGCGCGGGCTTCTCGGCGAAGAAGGACGCTTCTAGTGGGCGATATCGACATCAACAAGCAGGCTCCCAACGTCGTCGTTTGGCTGCTGCTGGTGGCCATGCCGTTTTGGTTGCCGGCGATCGGCGGTTATCCGGAGCTCGGCACGCGCGTCGTCGTGCTCGGCTTGGCGGCGATGTCGCTGAATTTCCTGCTCGGCTATACCGGCGTGCTCTCGTTCGGCCACGCCGCCTATTTCGGCCTCGGCGCCTATGGCGTCGGCATGACCATTCGCTACCTCATGCCGAGCACGGGCGCCGGCATTCTCGTCGGCGTTATTACCGGCACGATTGCCGCGGCGCTGATCGGGCCGCTCATCATCCGCCTGCGCGGCGTCTATTTCGCAATGGTGACCATCGCCTTCGGCCAGGTGTTCTTTTTCATCGCCTTCCGCTGGAACTCGGTGACCGGCGGCGACGACGGCCTGACCGGCTGGACCCGCATGCCGCTCAACCTCGGCTTCACCAGCATCGACATTCTGCACAGCCCGCGCGTGTTCTATTACTTCGTGCTGATCCTGTTCGCGATCGCCGTCGCCATCATGGCCTGGCTGTTGCGCTCACCGTTCGGTCGCACGCTAATTGCGATTCGCGAAAACGAGCGCCGTGCGCGCTTTCTTGGCATCCCGGTCGACCAGCACATCTGGATCTCCTGGGTGATCTCCTGCGGTTTTGTCAGCCTCGCGGGCGCGCTCTATGCGCTGCTCAACAACTTCGTCGACCCGCGCGCGCTGTACTGGACCCAGTCGGGCGATTTCGTGATCATGGCGGTGCTCGGCGGCATGCGCTCGTTCTGGGGGCCGCTGATCGGGGCGGCGATCTACGTGGTGCTGCAGGATTACCTGTCGAGCGAGACCGAAAACTGGATGTCGTTCATCGGGTTGTTCTTCGTGCTCGTCGTGCTGTTTTTCCCGCGCGGCGTGCTCGGGATGATCCGCCGAAAGGTCGCGTCATGACCCTGCTGCGCGTCGAGAACGTCTCCAAGCATTTCGGCAGCCTGATCGCCGTCGACAGCGTCTCGATGACGGTCGAGCCCGGCGAATTGCGCGCCATCATCGGGCCGAACGGCGCCGGCAAGACCACCTTCTTCAACATGATCAGCGGCTTTTTGACGCAGACCTCGGGCAAGATCATTTTTGCCGACGAGGACATATCGAGCCTGCTGCCGGCGCGCCGCGTCTGGCGCGGCATCGCGCGGACGTTTCAGATCACCGAGGTCTTTCCCGAGCTCAGCGTGCGGGAGAACTTGCGCACCGCGGTCGAAGTCACCGCCGGCTACCGGCTGAGCCCGTGGCTGTCGCAGGACGGCGACAACGAAGTCCGCGCCCGCGTCGCCGAGCTTCTCGACGTGAGCGGCCTGGCCGAGAAAGCCGACCGTCTGGTCGGCGAACTCGCCCACGGCGATCAGCGCGCGACCGAAATCATGATGGCGCTGGCGCTCAAGCCGCGCTTGTTGCTGCTTGACGAGCCGACCGCGGGCATGGGCGACCAGGAAACTTACGACATCACACAATTGATCCGAAAACTGCATCGCGACCAGAAGCTCACCATCGTGCTGATCGAGCACGATATGCGCGTCGTCTTTCATCTCGCCGATCGCATCATGGTGCTGGCGGAAGGCAAGATGCTGGCCGAAGGGACGCCGCAGGAGATCGCGGCCAATGAAATAGTGCAAGCGGCCTATCTAGGAAAGGCAGCGGCATGAGCAACGTCGCGCTCGAAGCGGAAGGTCTGCACACTTTCTACGGCAAGAGCCACATCCTGCATGGCGTCGGGCTCGCGGTGCGCGAAGGCGAGATCGTCACGCTGCTCGGCCGCAACGGCGCCGGCAAGACCACGACGCTGCGCAGTCTGATGGGCCTCACGCACGCGCGCGAAGGCGCGGTGCGCATATTCGGCCACGCCACGACCGATTGGCCGTCCTACCGCATCGCCGCGCTCGGCGTCGGCTACGTGCCCGAGGGACGGCGCATCTTCGCCAACCTCTCGGTCGAAGAGAATCTGAAGGTCCCGCTCGAACTGCCCGGGCCGTGGACGATTGCACGCATCTACGAGCTGTTTCCGCGCCTCGCCCAGCGCAAGTCGAACAAGGGCCGGCAATTGTCGGGCGGCGAGCAGGAGATGCTGGCGATTGCGCGGGCGCTGTTGCTTAATCCGAAAATCCTCTTGCTCGATGAGCCGAGCCAGGGCCTTGCGCCGTTGATCGTGCAGGAAGTGTTCAAGGTCGTGGCCTCGGCGCGCCAGCAGGGCATTTCGGTCTTGCTGGTCGAGCAGAACGTGCGCGCCGCGGTCGAGATCGCCGACCGCGCCTATGTGCTCGACGACGGCAAGGTGGTCTACGACGGCTCCGCCGCCGAGTTCGCCAAGGACGAGGAGCGCGTGCGTGCCTTGGCCGGCGCCAGTGCCGAGGATTGGGAAGAGCACGGCGCACCCGCCTGATCGCCTCATCCCAGGCCTAGCGTTTAGACGGTCAAGCAAATGTCAGACGCGCAATTGGCAGCACTGACCGCCATCGAGGCCGCCGAGCGCATTGCCGCCGGCGACCTCGGCGCGGAGGAATATGTCGGCGCCTGCCTCGCGCGTATCGCGGCGGTCGACGACAAGGTGCGGGCGTTCGTGCACCTCGATCCGGAGGAGGCGCTGCGGCAGGCGCGCGCGCGCGACGAATATCGCCGCAACGGCAAGCCGCTCGGCCCGCTGCATGGCGTGCCGGTGGCGATCAAGGATATTTTCGACACCGCCGACTACAAGACCGAATGCGGCTCGCCGCTGCTCAAGGGCCGCCAGCCGATGCGCGACTGCACGGCGGTCGCGCGCCTGCGCGAAGCCGGCGCGGTCATCATCGGCAAGACGGTGACCACGGAATTCGCCTACTTCCACGCCGGGCCGACGCGCAATCCGCACGATCTCGAACGCACGCCGGGCGGTTCGTCCTCCGGCTCGGCGGCGGCGGTCGCTGCCGGCATGGTGCCGCTCGCGGTCGGCTCGCAGACCAATGGCTCGGTGATCCGCCCGGCCTCGTTCTGCGGCGTCTACGGCGTCAAGCCGACGCACGGGCTGATTTCGCGCCACGGTGCGCTCATTTTGTCCGAAGCGCTCGATCACGTCGGCGTATTCGCGCGCACTCTCCCCGACGCCGCGTTGATCCTCGAAGCGCTCGCCGGCTTCGACGAAAACGACAGCGATAGCCGCCCGCTGGCGGCGCCCGCGTTTCTGCAAACGCTGCTGGAGGAGCCGCCGCTGCCGCCGCAGTTGGCCTTTGTGCGCACGCCGATGTGGGGCAAAGCGGAGCCTGAGACGCAGGCGGCGTTCGAGGCTCTGGTCAAGCTCCTCGGCGGCGCGGCCGCCGCGGTCGACCTGCCGGAGAGCTATGCGGCGGCCTGGGACGACCAACGCGTCATCATGGCGACCGACATGGCGCATAATTTCGGCGCGCTCGTTGCACGCGGCGGCGATGCCTCCAGCAAGCAGTTGCGCGACTTGCTCGCCGAAGGCAGTCAGACCAACGCGCTGCGCTATCTCGCCGCCCGCGCCAATGCGCCGCGCTATGCGGCCGGCCTCGGCGAGATTTTCAAGCAATATGACGCCATCCTCACGCCGTCCGCGCCCGGCGTCGCGCCGAAGGGCAACGCCACCGGCAATCCGGTGTTCAATACGCTGTGGTCGCTGACCGGGCTGCCGGCGGTGACGTTGCCGCTGCTGACCGGGGAGGGCGGCCTGCCCATTGGCGTGCAATTGGTCGGCCCGGCCGGGGACGATGCGCGGCTGCTGCGCACGGCGAATTGGCTGATCGGGAAACTGTCCTGAACCCTTGCGCGATGGGGCCTCACGCCGGCCCGCCGAGGTTCTCCTTGAAGAAAGCGATGGTGCGGCTCCAGGCGAGATCGGCGGCCGGCTTGTCGTAACGGTTCGACGTGTCGTTGTTGAAGGCGTGATTGACGTTTGGATAAACGTAGATCGCAAAGCGCTTGTGGTTGGCCTTAAGCGCTGCCTCGTAAGCCGCAATGCCGGCATTGATACGCTGATCGAGCCCGGCATAGTGCAGCAACAGCGGCGCACGAATGGCCGGCACCTCGGCGGCCGGCGGCTGCTGGCCGTAATAGGCCACGGCCGCCTTCAAATCCGGCGACCGCACGGCGAGACGGTTGACCATGCCGCCGCCCCAGCAAAAGCCGACGGCGCCGACCTTGCCGGTCGATTCCGCATGATGCTCGAGGAACGGCACCGCCGCGGCGATGCGGTGCGCGGTCTCATCGGCGTTGAGCGTGCCGATCATGTCGCGCGCCTTGTCTTCGTCGGCCGGCGTGCCGCCGAGCGGCGACAGCAGGTCGACGGCAAGCGCGAGAAAGCCTTGGAGCGCGATGCGGCGCGCGATGTCCTGGATATGCGGATTAAGCCCGCGATTCTCGTGGATGACGATGACGGCCGGGCGCTTGGCCTCGGTTTTCAGCCGCGCAAGGTAAGCGGAGATCTTCGTTCCCGGGGCGTCATAGGACACCGTATCGACGGCAAGCCGTGCGTCATCGGGGGCCACGATCGCCGCGCGCGCGTAATCGTTCTGCAACAGCGGCAATAGCGCGAGCGCCGCGGCGCTCGAGCCTGCGATCTGCGCCAGCCGGTCGAGAAATTCGCGGCGGCCGATGCCGCCATGGGTGAAGCTGTCGTAAAGATCGATGATGCGCTGATCCAAGGCAGCCTCCCGAACTGCGTCGAGTCGAACATAGCCTCGCTGCAATTTTCTACGTCCGTCCGCGGTTGTCACTCAACTGTAACGGCAGCGATACCAATTTGTCATCCGCGGCGAAGTTCACACTTTTTACGTCTCTGAAATCGTTTCGTCACGCCGCTGCAAAAATAACAGCGCCAGGATGGCAGCCTCGAAGAATCCGAGCCAAAGCAAAATGGGGGCGCATATGAAAAAGTTCTTACGAACCAGCACAGCCTTGGTAAGCATCTTGGGATTGGCGCAACCTGCGCTCACCGGCGTCGCTGGCGCGCAGGGCTTCCCGATGGTGCACACGCAGCCGTTCCCGGGTCCGGATATCGGTCCATTTTTCATCGATGAGAAAGACTGGCGCTGGCACGATCATCAGCGCGACCAAGACATCCTGGGCTTGCTGCGCGAAAAGGTGAAATACGTCTTTGTCATTTTCAACGAGAACCATTCATTCGATAACGAATTCGGGACATTTCCTGGCGTGAACGGCATCTATGCGGACGGACATTACCCCCGTTCCGCCGCCAATACGCCTGGCTTTACCCAAACCTATACGGATGTGAACGGAACTCAGGTAACCGTACATCCATTCCTTCTCGGGCCGCAGCAGAACTCGACGTTCCGCGATAGCGTCGACCACTCGCATACCGGCCTTGCCACAAAGATCGACGTGGTCAACGGTGTGGCGCAGATGGACAAGTTTTCGTACGACGAATATTACAAATATGCCCAAGCCGGCAATAATGCCAGCCAAGCCAAGGGCACTCAGTTCGCGCGTCTGGTGATGTCGCATATCGACTGCGACACCATTCCGTTCTTCTGGCAATACGCCAACCGCTTCACCATTTTTGATAATATCTTTGCCACTGAAGACACGCCATCGACGCCGAACGCCGTGGCCATGATCGCCGGTCAGTCCGGCGAGACGCAGTGGGTCAAGCATCCGAGCACGGACGCGGCTCATCCGACGGCGACCGGCATTACCACCTCCTACAGCGGGACCGTCGCGAGCTACGGCGGCAACGGCTTTCCTATTATCGGCAATGTCGCGAGCGCGAATTATACGGGCACGGGCACGACTCAAGGTCCGCCGCTGGTGAATGATCCACAGCCCTGGTGGGGCTCGGTGTTCGACAATACCGCGATGAACCGGCAACCGAATGCGCCGAAGGAGTTCTGGGGCCCGACCAATATCGCGTCGAACCTGACGTTCGCGTCGGTACCGCTCACGCTGATGGGCAACTGGGTCAAATGGTACACCAACCAGGACTCGAATCCGTCGTTCGACCTGGCGGACATCAGCCAGGACATTCCTTACATTTTCAAGCAAGGCGGCGACCCGGTCGCCTGGCGCTGGTACCAGAACGGATATGATCAGGAGCCGAACGACGGCGCATTTCCGTTGCCGCATACGAGCTACGTCAGCCACCACAACGGAGCGCAATATTTCGGCTATATCGCCAACAATCCGGCCGTGCGCAGCAGTTTGCGCGGCGAAAACGATTTCTTCAGCGACCTGACCAATCACCAATTACCGCGCGACGGCGGCGTGTTCTATATCCGCGGCGGCTACTACAATCTCAACTATCCGAGCCAGACGCCGCCGATTCAGAATATGAAATATCCCAATCCGGCCGGCCTCACGTCCACGGAGATCGCCACCATCAATTACGACAAGTCCGGCGACGACGATCATCCGGGCTATACTGACAGCCAGCTCAGCGAGGCGATGGCGGCACGAGTGATCAACGCGATCGCCAGCGACCAGGAGGTCTGGGAGCATAGCGCGATCATCATCACCTACGACGAGTCCGACGGCTTCTGGGATCACGTACCGCCGCGCATCCTCAGCTATGGGCCGGATGGCCTACCGCTGTCCCGCGGGGTGCGCGTGCCGCTGCTGCTGATCTCGCCTTACGCCCGCGTGCACGCGGTGTCGCACGCCGAGGGCGACCACAACGCAGTCATCGAGACGATCAACGCGATCTTCAAGCGTCCCGCGTTGTCGCAATTGCCCGACGAAGCGCAAGCGCTTGCCGCCGGCAATTCGCCGGCCTTCAACAAATTCGCTCCGGCCGGTTTCCAGCAAAAATATCTCGGCCCGCGCGACACCAATTCACCGATCACCGACAGCCTGCTGTCGGGCTTCGACCCGGCGCGGCTGCGCGGCGAGCTGCCGCCGTTGCCCGCTTCCTACGCGATCATTCCGGACCATATCGTCAACACCTTCCCGCATT